>Ga0187889_10004702_pt1 | contig 11111 bp, 10 predicted proteins | sample June2016WEW_7_10_2_FD_132992 | JGI IMG/M metagenome (GOLD analysis project Ga0187889, IMG submission 132992) | Peatland microbial communities from SPRUCE experiment site at the Marcell Experimental Forest, Minnesota, USA - June2016WEW_7_100 | ecosystem: Environmental > Terrestrial > Soil >... | reverse complement strand
TCTTCCAGCCGCCAAGCTCCTGAATCGTGCGGAGGTCTGCTCCCCTCATTACCAGCCTGCTCGCAAACGTGTGCCGCAAAACATGCGGCGTCACGCCCGATAATTTAGCATTTCGGCAGGCGGTTTCAAAGGCAGTTCTCTTTGCCGATGCAATCTCCAGCGCCGCAGTCCGGTTAATTCCCTTCCCAAGTATCGCCGACCGTTAATAATGCAGCCCAGCCTCCAGACTTTGCCCCGATTGAAAACCCCATCCCCTTTGCGGCTATTATGTCCCCCCGTCCCTCAGACGCCTTGCTGTATCTGCGAGCGCGATAAACGCCTGTCCTACAGCCTCGCAATGATTAACCAAAAGTTCGGCCTCACCAGGAACGTCAAAGCCCTCCTTGATTCTGCGCTCCAGAATTTGCACCTGGTCCACCGGTAACACTGAATCCCGAAGTTTTTGCAGTTGATGTTTTTCTAAGTCGGACATGACCCCAATAACCGAAATACTAAAGACTCGGTCGTGTTCGGGGTTGGCTTGAGTCATGGCATCAAGAAGCATTTCAAAATCTGGTTCGGTTCCCATGGGCCTCCCCCTGCTTGAATCAGCTTACAAAACTTCAATCAAATTTCCTGAAACATGCGATGTTGGAAAGTATCTTACTCAGCAAATCCAATACCTGCAATTTCCCTGAGAGGGGCAGATTTTGTTCTGCCCCTCTTCTTTCACGGACGCGGCTGCATTCAGAAACTTAACCAAATCTTATTCAACGCATTTGGTGACTTAGCGTATTCTGTCAGCGGTGGACGACAGACAATTCGTAGGCCTCCTTGAGAAGGGGCGGAACCTCTCCGGAATCTGCTCTGCCCCTTCCTTGTTTTCTCCAGAGGCTCGGCTGCCTGGGCCGCAGATAGAGTTCACTATTCCTTGCTTTCCGGTTGCGTCCAAGTATCCAAAAAACGAGACATTGCCCGTGCAAAGTCAACTTGTCTCCTCTTGTTCCCAGTTTTTTCCGTCCAAAAAGTTAGCAACAGGCAATCCCCGAAAGCTTTTGATAAGGTCGGAGTCGCCAAAATTGTATCAACAGCCTGGTGTAACTCATCAGGCGAAACGGGAATTGAGAATTTCTTCACAGCTTTGGCAGGTGGTGATTGCAGAATTTGCTTAGTCTTGCTCATGGTTTCTCCAGGGGCCTCTTCCGATGCCCCGGTTGATGATTTACTGCCGCTCTTTCACAATCTCTTTGACACCCTCTTTCCATTCTTCGGGCAGGTTTAATAAATATGGTTCTGCTCTCAGCCAGTGCCCGCTCTTCGGGCAGGTCCAGGCTAATTCAGGCCCCTCCATCAGAATCCCACAGTCGTCCGATCGGGCTCAGGAGTCGGCTCCTCAAGTCTCTTGCTGCTCAATGGCATCCAGGCATACCCTTTTGTTGAAGGCTCCTCTCCATACTGCCATACTTTCCCTTCTTCATCTAATGCGTACAAAGCTTTTTGCACCTCGATAAGCTGTATGAATCTGGCTTGTTTCATCGACTTTCCTCCTGCCAGAAGTTTCCCAGACCAGCCGCCCGAGTGCAATGGCAGCCGGCCCTGCCGAGGTTCCGGATTTTAAACTCCGCGGCTCCGCGTCATCAGTCTCCAAAACTGGTCCCGACGCGCCGCGCGCTCTCGATCCAGGAATGATCGAGCGGAACCGTCTTGATTTTGCCCACAACTTCTTCGAGCGGGACCGGCTCCGCTTTATCCGCATGCGCCGCAAGCATCACGCCATAAGTTCCTTCGTCGATCAAAGCGGTGCACGCGGTTCCCAACCGGGTGGCCAAAATCCGGTCGTTCGCTGAGGGAGTCCCCCCGCGCTGAAGATATCCAAGGATCGTTACGCGGGATTCGAGCCTGGTCAATTCTTCCAGCTTCTTTGCCAGAGTCAGGGTATTGCTGCCCTGACTTACCTCAGGCAAGGCAATATTGCTTTTGGCTTTTCTGCTTTTCTGCCGTTTGATTTTCTCCTGCTTCTCAGGTTTTTCCCGCGCCGCTGCGTCTTCCACGGAAAGTGCGCCTTCGGCGATTGCGACAATACTGGAATGCTTGCCTCCCCGCCTACGGCTTAGAATCGCCCGGGCGATTTTTTCGATGTCGTACGGAATCTCCGGAATGAGAACGACATCGGCGCCGCTCGCCAGTCCTGCCCCAAGCGCGAGCCATCCGGCCCGGTGCCCCATCGTTTCCACAAGAATGATGCGATGGTGGCTGTGGGCCGTGCTGTGCAGGCGGTCGATCGCTTCAGTTGCGATGCCGAGCGCCGTATCGAAACCGAAGGAAACATCGGTCAACGCCACGTCGTTGTCGATCGTTTTGGGCAACGTAACGACGTTCAATCCCTTTTGCATCAGACGATAGGCATTTTTCTGGGTACCTCCGCCACCGATGCATACCAGCACGTCCAGGTGATTCCGGCGATAGTTCTCGACGATTGCGTCGGTCATATCCATGAAGCGTCCCCCGACAAGCATGCGGTGGGGTTTTTCGCGGCTGGTTCCGAGAATGGTGCCGCCAAGCGTGAGAATCCCGGACAGAGCCTGCTCGTTCAGATCTATTGTCCGGTTCTCCATCAAGCCGCGGAATCCGTCCCGAAAACCTATGACCTCCATCCGGAACTGTTCCTCGGCTGCCTTGCCGATTCCTCGAAGCACGGCATTCAGGCCTGGGCTGTCGCCCCCTGCGGTCAACACGCCGATCTGTTTCGTCATCAGAAAGATCCTCCACGCCTAGTGTAGATCAGATGCAGAAAAAAACACCACCGATTCCACCAATGTTATCAGCTTTCAGCCTTCAGCCGTCAGCTCTCAGCCAAATCGCCTTTTGCTGAGCGCTGACGGCTGAGTGCTGATGGCTGAAAGATTTGTGATAATCAGTGAAATCCGCCTCGATTTGGGATAAAAAGGGATCAGTCGGAGAAGTCAGCTTGAAAATCGCTTTTGGATTCCTCGTCTTATATGTTTCAGCCATTTTCGCCTGGAGCGCGCCCGAAGGAGTTCGACTGCGCGGCAACGTGGTGGATGAAGACGGCAAACCGGTCGCCGGACTTGAAATCAGGATCCAGTCGCCCGACCAGCAGGTTTTTGTGACCCAATCCGATGCCGCCGGCTTGTTTGCGTACTCTGCGCCGGTCGCCGGCAATTACCAATTCAGTTGTAACAAGTCGGGCTTCTTCCGTGTAACTGCCCAGGCATTCGAATTGAAGGAAGGGCTAAACCAGATCTCATTCACGGTCAACCACGAAACCGAGATTCACGAAAAGGTCGAGGTGTATTCCACGGATGAAAGCATCCAGCCTCTGGTTACATCCCATCAGGAAACGCTGATTGCCAGAGAGATCCGCGATATCCCGGTGTCATCCACTCATGATCTCAGAAACAGCCTCGAGGTTCTGCCTGAGGTCGTGCGCGATAATTCGGGCCAACTTCACATCGCAGGCGGGCGCACGGCGGAGACGCAGTATCTCCTGGACGGGTTCGACATCGGCGACCCGGTAACCGGAAATTTTTCGGCCAGGGTCAATGTCGACAGCGTCCGCTCTGCGCAAGTCGAGTCGGGACGCTACAGCTCACAATATGGGAATGCGGGCGCCGGGGTGCTGACAATGGACACGGCCGTTGGTGACGACCAATGGCGCGCCGGAGCGACCAATTTCTTACCGGGGGTGAGCCTTGAGCAAGGGATTCATTTATCGAGCTGGTATCCCAGGCTTGCCCTCTCAGGCCCAATTCACAAAGACCGCGCCTGGTTTTCGGAAGCGCTCAGCATCCAACGAACATTCAGCCTGGTTCAGAATCTCCCCAGCAACGCCAACTCCATCACTCAGTGGGCCGGCGACAATATGTTGAGGACGCAGATCAAGCTGACTCCGAAAAACATGCTTCAAGGCAGCTTCCTTTATAATCAGCTCAACGCCTCCCACATCGGACTTAGCTCGTTTTCACCGATTTCGACCACGCAAAAATTGCGTTTGTATCGCTCGTTCGTTTCGCTTAAAGATCAAATGTGGAGCGGCAGAACTTTTTATGAAATCGGAATTGCGGTAGATTCTTCCCATACTGAAAGTCGTCCCCAGGGCTCTGAACCGTACGAATTGACCCCGAACGGTTCCTCCGGCAACTATTTTGAAGCACGGCATCAGGACACGCGCCGCTGGCAGGCGCTCGGAAGCATGAGCAAGCCGAGCCGCCACTGGCACGGCACGCACGATCTGCAATTCGGATTTAATGCCTCGGAGATTGAATGGAACCAGGTTTCCAGGCGCAGTTCTATTGAAGTCATACGGGCGGATGGGACCGTCGCCCAACAGACCGAGTTTTTCGGACCGGCTCAATTCAACCTCAGCGACGCGTTGGCTGGAGTTTACGCACACGACGTCTGGCATGTCGTCCGGCCTCTCGTGCTGCAGTTCGGGATTAAAACGGAATGGGACCGGGTCACGCAACGGATCACTCCGTCGCCGCGCGTTTCGGCCAACATCCTCCCCTTCAAAAGCGATCGTGCCAAGCTGAGTGTTGCCTGGGGAATTTTTGTGCAGCCCCTGACTCTTTCCAGCCTGGGTCCGGCTTACGATGAGCAGCGCTCCGATCTGTTTTATCAATTGCCTCCGAAACCTCTGTTGATAGGACCGGTGATCAGCCGCTTTCAATTGCCGGATGACGGATTGAGACAGCCGCGTTTCTACACTATGAGCCTGGGCTGGGAAGAGGCGATCGGCGGCAATTCCCATGTCGGATTCGATGTTACGCAGAGGAACGGCCGGCTCGGGCTGGCTTACGAACAATTCGCGCATAACAACAATGAAAACATTTTTCTGCTGCAGAACAATCGAAGGGACCGATACCGGTCGGTGCAATTTTCTTTTCGCCATTCATTCAGCGATCAGGCCAGCATTTCGGCAAACTACACAAGGTCCGGCACGCGCAGCAACCGTGTTTTTGATTACTCGCTCCAAACCATCGTGTTTACTCCACAGCAGTCCGGCCCTCTGAATTGGGACGCGCCGAACCGATTTATATCCTCAGGCTGGGCTCCGGCGCCGCTGTGGGGTCTGTTCCTCAGCTATTTTTTCGAATACCGAACCGGATTTCCGTTCAGCATCGTTAACGAGCAGCAACAAGTTGTGGGACAGGCCAACCAGACGCGCTTTCCGGATTATTTGAGCCTGAACATCGGGATCGAAAAACGCGTACACCTGTTCACCAAGAAGTGGGCAGTCCGGCTGACAATCCTGAACGTCACCAGCCGCAGCAATCCCGACAGCGTCATCAACAATGTGGACTCGCCTGACTTCATGAAATTTGCCGGCGGCTCAAAACGGGCATTGAGCGCCCGCGTGCGCCTCGTTGGATAAAAACCGACACGTCGCAGCATCAGTTGTAGTCTCAAAGGTTTTTGTGATAAAAGCAACCGTGTCTTTTTAAACGACAGCTATGTCTGGGGTTTGGCAGGTCTTGCAGGGAAAGCCAAAGCACACAGAACAGACCATGTATGGCATCGAAGCCCAGCGTTGCATTCCAGGCGCTTGGGTGGGCAACGACAAGAGCCAAACCGGCCGATTGGTGAATTGATTTGGAAACCAAGAATGCTACCGAGCGCTGGCGCCTGACTTTCCCAAAACTAAACCGGCACGAAATTTCCGGATCTCTTGGGGATCTGGGCACGTTTATCCCTCTTCTGGTGGGCATGAGCATCACCAACGGGCTGGATTTTGCCACTGCCCTGTTTTTCGCAGGTCTCTTCAACATTATTACCGGATTTGCATTCTCAATCCCGATGGCCGTTCAGCCGATGAAAGCGATTGCGGCCGTGGCCATCGCAGAACACCTCCGTCTCGGCCAGATCCTGGCGGCGGGGATTTGGACGAGCTCGATCATTTTTCTGCTCGGGATTACCCGGCTTATCACAGTTGTTGACCGCTGGGTGCCCAAGCCGGTCGTCCGAGGGCTGCAGCTCGGGCTTGGTCTTCAGTTGATCGGAAGCGGAATCAAACTCATACGCGAAACACACTCGGTATGGGGTCTGGACAGCATCAGTGTCGGGATTGTGGGCTTTGCCTTCATTCTCTTTTTTGCTTCCTCACGAAAAATGCCGTCCGCCCTGGTTCTGTTTGTTGCGGGCCTGGTTCTAGCCGCCGCAGCCAATCCGGACATTTTTTCGACTCTACGGCTCGGGTTCAGCCTGCCACACTGGGTGCCGTTGACCTGGGAGGATTTCCGCAGTTCCTTTTTTCGAGCTGCACTGCCTCAGATCCCGCTCACAATGCTGAATTCCGTGGTTGCAGTCTGTGCGCTTTCAGTGGATTTGTTTCCCGACCACCCCGCACGCCCGCGCAAGGTTGCGGTCAGCGTCGGACTGATGAATCTTGTATCCGGATGGTTCGGCGGCATGCCCATGTGCCATGGAGCCGGAGGACTGGCGGGCCAATACAGGTTTGGAGCGAGAAGCAGCGCCAGCATTATCTTCTTAGGATGTTTGAAAATGGTCCTTGGGGTGTTCTTGGGCGGCTCCCTGCTTTCCCTGCTGCATGTTTACCCGAATTCGATATTGGGAGTCCTGCTCGGCATCAGCGGGCTGGAATTGTCGTTGGTCGCAACAGATCAAACGGAAAGAGGAGCGGCAACCGTTATGCTGGGGACTGCGGCAGCGGTATTGGCGCTGAACAGTACGGCCACGGGCTTTGCGATCGGCTGGGTTCTTTCACTCCTGATGAATCAGGTTTTAACCACAAAACACACGAAAACGGCTTGATCAATTCGTGTTGTTCGTGTGTTTCGTGGTTTAAACCAGCAGACGGGTGCGAATGCTGGTGTCCAGCGCCTCAATCTGCGGTTCGACAGCGCGCGAAAGGCTTCGCTCCACATCCATAATCAGATACCCGATACCCTGACGCGTATTATAGGCCTGCGCTTTGATATTCACTTTTATCCTGGCGACCAACCCGTTGATGCGACTGAGCACACCGGGCATATCTTTATGGATGTTGAGCAGGCGATAGCTGTCTTCCATTGCGGGCAACTGCACCTCGGGAAGGTTGGCGCAGTTGGTCGTGCTGCCGGTCTGGGCGTAAGAAATCAGGGCATCCGAAACCTCCAGTCCGATATTCCGCTGCGCCTCTTCAGTGCTGCCGCCGATGTGCGGCGTCAGAATCACGTTGTACAGTCCGCACAGTTCCGATTCGAAAGGATCATTGCGCAAGCTTGGTTCTTTTGGAAAAACGTCCAGAGCGGCGCCGGCCAGATGACCGCTGACGAGCGCCGCCCGCAAAGCCTCGATATCCACGACCGACCCCCGGCTGAGATTGAGCAAATAGCTCCCCCTGGGCATCATCTGCAGCCGTTCATGGCTGATCATGCGCCGGGTCAGCGGCGTGTCGGGAACATGCAAGGTGACAAAATCGGACACTTTCAGCAGCTCTTCCAGCCCGGAGACTTGCCGCGCGTTGCCCAACGGGAGTTTTTTCAGAATATCGTGGAAAATCACTCTCATCCCAAGCGACTCGGCCAATAGTCCGACCTGAGGACCTATGTGGCCATACCCGACAATTCCAATCGTCTTCCGGCGCACCTCCATGCATCCTTCGGCCGATTTTTCCCAGCGGCCCTGATGCAATTCCATGGAACGCTGCGCTGCGCGCCGCGCCAGCATCACTACTTCCGCAATCGTCAGTTCCGCGACGCTGCGGGTATTGCTGAATGGCGCATTGAAAACGGCGACGCCCCGCTGCGCGGCGGCATCCAAATCCACCTGGTCCGTTCCGATGCAGAAGCATCCGATGGCGATCAGTTTCGGGGCCGAACGCAGCACGCGTTCGTTAATCTGAGTTTTCGAACGGATGCCCAGGATGTGCACATCCTCGAGCATCCCGGTCAACTGCTTCTCGGGCGGGGATCCGGAGACTCTCTCGATCAGGCTTAAATTGCCTGCCTGAAAGTTTTCATCTGCAGCGGGATGAATGTTTTCCAACAGCAGGATTCTGAGTTTCTCCTTGATCAACGGTTCGTCGGCCGCCTTCGTTTTCGCGGCACTTGCCCTGGCAGTTTTGGGTTTTGAAACAGAAACGGTCTGATTCATCATGAAATTCCTGAGAAAAACTTAGCCGCGGCCGATCGGGCGCCGGAAATCCCGCTTGCCTGCGGCTCTGTTAGCACATTGCAAATGACTCTACTTGAGCCGAGTCTGCATGCATACATTCATCGCCGGAGTCACTTCCTCAAAAATCGCCGTCATTGATTCCACAAGATCAACCCCGGACGAACTGCGCACTTCTTTTTCCGGCATCGGGTAGTATACCTGAAATCCGGCCCAGGATGCGGGCGGCGCATCATCGAGAATTTTTTTCAATTTAGCCATGCTGGGGAATTTGCTTTTGGTAATCGCACATCGATTCTCCCAGCCTCCGGCGTCAATTTGGAAGCCTTCCCGGAAAACCAAACGCTTCAACTCCCGAGCCATCGCGCCTGCAGGCGTCAGTGCTTTGACCAGACGATGCCAGTCCCAATCCGGTTTCAGTTCGATCGCTGGAAAATCAGGAGATTCCCTGAATCCACGCTCGACGGAGAATCCGCATTTGAAAAGCTGTTCTTCAGTATCGACGGTCAGGAAAAACTTCGAACATCCGAAGCTGACCTTGGAAGAGACCGGCTTGGCGTCGCGGTTGGCGCGCGGCAGAAATCCGATCCATTGCCAGTAGACTCCGCGTCCGTATCGCTCGGTTACGAAAGGTTCCTGGTAGCGCGCTTCGAGCGCCAGTTTGAGAATGCGGGTGATGCGCTGATTGTCATCCAGATTTCCAACCCGGATGCCCCTCTGGAAGTCCAGGTAATCGGGGAGGAACCCGATCGCTGTGCGCGGAAAAGGGCGCGCAGCCTGAAATTGTCGGCTCATGGCCGGTTAGGATACCACGTTCCGTTCTCTTTGTGTCTTAGAGTCTTGGAGTCTTAGAGTCTTTGAGCTGGACAAACTTGAAGGCCTCAAGACTCAAAGAACCAAAGATTCGGGGGCGGAGGTGGGCCGATCGGATGCGATTGTGTAAACGAAACCTTCAGAGGTCCGCCACCATCCATAGAAAACGAGGGAAGATTCAAGGCAGCGACCATTCCACATACTCCAGGATCCTTCCTGCACCGGTGTATTCAGAGAGATGGAAATGCTGCGTGTATCACGGCTCAGCCCTTGGCGCAGGATCTTCAAACCGGTCTCCTTGGCGCTCCAGATCAGAGTCTCTAAAAGCTCTCTCCCGGCCGGCGCTTCAAGAGTGGCAGCCAGTTCTTCCGGAGTGAAGTAATCGGCGGCAAAATTCGCTTCCCGAGGCTCTATCCATTCCAGGTCGCAACCCACACCGAAACCGGGCAAGCCTACAGCGCACAGACAGCGGTCCCTTCTATGGCTGAGGGAAATGGAGACCGCAGTGGGTTCCCCGTTATAAAAAGCTTCCGGCGCACCATCATTGGCCGCACGGATTTGCAGGGACGAAAGCAAAATACGCTCTTTCGAACGATAGGCGCGGAAGGTCTGTTTGGCCGTCCAGCGGCCCAGCCGCCAGTCATTTCTTCGCTTTGGAAAACGGAACCCGGCCAGGACTTCACGTTCTTCGTCACTCAGCCAATCATCATGGTCCGGGAGTTGTGATGCAGTTTGGGTGAGCCAGAATATGCTTTCCATTTGGATCCAACCACGAAACACACGAAAAAGACGAAAGAGAAAATTTCGTGCCTTTCGTGTGTTTCGTGGTTGATAGCTTTTACGCTTGCCCCTTCTTGCCCGCCTGGAATGCAAGCTGCAATGGCTGAAGCAAATCCCCCGGGATAGGATCCGGAAGATTCATGGTTTTATATCCGCGCAGAACCAAATACACTTCCCCCTTTCCGCTGGTCAGCTTCGCATCATAGGTCCCATCCGGATTGGGCGTGACAATTGAATAGAATGTTGCATCAGGGTCTTTTTCCGGCATGGACAGGAGCTTGAGTTCGGAAAAGGAATACGGGAGACCGAGCTGCGACTGAATCGCCAGCCCCGCCAAGCTCGCCGTCTGAAAACACAGTTCGACGAATCGAGGCGATGCGATCAGCGGCAGATCGGAGGGTTCGTGATTCGCCGGCAGGTTTTTTGCGAAGGAGGCGATGATATGCTCTCCTGCCCGCCATGCACTCTCGATGACCTGGTATGCGGGACCATGAAAGTATACTTTGTAAATATCCGACGCGTCGACTTTGGCGCCCTTCACCCGCCGGGAAATCGCTTCCTCTCGGGCAGCTTGCGGTTGCTGTAAAACCAGTCGCACTTGCCCCGCAAAATGCGTTGTCATCTCCGGCTCCGACTGGCCGTGAAGCACGCGCGAACCTACCAGCCTGCAATTGGCAATGATGTCATCTTTCTCAACTGAAAAATCCGCGCAGATCCGGAGATCACGCGGCTGGCTGCGATAGAACTTGAATGGAGTGAGGAAGCTCACATTCTCAATCGCACCGACATATCGATCGGGGAACAGAAGTTTCGCCGTCTCCGCCATTGCCTCCAAGCCCATGACGCCCGGTAAAACAGGGGTCATGTTGATCTGGTGATCGAAGAGGAAGGGCTGTTTTGCAGGGTCGAGCGTTGTTTCGACGGTTAGACCGCTGTACAAGCCCATTTCGTCGACCTTGCCTACCATGATGCCGGATCGCTTTACAGCCGCCTCAAGCGCTCCGCCGCCTGTTTCCAGTCCGCCCTGAGGATCGAACTCTTTCACCAGAATACCGAGCCTCTGGCCGATGACCAGTTCACCGCGGGTGCCTGCAAGCAATTCCCGCCGCACGATCGGAATCCCAGCTTCAGGCGGCAACATATCGATTCCAGCCTGTTTCATAATAGCGGGAATCGATCCCCGGGTGGCCATTCCGATTCCGCTCCACGCCGTCCAGTCAATCGCGATGCCTTGCGTTTCCGGCCGGCTTGACCTGAAGTTCGAAATGCACTTGCACAGCAGATCGTTCGCCGAGCTGTAGTCCGTCTGCCCTGAATTTCCAAACCGGCCGGCAACCGAGCTGAACACAACCGCAGCGCCGACCGGCATATTTCCGATACTGGAAACCAGGTTGAACCAGCCGTCG
>Ga0187889_10004701_pt1 | contig 11113 bp, 10 predicted proteins | sample June2016WEW_7_10_2_FD_132992 | JGI IMG/M metagenome (GOLD analysis project Ga0187889, IMG submission 132992) | Peatland microbial communities from SPRUCE experiment site at the Marcell Experimental Forest, Minnesota, USA - June2016WEW_7_100 | ecosystem: Environmental > Terrestrial > Soil >... | reverse complement strand
CTCAAAATATTTTGTATCTTTCTCCGAATACAAGAGGGACTTTGAATATTCAAAGCTTAATTTTTCGGGATCAAAGCCAAAGAGGAATTGTTTTATCATTAAAGGACGGGGATCATTTAATTCATATAGAAATTCATTAAATGTCTCAGAGAATTCCTCTGCCCGCTCTTTGTACGTGTATGCATCAAACCCTTCAGATTGTATTTTAATCATTTGCTTATATAATTCGGGATCCCTTTCTTTGAAAGTCTGGTTGCGTATAGCTTCGGAGAAGGTGGTTTCAAGCTTTTTGCTTAATTGAATTATTTCTGGTGAATAAAAAGGGTTTATTGCATATTTTCTCTGTTCTACCTCTGCAAAGACGTAAAGATCCCACTCATTACAAGATTCAATTGTAAGCTTTAATCTTTTAATAATCTCTTCCCTTAGACCATTTTTGACGAAAAAATCCCATTTATTAAATATCAGTAATCGGTCGGAATGAATCTGTGCGATGCTATCAATTTTTTCCCATATCTTAGGATACGCTCTAATTAATACTATTAATCCATACAAAGTCAAATCGCAGTATTCAACGTTCTTTACTTTCTTTTTTCTGCTAGTGCATAAAAATTTATCATTAAATAGAATTTTAACTGTATCATAAACGGTTGTATAGGGTTTTCTTAGCTCTCTACGCAGTTCGAATCTGTTTTTAGGTCCATTCTCCAAGATATGCGTTAGTATCTGAAAATCTGTATGATCTTCGATCTTCGTCAAGCTTAGTATCGCCTTTTTTAGACTATATATATATATATTTTGCATGCGGTGAAAAAGCTTAAGTTTTAGCAATTTAGGAAATAATGTGAATTGCGTTACAAGACCTTTAGGTTAGCGATGGGCCAGATGAAAGTTATAGGTGGGGATAGGTCGGTAAATCTTGATAGGGCAGAGGGAACCATTGCCGAAGCCTCTAAAGGGGGATGTCAGGTGATCGTCCTTCCGGAGTGCCTTGACCTGGGTTGGACCCACCCCAGCGCTCATGAATTATCTGATGAAATACCGGGGAAAACGTCAGATCGCCTCTGTGGAGCAGCTAGACGGAATAATATAATGGTCCTGGCAGGGTTAACGGAACGGGAGGATAAGAAGATATATGATTCTGCCATTTTAATCGACAGTTCAGGAAAAATTCTACTAAAACACAGGAAGATCAACCTCCTAGATATTGAGCAGGACCTATACGATGTGGGGACCTTTCTTTCAGTTGTCGAAACCAAATTCGGAAATATAGGGGTAAATATCTGCGCCGATAACTTTGAATTCTCTCTTGCCATAGGACACGTCCTATCCAGGATGGGAGCCCACTTCATATTCTCCCCATGTGCTTGGGCAGTAAGCGCAGATCATGACAACGAGAAGGAACCGTACGGCAAAGACTGGTACAAAAGTTATAGCACGCTCAGCAAGCTTTACGGAATCTCCGTAGTGGGAGTAAGCAACGTGGGATGGATCGATGCCGGGCCATGGAAAGGCAGAAAAACAATAGGATGCTCGTTGGCAGTTGGGCCAGAAGGAAAAATCCTCTCACAGGGACCGTATGGTGTGAACTCGGAGGCTTTACTTTACATCAACCTTCAAGCGGTGTCTCGAAAGGTAAAGGGAACTGATTACGCTGGCTACCTTTCAAAAAGGGGCTATAGAGGCCCATAATTTTATTCATTCAAGGCAACTTCCATTAGAATCATAGGAATTGGGCAGTCACCATAAATAATATATGCATGTAATAGTTAATACATTGCTAATGCATGACTTAACTGAAAAGGTAAAAATTTTTTCTTTTAAAAAAGGAGCACACCTTGTTGGAATTGCATCTGTAGATAGATTCGATGCTGCTCCTGAGAGATATAGACCTCAATTTTATATTTCTGATGCTAAAGCGGTTATTTCCCTCGGTCAGAAGTTTAACGAAGCACTTGTTAATGTCCTAAGACAGAAAAAATCCAGTATTTCGTTCCAACATTTCGTTAACGATAAATTATATGACCAAGTGGATGAACTCGCTTATTGGGTTGCACATTTTCTAGAATCACAAGGTTACGATGCTTATCCTATACCTGCACAAAATCCCAAAGACCCACGTATAATGATCGGCGAACTTTCGCATAAACATGCTGCTGTAGCTGCGGGTTTAGGCCAGATAGGATGGAATAACCTATTCCTATCACCAAAGTTTGGCCCTAGACAGATTCTTGGTTCCGTTATAACAAACGCGCCTTTAAAGGCGGATCCATTGTACGAGGGTAAAGTATGTGAACCAGATAAATGTGGCTACGCCTGCTTAGGTGTCTGTGCTTCTGGAGCTATCAGTAGAAAGAAAGAAGAATTTGTAATTGGAGGTAGGAAGTATGAACACGGTAAACACTCCAAGTGGAGGTGTATTTGGGGTTGTGGGAGTATGTCTAGTGTCATGTCCATGCCACATGAGGAGATCTCTGTAGAGGACTTGATGGTGGGTAGTTTCAGAGAGCAACTCCAGAAGGTTCGTAAGGCAAATATGCTGCCTGAAGTCATACAGAATAACTTGTTCCTATCCAGAATCAACAATGGAGAGATTCCATGGTGCTGGCTTTCATGCTTAACATCATGTCCAGTCGGTTCGCGTCGTAATAATAAAGCACATCAATAGTGCTAAGAAATATTCCCAGCAATTATATAGCTGTTTATTTTGTCTTTCAGTCATTTAAATGGTGAACTATTAGTACTATTAGTTTCAACAGTTTACTTTCTACTCAAACTTTGTGCCACATTCGCCGCAGAATCTTGTCCCAGCAGGGCTTTGAGCTCCACATTTAGGGCATTTTATTAGACCAAGTGGTGCACCACAGTTATTGCAGAATTTTCCTTCTCCAGCTGGCTTGCCGCATTGAGGACAGATAGTCTGCTTTCTTTCAATTTCACCAGAATAGACTTTGGTACTTTCAGCTTTTTCCTTTATGTCTTCAACCATTTTTTGTGCTCTTGCTGCAGCCACTTCAACATTTTCCCGTGGAGCATCGTCTACGCATAAGCCATCTTGTTCATTCCAATCGTTTTCACAAACATATTTTTTACATCTTGGGCAACGGAAGAAGTGTTCTTTAGCTTCATTTTGTGCGATTTCAAAAGCCCCCTCATGTTCCTTATGCCATTGAGGTGTCATACCTTGATAGCGCTGTGAAAGCACATCTGTACCGCTTTCAATGCTGGAGCCCGCACCGCTGCCAAAAAGTCCTGTTCCAACAGAGACCGCTTTCCCGAATCCTCGGAAAAGTCCAGCCTTCTTGTAGGTTTTGGATTCAATGAATTGTGTCTTATACCCATCGTTACATATATCACATAAAAAAGTGAACTGGAACCCTGCTTCGGAACTATTGTCTTGATAGTTTCTTGTAAAAGGTTGCAAAGGCATTGCTATTTACCACCTTCTATAAGAGATTTACCACATTTTATACATTTCTCCCCTATCGGAGGCTGCTCAGTTCTGCATTTCTTATTCGGGCAAATTACAACAAGACGTTTATTACAATTGTCGCAGTAGTCGCCGAAGAAGGTTGGCGCGCCACAGCTGGGGCAGGAGATGTTCAATGAAAGACCGCAATTACTGCAACTTTTCTGTCCTTTTTGGATTGGATTTCTGCATTTTGGACATCTTAAAGGGCCAACAGGATTGACTCTATCACAGAATGGGCAGACGTTAGCGTCTGCAGAAACAAGTTGATTGCAATATCGACAGGGATGCTTATATCCTGGCATAGACTAATTCGCTCTCTATCATATCAATGAAGTTTTGTTATTATTCCTTTTGGTTGTTTTGTTCAATTCTGCCTTAGGTATATTTTTCGTTTTTAAGCCATTTTGCTGAATCGTCTTGTGTGTTAATATTGAATTCTAGTAAATCCGTCGTGTCCTTTTTCCATTGATCAAGTGTAAGATGGACTACTCTTCCTATAAAGAGGTCTCTTAAGGTTTGCAGTTGAGGTATCTTCTGAACTGAAATCTTGTATTTGATATATTCAGGATCATCAAGCCTATCATTTGATAAGTAGATCGGTTCCCTTCTGAAGTTAATGACAATTAGACAATGATTAATCATTCTAATCAGGTCTTCTGTCTTTCTACGCAAATCTTCAAAATCACCTTCTTTGGAATAATCCTTTCTCCCTGATATTCGAAAGAAGTAAGTAGCTCTTCCTTCTTCTGCACTTGAAACTGCTTCCATTGCAATTGCATTTCCAGGTTCTTTCGGATTATTGCTATAGATTGCAACTAGAAACCAAATATATTCTCCTTTAGGGTCACCCAATAGTCCGCGTTTGAAACCTACACTTACCTGTTCATTTTGAGATATTCCTCTTAGGAAATCGTATTCTTCTTTAAGGTTGATTTTTTCAAGTTTTCTCTCTAATTGCCTCCAAAGTTCTGGAGAGATTGACTCAATATCGCTTTTCTTCGCAGCTCTTCCCTCTTTCATAAGATGTGCTGCTTTCCTTATAAGTAAAGGACTTACTTGAGGGGCTAATTCCTGAAGTAATAATTGAGCTTTAAGTAAAAGCTGATTGATTGCCTCAGTAAGAGCCTTCTTAAATAAGTCAAATTGACTTCCCATTTTAGAGAAAACTATACTTTCTCCAATTTCTGTGTTTAGTGTGACAGTATAATCTTCAGCCTTAATTTCCAATATATCGCTGTAAGGTATCCTAACAGGTTCCCCTTTTTGGGGTAGAATAACTATCGCAGTTTCATAAAGACGGGTTTCACTGATCCCTTTCTGCAGTATCCGTTTATTATTATCGTAATAGACGAATTCAGTTTCTATACCAGATGTTCGAAGTTTCTCTTCCATGAGCATGTATTTGAGTATAATTTCATTGCGCAATTCAAAGAGTGTCCTGAGAAAAGCCTCATAGCTATACCCTATACTAAATAACATCAATTTCTCCCTAGATGATAGATATAGATCTATCCTGTAGTCTCCTTCGGATATTTCGAGGATATCATTTAATGGGATAAGTAGAGTCTCGCCAGTTTCAGGGAGAATAGAGAGATTTTGCTTATCCAATTGAGCTTGAGCATCGCCTTTTGAGTCTATATTATTATTATCATCCATTAAGACATAGCTCAAGTGACATGTGAACAATGGCTTTCTTTCATCTTCGTCACTTTTGACAGCGTTCGATCTCTCTTCAACTCCTTGATCCTCGTTCATATTTCCAAAGCCAAGAAGTTCATATTTAAGTTTAGCTACAAAGTACCTAACATACTCTATCGTTAGAGTTATTCTATTATCCTTTTATCTTTACTACATGTAGTACTATTTTATTCATTCAAGGCAACAAATATCGTCATGACAGAAGGCTGAAGTCATCTCTATATCTGCTGTGCGATAGATGGTTCCATTTAGATAGCTCTTTAGGGCTATTAAAAATGCAAAGGTTAAGAAACCCAGAAACTATTGCAAATTAATGACAAACCCTGATTTTACAACTAATGGAAACAATATCAGAGCCGATTCGATTCGAATCCGTTGGGAAGATCTAAAAAATGAGCGTATTCATGATAGGATTTCTTTTATACTTGATAGAAAAGATTGGAATGTTGACGATGTCTTAAATTCTATTGAAAAAATGACATACAATCTTCGGGATGCTGCCATCTTCTTAAGTGGAGATGAATATAGGAAATTTGACGAAGATTTATCTAAATCAATTACCTCTAGATCAACATCCGGAACGGTTCCAATAGAAATAAATGGAGAGATTAGATTTTGTGAGAATAAGATCAAATTAGAGAAAAAGGCATTTTTAGTTGATGTAGCAGCCCAACTTCGCGAGCTAAAGCTACACTTGGATATCAAACTGTTTTCTAGTGATCTAAGAAAGCATGAATTGAGCCATGATGATATAATACTGCTTTTTGAAAAAAATGTTGCAGGATACGATAAAGAACAAGCAGAGAGGATTATGAGTTACTTTACGGTAGATTATAAGGAATACGACGAAGCAGTTAAAGATGTAATTAACGAGCGGTTTATTTCAAGAGTTACATCAAAAAGTCTAAGAGATTTTCTGCAAATTAAATGTACTCCATACTATTTCCCTGCCTTTGAGATCCAATACAGATTATTAGGGACCGACTGCTTGAGTTTGGTACCTAAGGAGAGGTATGCCATTGTTGACGTTGAAGTCCACCAAAAGGAACAGTCCTACCCCCTTACAATCATCGACGAAAAACGTAACCTAGACATAAAGCGTCGGCTATTAGGTTATTATGATGAATTCATTAGTCTCAAAGACCTTAATATACAACCACTGCCCATATTTACGATACCGATACGCCTACTATCTTGGCTCATCGAAGATGGAACGAGGCCTTATGGAATTATTGCCCTTAACAGTTCGGAGAAAGAAGTATCTTACAAGGTGGACGGCTACGCGGACGTAATAAGAGCGCCCGTAGAATTCATCAGATACCTCAAGGAACTGAGCGGAGGAAAGGGGTTTAACGAGCTAAGGGCTAAACTTGTTGAAAACGGTCTAATGTACGAAGGAACTAACGAGGTTATAGAAGAGCAGATGAAGCCCAGGCCTGTCGAGCCCTCACCTCCACCTAAACCAAAAGTTATAGAAAGGCTTGAAATCATACAGAAGAACCCGTCGTTCCTCCATTATTCAGTTTGGGGGAAAAAGTTTGGGATTACCAAGGAGGGCGCCTTTGACTGCTTGGATAAGTACCAGAAAGAGGGAACCGTGATATTGACACCGGAATCAGATGGTGTCAAGGTCCAACTTACGGACAAAGGCCTGCAAATGTTGCGTCAAGGAAAAAGCTTAACGTTTGACGGAAAATCATGATGCCCCAGACAAGTTTGCTGGAAAATGATGAAGTAAAAACGCTAAAAACCGGACGCTGTTTTTGGCGTTAAAAAACCAAAATTTAACGGAAGGCTTAACGCACAATTTAACGACAAACTTAACGACAAACTTAACGCCGACTTAACGGACTTGACAGCCTAGTCATCCATAATCGATACTTACCTTAACAAATCTCAGAACAATATTTAGAAGAAAACTCGTTGAATAAGCAAACATCTTCATAACATTTTTTTTATATATTATAACGCATAGCATATTTTTTGAGTTAGTAATATCCGATATATCCGCTGTTCACTATTGTCCTATCACGTACGGTAAGGCGTAGGCTGTTTAGAAAACCATCTTCACTAGAGCTCTACTATTCTTAGATTCCTTTAAACTTTGAGGAGACAGTAGAGCATTACATGAAGAACATCAGAAAAGGAAACATATCTGAAACCATGTCCTTAGATCTGATAGCTCCCATCACTATGATTAATGTATAGTTATCAACGTTTCATAGAATACAGCAACACGATCTCAATAACTATCATCGACCCAAACCAGAATGCTAGATCAGAAAGCAGCAGATAAGGATCGACCTGCCACTTATCCACAGGCCCTGCAATCGTGTTCAATGTGTGAGTGCCCCAAACCAAAGGCGAACCATAGTTCACATGCAGATAGTCAGGATAATTCAGGGTAACTCCCAATGTGAGAGTAAATGCTGCCAAAATAGACCAGATAACTAAAAATCCTATTATAACCAGGTTCTTATTCATCTATAAATTAATTTATTATTAAATATTTATTCTTTTCATAGCCCTTCCGCTTTCCAAATGAAAATCGTCCTCAACGAATCAGTCCAATTTATTGACATGTAGCTTTGAAAAAATAGTGGCTATATTACCTATATTAGGATCATCAGAACATCATGCCACAACCTAATGCTGACTTGGAAGTATGCTATGCGGGAGGTGGGATTTCAGCATTAATCTACTGGTAAATTATTAGAAGGGAAGACACCCCCTGAGAAGGTAGGTATCAAGGTTGGAGGTGAGAACAAGTGGCTCACACTGATTCAGAATGCAAGCAAGAACAGGGAATGGTGTGCTTATTCAACTGAAGGAGCATAACACAGGAGAAGAAACCTATTTGTAATCACATGGCACATAGCGGAGTGATGGAGATGACAATCGGCAGAAGAAACTCCATTTTGACAACTGAAAAGCTGCTCGAACCGTTGCGACACGTCTCACTAATAAACATTTTTGCTGAACAAATATCTTGTAAAGCAATCAATCAAAGATGAAATTTAAGACCTGCACTACCAAAATAATTGTTCCATCAGTTTACTTCTTCTTGTCACGCCATGGGTAGTTATAGGTCCTGGGTCGATGCTACTCCTTGTACTCTCCTTTAGGAGCACATTACAAGGTTCCGGAATCATCGCTAGTTTTTATATCAAAAGAAATCAATTGGTGCAGGGTTTCACCAGCTTCCTTCAAGACTGTCCTTCAACGTCCACGTTGTTATTCAGGTTTTGGCTTTATCTTCTAAAGCCCCGACACTATCCTCGCCGGTGAGCCTTAATCCTACAAGTCTGAGAGCTAGACCGATTTTTTGGCGACGATTTCGCTCGCTATTTGATCCATCGTTTTTCCTTCGGTACTTATTCCTAGACTGCGAGCAACCTCTAAAAGCTTGTCCTCAGTAGAGCTACTCACCACAGGCTTTTTAACGACAATTTCACTCGCTACCTGATTCATCGATTTTCCTTCTGTATTTATTCCTAAATTATGAGCAACCTCTAACAACTTCTCATCAGTAGAGCTATTCCCTTCAGCTGTAATACCTTCGACAATTCCATCAACACCAGACTGGGCTTTCTTAAACTCTTTCTGAGCCATGCCAAGTGAGCGGGCGAGTTGAGGTATCTTATTAGGCCCCCAGATTAGGAAGACAGCTAAAGCACCAACTATTACAGCAATTTCTATTGGATCCAATACGATCCATAGCCATTAAGAGAGGAGAGATATAGGTCTAACGTTTGGAGGTTCTGTAAAGTCATCGGTTGATTCTTCTCGCTGTAAAAATTCGGTTGATGAACATACATCAGACAATGTGTTATTTTCAGAAGCAAACAAACTATTCATTGTAGCAATGGTGGGAGCGATAATCGCTTTGGTAACAAGTAAAATGTTAAGTTTTAATGAAACCATCCTAACTGGAAGCGTTGTCGTTTGTTTACTGGCATTCTTGCTTATCGTCAACGTCGATAAAGTCGTACCCGCATGTCAACCCAAACAACGAGAGACGCAAAAAAACTCAAGGGAAGGAGGTAATATTTGCCTATGTCAGCCACTAAGTTGGGAACTCCGTTTAGCATAAGTGAGCTAATTTCTGTGGCAACGATAATTCCCACAAAGAATGCAAGATAAACAACCCCTCTCGGTTGCATGCGATTTGAACCCATCGTTTGCCCAATTCCTCTGCCCCTTCTTGTAAAGAAACCTGATAAACCATCGGCAATCACCCATCCAACTAAAACCGAGAAGAAGAATACCCAGAATTGGAACGATACCAATGCCAGAACAAATAATAAAAGTGCACTTGCTAGAATCATGAAAAATTCATTCCTCAGCATTGAGTTTACTGTTATTCCCAATTCCAATTTCAAGCCTACCTCTCAGACAGATGTTCACTTGATATTATCCTCTCTCATCTTAAAGTATTCCCCCAAGACCGACCTTATCGTCTCAGGGATGGTCTCTAATTTTCTTGCTTTTCTTTCTGCTTCAATAGCTTTCATCATTTCATTTGACATGCTTACCATAACTTTTTTCATCAAACATTTATCACTACCATTAGATACCGGTAGCAACCTTTATAAAGGTATTGGTATCAGAATTGGTGTCAGTGAATCCTAAAAACCAGTCATAACAGACTGAAAATTCACTTCTCCTCAAGGATAGGGAAGTTGAATATATCACTTGAAGGCTATGGAAGTTTATAGTCATTTCTCACCAGCGATAATACCTATGGTTCCAATCATGAATGGCAATTTCAACGGCAACGGTATGGAGTCTGCATCTCGTGTTTCATGAAATCAGCGAGGTGTAGAAGGCTATCCAAACATAGTCCTATATCTCAAGGTGGCTTCAAATGGCGCGATATGCCCAGTGCATCGTTGGAAGAACTCTCTAAACGTTGATTCATGCGCTTATGGTTTCTAACTCTTCCTTGATTTTCATTTTACTTTTTCAGCTCAACCTTCACTCTTTCGGTCCAGAGTTCTGATTTAAAGGAGCCAGGAATTCTTATTTGGTCCCATTTGGAATTCCATTTTTTCTTCAATTTGATGACTTCAGGGTCCTCCTCTATCATCTTCGCCATTTTGTCGTATGCTTTTTGGTCTTCGTATTCGTCGATATACATCCATGTTTCTTCAGCTGGGTCGGCTTCTTTCTCGGCCAACTGAAGAATCCATGACCTTGTATAGTAGAACTTGTCCGAGTGGGATTTCTGTTCGTTAAGGATCTCTTTCCACATATCAATGTGTTTCTTACTGAATTCTTTAGGAATACGCCATTGAGCTACTTCATAGAGCATGTCCTACCCTCCTCCTTAATTTTGATTCCATTTTTTCGTTATTAAAGTGGTTCTAAGTATATATAAGTCTGACATAATAATAAATATATATTTATCAATTGTTGATTCAAAAATCAGAAGAGGAGGTGAATGAAAAAGGATGAATATCATCTTGGTTCTAACATACAGGGTTAAATACGAAAAGAGGACGGAATTTCAGGCACTTGTCGAAAAATTCGTCAAATTCAAGAAAGAGAACCCAGAAGCTTTTGGCGGATTAAAATCTTGGAGACTCTACCAGCAAGAATATGGTGGAGTAGCCGGCTCATACGTTGAAATGTGGGAATACAAGAGCATAGAAGAGATGGAGGAGGATAGTGAAAGAATGATGAAGCATAGGGAAATGATGGAAATTCACAAAGAATTCATGCAACAAATAGACCATGCAACATTTACAGAGTCGGTATGGAGTGTGGCCGCATAAGCGTCATCATCACGCTCCATAGTGAACGAATAGGAAAATGTCCATCCAGCGACATACGTATTAGAGACCCAGACAGCGACATGTGAGATATGAGGAGGGTTGCGAGGAAAGGCAAATTCTCAGGTTTAATTCTTAATTTTGGTGGGAAAATATTTTATTTTTGCGG
>Ga0187889_10004691_pt1 | contig 11125 bp, 7 predicted proteins | sample June2016WEW_7_10_2_FD_132992 | JGI IMG/M metagenome (GOLD analysis project Ga0187889, IMG submission 132992) | Peatland microbial communities from SPRUCE experiment site at the Marcell Experimental Forest, Minnesota, USA - June2016WEW_7_100 | ecosystem: Environmental > Terrestrial > Soil >... | reverse complement strand
CGTAGCGCACGCAGCGCTCGACCACGGGCCGCGAGTACTGCATCACCTGCGTGGCAACCTCGAGCGGGGTGCCCTTCTGGGTGACGCCGCCGACGCCGGTGTAGATGCCGCCGGTGTTCTCGCGCACCACCACGAAATCGATGTGCTCGGGCCCCTTGTCGCGCAAGGGAGTTTCCACGTTGGGGTAGAGCTTGACCGGGCGGAGGTTGATGTACTGATCGAGGGCGAAGCGCGCCTTGAGCAGAATGCCAACCTCGAGGATGCCGGGCTTGACCTCGGGGTGACCGATGGCCCCGAGGTAGATGGAGTCGAATTTCTTGAATTCCTCCAGGGCGCTGTCGGGGAGGATCTCGCCCGTGCGCATATAACGCTCGCCGCCAAAATCGAAGGTGGTGTAGCTCAGCTTGACGCCATGCTTGGCGCAGGCAGCGTCGAGAACCTTCACCCCTTCGCCGAGGACCTCGGGTCCGGTTCCGTCTCCTGGAATCAACGCGATGTTGTACGACTTCATGGTCACCTTTCGCCCCCGCTAGCAGGGGCCCTGGGAGGGCTTCTGATAACACGCCGGCGCGCCCCTGGAAAGAGCCAGCTATGAGGCCGAGCTCATGAAGCTCGATAAACCACCCCAGCTCGATTATGAAGCGGCTATGAGACTCGACCAAGGGAGCCGCGAGCTCGTACCCACGCCGAGCCAAGAGCGGGCATGACCTACCTCGTGGTCGGGCTCGCGGTCGGCCTGCGCATCGCCTGGGTGCTGGCGGTGCCCAGCAAACCGGTGGGCGACTTCGCCATGTACCTCGAGTCGGCCGCCCATCTGGTCGAGCACGGCAGCTTCGATCCCGAGTATGTCTACATGCCGGGCTATGTCCTGCTCATCGCCCCGGTACAGGCCCTGGGCGGGGGTTGGCTGGCGACCAAGCTCTTGGGGGCGGTGCTGGGGGGCCTCGGCGCCGCAGGAGTGGCGGGCATAACCGCACGGCTCTGCGCTTCGCGCCGCGCGGGGCTCTTGGCCGGCCTCCTCTATGCCATCTGGCCGGCGGGTATCGCCCTGGCCAGCGTGACCGGCACCGACATGCCGGCCGCCGTGCTGGTCATCCTGGCCAGCTACGCTCTCATCGGGCTTTCCCCCCGGCGGCCTTGGCTGGCCGCGCTGGTCTTCGGGCTTTGCACCGGGCTCGGGGCCTACGTGCGCGCCATCGGGGTGCCTTTGGCCGGCCTGGCGGTCCTGGTCTTCCGTGCCCAAGGCCAAACCTGGCGGCGCTCGCTGGGCTACACCGCCACCGCCTGCGCCGTCGCCCTGCTCGTGCTCGCGCCCTGGGCCGTGCGCAATCGCTTGCGCTACGGCGAGATCTTCTTCACCGACAGCCATGGCGGCCTCACCGCCTTGGTGGGCGCCAACCCCAACACCGACGGCTGCTACTCGCGCTCGCTCAACCGCATGTTCCACGACGTGACCGGCTTTACCGTGCTGGCCGAGCCCCACCGCGCCGCCGATCGGGCCGCCCTCGCCCTGGCCAAGGACTGGTCGAGCTACGATCCGGCCTTCACCCTGGGGCTCTTGGCCAGCAAGGCCGAGCGCCTCTTGGTGCACGAGCGCGCCCTGCTCTACTGGCCGCTCTTCCGCGCCGGGGTGCTGTCCGAGAGCACCGGCGCCTTCTTCGCCCGCCATCGCCCTGCCCTCGAAGCCGGGGTGGATGGCTTCTACCTGGCCGTGCTCGCGCTCGCCCTAATGGGCGTCACCCTGGCGTGGCTGCGCCGCCACTGGCTGGCGCTCGCCCTCGTCCCCCAGGCCGTCGTGCTGGCTGTCCTGTACACGGTCATCTTCGCCGAGCCCCGCTATCGACTCCCCCTCTTCATGCTGCTCCTGCCCTTCGCGGTCATGGCTCTCGTCTTCATCGCCGACACCTCCGTCCGTCTCATCCGTCGCTGTCCTCCCCCGGGCTGGCGCCGCGAAGCCGTGCTGGCCGTGGGCTGCGCCACGGCGATCTTCGCCGCCGCCCCCGCCCTGGCCTGGGCCGGCGCGCGCCTGCGCGAGCATCACCGCTGGGCGGTGTGCGAGTGCAGAGTGGCCGGGCAGCCGCGCTTCTGCCAGTGGCACAGCCTGCGCAGCAGCGCGGACGCAGCCGGGGCGCGCTCGCTGGTCGGAGTGTGGGACGGCGTCGGCCTCCCGCTCTGGCCGGGGGCAAGCTCGACCGCCACCCTGGTCGACCTGGCTCCTGGCGATTACACCATCACCTGGGTCAGCGATATCACTCCCCGCCCCGCCGCCCAGGCTGAGCTAACCGGCGTGCTCACCGTGACCGCCGATGGCCAGCCCGTGGGCGAGGCCCTGCCCTTGGCCGCCGTCGCGGCCGCTTCCCGGGCCGGTGGTGGGTTGGCGGGAACAGGACGGGCTCACCACCCCGGGGGCATGTTGCGCCTGGAGGCCAAGCTAGCCATCGCCCCCGGTCAGCCCCTGCCCAGCGCACGCCTGTGGCTGACCGGCCTGGAGATAAGGCAGTAGCCTGACCCCGACCCTCGGGCCGAGAGCCGCGCTTCACAGGTCAAGCGTTATGGTGACCTTGCCGCCACGAGGGCGGGAGGACAGCGAGGTACGAAGGTTCGAAGGTTCGAAGGTACGAGGGAGCCACGGGAACCCCTCCTGGGGTTCCCGTCTCCGTGAGAGGGGAGGAACCCTCAGCGGGCTCCCGTCTCGATCATCAATCTACCAGCCGCCGCCGCCGCGCCGGCCACCCCGGCCCCCGCCGTGGTCTCCGTGCTCGCGTCCCCCGCGACCGCCCCCGCCGAAGCCACCGCCGCCGCCGCCGCCACGCTGAGCGCGCTCACGCGCTTCGCTGACGTTGATGGGGCGCCCCTGGATCTCGCGGCCATTCAGCGTTTCGATGGCCTGGGCGGCTTCGGCATCGGTCGTCATCTCGACAAAGGCGAAACCACGTGGGCGACCGGTATCCCGGTCCAGCACAACTTTGACTTCCTTGACGTTGCGTCCGTTCTCCGCGAACACGTCCTTCAATTCGGGCTCCGTCACGTTGTACGACAGATTACCCACGTAAAGCCTCGTTCCCATTACTTTCTCCTCTTGCGTCTCACGTCTCTCTCTTTGCTCCTGGGCCGCAGGCGTGCGAACGGACCAGGACGGACCATTTTGCCTGGTTGATGCCTAACTCAGAATGAAGCCGCTCCTCGCGAGCATGCCAAAGGTGAACGACACCTCTCACCACGCCGAGTCCTGGGTATTCGGTCGGAATCAAGCAGCTCACGAACGGAGCTCAGAGAGAATGAACGGCCGGAAGACACCTGAAGAACTCGCTACGTCTTCTGAAGCTAACAGCATTACCCCACCCCTGTCCACTCTTGCGTATGCAGAATCACACAAAAACATGAAAGACGTGTAAAATCAATAGCATACGCGGCGAAGCTAGGCCCGGAATCCCTGCGCGATCGGGTAGCGCCGGCCAGTACCGAAGGCCTTACCCGTGATCTTCAGCCCGGGCGGGAGCTGCCGCCGCTTGTACTCGGAGATGCGGACCAGGCGCACGACCTTTTCCACCACCTCACGCTCGAAGCCTCGCGCCACCAGGGCCTCGGTATCGCGGCCCTCCTCCACGTGCTCCTGCAAGATGGCGTCGAGCACGTCGTAAGGGGGCAGGCTATCCTGGTCGACTTGATCGGGCCGCAGCTCGGCCGAGGGGGGCTTGGTCAAGGTCGATTCGGGGATGAGTCTCCCGTCGGCGTTGATCTCCTGGGCAATGCGATACACCCAGGTCTTGGGCACGTCGGAGATCACGGCCAAACCGCCATTGGTATCGCCATAAAGGGTGCAGTAACCGGTGGCAATCTCGCTCTTGTTGCCGGTGGACAGGAGCAGCTTGCCCAGCTTGTTCGACAGTGCCATGAGCAGGCCACCCCGGATACGCGCCTGCAGATTTTCCTCGGTCACGTCGGGCGGTCGGTTGGCGAAGGCGGGGGCCAGCGCATCGAGATAGGCGGCGAACATGGGCTCGATGGCAATTTCGCGAAATTCGATGCCCAGGTTGCGCGCCAGCTCCGCCGCGTCGGCGCGCGAGTGCGGCGACGAATAGCGGGAGGGCATGGCAACGCCGAGCACGTTGGCCGGACCGAGCGCCCGGCTAGCAACGCAGGCCACGACCGCGGAATCGATGCCACCCGAAAGCCCGACCAAGGCGCCCTGGAAGCCGCAGCGCCGGGCGTAGTCGCGCGTGCCCAGCACCAGCGCCGCCAGCGCCGAGGCGACATCCGACTTCAGTGCCGGGCGCAAATCGCCCCGCCCGCTGGCCAGATCGACAGTGACCAGGTCGGGGGCATGCTCGGCAGCGCGAGCGATGGTGGCGCCGCTGGCGTCGTAGGCGGCGCTCGCTCCGTCGAACACCAGGTCGTCCTGGCCGCCGACTTGGTTCACGAAGACCAGGGGCTTTTGCCAATGCCGGGCCACGCTGGCCAGCATGCGCGGGCGGAGATGGCGTTTCTCTATGGTGTACGGCGAAGCGGAGATGTTGACGAGCAGATCGGCCCCGGCCGCGACCAACCTCTCGATTGGGTCGGTCCGGTAAAGGCGGTGGGGCCAGAAGTCGCCGTCGTTCCAGATATCCTCGCAGATCGAGATGCCGAGGCTGCGCCCGCGGAAGGGCACGGGGGCTAAGGTGACGGCTGGCTCGAAGTAGCGCCACTCATCGAAAACGTCGTAGGTGGGCAAGAGGGTCTTGCGGCGGACGGTGACCACCCGGCCAGCGTCGATAAGGGCCGCGGCATTGGCCACCCGCCGGCCGGCCTCGGCCTCGGGTAGGAGCTCGGGAAAGCCCACCACCACCGCGGTGCGACCGCGGACAGCGAGCGCCAGCTGGTCGAGGGCGGCCTGGCTGGCCGCGAGAAATGCCGCACGTTCGAGAAGGTCGCGCGGGGGATAGCCGCACAACATGAGCTCGGGCAGCACGAGCAGGTCCGCCCCTGCCCGCTCGGCCTGGGCCAAGGCCTCCTCGGCCAGACGGAGGTTGCCGGCGAAATCGCCGATGGTGGGGTTGACTTGACCCAAGGCAATCTTCACGGCTCGACTTTACCTCACCGCTCGACTTTACCTCGCCCGATAGGAGAGCGAAGCAAGCGCGGCATCGCAGAGGGCCGGCCGCAGAGCGCGGAAACGCGGATCGTCCTTCACCTCGGGATGGATGCGATTACACAGCACCAGCACGCTGGTGGCCTGCTCGGGGTCGATCCACAACGAGCAGCCGGTGTAGGCCAAATGGCCCACCGCGCGGCGCGAGATCAGGTCACCCGCGAGCGAACCGTGCTCGGCCGGTCCGTCCCAGCCCAAGCGCCAGGCCGAGCCCGCGATACCCGCCGGGCGCCAGAACGACCTGAGCACGTCACTGGCCACGACCGGCGAGGTCTGGCCCTGATACGCGGCGCACAGCTCGCCTACCAGGCGCATGAGATCGGCGGCGTCGCCGAACAGTCCGGCGTGACCGGCGACACCGCCCATGGCAAAGGCGTTGAGGTCGTGCACCTCGCCCAGCATCATGCGCCCGCGCACCGGGCAACGCTCGGTGGCCGCGCATGCCCAGCCCCGTCGTTCCGAACCGGCCAGGTCGACAAAGCCAAGGTTGGTAAGCCCGAGCGGTCGGAATATCAGACGCTCGGCCAGAATGTCGAGGCGGTCACCCAGCTGGCGTTCGACCACGGCTCCGAGCAAGATGAATCCCAGGTCCGAATAGAGAGAGCGCGTGCCCGGCGGGTAGCTCAAGGCCGTGCGGGCGGTCTCGTCGACGATGCCCGCGCGGGCCGCACCGCTATCGCGGCCCAACCAAGCAGCGTAGAAGCGGCGGTGGGCGGGCAGGCCGGCGGCATGGGCCAGGGCAAGCCGCACCGTGACCTCTGGCCGATCGCGCAAGGCGGGGATGAAATCGCCCAAAGGCTGGGCAAGCTCGATCACGCCTCGCTGCACTGCCTGCATCACCAGCACACTGGTCACCAGGGGCTTGGTCAGCGAGGCCAGGTCGTAGACAGTGGCGACGGTCGCGGGCGCCACGGCTGGCTCGACCTGGCGGTTGCCAACCGCCCCCAGGAACAGGACTTTTCCCTCCTGGCCCACCGCAACAACCGCGCCGGGCACGACGCCATCCCGGGTGGCCGCCAGCATGGCCAAGTCAAGCCTATTGAAATCAGGTGGCATCGGACGCAAGTTAGCAAGTTCCGACTTCTCGAAGTTGGGCTTTCACGTGTCTCCTCCCTTAGAGGCGGAGCAGGCCGTCATCGATGATCAGAACGCCAGTAATGGGTATTCCCATCTCTTCGCCGCTGCCCAAGCGGCTCGGGCACTATGAGCTGCTCGAGCGCTTTGCCGTGGGCGACATGGCCGAGCTTTTCCTGGGGCATGCCCGCGGCGAGGAGGGCTTCGCCAAGCTGGTGGTGATCAAGCGGCTCTTGCCCAGTCTGGCCGCTGATAGCCGCTTCGTGCAGATGCTGCAGATCGAGGCCCGCATCCATGCCTCGCTCTCGCACAAGAACATCGTCCAGATTCACGACCTCGGCATGTCAGCCGAGGGCGAGTATTTCATCGTCCTCGAGTACGTCGACGGGCGCGACCTGGCTGCCCTGATCGAGCGCGACGCCAAGGTGGGCCGTAACGGCGGCCCCAAACGCATGAGCGACGCGCTCGCCCTCTTCATCATGGCCGAGGTCGCCGAGGGGGTCCATTTCGCCCACGAGCTGAGGGCGGAGGGCGAAAGCCCGCTCGGGCTCGTCCATCGCGACATATCGCCCTCGAACATCCTCTTGTCCTATGCCGGCGAGGTCAAGCTGTCGGACTTCGGAGTGGCGAAACGCGGCGGCGACAGCTCGCTGGTCACCTCGCTCAAGGGCGAGCTGGGCTACATTTCGCCCGAGCAGGCGCGCGGCGCCACGGTCGACCGTCGCAGCGACATCTTCTCCCTGGGGGCGGTAGCGTTCGAGCTGTGTACCGGCATGCCCTTGCGCATTCTTACCGGCAGCCCCGACGACTACCTCAAGGCAGCATCGGGCATCGTTCCTCCCGCCACCCGCTACAGGCCCGATCTGCCGCCGGCCATCGAAAGGCTACTGGCGAGCGCGCTGGCGCCCGATCCACGCGACCGCTTTCCCGATGCGCGCAAGTTCCTCGAGGCCTGCCGCGAGGCCATGACCTCGGTGCCCCGCCCGCCCGAGGGCGAGGCGGCCGAGCTGCGCGCCCTGCTCGCTCGCCTGTTGCCGCCCGGCACCAGATCGCGGGCCAAGACGCCCAAGAAGTTCATCAGCCTGGTCCCCAACCTCTGGGAAGACATCACCGTACCCGACTCGCCCTTGCTCGACCACGCCCAAGGCGCGCCTCCCGCGCCCACCGGTTCTTCCGAAGCCCCGCCCTTGCGCCTCGCCGCGCTCGCACTCGCGACGCCCCCGGCGACGGCTTTCGCCCCGGCCGCCCGACCAGCCACGCCCGCCGCAGTGCACGCGGCCAGCTCGGCGCCGGCGCCGGCGCGCCAAGCCGGAGGAGTGGCGCGCGCCAAGCCTACCCATCGCCTGGCCTGGGCGGCGCTCCCCTTCTTGGTCCTGGCCGCCAGCGCGCTCCTCTCCTTCCACATTTACGTGATGCCCCTGCCCGTCGCCCTCACCTACCTGCGCCCCGCTCTTCTGCTGGTCGATTCCGAGCCCAAGGACGCCCAGGTGTATGTCGATGGTCAGCCGGTGGTCGGCCGCACCCCGGCCGCGGTGGAGGTCAAGCGCGATCACGCTCAGCACGTAGTCGAGGTGCGCAAGCATGGCTTTCTCCCGGCTCGGCAGGAGATGCGCTACGACCGCGAGGTCCGCCTCGAGGCCTCGCTCAAGCTGCTAGCCGAGCCCTTGCATCCGGCGCCGTCCGATAAGTGACAACGGTGGGCGTGACCGTCGCTCCACCGCCCGCCTGGCCCCTCGCCCCGCCGGGGGAGCCCCTCGCCCCCGAGCAGATCCTCGAGCGCTTCCTCGGCTACGTGAGCGGGCGCGGGCTTGCCCTGTATCCGGCGCAGGAAGAGGCGCTGTTCGAGATCCTCGCCGCCCGGCACGTCGTCTTGGCCACGCCCACCGGGTCGGGCAAATCGCTGGTGGCCACCGCTTTGCTCTTCAAGGCACTGGCCGAGGGCAAGACGGGATTTTATAGCTGCCCGGTCAAGGCCCTGGTCAATGAAAAGTTCTTCGAGCTGTGCGCGTGCTTCGGGCCGGAGCAGGTGGGTCTGGTGACCGGCGACGCCGCGGTCAACAGCCAAGCGCCCATCGTGGTGGGCACGGCGGAAATCCTGGCCAACCAGGCGCTGCGCCGATCGCGGGCGCCGGCTGACTACGTGGTGATGGACGAATTCCACTACTACGGTGACCGCGAGCGCGGCATAGCCTGGCAGATCCCGCTCTGCCTGCTCAAGGACGCGACCTTTCTGCTCATGTCGGCCACCCTGGGCGATACCACGGAGATCGAGCGCAAGTTGGCGGCCTTCACCGGGCGTGAGGTGGCCAGCGTGCGCGGAGCGGTTCGCCCCGTGCCGCTCGAGTTCGAGTATCGCGAGACTCCCCTCTTCGAGACCATCGCCGACCTGGTGCGAGCCCAGCGCGCCCCGGTCTACCTGGTGAGCTTCACCCAGCGAGCCGCGGCCGAAGAGGTGCAAAACCTGATGTCGGTCGATCTCCTCGACAAGCCCGCCAAAGAGGCCATCCGGGCCGCGCTCGTGGGCGAGCGCTGGGATAGCCCATACGGCAAGGAGCTGCAGAAGTTCCTCCGCCATGGCGTCGGCCTGCACCACGCCGGGCTCCTGCCCCGCTACCGGCGCATCGTCGAGCGCCTGAGCCAGCAGGGTCTGCTCAAGGTGGTGAGCGGCACCGACACGCTGGGCGTCGGCGTGAATGTCCCCATCCGCACCGTTCTCTTCACCCAGCTGTGCAAGTTCGACGGGCAAAAGGACGCCATCCTGGGCGTGCGCGAGTTCCGGCAGATTGCCGGCCGCGCCGGTCGCAAGGGCTTTGACGAGCAGGGCTGGGTGGTGGCGCAAGCCCCCGCCCACATCGTCGAGAACCTGCGGCTCAAGGCCAAAGCCGCCGGGGGCAAGAAGGTGCACATGCAGAAGCCCCCGCACAAGGGCTACGTGCACTACGACCGCGGCACCTTCGAGCGCTTGCTCAAGGGCACCCCCGAGCCCTTGCCCTCGCGCTTCGCCGTGAGCCACGGCCTCCTGCTCAGCCTCTTGCAAGGCGAGGCGGGCGATCCCAGCCGAGGCGGGGGTTATCGCCAGCTGCTCGCGCTCATCGCCGCCTGTCACGACAGCGAGGTGATGAAGGCGCGCCACCGGCGTACCGCCGCCGCCTGCTTCCGCGTGCTGCGCAGAGCAGGGCTCATCGAGGTAGTGACCGACGAGCAAGCGCGCTGCCCCCACCCCGTGCCGAGCCCATCCCTGCAGGACGACTTTTCCCTCCACCACACCCTGGCGCTCTACCTGGTGGACACCCTGGCCCTCCTCGATCCGGCCGGGGAGAGCTATGCCCTCGACGTGCTGTCTCTGGTCGAGGCCATCCTCGAAAATCCACGCCCGGTGCTGCTGGCCCAGCTCGACAAGCTCAAGGGCGAAACCATTGCCGCGCTCAAGGCGCAAGGCATGGAGTACGAGGAGCGCATGGCCGAGCTGGACAAGCTCGAGTGGCCCAAGCCCAACCGCGACTTCATCTACGACACCTTCAACGCCTTCGCGGAGAAGCACCCGTGGGTGGGCGAGGAGAACATCGCCCCCAAGTCGGTGGCGCGCGAGATCCTGGAGCGCTTCTGCAGCTTCCACGACTATGTGCGCGACCTGGGCCTGCAGCGCTACGAGGGTGTGCTGCTCCGGTACCTTTCGGAAGCGTACCGCACCCTCAGTCGCTCGGTGCCGGTGCGCTTCCGCAGCGAGGCGGTGGAGGAGCTGATCGAGAGCCTGGGCGGCATCGTGCGCACCGTGGACGCAAGCCTACTCGAAGAATGGGAAGACCTGCGCGCCCCGCCGGGAGCACGCCCGGACCGGGAAAAGCTCGTGCCCGGGGGCAAAAGGCCCCGCGATCCCGCGGCCGACCCGCGCGCTTTCGCCGCACGCATACGCGCTGAGCTGCACCGTCTGCTGGGCGCCTTGGCCCGGCGCGATTTCGGCGAGGCGGTGGCCGCGCTACGCGAGGGCACCGCCTGGACCAGCGAGAGCCTGGCGCGCGAGAGCGCGGCCTACTTCGCCGACCACGCGAGCATCGTGGTGACGCCCGCCGCGCGCCGGCCGGACAAGACCACCCTGCGCGCCGTGGCCACCCGGGTCTGGGAGGCCCAGCAGACCATCGTCGACCCGGAGGGTGAGGAAGACTTTGCCATCATCACGCGCATCGACCTCGAGAAGCCCATCCCGGCCGGGCAAGAGGAGGCGCCGCTCATCGAGCTTCTGCGCATCGGCAGGTAGCCTCTCAGTCCACGTCGAACAAGAGCGAGTCGCGCTGGCGCAAGAACCCCTTGATAGCTTCCTTGGCTTTGGCGGAAAGCTCGATGAACATGAGGCCCATGCCTGGCCCGCCGCCCCCCCCACCCACGTCGCTCGAGCGCACCCAGCGCACCTGGGTCAAGGCCTCGATCGGATCGCGCAGCGCGGGCAGGGTGAAGTTCACCCGCACCACCTCGCCAATCGGCCGAATGTGATGGGTGGCCACGAATAGTCCGCCGCCGCTCAGATCCTGGGTTAGGCCAGTATAGAAGTTATGCTCGCTGTCCATGGTGACCTTAACCGCCACGGCGAAACGGGGCTGCAGTCTACGTTCGTCTTCGACTTTAGACGTAGGGGTTGGCATTTAGGACAATTGTAAGCCCAAAAGGTCGACAAGACGAATGGCCGACCGGGCGACTCGCCGCTCGCGTCAAGGAGGGTCGCTACCCGGTCGACTTGCGCCAATCATCAGACGGACAAGCCCCCGTCGATGACCAGGGTCTGCCCGGTCAGATACGATGGGGCTTCGAGGGCCAGATACCCCACCAGCGCGGCGACCTCGTCGGCGCTGGCGAAGCGGCGCATGGGCACGAGCGCCATGGCCTTCTGGCGCTGCTCGGGCGAAAAACCCGACAGCATCTCGGTGT
>Ga0187889_10004688_pt1 | contig 11127 bp, 18 predicted proteins | sample June2016WEW_7_10_2_FD_132992 | JGI IMG/M metagenome (GOLD analysis project Ga0187889, IMG submission 132992) | Peatland microbial communities from SPRUCE experiment site at the Marcell Experimental Forest, Minnesota, USA - June2016WEW_7_100 | ecosystem: Environmental > Terrestrial > Soil >... | reverse complement strand
CGCTGCAGGGAGTACATCCTCAGTGTCTTGCCCGCCTCGCCCGCCGCGGTTGCCGCTGCCCCAGGGCTGTTCACGCCGCGCGAGTGGGCTGCGGCGAACACGCAGCCGTCCCCTGGCTGATACACGGCGCCCACCTGCCCAGCTTGGCCAGGCTCTCAGCTCCCGGACCAGGCCCAGCCGCCTGTAGTATCCGGAGGTGGGGGCCGTCGGGAGGGCGGGCGGCGACACCCCTTGGTGGCGAGTGGAACCATCGACTCCGTTCCTCATGAGGAAACTCCGACCGGTGGCAACTCGATGCGTCTCGACCTATCTTATCTTATTCAGCGATGCTCCTAACCCGAGGCTATGGTACGGTTGCGTGCGAGGAACCCGTGCACTCCCGCACAAGGAAACGGCGATGACCTTGGAGGAAGCGGTAGCCGAGTTGCGCCGCGATCCGTTGCATTCTGTCCATGCGCGCGTTGATGGCCTTGAGGTGGAATTGCGCATAGTGTCGGCGAACAAGCGGCCCGGGGTCGCCGAGGACGTCCTGGGCGGCGCCGGCCCGTGGGTTGGCGAGACCACCGAGGAGATCTTGCAGGTTATGCACGAATTGCGCCGGGACGACGGGCGAGAGCCGCCGCGACTGTGATCTACCTGCTCGACACGAACACCCTCGTGTACGCACTGAACCATCGGGGCGGGGTTCGTGAGCGGATCCATGACGCGTCCTTGCGCAACGGCATGGCGACCAGCTCTGTCGCGGTGGCCGAACTCCTTTACGGAGCGGGGCGATCTTCGCGGCCCGAAGAGAACCGACGAGTGGTCCTGAGGGGAATCCAGCGATTTGAGATCGTGCCGTTCACGTTGTCGACCGCCGAGCATTTCGCCCGTCTCCCGACGGACCTTGCGGCTCCGGGCAAGACGCCTCCGCGAGTCGACCTCATGATAGCGGCCACCGCACTCGAATTGCGCGCCACGCCGGTCACCCACGACGACGATCTGCTGTCCGCGCCAATTCCTGCGCTCACCGTCGTCGATTGGTACACGCCGCAAGGATAGGTCGACGCCGCCGGCTCGACGTTCTAAGCCGTGAGGGGGGGGCTGCGCCCGCATAACGCGCCAAGACTATGTAATGGGAATGCGTGCCTGGGACCACTTCAGCGAGCTTGCTGGCATCGCGGGATCGTGGGTGCGGAGGCAGGATCTCGCCTTCCCGAGAGGAGGGCCCGTCCGCGAGTACCATTTCAACTTGAGCCCGTTGAGCTCGCAGTTCCGTTTCGTGCTCCCGCGCGAGCGACCCCAGATTTGCCTGTGCCGAGAGCATCACGGCCGGGCTCGCTCCACCTGTTGCCGCGGCGCCAACATCTCCAGACAGGCGATTCCAAGGTCGAAGGCCTGCTGGACGATCGATGGGACGTGCTCTAGGCCGTACCACTGCATGACCATGACCCGATCGTGGAAGTACACAACGGCGAGCTCGCGAGGAAATGTCTGCAGCTTGGCCCGAACGGCCGGGCCAAGGACACGGTCGAGTTCGTCTTGGCGGCCCCAAACCTTGCTCGGACCGAACCAGGGATCCTTCACCCAGCGCGGGCCGTTCTCGTCGCTCGTTGCAGCTCGGCCGAGACTCGGGTGACGCTCGATGAGGTCATTCGGCTCGCCGAGTGTCTGATGGCGATCGATGCCGACGCGCGCCACCGGTTTGGGCCACACCAAGGTGACGCCCGTGACAGACTTCTCGCAGATCGCACCGGCTTTGGGCAAGAAGGTCAGCTCCACCGGAATACCGAGCCACTCACCTTGGGCAACCGGCTCGGCCGCCAGACCTACAAGGTTTCGTCTCGCCTCGAAGATGGTCGCGCTGGCCGGGGCGCGAACGAGATTCAGCGCCCGGCCGACCTGCTCGAGAAGATTTGTGACCGTCCGGCGGCTGTCAAAGTAAGTGTAAAGGGCATATCCAACTCCACATAACACTATGAGACAGCTTACCGCGATAGCGATGAGTTGCACTGGTCTGAGCTCGCCCACCGACGAATCTTACAGCGGCTTTCCCCAGGTGTGCTTCCCATGGAGAGTTGGCGATCGAGGCGGGACAGCTCCGCCTCCATGGCCGGGACGGTGTTTCACTCAGCACCGAAGGCTATCTCAAGCTTCAGGTGGCAGGCGATTTGCACAGCGAGGCGCGAGTCCAGAACGTGACTGCAACACTGGGAGACGTCAACGTGCGCGCTAACGACGACGTGAAAATGACAGGCGAGCGCATCCGCATGAACTGTTAGTCGCTCGACTATTCGAGCCCCCATCGCCAAGCCCGTACGATCCCAATTGGGCTGCCTGTCGGAACAGCCTACGGCTCGACGACTTCCGCTGCCGCTAGCGCGCGCGAGTTTCGGAATAGGAAGACTCGATGTCGCACCGATGGCTGGAAGACGCGCATCCGCTCGAGGCGGATACAGAATGTCACGCTACCGAGAGGAAGACTTGGCCGCCGACCACGACGGCGCGTGTCTGCCCGATCGATTTCCACGATGACTGGATTTTGCAATATGACGCCCTCTGCGTCCATCTCTCCGTAGTTCCTGAACTGTACGAAACCGACCGCCGTGTCCACTTCGCCGAGCAGCGCATCAATGACGATCTTCTTGGCGGCCCAAGCACACCCAACCGCGATCGCGCTCAAGCCAAGCGCAGTGAATCCAACCCAGAAATCGGGATGCTTGATGGTGTGGACTGCCGCCAGCAAACCCGTAGGCGCGCACAAAGCCACCGAGAGGAAGAGCCAGAGGTTCTGCCATACTAGCCTTCGGCGCTGTCGACCGCTTGCGCGGCCACTTCGGTTCAGCAACAAATCCGACGGATGCAGATGAAGCGAGGATTGAATGGCTAGGTTGCCAGCGTGCATCTGCGGAGGCAAGCCAACCTGCGAACCACCTCCCCGGTCGGCCGTGCTGGCGCCCGACAACGCTTGCGCCGCGAGAACGAGACCGGACTCGGGCAGTACCTCGAACTCGTAGTGCCCGGGGGCAAGCTTTTCGAAATGATGCCACTGGGTCGGCACCGGCCGACACTCAGTGAACCATGGTGATACAAGCCTGAGCCCACCGGCGGTCGCCACGAAGGTGCCTGGGTGCGCAGCCCAAGTGATCTCCCCGCGGCGCTTCTCCACCAAATAGCCTCGTGCAGCATCCCTACCCAATGCACGGTACAAGCGCAGGGGGCGACCGCTGTCTCCATAAACAATCAGCAAGAACGAGACCACCGCGGGAGCCATGGCTAGCAGGGCACCAAGACCAATCGGGACCTGGCCGGGATAGGCGATGAGCAAGACCAATCCGCCGGCAACGAGCACCGACGGTAAAGCCAATCCCGTAATGACTACCCAGCGCGCGGACTCTCTGAGCTCGGACTTGACCCTTTCGATGCGCGCCAGCTCATCCGCACACGGCGCGAATCCCCCACCAAGATCATTTGCAATCATTTGCCGCCATGACCGCTCACGTTAGCGACGCAAGGGCGGAGCAAAGGCACACGAGATACGCCGCGCCCCGGCACAGCCAATGCCCCGCGGCACGCGCCGAACAGCAACACGTCAGTGGCACCTTTGTAGAACGCATCGTCTGGCTCCATCAGGCCGCAAGCGCATTTCGAGGCATATCACAACTATGGGCGTGGTAGTTTGCCGGCGTGGGCTTCGAGCAGCAAGGTGCGTGTTTCTCGCTTGAGCGCTACCGCAGTGCGAATGCAATTGTGTTATGGTCCAGTTGGCCCGCATTGGCGACGATGGTTGTCGGGGGTGTCCTCAATGTCGGGCTCTCGCCGATGCTCGACAAGACTTGGCAAGCAGTGTTGGGCATCACCGTGAGCGCTGCGGTGGTGCTCTCGGGCATGTTCACCTTCCTCCGCTACCGCCGCTGTCGAGCCAAGGGAAGACTCGAGATGCGTTGCACAGGCGAAATCCTCCGTGTGGTCGATCCGGTCGGGGAAGCTCTCATAGGCGAATGCCCGGCAGGCCCAGCCTTTGTCCGGCCTGCCGAGTTCGAGTGCATGGGCGATGACAGCACTTACATCACGCCGGCCTTCTTCCTTGACCTGCAGCAGGGCAAACGCATCTCGGTGGGTGTGCCAGAGGGACGGTTCCTGTGGAAGGGGGCTGCGCCCCGCATAACGCGTCCAGACTATGTAATGGGGATGCGTGCCTGGGACCACTTCAGCGAGCTTGCTGGCATCGCGGGATTGTTGGTGCGTAGGAAGGATCTCGCCTTCCCGAGCGGAGGCCGCGTCCGTGACCAACCGTGCTTTGTCGCTGTCAGGAGCTGGGCGTCCGGCGGGCCGCCATCATTGGCGGAGGAACTGTTCCTGTGGAGCGAAATGGGCGTGACCACGACCGTGCTGGACACCGCGGTGGCTGCTTGAGCTGGACCGGACGCTACTTGGTCCCCTGGTGGATACGGGCCCTAGCAGCGACGGGAGCCGCGGGGCTGACCATCGGCGCGACCGAGCTACGCCCGGAAGCAAGTCTCGTGATATTTGTGCTTTTCCCGGCCGCTTTGCTCCTAACCAGTTCCCGAAAGGCACAGGTGACCCTGGTAGAAAGGTCGCTGAGCGTGCGTGCCGGTTGGCGAAGGCAGCAGGTAGACCTCCACCGCGACAGGGTCGTAGTGAGCTTGCGTAGATGGGCCCATTACCAGACTGCGCGTGGTTTGGCGGTATGCTGCCACGCGCAGCTAGACCGACCACTGGTGATCGGGACTCGCGAGACGTTCAGTCACGCAGGGAGGGGACGGGCGGGAAACCCTTTCGCCATCGGCACGCGCGACACCATCCTTCCTGTTAACCCCGGCGAGCTCGAGACCTGCCGGCACGTCGACGTCGTCCTACCCGGCGCGGCCTTTCGTGAGCTAGTACGCACTTTGGCCAAGAGCGCCGACGACCGCCGCGTAGTCGCGGCACTGCGTGTCCCGGGACGCACTGCCGTTTTCGATCTGTGGCCGGCCGGTCGTTTTCCATGTGCGTTCTTGGCAACCGCTGTTGCATTGGGAGGACTGGGCGTTTGCAATCGGCTGTGGTCCAGCCATTGGGGTTGGCGGGTCGTGAACAACCCATTCTTTCTCTACGTGGTGATCGCACTGGTGGCGCTTGCCATTCTCGCGGATCTCCGTACTCAATTGCGTACGGGCTATGTGACGTTTCGCCTGACCGTGGAAGCGGGCGAGCTGGTCCTGCGACGGCCAGGAAGGGACAATGTGTTTGCGCACGCCCCCTTGTCCTCTCTTGATGTTACCCGAGGGGTTTGGCGGGGTGACATCGAGGAATCGTCGTTGTTGGCTTTGCCTTCGCTGCGTATTGCCGGGCCGAGCTTCCTTCTAACCGCAGGTACCATGGCCGGGCCAGGGGACCCGCGAGTCCAGCCGAGCGCTGATCGCCCCTGGCTCCGTTGGCCGGCCGATGTGCGGCGAGGGCGCGCACCCCAGTACGTCATCCTACCCGAAGACTGGCCAGAGCTCGTCCGCATCCTGAGCATGGGAGCCCTGCGAGCCACCTAGCTGCCTTGCCAGAAGGCTTGCATGCGATTTAGATCCGGCTGGCCGGCCGCCGTGAAGGGACAGAAGCGATAAGGCCGCTGTGGTGGACCATCACCGATGTGTCGTCGCTTGTTAGTCGAAAGTGGGGTGGCACTGTTCCTGAGATGACAGGCCGGTTATGGCGAGCCTCGTAGGGACTCGGAAAAATAGGCAAAACGCCAGGCCTTCGCGGCTAGCCAAGACTCTAGGGACTCCTTGGCGGCGGCGCAAACGTCGGGCGGTGTCAAGCTGGGTTGCAGCGTCTCTACATCAATTTGCCGACAGAAACCTGCCTCGTTGAGGAGGAGGTCGTAACGGGCTGAACCGGATAGTTCGGCCGCCACCTCAATCGCCGAATTACCGTGGCGGACGTAGATGGAGGCAGTTCTCCCTTCTTGAACGATAGAAACCCCGGCGGGTAGGCTCGATATGCGATGTCGACGCCAACGCTGTTTGTTGAGTCGGGACGCCACTTCTTCGTCCATAGGCTCGTACACGGTTATGCTTCGGCCCATGTCTGGATTCCTCTAGCTCATGTGCTCGATGATGTTGACATTCGGGTTGCTCGGTTCCCATGGCGCCCGGCAGCGGAGGGCGGCCGTGATCCCGCTCGCGATCGCAGGCGGCGCTTCGACGCTCGGCCTGCTTGGCCTGATCGTGGGCGTGGACCGTCCAGCTACGCTTGCCGATCGCTTCGAGTCGCCAGCCCTTTCTTCCGGCTCCTCGGCCACTCGCACCGTCGAGACCGTAGGGTTGCCGCTCGGCTTGTCGATCTTCGCGACCTTGGGCTGCTTCATCGCGAACCTCCCGGGAGTGGCGCGTCAGAACCTGGGCCGAGCGGTTCGATGCTGAGAAAGTGGTTCGAGCCGGCCAGATAGAAAACGCGATAGCGGGCCCCTCGAACCAGCACGGCGGGCACACCGGTTTCGGAGCTGAAGCTCCACTGGTACGTTCCGACCACTCCACTCCTCATGTTCGAGCCAGGACGGGTAAGCTCGAAGCTACCTTCTACGCTTGCCACCTTGTGTTTGCACGCTCCAACCATGGCCTTCCAGAAGATGGCGGCACCTGTGATGGCCGCAACTGCACAGACCACAACCCCAATAGCTCGCCCGTAGCCTGCCTTCCCGAAGAAGGCAACGACCATAGCGACTCCCAGCGTCACCAGAAACGCCCCCCCGATACCCGCCGCCTCGGCATAGCCATTGGACAGCTGGTGGGGCGAAACCTTGCCTGCGCGATTGAGTGCCAGGTCCTCGAGTGTGAATCCGCAACTCCTGGCGATGTGTTCCATGGAGATCGGCACTGCTGTAACGGCTGACGCACGAGGAGTCACAGGTGCACGCTCACCGGACCTTCACCACCGGCTCGATGCTGAGAAACTGATCCGACCGTTGGACGTAGTACACGCGGTAAATCTGGCCCCTCGTCAGCACATCTGCGGAGCCTGCCGGTGCCGAAATGTGCGCCTGGCCGACCACCATGGTGGGCCACCGTCCGGCTTGGCGAAAATCCAACGCGCCTTCTGCACTGACGACCTTGTGCTGCCACGCCCCTGCAATGGTTGGCGAGGCCATGGCAATGAACAACACTGCGCCCAGTGGGATCGGCAGGTACACGAGGCGGTAGAGCCCGGCAGGTTTGATTAGGAAGAGAACGACGAGGATCCCGCCGATTCCGGCCATGACCATCCCGAGCAGGCCGAGCCCTTGGCGCGCAACTTCCCACCCCTGATGTGCCGACATCCGCCCTAAGCGGTTGAGGGCAAGGTCGTCCAGGGTGAACCCGAGAGCTTGCGCGATGTGCTCCACTTGGGGATACTGAGCAGTCATATGGGTGCGCTCTACTCGTACCAGCGACCAGCCTCTTTAGGTTTAGGGTGGCTAGCATGATGGTCGACACGCGCTGACTATTCAAGCTTCTTGCGAAGACTTGCCTGGACGTCGAGGACGCGGCCGCACCCCGACAGGTTGCAGGACGGTGTGAAACGCAAGCCCTCCGGATGCATGGAGTCAAGAGACCCCATGGGTCGAGCACGAAGGCAAACACGAATTCATCACCGAAAGCGGCTCGGGGCTAGGGCTTTCGCTCGACTGCCACGACCCAAGGCCAGCGGAAAAGCCCTGTCCGTGTGGTCACGATGAGGGATTTTCCCGGCGTGCACTTGAATGGGTAGGGGCCTGCCGACGGAATCACGGCCCGCCAAGAATCAGGAGGGGGTGCGCCTGGTCCCAAAGTCGAAATCGGGGCATCATCCAGCTTCTCGATCTTGTTCCCGCGCCACGAGGAGACGACGCAATAGGCACGCCCCTTAGGTGGAACTTTCCAGGCGATCACCTGGCATTCGTGCGACACGGCTGAAGAGCGGTCGAACATGCGGTTGAGTCCGAGGCCGATGCCGATGCTCCAGGTTGGTGCGAAAGCGATCGCCGTGGCTAGGGCGAGGCCCAAGCCGTGCATCCGCCTGATTTGCGTGAGGCCAGCGCGAACCAGTGGCCACAGCAACACACACACGAGGGCGCCGAGTCCCAGTCCGATCAGCAGACAGGCGAGGTAGGGAAAGAGGTCAAGGGTGTCCGCGAACAGCTTGGTCAGCGCGACCGGTGCCGCCCAGGCGAATACGATCACGAGACTCAGCAGAACCTTGCCCAGGGGACCCATGATTCGCCTCTAATTGACCGATATTGAAGCGAGGAAGGCCAATCTCCGGAAGGCCCGAAAAAACCGGGGTCTCAATGTTCCAGGTCTTCTCAAATGACGCATGCGCTGGTGAAGATCTTGGGCTCATATTGGAGAAAGCCGCTGCGCGGCAGGGGGTGCCCGTCAAAGCAGGAGGCTGCCACCTGCCTTGCGCATCGCCGCCCGCAGTTGCCTGTCCAGGGTAGCCAGGGGAAGTCCGCGTCTCAGTGCCAGCTCGAGATAGGCAGAGTCATGCATCGTTAGACAAAATGTCTCGCCGAGAGAGAACGTCTTGCTCCACGCCACCTCGACGGTTGCCGGGTCGACGGTGATGTCGTAGACGGAAAGCCCCGAAAAAAACCGCTCGACCCCGGCCTTGTCCACCCGGCCGCGTCGTGCGGCTCCGAGCAGGACGTTGCCGAGCTCGAGGTGCCAGAGCGCAGGTACCCAGGCTCGGGCTCCGTCAGCAAGGGCCCCGAGCAGTCGATCGGTCGCCTCATTTGCCTCCGATGCGAAAAGCCAGGGTATGGTGGCAGAGCAGTCGAGCACGAATTCATCGCTGCTCATCGCCGACCTTCATCGATCAACTCGCGCACGGATAAGCCTTGCAAGCTGTAGCGCTTGCTCAGAGCCCGCAACTCCACGGTTGTTCGCTTGCGGTCGGCCTTGGCGGAAGTCGACATGGGCACGAGCTTGGCCACGGGTCGATCGTGCTTCGTGATGATCACTTCAGCTCCCTGGCGCACGCGCTCGAGCAACTCGGAAAACCTGTTCTTGGCCTCAAAGGCGCCGATGGCAGCTTCGCTGGTCTTCACGACAATAAGCTAGTCTGACAGGCTAGAGTGGTCAAGCGGAAACGGACAGCGGAAACGGTCACGCCGAGGTGGTGATCGCTTCGCCCCCTCCAGGGGCTCACCCTCATTCGTTCCTTATGAGCGACGTTCCCAATTCGTGCCACTGCTCCTCCTCCGTTCCCTCATGGGGAACGCCAACCGGTGGCAACTCGATGCGTCTCGGCCTATCTAGCGATGATCCTGACGCGAGGCTATGGTACGGTTGCTTGCGAGTAACCCGTGGCACCTCGCGAGCGGATCAATGATGCGGCCTTGCGCAACGGCATGGTGACCAGCTCTATCGTGGTCGCCGAACTCCTGTACGGAGTGGCGCGATCTTCGCGGCCCGAAGGGAACCGACGAGTGGCTCTGAGGGGAATCCAGCGATTCGATATCGTGCCGTTCACATTCTCGACTCGACGCGAGCTCGCCTGCCAGGCAGGAGCACATACCATCGTGGCCCGCGATCGCGACGTCACGATTGACGCCAACGACGACGTCATCGTGAACGGCGAGCACATCCGTTTGAACGGCTAGAGAGAGTGATGCCCATCAGTGCGCGTACCTTGGTCGTGGCCATGTTCTGGATCGCAGTCGTGGCATGCGTTGCTGCCATCTGGCTCCGCGAGCGCGCCGCTCAAAGGCGCATGAGTGCGACGGGAGGTGGGCTCCTTCGGGAAGGCGCCGGATGGAGGGTCACGGCAACCCTGCGGTCTTGGCTCGGACGCCATCTAACCCCTTTGCTGGCAATTGCTGTGCTGTTGGCAGTGTTCGGGTTCCTGTCGTCCGCTGTCGACAACCGTCCAGCTCCTCAAATCGCTATGCCGTGTGCGGGGAATGGCTTTGACGCGCTCCTCTGGGATGGCCCCTTTCTCAAGCGAAACCATGACATCAGCGGCTCCGTCAACCCCGGGGAGCACGAGATCGCCGTGTGGGATCCTGCCCGTCGTTGCTGGGCTCAGCAGAAGATCTCCGTCGAACCGGGCCAACGGATGAATGTGACTTGTGAATGGGTCAAGACGTCACCTGTCTGCCTGCCTCCAAAGTAGCAAAGTAGTAACCGTTCACCCGGTGGCCAGTGACTCTGGCCCTGGCCCAGAGTGGCCCCGGGCTGTCGTGGGATGGTGGGATGCATCATGCGCACGGTCTTGCAAACGGCGGTGGCGGCGCGTGCCGCTGCAGGAGTACCGTCGGGCGAGCGGAGACGTAGACCCAATGTCATGATTTTAGCTGGGTACCGAATTCTTGCGGCGAACAACCGGACGCGTTCTCAGCGTAGCCGGCAAAAGCGAGTAAGGATATCGATCGTATCGTCTAGCACCCTGGGGTCGTCACACCACCCGGTGATACTCGCGTACAGATCCGGTGCGCCCAGCCCGTACTTGGAATTGGAGTCCCGGCGCGTTCCATTGATCTCCGAGACGCTGGAGGCCTTGGCAAAGTCCTCCAGGAGCTTATCGGCAACTGGGCCTTCGAATGCTGAAATCAGCTCTGGCGGACTGACATAAACGTGAAGGCCATACCGGCTGAGAGACGGCTCAGGATTTGAATAGAGCCAGGACGTTCTTGGCAATCCCACGGTAATGCTCACGCCGCTGTTGTCTGGTAGCCAAGTCGGGACACAGCTGAAATGGGTGGACTTTGTCTCGGGCTCATAGTTATCGCCAGTGCTCAGCTGAAATACTACGAACGTCACTTCAAACCGGGCGCCATTTTTGACGCCGCTCAATTTGAACTTGGTGCCGAGGTAGTCTGCCGGCGAGAGAAAGCTGAATCTCCCTGGCGTCCATACCCACAGGTCGTAGCGCCGCTGGGAGGCGTATTGCCGCAAGATACTGGCGAGCCCGGGGTCACCCTTGTCTCTGCCAAGGTAAAGCGCGATGACAAAGAAGGTCGCGACGGCGATGATGATCGCGGCCGTTCCGAGCGATCCTTTCAGTGCGCTCGAGAGAGCAGGGAGCATTCCTACTCCGATTCCGCCGTGGTTTCGCCGCCGAAGGTATTGTGGGTCGCAATCTTGCTGCCCGACGCGGTTTGCTGGACGCTGCCGCCGCCACTGCCCCAATTTGCGT
>Ga0187889_10004684_pt1 | contig 11134 bp, 8 predicted proteins | sample June2016WEW_7_10_2_FD_132992 | JGI IMG/M metagenome (GOLD analysis project Ga0187889, IMG submission 132992) | Peatland microbial communities from SPRUCE experiment site at the Marcell Experimental Forest, Minnesota, USA - June2016WEW_7_100 | ecosystem: Environmental > Terrestrial > Soil >... | reverse complement strand
GGATCGCTTCCTCTACGGGCGAGACAAAAATCTTTCCGTCCCCGATTTTTCCCGTTTTGGCAGCTTTGGCAATGGTTTCCACGACCCGGGTCACGGTCTGATCCGGAACGACCACTTCTATCTTGATCTTAGGGACTAATTCAACCACATACTCGGCGCCCCGGTAAACTTCCTTATGCCCTTTTTGCCTTCCAAAACCTCTGACTTCGGTTACGGTCATTCCCTGCACCGCCACTGCGCTGAGGGCGGTCTTCACCTCATCTAATTTAAACGGTTTGATAATCGCTTCGACTTTTTTCATTTCCCCCCCTCCTTCCATCGCTTGTCGATTTCGGATTGCCGATTTCGAATTTTTTACTTCCGCATTCCGAATTCCGCAATCCGCAATTTAGAAGTTGTATCCTGTCTCGCTGTGCTGACTCAGGTCCAGGCCGCTGTCTTCATCCTCTTCGCTCAACCTTAGTCCGATCGTCCAATCTAAGATTTTCAGGAGGATGAAAGTCATTCCGAATGAATAGGCCCAGGTGACCAAGACCGCTAAGGCTTGGACACCCAACAGATCCACGTTGCCGAAGAAAAGGCCGTTATTCCCTGCATCATTGATCGCTTTTGTTGCAAAAAGACCAATGGCCAAAGCCCCCCAGGTGCCGCCGACCCCGTGAATGCCAACGACATCCAGACTGTCATCATACCCGAATTTGTTTTTAGCGAACACCCCTACATAGCAAAAAACTCCGGCGGTCAGTCCGATAAACAAGGCTGCCATGGGGGTAACAAAACCCGAAGCCGGGGTAATCGTAGCCAGACCTGCGACCGCCCCGCTCGCTGCCCCTAGGGTGTTGGGCTTTCCCTTGTAAATCCACTCGACCACTGCCCAGGAAAGGGCCCCGGCAGCCCCGGCGATATGGGTAACTACAAAGGCGCTGGTGCTCAACATTCCCGCGGCAACGGCGCTTCCCGCATTGAACCCAAACCATCCGAACCAGAGGATACCTGCCCCCGCGATGGTCATCGGCAGACTATGCGGTGCCATGGACTCTGTCCCATACCCTTTGCGTTTTCCCATCAGGAGGGCGGCAGCTAATGCTGAGACCCCGGAACTGATATGAACCACGATTCCTCCGGCGAAATCCAGGCCTCCCATTTGGCGGATCCACCCACCCGCACCCCACACCCAATGGGCGATGGGATCATAAACCAGAGTACTCCAAAGGAGGATGAAAAAGAAAAAGGCCTTAAACTTCATTCGTTCGGCGATCGCCCCCATGAGCAGGGCAGGTGTAATAACGGCAAACATAGCTTGAAAAATCATGAACGCCTGATGGGGGACTGTCTCTGCATAGTCTGGATTGGGCAACAACCCCACTCCCTGCAGGCCGAACCAGGAAAGGTCGCCAATGATTCCGCCTACTGTCGGGCCAAAAGCGAGGCTATAACCAAAAAGAACCCATTGTACACTGACGACGGCCAGGACCATAAAGCTCTGCATGATCGTTCCCAAGACATTCTTGGTGCGGACCATCCCCCCGTAAAAAAGCGCCAGCCCCGGGGTCATCAACATAACCAGTGCGGCGGACATGAGTATCCACGCGGTGTCCGCCGGGTTAATTTTACTGGAACCAGGGAGTGAGGAGGGCGCGGCCGCCTTACCCTGCTCGACAGAAATAGGAGATGAAGTGTTTAGGTTCCTTTTCTCACCCGCAAATCCTACAACTGCTCCCCACAATAGACATATTCCAATAAAGATGCCGAAGCCTTTTTTCATATCCGCCCCCTAAATGATTGTCCCCAGTCAGGGTCTCTTTAGCATCCGGCGCACAAGTCGCATGGTTACGCTGAAAGAGCCATTTTTTCATCCATTCACCTTCCCTATGCGCCCATCGCTAAATCAACTCCCATGCCAACTCTTCTGGCCACTCGATTTTCCGTCATTATTGACGGAAATCGCAAGGTTATGATTTGTGCGGGTAAATGAATGGTGGGGCGGAATGCTCGGATTCTAACCAGAAGGAAAGGAATAATCCATTCCTTTTGCTTCGATAAATATTAAAAAACAACACCTTCAAAGCTACTGCTGATTTTTAACCTCCCTGTACAAAATATAGGCAGCACTCCATCGTTTAGCCCATAAAAAGCTCTAATCTCAGTCTGAGTGATTAAAAAAAATCCAAAGCTACAAGGCTCCTTCCCCCCTTTCTCCAGTTCGAACCCTTACGGCCTCTTCCACCGGGACGACAAAAATCTTGCCATCCCCGATTTTCCCGGTCTTGGCAGCCTTGGCAATCGTCTCAACGACCCGAGTGACGGTTTGATCCGGCACGACGATTTCAATTTTAATCTTGGGAACCAGTTCCACAACATATTCTGCGCCCCGGTAGACCTCCGTGTGTCCTTTTTGCCGACCGAAACCCCTAACCTCCGATACGGTCATCCCCTGAACCGCCACTGCGCTGAGCGCAGCCTTGACTTCATCGAGTTTGAAAGGCTTTATGATCGCTTCAATTCTTTTCATTCCCCCTCCTTAAAAGGCAGAATACGGAATACGGAATGCGGACTGTGGAATAAAAATAAATCATTCTGTATTCCCCACGTACACCTCGCATCAAAAATTATATCCCGTCTCGCTGTGCTGGCTTAGGTCGAGTCCAGTCTCCTCTTCTTCTTCGCTGACTCTCAGTCCCATGGTCCAATCCAGAACCTTCAACAGAATAAAAGTTACCAGGAAAGCATAAACCCAGGTGACCACCACTGCTAATGCCTGGATCCCCAAAAGGGCCGGGTTTCCGAAGAAGAGGCCGTCAGCCCCCGCATCATTTATAAGCTTCGACGCGAAAAGGCCTGTCGCCAGGGCTCCCCAGGTTCCACCTACGCCATGAACACCTACGACGTCTAAGCTATCATCATAGCCAAACCTATTCTTGCTAAATACCCCGATGTAGCAAAAAATTCCGGCGCCCAACCCGATCAATAAAGCGGGCATGGGACCCACGAACCCGGAAGCTGGAGTGATGGCCACCAGCCCGGCCACGGCTCCGGATGCCGCCCCTAAGGTGGTCGGTTTCCCTTTGTAAATCCACTCCACGAAAGTCCAGGACAAAGCCGCACTTGCTGTGGCAAGATGGGTGACCACAAAAGCGCTCGTACTTAATTTGCCGGCGGCAATCGCGCTTCCCGCATTGAACCCGAACCAGCCAAACCAGAGAATGGCTGCGCCGGTAATGGTCATAGGCAAATTGTGGGGTGCCATGGATTCCGATCCAAAACCTTTTCGCCTTCCCATCAGGCGTGCCGCAGCCAAAGCCGAGATTCCCGAACTAATGTGAACTACCGTTCCGCCGGCAAAATCCAAAGCCCCCAGGTTGCGAATCCAGCCTCCCACTCCCCAGACCCAATGAGCGATGGGATCGTAAACCAAAGTCGCCCACAGTAACGTAAAAACAAAGAAGGTTTTAAATTTCATGCGCTCGGCAATGGCCCCGGTGATCAACGCGGGGGTAATGATTGCGAACATGGCTTGATAGATCATGAATGCCTGATGGGGGATCGTGGCACCATAGTCTGGATTGGGATCGAGGCCAACTCCATTCAACCCAAACCAGGAGAGGTTCCCGATGATCCCTCCCACATCGGGGCCGAAGGCCAGACTGTACCCCCAAAGAACCCATTGAACGCTTATAATAGCTATGATGATAAAGCTCTGCATAATCGTACCCAGCACATTTTTGGTGCGGACCATTCCTCCGTAAAAAAGAGCCAGCCCGGGAGTCATCAGTAACACCAGAGCCGCAGAAGTCAACATCCAGGCCGTATCCCCTGTATCGATCTTGGGCGGAGCGGGTGCTGCAGGGACGGCAGGGGGAGGCAGTGCTGGCTTTGCCTGCTCCGCTACTCCCGGGGCAGTAACTTCGGGTTTGATTTTTTCCTCGGCAAAAGCAATGCCCGCTGAACAGACTAACCCAATTATAACGAGGATAAGAAAAAATCTTTTCATAATCACCTCCATATTTTTTGGGTAGGCAGCAACCCTGGGGGATGCTCCAGCTTATGATAGGGCAATCCCTTTCACGGTGGAGGTGCTTATCAACTTCCGTGCCAAACCGCTGGGGTAGCGTCAATTCTTGAAATCTGTCTGAAATCTAAGAATTATTTCCTTGAAAGCAGATTGAACAAGTAAAAGGAAAAACGCCTTAATTCTTAGCAGAGAAATAAAATTCAGCCTAAGCCCAGCGAAAATTACTTTGAAATAATAGGATCTTAAGACCTCCTGTTGATTTTTTACCAGACTGCGCAAAATATAGACAAAATGTATCTCTTTTTTGATGCCGATCTCCTTCCGGTGTATATTTCCGTAGCCTGAATCGATTCCCTTTGATTCGGCCTGATGGAAAAGAGGTCTTCAACTCAACGGCATCCTTATCTTGAGTAGGAGCAGATTCCCTCGTTACGGTGCCCCTTCTCCTCTTTCCGGCGTGCCTATTCTCACCGCTTCTTCATAAAAATTCTCCTGGCCCCGATCTCGGCTCCGCGATACATTTCCGTCTGATTTTTTTCCCTCCCAAAGCCGGCGACCTCGGTGACGGCCATCCCCTGAATTCCGATTTTTGTCAAGGCATCCTTGACCTCTTCCAGCTTAAAAAGAGATATCAACTTCCGTGCCAATCCTTCAAGTAAAGCAAGAAATCATATAAATACTTATCAAAACCGCAATTTAGCGATGTTCGCTGGGGAGAGGAGATAGCTAAGAGATGGTTATTTTTCAGCACAGCAAAATGATAAAGTTTCCCGGCAGGTTCAATTCTTTCTGAAAAACCGGGCATTAGAAGATTATGCTGACTTTTAAACAGATTGGGCAAATAAGAGCAGGAGTTTTAAGGAGAGTTTCGTACACTTTTCAGTCTCGTTTTTGCCGTATTCGCGCATTCCCGTTGACAAAAAGGGGTATTACCTGCATGATGAAAAAACTTTCGCCGCACCCGAAGGAGAGCCGGGGAGGAAGCTTTTACTTTACCACTGAACAGCTATTCGCAGCTGAAATGCTAATTTAACTTTTTACGACGGCATCACATTTGCAATTACTTTAGGGAGCTTTCTCAAGGAACTTTACAAACGTGTTAGAAATAGGATCAATTTTTGAAAACAGATATAAACTCCTTCTCTCTTTAGGTCACGGAGGATTTGCCGACGTTTTTCTGGCAGAGGACCTTGACTCCAATGTGAAGGTCGTAATTAAAATTCCCGATATATCGCAGCTGGGAGATCCAGCTATTTATGAACGTTTCAGACGAGAAATGGCAATCGGTAAGTTGCTCTACCACCCTGACTTGCCGGCGACCCTGGCACTTTCAGATGGAACCCCTCCTTATTTGGTTTTAAAATACATGGAAGGAGAATCCTTGGCTAAGATTCTGAAGGAAAAGGGTAGATTCCCTGTCGATCAGACTATCGTCATGGTGACGAACCTGCTCGATGTACTCGATTATTGCCATCTGAAAGGCGTCTATCACCGAGATCTAAAACCGGAGAATCTATTGCTTGGGCGCGATGGCCATTTGAAGATCATAGATTTTGGAATTGCGGTCATGGAAGGCGCACCCCGGGTAACCTGGCGGGGCTTTTCCGGTCTAATCGGAACCCCCGAGTATATGGCGCCCGAACAAATCAAAGGAGAACGAGGCGGCGCCTCTAGTGACATTTACGCCATGGGCTGTCTAACCTACCGCCTATTGTCCGGAACCCCTCCGTTCACCGGCGATAATCCTTTGGCCATCATGTATCAGCACATGACAGAATCTCCCAAACCATTAACGGAAATATTGCCGGAATTGCAACCAGGGATCTGGGCCGCCATTCGGAAATCCTTACGGAGGCGTAAAGGGGAGCGTTATGCCACTGCAACGGAAATGGCCGAGGATTTGCGCCACCCCGAAAAAGTGGATCTCAAATGGATCGATGAACCTGATCCTCCGATGATGGCCTTTTTCCCCAACAGGCGAAACAACTGGTTGATCATCGGCGCATCCGTGCTGATCGCCATTATTCTGGCGCTTTTATTCGTTTTTCTGAGGAAAAATTAAACGGATTGAAAGAACTATGAAAATCCGTCAGAGGCAGCATAGACCCCGTCCCAAATTGATCCGCTGCAGGGCAGGAATCACCCCATAAAGGAAGAGAATGACAGCGCCCGCAATCCCAACCAATTGCCCTTGCTCTCCCGTATCCAGAGCCAAATGAGATAGCCTCCGCCGATTTCGCATAATCCGCCCGCAATAAATAGAGGGCCGATGGAAAGTGAACCACTTAAATCGCATCCTCGCCGGTTTCACCGGTACGGATACGGATGGCGTTCCGAACGGGATAGGTAAAGATCTTTCCATCGCCGATTTCGCCCGTACGGGCAGTCTTGATGATCACTTTGACGATATCATCCACCGTATAGTCAGGAACCACCATCTCCACTTTTGTCTTGGGAAGCAGATTAATGTCCAATTCTGTGTTCCAATTTTCTTTCACATGGCCTTTTTGCGACCCGAAACCGATTGCTTCGGTGACCGTCATTCCCTTGATGCCCAATTCTCCCAGGGCATTTTTCAATTCCAAAATCACCTTCGGGCGCAGGATGCATTCTATTTTAGTCATTTTCACACCGCCTTACCTTTGTATCATTAGCAACAGTTTTTCCGCAGCCTGTTGCTTTGTATTATCTAGATTTTCAATAATACAAAAGGACCACGAGACATGTCAACATGGCACCTGGTTGACTTTAACCGTCAGGATGGTCATGTTGTCATAGCCACCACGTCTGTTGAGCTCGGCGATCCATTGGGCCAATCTCTCTTCAGAAGGACCCTGTTCCAATAGAAATGCTTTGAGCTCTTCGTCTGTCGCATGTTCTAAAATACCATCGGTTATTAAGCAGAATAGATCTCCCGGTTTGACGAATCCCGAATAGAAATCCGGCAGTAACAGGGGTCCTTCGCCGATCGCTTTTAGCAGGACATTTTTATTGGGATGGGTACGGGCGTCCTCCGGCGTTATTAATCCCAGCCGCACGAGTTTACCCACAAGGCTATGGTCCTTGGTCAATTGAATAATGTTATCGCCGCGCAGCAACAGAATTTTTGAATCGCCTACGTGGGTGATGAAAAATCGGTTTTGTACCAGTAGGAGGGTCGTCAACGTGCATTTCATGTTCCGTGCAGAGGTGTGGGAAATTGATAAATCGTAAATATGCAAGGCGGCATGTTGAAATGCGGTTTTTAACCGATCCGGTATTTTTTCGGTATGATCACCGAAGTAATATTCTTGGAGCAGGACATTAACCGCCTCTGCACTGGCCACCTCTCCGGCTGCACTTCCGCCGACACCGTCGGAAACCGCAAATAAGCTGCCCCATTTATTCTTTACCTTGGCCTCGGTGGGTATAAAGTAGCCGAAATAATCTTCATTATTAGGGCGAATACTTCCCTTGTCGGAGAATCCGTATACTTGCATTGTATTTGGCGTATTTTTTTGTAAAGTCGAGCCGGCCATCATAGCGACGCAGCGGACAAGAAGGCTCTTGCCTGGGCCCTCTTGCTTTCCTGAGGCATTATTCCAGTTGGCCCGATTTAACTAATTCTGCTGTTTGATGGGTTCTCCAATCACTTTACGCCCTGAGCGGGCGCTCTGAACGATCAGATACACAATCCCCATCAGCAGCCATACCGCGGTGGCTATGATTGCCATCAGGGCGGCTGTTAGAGTATCGCCACCTCCGAGGATCCCCAGATAAATAACCGCCACCAGCATGGCAATATTGGCCACAAACCCCAGGATCGGAACCACGATATGCGTAAACGGATTCCGTTGCGGATGCCGTAGAAATGCCACCAATGCTATTAGATTGGTCAGGCCATAGAGTATGAAGGTCCCGATATTGGACAGGAAGGTAATGGCGGTCAGATTCGTCACCGATAAAACTCCGAAGCCGCCGATTATGGCCGAGGCGATGGCCATTGCCCATACGGCGGTGTGGGGTGTCGCATGACGAGGATGCAGGATTCCTAAGAAGCTCGGAACTTCCTTATCCTTCCCCATGGCGTAAGTAACCCGCACTCCCGTATTCATGCATGCCAGAGTGGTCCCGATTATTGCAATCGCGACGGTTATGGCCACGAGAATCATCAACAGGAAGCCCATATTCCCAAGCAGCACATCACCAAGGTTTTTGCACATGTCCCCTATCGGAGCCCCCGAAGCGGCGGCGGCATCGATCCCGTTGACCAACGCACCTTTGGCATCCTTTGCGGTATAGGCTGTATTCAGCCACGCATTGGCGCCGAAGTATTCAAAGAGGTAGAAGATTAATCCCTGAAGGACTAAAGAGATGATGACCCCACGGCTGACATGCTTGGGGGACTTGGATTCAGCCGTTAAGGCCGTCGCGGACTCAAAACCCACGAGTAATAATATGGCAATGGTGGCCTGGAACATCACGTTCGCGAAGCTGTGCGGTAGTACCACCGACGATAAGTTAGTATGAATAAAGGTAACATTCTCCAGATTCTTAAACCGGTAGGCCAATGCCAAGATCGTTATGAATACGAGTGAGATGATCTGGATTACATTGATCAATATACTAAACATCGTTGAGCCGGTTATGCCCCGGTAGGCTACATATCCGATCAGGAATGAAAATATCACCGCTGTCATTACCTGCCAGAAAGGCGAAAGGTTAACCCCCGCTTGATTAAAGATATAATTTATCAGAGTAGCCATCATCGCCACCATGACCCCCGGATACACCCAGTAGTAAAGATGGGAGAACCATCCCACGATGTACTTGGACAATCTGGCAAAAGGGGATAGCCGTTTTTCATTCAATACCGCCTGTTCCGTAAAATAATAAGAACTCCCCGTTCCAGCCTCAGGATATAACTCCGCAAGCTTGGCATACGAAATTGCCGTCAAGAACGCCAAAATAAGCGCTAAAAACAGACCGGCAAACATGTCCATTGCGGTAGTTTTGGTCGCAAAATCCACTTGTGCCGCCTGCATCTGGAAGGTTATCCACAAAAATGCCCCCGGCGCGATCAACGCCATTGCATTCACCGTCACCCCGGTTAGCCCCAGGGTCTTTTTCATTTCACCTTGTTGTGCCATCGTAAATCTCCTTCCTATGTTATTTACTATCCGACTACCATGTATACATTACCCCAAGGGCAAGGGTGTCCTCGCTTTTCTTATCAAAGGTCACGTGCTTAGAGTCAAAACGCTTCTGGTCAGACCAGTCGTATCTATATTCGGGCCTTAAAAGAAGGTTCTTCGCGACCTCGAAGGATTGTCTTTAACCTCTGCCTGTCCTTTTCGTCCCAAAATATCCTTCCTCGCTGGTTACTCCTCGAAGCGACATGATAAAATCCCCTCATACTCAATCTGCAACTGCCGTACCCATATCCCCCACATACCCAGATCAACCATTTTGTAAAATGTATAATTTAGCTTTGCCCCTGGGCACACCACGGCGGTCCTAAAAGGTGTAGAGGGTGCCCACGCTGAATGTCAACTGATTTTTGTTACCGCTGTTGAAGATCGGCTGATCGGCTACGTCGTAGCGAACTTCCGGTCTGAACAGCAACTTCGAGAGGATCTTGTCGTTTGGGAACGGCTTGATGGCTATGCCCACCGTGGCCTCGTAGTAGTTGGCGCTGACGGGCGCACCGGTGGAATAGCCATTGGAGGCGTCTTTGAACCACTCCAGTCGGGTGTTCAGCGTGAAGTGAGGATCAAACGCGTAGCTGACGTAGCCAGCCACGCCCCCCCACTGCTTGGCACCAGCGCCCGTTAAGCCGGGGAGGCTCTGAGTATAGATGTAGTCTAAACCCAAGCCGAGGCTCAATTTATCAGTGATCTTCTGGGCGACAGCCAGGTCCAACCAGGTCCACCAGTGTGTGCCGTCCCCTTTAGGCTGATTGGGTCCGAAGCCCGTCGGGAACTCCGGACCTTCAGTCATAACGAAAATGATGGAGGTCTTGTCGCTGGGCGTAAAGGTCACCCGGCCCAAAAAGTCCGGGGCATTGTTGGCGTCGCGCAGGGACTGGTTCCAGCCCCGCGTGACGCCAGCGTCAAACGTCCACTTGGGGTTCAGCACGTAGGTGGCCAATACGCCCGTCTGCGTGACCGGCTCGGCATAGAGGAATTGGTAGCTATAAGAATAGAGTGCCCTGGACGGATCGCCAAAGGCCCCATAAATGTTGGCGCTGACATGCTCGAAGCCCCCCAGCTCGATCCATTTGCCTGCCCGAATTCGCACCGGTACGCCGGGGAGGGTCACGTCCACATAGCCTTGGAGAAGGTCCCCTTGATTTCGGCCTGTCTGCGTATCAAAGAGCCCATTCGAGTGGAGGAACGCGGCATCCGCACCCCAGATACCTTCCACGTGGAAACCAAAGTCAAATTGCTTCTTGGTCGGATCGACCGTGCGCTCGACGTTCAAACTGATTCTGTCAAGATTACCCTGGTTCTTGAAACTGTTATATCCGATGAAGGTTGGACCGCTATTAGCATGCGGCGAGGTGGCGTCGTACATGTAACCGCCTTCGATGTAGCCGTAGATGTTGATCCCAGCCTTGTCCAAAGGTCCGGCCAGTCCCGCCTTGCCCAAAATGCTCATCAACAGCCCGGGTTCCGGTGCCGGGGCCTCCGACGGCTTTTCCTCTTCGATTGCTTTGTCTGAAGTCGATGCGGATGCCTCTTCGCCGTGCGCATTCATTGCAAATGTGACCATTATTACAACCGCCAGACTTAATGCTAATAATTCCTTTTTCATTCTTCATCCCCCTGAATGGATAACTTTTTCTGGGAAAGCCAAAAGAAGGCCGAATCCCAATCTCTTCTTTGATTTAACGAAAGCCCTGAATTCAATTTGCGTGCCAATCAACTATTGAGTCCCTAAGCTGCCAGAATCTTGTCATAATCGAAATGTTAAAGTGAAAGGCAAACGAAACGGGAAATGCTTATTTTTAGGCAGGGAAAAGTAATGGGGTTGGCCAGCGGCATTAATTCATTATGAAAAAGCAGGAGTTAGAAAGGCATGCCGACTTTTAACCACGTTGGGCAGAATGAAGACAGGAGATTTTAAAAACTATTCGACAGG
>Ga0187889_10004681_pt1 | contig 11139 bp, 10 predicted proteins | sample June2016WEW_7_10_2_FD_132992 | JGI IMG/M metagenome (GOLD analysis project Ga0187889, IMG submission 132992) | Peatland microbial communities from SPRUCE experiment site at the Marcell Experimental Forest, Minnesota, USA - June2016WEW_7_100 | ecosystem: Environmental > Terrestrial > Soil >... | reverse complement strand
GCGTATGTTGCCCGCTTACCGCAAAATTGTCTCGCAGCTTGGGGCAGAGTTTCTCTTTCATGACGGTAAAGTGAGAAATGGAAGATACCGGCTGAAAAACGTGGTTTGCGGGGCGGACATTGTCGTTTTCATTACTTCGGTCAACAGCCACGGCGCGCTCGACGTTGTCAAAGCGGTCTGTAAAAAGAACGGGAAAAAGTTCATCGCGCCGAAGGAAACGGGGCCGGAGTCTCTCAGCCGATTGTTGAGGGCCTGTTGCGCATAGATCGCCAGCCGGACAAGTGTTCGTGAGTGGCGCATCGAGGCAAAAAAAAGATTGTGCGCGCGAAGTTCTGCATCTCTAAAAGTTCGAAAGAGCGGGGGAACGCTTCCGCCGGATCTGGTCCCCCGGATCGCGTCCCCCGGATCTGGTCCGGGGCAGGCTTGGCAGGCCCCGCAGGGCGGAAGGGTGTCTGCGGGGGGCGCTGTTCCCCACGCTTTTCCTGTTGAAAAAATCGTGAAAGCCAAATTCCTCTCCTTTTGATTGCGAACGGTACTCTCCGTTTTCAAGCTCTTCTTATTTTCCCCAAAAAAAAGACTGATAAAATGAAGCGACAATTTCGTATAGAAAATGATAATCTCTATCCGAAAGGAAATCTGAAATGCCGATTTCTCAAAAATGTCAGTACGGCCTTCGGGCAATTTACGAGTTGGCCAGGCATGGAGGCCCGGGGCCGCTAAAGATTGCGGAGATTGCGCGCAGGCAGGCCATTCCATTGCGATTCCTCGAGGTCATCCTCAATGAACTTAAAAGGGGCGGTTTCATCAGGGCGCTTCGAGGCAAAGACGGGGGCTGCATTCTGGCCCGCCCCGCCGGCGAACTGACGGTGGGCGAAGTGATGAGGTTTATAGAAGGCTCCTTTGCGCCGGTTGGTTGCGTCAGTGAAGACAATACGGATTGCTGTCCGCTTAAGGGAAGGTGTGTTTTCCTCCCCCTTTGGGGAAGGGCCCACGACGCGCTGGCAAGTGTCTACGACGGCACCAGCTTCCAGGACCTTATCGACCAGGAATCCCTGATGGCCCAAACCAATGAATCCTGCCTCAACTACATGATCTGACCCAGGTCCGTTCCCGCTTGAACTCATAACCGGTAAAAGCCGCCTATGTCGGCCACACGCCCGGCCGTATCGTTGCAATAGCGCTTGGCCTGAAAATTGATGTCTGGCATAATCAATTCCGAACCGGTTCACGTGATACTTAAAAATTTGGCAACCGGTCCGCCTTAGGGCGTTTGGGGCCGCAAGACTATGAAAATCGAACGGGCCGTGATCGAGGATGCTCCCGGGATCATGGCGTTGCAGAAACTGGCGTATCGAAGCGAGGCGCAAATTTACAACGATTTTTCGATACAGCCGCTGATGCAGACGCTGGAAGATCTCAAGGGCGAGTTTCAATCCCATGATGTTTTCAAGGCGATCCGGGGAAAAAATCTGGTGGGTTCCGTACGAACCAGGGTTAGCGGCGGCACGTGTTACGTGGGCAAGCTCATAGTGCATCCCGAGTATCGGAATCAGGGGATCGGCTCCGCGCTCATGGCCCACATCGAAAGACATAATAATGCGGTAAAAAGATTCGAACTATTTACGGGCCATCTCAGTGCGCGGAATCTATATTTGTACGAAAAGCTCGGATACCGTGTATACAAGCGGGAAAAGGCGGGCGATCACTTGACGTTGATTTTTTTGGAAAAGGTGCCGGAAGCCACCTGATGTCGGGGCATTCTAAATGATGCCCTTGCACTTGAAAGCCTCTATGGTAACCTTCTGCCGCAGACGGCTGTCCTCGGGCTTTACAATCTCTATGTTTGTTGCAAAAACCCATACCTTATCGCCAGCCTCGACGTAGCCTACAAACCAACCCACCTGTGGAGTGACTCTTTGTGCCCATCCTGTTTTTGCGCGCATGGTGTAGGCTGAAGTCCGCTCAACCAGCATAAGTTCCCTGAGCAGTTCGTATGAGGAGGATCTAAACGGATACTCCTTTGCATATAGCTTTTTCAAAAAAGCAATTTGTTCAACGGCACTGATCCTGAGATCCCCTTCCAGCCAAAAGGTGGTTACCTCCGGGCCGGCCTGCTCATTGCCGTATTTTATCTTGCCAAGATAGGATTTATATTTGTCCTTCCCCACACGTTTGGCCAGCTCCTGATAAAACCAGATACATGAGGATGGAAAGGCTGTCTCGATAGATTGATCTTTATTCCAGACCGGCAGCCCTTTGTCATTTCCGTCCCATTTTATGATTTCCTTTTCATCGGCTACCGCACCTTCCTCAAGAGCGATAAGGGTGTTCGGTATTTTGAACGTCGATGCGGGAACGAAACGAGTATTGGCACGTTCGTCATTGTGGGTGTATGTCTTAGCACCATCCAGTGACTGTATAACGATTGTTCCGCAAAGATTCTTGTCCTTGAAAAGGCTTGCAAGGTCCGAATCTTCACCATATGCTAATGATACGATGGCGAAAACGAGCAATGCAGCGGCGCTGGACACGATCTTGTGCATCAACTCCTCCTTTTAGTGGTAGACGGACGTGTTATGCCGCATTTTCGCGCCGCGCTAAAAGGCATGCGACTTCCGGCTATTCGAGCCCATAGAACGACCGCGTATTGCGCTCCGTAATTCTTCCAGCCTCCTCAATCGATATGCCTTTGATAAGCGCAAGCTCCCGAAGTGTGAGGATGACATCGGCGGGGGCCGAAATCCTTCCCTGATATTCGACCGGAGCGTCGGTTTCGGCCAGGATGCGATCCATGGGCGCAAAGGCCGCTGCCTCGCGGTGAAAAGGGCTGTAGGCAAGCGCAGGGGTTACCGAGATAAAATAGCCTGAGTCGAGAAGCCTGGCCAGGACCTCTTTTTCTCCCGTAAACCAGTGGAATACGGCCCAGTGGATTCCCGCGAGCGCGGTCATCTCGTATGTGCGGGCATGCGAGAAGCGGCAGTGTATGATCACGGGCTTGCCCGCTTCTTTCGCCAGTGAAAGGAGCCGTTCGTAGACGTCCCACTGGAGCTTTTTTTTCACCTTGGCCTTATAGTCGATGCCGACCTCGCCCAAGGCTATGCATGATGGGAGCTTTTCCTTTATGAACGCGAGGTTTTGTTCGATTTCATCGGCAACGATCGACCATGGATGGTATCCGAGCGCCGGATAGACGATGCCGGGAAAGGAGCCTGCAATATCGATCGTCGCCCGGTTCGACTCGATATCCATGCCAACGCCTATTATGGCGCCGACCCCGGCGGACCTGGCCGATGAGATCGCGGCGTCGATATCCTTTATTTCATTCAGGTGAGCGTGTCCGTCTATCAAAGTGTAAAATCCCTGTACCCGTTCACCGCCCGGAGAGATGTCACCGCGAATGACAGATAATTTAGACAGGATTTACAGGATTAACGGGATTGAGACGGCTCCTGTTTGGCCTTTAGCCTGTTGTTTTCCTGTTAATCCTGTAAATCCTGTCAAAGATCTTTTTGCTTTGCGCTCTCTGCGTCTCTGCGGTGGAAGTTTACCGAATTTTCCGCCTGTTCAATTTCTCGGTCCGGAAATTTCCTGCATTACATAATCAAAAATACCATCGATATCGTCTGCATCGAAAGGTCGAAATTCATGGTCGCCCCGGAACCAGGTGATCTGGCGCTTTGCGTAGCGCCGGGTTTCCCGCTTTATCAGGCGGACGGCCTCATCGAGCGATAAGTCGCCCGAGATGTGTGCGCTCATCTGTTTGTAGCCAAGCGACTGCATCGATTTGAGATTCGTGGAGTAGCCCATGCCAAGGAGCTTTTCGACCTCGTCTTTGAGGCCCGATTCGATCATGAGGTCCACCCGCCGGTTTATGCGTTCAAAAAGCGCCTCCCGCTCACGGTTGATAAAGACCTTGACGGATGGGAAAAGCTTTTCTTTGAAGCCGTGGCCCTTCTGCAGAACGGAAAGGGCAACGCCTGTGAGTTCGAAGACCTCGATGGCCCGCAAAATTCTCTGCCGGTCGTTCGGGTGGATCCTGGCCGCCGATTCGGGGTCGATACGCAAAAGATCGCCGTAGAGCTGAGCGAGGCCTTTGGACTTCTCATCGGCAATGAGCTTTTTTTTCAATTCGGGGTCCGAGGGAGGCCCGGGGCATATGCCGCGGGTCAGGACCCTCATGTAGAGGCCGGTGCCTCCCACGACGAGGGGGGCAAGGCCGCGCTTTCTTATATCTTCGACTACAGGGCGGGCAAGCTGGAGGTATCTTGCCGCATCGAAGGGCTCATCGGGGTCGGCCACGTCTATGAGGTGGTGAGGGACAATCCGCCGTTGCTCCGGCGCTGGTTTGGCGGTCCCGATCTCCATGCGGCGGTAGACCTGCATCGAATCGGCGTTTACTATTTCGGCCGAAATCAGGGCGGCGAGTTCGAGCGAGAGCGAAGTTTTTCCGCACGCGGTCGGACCGGCGAGAAGGACCAGCGGAATATCGCGCCCCGGCTCAGCTTCTTTTGAAGAATCGGAAAATCTGCTCATGTGTCAGCTTGTATGAAAGCGGCCTGCCGTGAGGGCACGTAAACGGGGTATCGGCCGAATCGAGCAGTGCAAGCAGGCCCTTTATTTCTTCTGTTTTGAGCCTGCGGCCGGCCCGCACCGATCCGTGGCAGGAGGCTGTCCTGGCGAGCCCGAGCATAATTTCTCCCTCATTTGCCGGGCACTCCTCTTCGGCATAGCGCAGGTAGTCTCTGAGTATCTCTTCGGGTTTGATCTCCGACAGGATCGCCGGGAGGGCGTGGACGGCGAAAGTGGCGCCCCCGAAAGGCTCTATGTCGAATCCGATATCGCGCAGGGAGGGGAGAATACCTTTTAGCAGCACGGCTTCCCTGGGCAAAAGATCGATGACCGCCGGCCGGGTAAGGAGCTGTGAGGCCGTTGCGCTCTTTTTGCTGAGGCTGTTGTAAACGATCCTTTCATGGGCTGCGTGCTGGTCTATGATAACGAGACCGTCCGGTGCCTCGAGAAGGATGAAAGAGTTTGCGAACTGCCCGATGAGATTAAGGTTTGAAAAGGCAAACCGCGGTGCATCCGTCTCCGGTTCAGCCGGAGAAAAGGTTTCGTCCGGCGCCGGGACCATCTTTTCGGATGCCTGGCGCACTATATCGGGGGATGAATACGGGCCGCGGCTTTCAGCGGCTTCAGTCCTGCGGGCGTTACCCGCAAACGGGCCCCCTGAACCGAAGGACATCTGAGCTTCGAGCGCCGTTTCGGCCCGATGCGGCGCCTGGTTTTTTTCGAAAAATCCGCCCTCGGGCCGTCCAAATCCGTATGACCTGGGGCGAATGGCCGAAAGGGCCTCAAAAAGGCCGTCCCGCAAAACCGATATCACTTCCCCCGGATTTCTGAACCTGATTTCTCTTTTTGAAGGATGCACGTTTACGTCGACAAGTGCGGGCGCAATGTGCACAAAAAGAAGAGCGACGGGAAATTTTCCACGGGGGATGAGGGCTTCGTAGGACGTCAGGACGGCCCTCTGGAGAAGCCTGTCCCACACGGCCCTGCCGTTTACGTAAAGGAAAAGGTTCTGGCTGTTCGTTCTCTGTATATCCGGGGGCGCAAGAAAGCCCGAAACCCTCACGGCGTTTTTTTCGAAATCGATGGGCGACATCGACCTCGCGATTTCGGCCCCGAGCACCTGTGCGGCCCTTTGAAGCAGCCTTTCGCACTTTGGGTATTCGCAAACGGCCTTTTCCCTGTTCAGCAGTTGCAGGTGGATCTGAGGGTTGGCCAGGGAGATGCGCAAAAACTGGTCCGTTATGTACGCAAGCTCGGTTTCCGCGGTCCGCAGGAACTTGCGCCTTGCCGGCACGCAGTAAAAAAGGTCGCGCACGAGCACCTGGGTGCCGGGAGGACACCCTTTGTCGCGAACGTCTTTCAGCACGCCTCCTTCGACTTTTATGCAAGTTCCGCAAAGGGCTTCAAGTTCTCGAGTGCTCAGCTCAAAGCGGCTTACGGACGCAATCGACGGGATTGCCTCTCCGCGGAACCCGAGCGAAGATATGGAATCGAGGTCCTGGACGGACCTGATCTTGCTTGTCGCATGCCTTTCGATCGACATGAGCGCATCTTCGGGACTCATGCCGCACCCGTTGTCCACTACCCGGATTTCCCGCCTTCCTCCATCGAGCAGGCTGACCGAAATCCTGGTGCTCTGAGCGTCTATGCTGTTTTCGATCAACTCTTTGACCACGGCGGCAGGACGTTCGACGACCTTGCCGGCGGCAATCTGGTTGCACAAAATATCTGGTAAAATCGAGATCTTACTCACTCGTTTCTCCAGGGGCTAAAGGCCTATTGACAGATAACTCTCATTCCAGTACTAAAAAGACACCTTGAGCATTGTATCATACCGTAAAATCTCCGGGTAAAAACAGCGCCAGGGATTTTCTATTTCAGCGGGCGTTAAGAGACCTGCGAGAGCAGGGTTTTGTGGGGCGCTTGCATGCATGCGGCCTGTGCCCCGCAAAATGGTTCCCGGTGAGCCGAAAGAATCGAGCAGGCCTATGGTTTCCAATCCCTACCAACCGCTGGTGAGTCTTCTTTCCAACATTCTGGAAGCTTATACTACAGCTTTTTTTATTTTCGATCCCAAAAACCGCCAGTTAAACCTGGCCGCGGTGCAAAGCCTCAGCAAGTTCATTCCGCCCGATATCTCATTGCCCCTGGAAGGCAGCGGTATTTTGTCCCAGGTGCAAAAAGTCGGGCAGACCATACACCTCGATAAGCTCCATGAGGCCACTTCTTCAATTCCTCTTACCCTTCCTTTCTACCGTGAAGGCGAATCGCACATAAAGGGGCTGTTTGCCGTTCCGGTTGCGAGCGGAGCGGCCGTTCTCTACGTGGATACCAAGTACGGCTGGGGTTTTAACGACAAGCAGCAAAAATGGATAAAGGAATTTGCCGCGCTTCTCGGAGGGCTTTTGAACAGCGAGGAGGCGGGCAAAAGGCAGGAAAACTTCGCCAGGGTATTCGAGGTGCTGACCCGGCTCGATGAAGTGGCCTTCAAGGGCTACGCCCTCGATCACTACTGCGAGTTGTTTGTGACCGAGTGGGCGAAGCTGCTTGGCATGGATTACGGCTTTCTCGCCTTCAAGGAACCCGAGAAGAAGACTTTTCGCACCCTCGGCTGCACGTCGAACACGCCAAGAGGCCCTGCCACCCAGAGCTTTCCCGTAAAGCAGGGGCTGATCGGCTGGATACTGCAAAACCAGAAAAAACTGCTCATCATCCGCTTAAATCCGGATACATTGGACCATTTCCTGTTTTCTCGCGGCGAAAATCTTCCTCATATGGGCACGGTCTGGGGAATGCCCGGCCAGACTTCCCTGGGCTATGAACTTGCCCTTGTCTTCCTGTCCCGGCAGATGATCGAATGGGACGGGGATTCGGAGCGCGCGGTTGCTCACGCCTTTCATTTTCTTCAGCTTCTTCTCGAACAGATCTATTACAAGGAAGAAAACGAGGCCCTTCACTCATACGACATCTGCACGGGGCTTTTCAGCGCCCCGGCTTTCGAGTCCAGGGTCGAAGGCCTTTTTCACGCCTCCATGCAGTCAAACGCCCCCTTCACTCTTGGGCTCATTCAGTTCGAACCCTGGCAGATACTCACCACCAAAGTCCTGCCAAAAAGAATCCGGCAACTCCAGCGCGAACTCGCATCGTCTCTTTGCGATGCCCTGCCGCCCGGAGTCCTGGTCGGGCAGCTTGCCCAGAACCGCTTCGGCGTCTTGTTCGCCGAAACGACCGTGCAGCAGGCTGAAAGCCTTCTTGCCGAACTCGTACGCTACGGGAAGATCGCGCTCAAGGGGATAAAGGGGGTTAAACTCCACCCCTACATATCTTCGGCCGGGTTTCCGCAGGATGCGGCAAAATTGGAGGAACTCTGGCCCCTGGTCAGCCAGCGGCTTTTTTCGGCTTTTGGCCTGAAACCGGAAAGAGCGGTTTCCTAAACAGTTGACCGGTTGATTCATTGCCTATAGACTCCGTGAACGAACTGATCAGACAGAAGGGTCATATATGCTTGGATGGCTTTTTTCATATTTTTCGAAAGATCTCGCGATGGACCTCGGGACCGCCAACACCCTTATCTACATGCGGGGCAGAGGCGTGGTGCTCAACGAGCCTTCGGTCGTCGCGATAAACCAGGATACCCACCAGGTCGTGGCCGTTGGGCAGGAGGCCAGAAACATAATCGGCAGGCACGGCCAAAGGATCGTTACCATTCGCCCGCTCAAAGACGGCGTCATCGCCGACTTCGAGGTAACGGCCGTAATGATCAAGTATTTTCTGGCAAAGGTTTTGCGCAGGAGCCAGCTTTTTCGCCCCAAGCTTGTCGTAGCGGTCCCGACCGGGATTACATCGGTTGAGAAAAGGGCCGTGATCGAAGCCGCGGAACAGGCCGGGGCCAGGTACATACACCTTGTCGAAGAACCGATGGCGGCGGCGATTGGGGCCGGCCTCCTCATTGACCAGCCCTATGGAAACATGGTGGTCGACATCGGCGGCGGGACAACCGAGGTCGCGGTAATCTCCATGTTTGCCGTGGCCTACAGCGAATCGGTCCGGGTGGCTGGTGATGAGGCCAACGAGGCGATTTTGCGCTACATTCAGCGCGAGCGACAGATGATAATAAGCGAAGTCCTTGCCGAATCGGTTAAAATGAGAATAGGTTCGGCCGTCGCCCCGGAAAGACCGGAAACGATCTCGATTACGGGTAAGGAAATTCTATCCGGGATACCCAAAACATTTACAGTATGTGATGAAGAAATCCGCGAGGCGATAAAAGAACCTGTGCAGGCGATAGTGGAAGCCGTCAGGCGCGCGCTCGAAAAAACTCCGCCCGACCTTGCCGCTGATATTCACGACAACGGGTTTTGGCTTGCCGGCGGAGGGGCGCTCTTAAAGGGCCTCGATAAGCTTTTGGCCGAAAACACCATGCTCAAGGTCAACATCGCGGACGACCCGCTTACCGCCGTGGCCCGAGGCGCCGGCTCCGTTATAGAAAACCTGGACTTCTACAGAGGCGTTTTCATAAATTAGCCGCTTGTCGTCCGGCAGCGCCCACTACCCTGGAGCGGGCCGCAGGTTCGCCGGAGCAGCAGGGCTTTTCCCGGACCGCAAGGGCGAAAAAAAACCCCGCGAACCGGACCCGGCGACTATCCATCCCTCATCTCGCTCATCGCCTTCTGCACTACGGCGCCTTTACCACGCGGGCCGCGGATGCCGGGTCTTTTGACCTTCCGGGGATACACGTAATTGCTCAGATAGAGGCCCTCTATCAATTGGTTTTCGACCGTTTGGAAACACCATGGCGGACATCATCGATCTATCTGCAAGGTTCAAACCGGAAAACAACCTGATCGCCTCGACGCCGCTCGAGTTTCGAAAAGGCGGTTGGCTCTCGGGAAGCGCTATTCTGTGTACGCGGGAAGAGTCCGCGAAACTGGAAGCGCAGCGCAGAAAGACAACCAGGTGCAGCCACTCGATAACGATTGTTCCGAGCCACGTCAGACTTGACGGTGGGTATCATTGGACGGCCCTGTGGCTTTTCAGGTTTCGGGAAGATGAACAGCGGATGCGCCGCCTCTATAGGCTGGCCGGGCTGATGGAGTGCGTCACGAAGGCCCCGTCGCCGGTTTTGAGGACGGACCTGGTGAGAAGGTTTTTTAAAATCATAAACGAGGAGCGCGAAAAGCTCAACGTATCATGGAAGGGCAATGTTCAGGAGTTTTTGCTCCCGCTCCTGCCGGAGCACTATGATTCATCCGTCTTCAACGATATTGCCGGCAACGCTTTGTTTCTGAAGGAACTTCTGGTCGGGATCGAAGAGGAGACAAACTCGCAGTTCGACATTCTTTCAGGCAGCTATGTCTTCTATGTACCGGAAAAGTTCCTGTCCAAATGACCAACGGACAAGAGCGTCCGGACCATGAAAATCATGAAAAATATTGAAAAAAGCGCCAATATCGGCGTCGATCTTGGTGGGACCAACCTCAGGGCGGCCCTGGTGGATCGCCGCGGCAAAATCCTTGAATCGCGTATGACGCGGGTGCCGCTGGAAAAGGGGGCTCAAGCGATTTCAAATGAATTGGCGGCCCAGTGCCGGGCGCTCATTCACGCGGCATCCGGACTTGGGCTCGAGGTTTGCGCAGCGGGGCTCGGGGTTGCCGGAAAAATCGACAGGGCCGGCGGTTTGGTGGTTTTTTCTCCCAACCTGCCGGCCCTCAACGGATATCCTCTGGGGCAGGAGCTCGGGCGGGATCTGGGAATTCCTGTTTTTATGGAAAACGACGCGAACGCCTTCGGCCTGGGCGAGGGCTGGACGGGCGCTGCCAGGGGAGTCCGGAACTGGGCCGGGATTACGCTTGGCACGGGTACGGGAGGCTGCCTCTTTCTCAATGGAAAATTGTGGGAAGGGGATGGGCTGGGGTTTTCGGGCGAGATCGGCCATATGATCGTGGAGCCGGGTGGGCCGGTTTGTCCATGTGGGTCGAAAGGGTGCCTGGAGGCGTTCGCATCGGCGCGTGCACTCGTTACCGGAGCAAGACGGGCCATTTCCAAACAAAGAAAAGACTCCCCGCTCCGCAGGCTCGAGGACAGCGGAGAACTAAACGCGGAAACCATCTATGGGTGCGCGGCAATGGGAGACCCCACGGCGCTGGGACTTTTCGATAAGATGGGCTGGGCGCTTGGGACCTGCCTTGCAAGCGTCTTTTCGCTTCTGGGAATCAGGCGCGCGGTCATCGGAGGAGGCGTCAGCGCGGCCTGGGACCTTTTCAGAGGCTCGCTGGAAAAAACGTTGGCTCAAAACTCTTCGATGCTCGGCCCCGGTTTCGCCCTTGTAACGCGAAGCAGCCTCGGCGGCAATGCGGCCCTTATCGGGGCAGCACGGCTGAGCCGCAGGTGCTGAATTTGCACCGCTGAGGCGCAGAGTGGCAAAAAGACCTTTGACAGGATTTACAGGATTAACAGGAAAACAACATGCCAAAGGCACAGAATTTACAGAGTTTGACCGCTCATTGCTCCTCGTTTCCTGCTTCCTGTAAATCCCGTTAATCCTGTCAAAAGTATTGTCTTTTTTGGGTT
>Ga0187889_10004676_pt1 | contig 11150 bp, 10 predicted proteins | sample June2016WEW_7_10_2_FD_132992 | JGI IMG/M metagenome (GOLD analysis project Ga0187889, IMG submission 132992) | Peatland microbial communities from SPRUCE experiment site at the Marcell Experimental Forest, Minnesota, USA - June2016WEW_7_100 | ecosystem: Environmental > Terrestrial > Soil >... | reverse complement strand
TAAGATTATTGGTTTCCTGTGTAACTGGTGTAGTTATGCTGGCGCTGACCTTGCTGGTGTTAGTAGGATTCAGTATCCTCCTAACATTAGGATCGTGCGTGTTATGTGCAGTGGGAGGATAGAGCCGTCATTCATTCTCGAAGCCTTCAGGGATGGTGCGGACGGAGTGCTTGTTGCCGGTTGCCATTTACCATCTGACTGCCACTACATCAGTGGAAACTTTAAGGCGTTGAGAAGAATCATGCTCCTAAAGAGGGTTCTCAAAGAATTAGGAATTGAGCCTGAAAGGCTGAGGCTAGAATGGATTTCGGCCAGTGAAGGGGATAAGTTTGCAGTTGTAGTCAAAGACATGGTGGAAAAGATCAAAGAGATGGGGCCAAACCCAATTATGGTTAAAGAGGTTAATGAATAATGAACGAAACAGAAAAGAAGGTTGTTAAGGCATCTGAGATCGATCCCAAGTTCAAGTATGAAATCTCCAGGATGCACGGAGGAGAAAAGCTGATGCGCTGTTTCCAGTGTGGAACATGCACTTCAGACTGTCCGGTCGCAAGATTTAGTGATATCTACAGGCCTGGGCAGATAATACGTATGGCGCAACTTGGATTGAAGTACAGGGTGTTAAAGAGCGATACACTATGGTTGTGCGCCTCATGCTTTACGTGCACAGACCGCTGCCCACAGGACGTCGAAGTCGCAAGCGTTATACGCGTACTGAGAAACTTGGCTGTAGAGGAGGGGGTTGTACCCCAAGTGTTCAAGGAACAGTGTGCAAGCGTGCTAGAGTCAGGTTACGCTTACAGGATCCCAGAACTGCGGTTGAAAAAGCGGGAGTCTCTAGGGCTGCCCCCGTTGCCAAAAGGCAACCCTGAGAGCATTCGCAAGTCGCTTAACGGTGTAGGTTTTCTCAAACATATGGAGAAGAAAGTGGTTTAGGAGATGGCAGAGAACAAGTACCTTATGTTCCTAGGATGCGCGATTCCGTATAGGGTTGCAGCCTTCGAAATTTCAGCTAGGAAGACCCTTACAAAGTTAGGTGTTGAACTGGTTGAAATGCCCGAGTTCAACTGCTGCGGTCTACCACTGGACCCCGTTAGCCACGAAATGATGCTTATACTGGCTGCGAGAAACCTGGCGTTAGCTGAGCAGAAGGGTCTGAACATAATAACTTTATGCCCAGGCTGCGCTGGAACGCTCAAGAAAGTTGGCAGGATGCTGAAGGAAGATGGAGGGTTGCGAGAGGAAATTAATAGACACTTGAATGAGGCTGGGCTTGAATTTAATGGAACGGTAGAAGCGAAACATCTTATGCAGGTCTTGATCGAAGACGTAGGCTTGGAGAAGATAAAGAATTCGGTAGTTAAGCCGCTTACGATGTTGAAGGTTGCAGAGCATAACGGCTGCCACATCGTTAGACCCAAGGAGTATGTCGGGTTTGATGATCCGGAGAATCCGATGGTGCTCAAGTCTTTGATTGAAGCAACGGGAGCAACGTGCTTGGACTACATGGATGAAACAGAATGCTGTGGCGCGCCGAGCGTGGGTGTGAACGACAAAATCGCATTACAACTCGCAAGAGACAAGTTGAGCCACGTAAAGGCCGTGGGTGCTCAGGCCCTGATAACCGTCTGCCCCTTCTGTCACATAATGTACGACACGAACGAAGTGCGCATAGAGAAAATGTTCAGCGAAGTTTATGGTATTCCGGTGCTGCACTATCCCCAGCTGCTTGGTTTAGCGATGGGCTTGACACCTGAAGAGCTCGCTTTAAGCGATTTGAGGGTTAACGCGTCTAAAATACTCAGCGATATAGGTCAAGCTGATAAGTGATGGCCGACGAGAAACTGAAGGTGGCCTTCTACTGGGCTGCCAGCTGCGGTGGATGCGAAATTGCGGTGCTCGACTTAAACGAGAAGATACTTGATGTAGTGGCGATGGCAGATATAGTCTTCTGGCCTGTCGCAATAGACGTCAAGTACAGTGATGTTGAAGCGATGCCAGACAAATACGTTGACATCTGCTTCTTCAACGGTTCAGTGAGAACCGAAGAGCAAAAACACATGGCTGAGCTCTTGAGGAAGAAGTCTAAGACGCTCGTGGCTTTCGGCTCCTGCGCCCAAGAAGGATGCGTACCTGGACTGGCGAATCTATATGAACGCAAAGATATCTTAAATAAAGTCTATTTGGAGAATAAATCTACTCTAAATCTTGACGGAGTTGTCCCACAAACTCGAACTGTTGTGAATGAAGGAGTGCTCAGCCTTCCAAAGTTATATAACACTGTCAGGACTCTGGGCCAGACCGTTGAAGTGGACTATTACTTGCCCGGTTGCCCACCTCCAGTCAAGCTAATATCAGACGCTCTCGATGCCATAGCGAAAGGGCAGTTGCCGCCTAAGGGTTCGGTCCTCGCACCTCTTAAGTCCGTATGCGACGAGTGCCCAAGGAAGAAGGAGAGCAAGAATATTTCAAGGATCTATCGTGTTTACGAAAAAGTTCCTGAACCGGAGAAGTGTCTGCTCGAGCAGGGGATCATCTGCATGGGACCTGGAACCCGCAGCGGATGTGGGGCTCAATGCCTATCCGTTGACATGCCTTGTACGGGATGTGGTGGTCCACCTCCAAATTCACCGGAGCAGGGTTCGGCCATGATCAGTGCTGTAGCGTCCATTCTCGGCTTAGAGGATGAAAGAGAGCACCTGACTCAGGAAGACGTTGATAAGCTCATGAGCCAGATCAAGGACCCTGTTGGCACATTTTACATGTACTCTCTGCCGGCATCGATATTGAGGAGAAAGGTGGTTAAGGAATGAAGGAAGTGGTTATAGACCCTATAACAAGGCTTGAAGGTCACGGGAACATTTCGATATTCCTCAACGATGCAGGCGAAGTGGAGGACGCCTACTTGAAGGTTCCGGAGCTCAGGGGATTTGAGCAGTTCTGTGTCGGAAGAAGGGCTGAGCTCATGCCGATTCTGACTTCTAGAATATGCGGAGTCTGCCCAACAGCCCATCACATAGCAGCGACGAAAGCTTTGGATGCTGCGTTCAACGTTGAGCCCCCTCCTGCAGCCAAGAAGCTCAGAGAACTCATGTATTCCGGTTACATTATTTACGATCATATCCTGCATTTCTACTACCTCGGAGGCCCAGACTTTATTGTTGGCCCTGACGCGCCACCGGGCAAGAGAAACATACTGGGGGTGATCGAGAAGGTCGGCATGGACGTTGCAAAGGAGGTTATTAAGCACAGGGCATATGGGCAGAAGATAACCGAGATTTTAGGCGGGAAGGCAACCCACCCTGTCTGCGGTCTACCTGGAGGAATATCCAAGCCCTTAAGTGAAGAAAAGAGGGCTGAAATCGAAAAGATGGCTGCTTCATCCCTGGAGTTTGCAAAGTTCACGCTGAAGCTGTTCCACGATGTTGTCCTTGGGAACAGCGAGTATGTAGACATGATTAAGAGCGACGCCTACACGACGAGGACATACTACATGGGGACGGTTGACGAGAACAATAAGGTCAACTTCTATGATGGAAGGATCAGGGTTGTCGACCCGAAAGGTAATGAATTCTTGAAGTTTGAGCCTGAGGATTACTTAACGAATGTCGGCGAACACGTTGATCAATGGACCTACGCGAAATTCCCGTACCTTAAGAAGGTGGGCTGGAAGGGCTTGACCTGCGGAGAAGGCAGTGGGATCTACCGCGTTGGGCCTCTCGGTCGACTTAATGCGTCAAATGGTATGGCAACGCCTTTAGCTCAGGCCGAGTATGAGGAGATGTACAAGACCTTTGGATGCAAGCCCGTGCACGGAACATTAGTCTTCCATTGGGCGAGATTGATCGAGCTTTTATACGCAACCGAGAGAGCGCTGGAGCTGAGCAGGGACCCGGAGATTACAAGCAAGAGCGTAAGGAACAAACCGGGGGAACCAGGCGAAGGCGTGGGCGTCGTTGAAGCGGCAAGAGGAACATTGTTCCATCACTACGTTCTAGACAAGGATGCGCTGATCAAGGATGTTAACATGATAGTGGCCACAACGAACAATTATCCAGCGATATGCATGTCTATAAGGGATGCTGCTAAGGGCTTGATTCACGGAGGCGTGGCGGATCAGGGGATTTTAAATAAAGTGGAGATGGCTTTTAGGGCTTACGACCCCTGCTTTGGGTGTGCGACACACTTCGCAATCGGGCAGATGCCCCTGAGCATGAAGATATACAGCCACAAGAAGGAACTTGTTAAGACGCTGCAGAGATAGCGATTTCCAACCACTTTTTTTCTTATTATTACATTTTTTTGCGTTAATCCAATTTTTTTCACCCTAAAGGCTGATAAAAGATTAAATACCTGCTAAGCTATTAATGTGCAATGGTTTTATCTTGTTTCCTCCTGTATTATGGTGTTGTTAGGGTGACTTAACATGCGTGAAGAAGAGATTTCACAGGCAGTTTCAAAGCTGTTCAACAATTTATTCCCCAACAAAGTTGTCAGGGCTGATCGAGGAGAAATAGGGGTCTACGATATTGAAGACAGCTATAGTACTAACTATAAGCAATCCTGTCATATTCAGGTTTTATGTGATGAAGACTCGGAGGAATATTATACGAAGCTAGGCCACTGCCTTGAGAATTGTGTCTGGAACAAAGTTCCGACTTATATTGCAGCTCCGCACGACTACCCCTTCTTAAGCAAGCTCGAGCCGGTAATAAGTGCCATAAAGCTCCCTGTAGGGCTTATAATAGTTGACGAAGACGGAAAGGCTGATGTTGCGAGGCCTGGCCTGCTGAAAATCCAGGACTGGATGTTTTAAAAAAACCCGTGTAAATCACAGATTACCGGAACGGGTAGAATAATGGTCAGGTATCTTTGAAGCCTACGGCATAAGAAAAAGGGGCCTTAAAGAAATCATTTTGCCCAACTGTTGACACTGGCTGAATTATGCTTTCCAATAGATAAAGAATTAGTTTGCAGAGACTTTTTTAATAAATTGACAAGTTGCATCCGCTTATCCTTGAAGGGATATTGTTTGTCAAGATAGGTTTATGTTAGATCTCGATATTTAATTTATCCCAAACTAAAATCTCTGTCTAATCTATCATTTTTTTATGTTTGGAATAACTTTATCCAAAGCTTCTAGAGCTATTTTATCATTGATGGCAACTTGACAAAGGATTTATATTTCGCGCTAGAAACCTCAATGAAAACTATGGTTTTACAGAAGCTTGCTGCTTTTTCACAAAATAACCTTTCGGGCATCCTGTACACTCACCCAGTAAGGGTTCTCCCCACGCTATTTTCATAGCAAGTTCTTCTACCTTAGGTCTTATTGTTTCCTGGATTTTAAGGGACTCCTTGGAAGATCTTTTGATTGCGTCAACTTTCTGAATATTTGACCTGTCTGAGATTTCTTTTTTAAGAAATTCTTTGAGATGTTTAGGGTTATTTCCCCTCGCAACTAGGTACCCACTGAACGATATTTCCCCTGTCTCACATTTAATGTTGACAGAGTCTGCGGCCTGTTCGCTCATGATGTAACCGTATATCAGATCGGGTATGCTTGGTATGTCTTTGTTGTCGGTTAACCTTATTCCACCCTTGGCCCACTTTGACTTTTGATTTAAAGTGCTGTTTAATTTACGTTTAAGGTCATCGTTAAACGCTTCGATCCTCTTTTCTGCCTCTTTTCTTTTTGCTTCGTAATTCTCAAATATTTTCCAAATTTCTGGATAATGTCGTAAATGTTCTTTGGCATAAGTTTTAAGCATGTCTTGATTCATATGAAAAGCACGCTCTATATTCACGTCCAGTGAATATTTGCCTCTGACAATTCCAGCTATACTTTCTAGAGCCGGTATCAGGTCACGGGAATGTTTTACCTTTGCTTCGTAATCCTCATGGTATTCAAAAATATTTTCATACGTAAACCAGCAGTATTTGCCCCCTCTTTCCTCGATTAGGCCTAATGCCGTTAGAGTTGTTATATAGCGTCCACATCTTTTCCTAAGAGTTTCGGCGGACAAACTTGGTATATTTCCACTTATTATCTTCATCACATCTTCCCGACTCTGACAACCTTGCTTTAAAGAGTCTACTATCTTTCCCATGATGGAATTTTTTGAGGACATTTTCTGTCCACCTAACCCTGTAAATTTCATTTCCCGGACAATATATACATAATATGATGATATAAATTTGTCGAAAAAAATCAAAGTCAAACGCTTGTCAGGAAGCGATGACAAGTCTGGGCCTATGTTATCAGCGCCGCGCACATTGGAATTTGTGAGGCTAAATTCAATCCTTAACCATCTGGGTGTAACCCGTGATGATCTGCCAGCGATTGTGGCGAAGGAACTTCTGGATAACGCTTTAGACGAAGCAAAAGGTTTAGTTTTGATTGAAATTAAGGTTGAAGGTGGTCGCACGTTTATTTCAGTCTCTAACCCGACTTCGCCTCATAGCCACAGTTTCAACATTGAAGAAATAAAGCGTGCCGTAGACCCGAAGCTGATGTCAAGTACAAAAAAGTGGGTGCTTTTAACAAAGCGCGGCGCGCTTGGCGGTGGGCTGAAGTATGTCGTAGGCATCCCTTATGCCCTTGCATTCGAGAAGTTGGAGCCAACGGATTTTAAGTCGCTTACAATTGAAACCGGAAAGGGCAAGTTTGAAATTTACTGGAGAGGCGTTTCACAAAATTCAATTACACCGGAGGTTGTAAAGGTTGGGGAGGGCGTTAAGCGCCGAACGACAGTTACCTCAAACTTGCCGCCGCTTTCGGAGGACGAAGAAGACAAGCTTCTGGAAATTGTTAGGAAAATCGCCCTTTTTAATCCAAATGTGGAATTCTGGTTCAACGGGGAGGAAGAAATTGCGCCAAGGGGGGGTTGCACTCGGTTGTACAGCGGCCATACAAACGCGTCGTGGTACGATTATAATGCCATCCGTGATTTAGTGGTCACTGCCGCAAGTGAGGGGATGTCAATGGGGGAGTTTGGGGAGCTGTTCGGGTTTCCGATAGATGGCCAACTTACTGTCAACGATGAAAACATAATCAAAGAAATCTATAACCTTTTTCATTCTGTAAGCCCACCGACTTCGCCGTCCTCCCTTGGGGCGATCGGCAGGAAGGCATTAAAAAAGGGGTTGATAGACCTCTACGACATCTACCCGAACACGTTCAGATATGCGATTGAGACGGATTCTATATCAACCGAAGGGAGGACAATCCCTTATGTGGTTGAATTCGCTTTCGGCATTAAACATGATGGTGACACGGAAATAATTACTGGAGTCAACGGTACCCCTACGCTAGATAATCCGTTTGCGGATTGCTATTTTAGTCGTGTACGCCCAAACAAAGACGACGCGGGTTGGCACGGGATTTACGGCCCACTCGATGAGTACCATGTTGAACAAGGGGTGTTGGTGGTTCACGTAATAACACCTTTCCCAGCTTGGCAGGGGATAGGAAAGAACAGATTCGATGCCGAGGAGTATGTTGATGGTCTGGAAGATTTCATGGCGAAATATTTCAAGGGGTTTAAGGGTAAGATGGCGCGCCTTAAGGGGACGAATTCATCCGTCCCGCAAATCGGTATCCTGCGAAACTACTTGTGCGAAAGAAAGCAGGCGGTCGAACGGGATCCTACTCTTCTGGAGACTGATCGCAAAACGCAGAGTTCAGTCTGGTATGACCTTCAGCCAATATTCCGGGAGAACGGCGTCGAAGCTGATAGAAAGTATATCACAAGTGCGATTTCTAGCGAGTGTATAAGGCTGGGTGTTTCGCGTGATGAGCTTGGGATCATCGCCTCTGAAAGGTCACAGTTCTTCTTTCTTGGGGTCCATTACCCCATCTCCTTCAAGCAGATCGATAGCCTGATAAAGAAGGGTGTCGTCATCTTGATCATCGAAAAGGAGGGCGTAGCCGAGGCTGTCTCACCCTTTTTGGAACTATACGGCATCGGCATCATCAACTCACGGGGATTCCTGCAGGAGTACTCCAACAGGGTGGCTTCAGGAGCTTCAGAAAGCGGTGCAGGCATCGCCATACTGACCGATTACGATGCGCCAGGTATCCTGATTTCGATGAAGGCTAAGGAGATTACACAAGCTGTCCAGCGGATTGGAGTTGACCCAAAGATGATCAAAGAATTCGGTTTCACACTTAGCGATGTTGAGGAGGCACTTTCACAAAAGGCGCAGGTAGATGTCAGTAGAACTATAAAAAGCATATATAATCGCATGAATCCCAAGTGGGAGGCTTATTTCTCCTCACATGGAATTAGTCTTGAATACTTAGCGAAGAAACGTGTCGAAATAGATAGCATGCTGCGAATGGAAGGGGGCGCAAAGAAGCTTGCCGAGCACCTGCTGAACAAACTTAACAGTATGTTCCCTGTGAAGAATTATAACCGCGCACTAGAAGTCCCTACCGCTGTGTTACCTGACGAAATAGAAAGCATCTTCTCGCTGATAGGGAAAAAGGTTGAAGTGGCGCAGGCGAGTGAAAGGGGGAGGATCATAGAAGAACAGGAAACTATGTCATCATTCGTGGACGTTGAAGAAAAGGAAGATCTAAACGAGAAACGGTTAAAGGAAGCTGCAGTAAACAACAAAGGCGTGAAAAGGATAATCGAAGAACTCAGACAAGTTGACCTTGAGTTTTGATGGTTTTCTGGGCATGAGCACAAACCCCCAAAAACTTGATGTTAACTTTGTGCCCAAAATCCAATCCTGCTCGAATGTTAAGTGTCCTGCCTTAGGTATCATTAAACCTCGAACTAAACATTATCGCTATGAAGTTCCCCCACTCATTATTTTTATTTGACAAATGATCAGGATAATTTGAAGTTATATCCTGCAAAAAAGGACATAAGTGTCCTTTTGGTACTAACAAATATATTTCTATATCTAAAAAATAGTGATATACAATAGATTTTAAATAACAGAGGTGCTGTCCGAGAGGAAAAGGCAGAAGAGAACTAAAGTATATGCGCTTCTTGACAGTTCTGATAAGAATAGGCATGGTGTCAAAAGATATTGTTTGTCATTGATTTTACTATATTACAAAACATTCTTTTGTGTGACGTAATGTAACTTAATTTTTTAAAAGTTACTTAACTTTTCTATATTCCTCTTTATGGCATCTCCTACAGTCTGCCATTACTTCATCATAAGTGGTATCTTATTGCAATTGGTATTCAAGAAACACTTTCCTATTATTAGATTAATCAGGTAACCAAATAAGATCTTCAACGACAAGTTAACCATGTCAATGAATATAATCAGTACGTTAATTTTTGTTTTTAAGTATGTAAATTAGGTGTGTCCGCACGGACTTAATAGGTTTCAGGCTCAACTTGGCCAGCAACAGCTTTATGGGTTTCATTAGCGCTGCGACTGTTTACTGATCCATATCAAAGATATTTAATGATATTTTAGTGTGAGCCAAAAAATAATTATCTAAATTTGGTTTGGCTCAACACGTTTTAAAACAAAACGCTAACGTTAACTATTTCCCGTTGGCTCAATTTAAATGCGTTCTGCATGGGAGCGTGTTGATGTTAAATATTGTACCGAGGGATCTGTCTGAGCCAGCAAGTGGAATGTTTGGAGTTAGCGTTTCCGATTTTTTTTGCTTGAGCCAGATTTAATAACCTTAGAATTTTCTGGCTCAAACTATTATTTTGTTCAGCTATGCCATTAACCAATTCAGTAAAGTTTGTTGAATGATAGATAGATGCGGGCAAATTCAGATGTGAAGAAAGCATTCCCGTTTCTCGAATTTTTACGTGGAGTGTTCAAGCAGATCTAAATACGTTTTACGATTCTATTAACTGGTCTACCGTTTTTGTCCCGTTAAAGATAGAAAGTCTTTCTTAGTTAATTTATGAGAGGACTGAACGAATCGATATCACAAATTTCTCAAAAGACAGTGAGATGCGACTTAAATTATTGGTAAACGATCTGATGGAAAGTTATGATAAAGCTTCTAACATTAAGGTTAATGTGCGATCTGGTGGATATGCTATAAAGATAAAGGAGATATTTCCATCTAAATCAAAGGGTATCATCGATCAGATTGATAGAATATTTGCAGATTGCTTTGAATTCGCAGAAGATGAGAATTCGATAGTGCTTTAGTTTAAAGAAAAGTTCAGATATGGAATGGAAAGATATTATCGAGTTTTAGTCAGAAAAGAGTTGAACATAGAGTATGTTGATGAAATTAAATTATAGTGCTATGGGTGGGATTTCAGCATTAATTTACTGGTAGATAATGAACAGAGAAGAATTGGGTGCGGGCCCGGTGGTTTCCGACCATAATTAAGTGCAGATACCTAATTTTATTTATGCTTAAGCGTTACATATTGTATTGCATTCAGCTTTCTTAGAGTCTCTATGAGTCTCCATAAATGTTCTATCCAACTGATTTCCTCCTCCATTTTTAAGTATATTGTATTGTCTTAGGGGCCTTAAAAAATGGGTCTGTTATTCAGAAAATACACGTCTTTTTGCCCAGATAGCTACATTCACCAAGCCTATCATGACAGGCACTTCTATCAAGGGCCCTATCACTGTTGCAAAAGCTTCTTGTGAGGATAAACTAAAAACTGCGACTGCTACAGCAATAGCTAATTCGAAATTATTACTTGCTGCAGTGAAGGCAAGTGAAGTAGTCCTTTTGTAGTTTAGCTTCAAGTAGTAACCTAAGATGAATGATATTAGAAACATTGTAATGAAATAGGCTATCAATGGTATCGCTATCCTCACAACATCAAGTGGTAGTGTCACGATATATTCTCCCTTAAGTGAGAACATGACCACTATCGTGAAAAGAAGTGCGAACAAAGAAGTCGGGCTCAGCTTCGGCATCAGTTTATGGTCGTACCATTCCCTACCCTTCGTCTTCAGAAAGTAGTATCTTGCCAACATGCCGCCGAAGAACGGTATCCCCAAGTATATCGCTACAGACTCCGCTACTCCTATAAAAGAGATGTTGACGACTGTCCCTTGTCCACCTATCCAAGAGCTTGCAAGAGTTATGTAGAAGTACGCTAAGACCGAGTAGAACAGTATCTGGAAGATGGAGTTCAAGGCAACAAGTATCGCAGCCCACTCGCTGTCCCCTCCAGCCAAGTCGT
>Ga0187889_10004672_pt1 | contig 11162 bp, 18 predicted proteins | sample June2016WEW_7_10_2_FD_132992 | JGI IMG/M metagenome (GOLD analysis project Ga0187889, IMG submission 132992) | Peatland microbial communities from SPRUCE experiment site at the Marcell Experimental Forest, Minnesota, USA - June2016WEW_7_100 | ecosystem: Environmental > Terrestrial > Soil >... | reverse complement strand
TGGATTTTTTATTACGATCGTTAACATTTCCTCGAATAGCGGCAGTTTGACAATACGTTTTAGTAGGATCAATCGTCCTGGTGTTATGAGACCAGATATGGCCAGATGTTTGGATAAATTTCTCCATCTTAACAATGAATGGTTCTACAATTGTCTTCCAATTGACACCGAATTTAGTAATGTCAGCAATAGAATTGACAGTGAAATTTTCCTCAAAAAGAAGGACTTTCGTTTTTGTATTATCATACTCACAGTCTATGTGACTAATAACGCACGGAACAAATAGTTCTATTCCAAATACCGCATTGCCATTGAAAATCTTCACGCTTCTCAATTTCTTATTCAACAAGGTCTTGACATTATTATAGGTGTTTGCTTTACCCTTTTGATCTAGCAACCAAGTAGAAGGATGAACCCAGATAAACTTCTTAGCAATCGAAGTCTCCACCGTTCCATTATTCATTAAAGCTTGCAATATCTTTAAATCTAATCCACGATTATACGGGGGATTGCTCAAACATACATCAAACTTCCGACCTTTGAAAGTATTGTGTAGAAATCCAAGCTCGCTTCCAAATGTAATCGTCTTGGGATCAATCTTCTTCTTATGAATTAACTGCTCCACTATCTCGCAATTATACAATACCAAAATAGTCTTCTTTTCCAAATCCTCAACCTGATCCAACATCTCCGATACAAGATTGGGCGGAATAATCTTCACCCGTTCGTTAAGTTGATCGATCAATTCAAGCCTAAGCTTTGAATTGGTTAGCTGCTTGAGAAAATTTTCTTCCATAGTAGTGTATGTTTCGTTTAAGTCCTTGATTATAGTTTCAACCGATGAGACAAACTGTGCTTCCGAACAAGGCTTTTCTTTAATCCCATTAGAAGAAAGAATGCCTTGAATAGTTTTGGTCAAACAAACCCAATAACCATAATTTTCAATATAACACCACAACCCTTTAGCATTAGCTGGCAACTTGTTTAAGTGCGTGGAGTCGCCAATAAAAAGAGTTATCTTGTTGCTAAAAATGTTTAGTAGTTTATAACAAGAAGATAATTGCAATTCTGAAAAGGCATGATTGTTAATCAGGAACTTCTTAACATCCCAATAAGGAAAGTTATTATAGAAATACCTCATTAATCTAATACTAAATTGTCCATAACCTGCACATAAATCTAAAGTAGTCGTATCACAACTATCAAAATCTACCTGCTTGATCATTTGGTCTACTAACCAAAGTGGAGTAAAGACCTCGCTAAACTCTTTAGATTTATCCTTATTAGTTTCTACATTAGCCTTTTTAGTCTGCAATGGAAATGGAGAGACATCGCATGTCGCCTTAAATCTTTTTTCCATTTCAAGTAAAAACTTTTCGTTAGCATTCATAATTAATTTATTGTTCCCACTCAGGTATATAACTTTACATTCCCATTAGTCTGCGTTTTCTTGCAGCTCTATCTATTGAACTTGTTCTTTCACCAGGTTTGACTGGAACTGGGGCTTTGGCTCCATTCCATTGCTTCTGTGGGGCTTGCCCCAATTGCTGTGGGGTTTGTTCTTCTGGCTGTTGTTCTTCTTTGAAATGTGATCTGAACTTATTTATTTTCTTTATTTTCTCAATAGAACCAACAACTTCTTTTTCTAATTCTGCCTCATATTCGTCTGCCACATCCATTGGATTTAACTCTTCATTGAACTGCAAATAATGTGCGTTCATAATATCATAAATCATTTGAGCTGCTTTATCTTTATTTGCCATAACTAATGGATATTTTTCGTCATTAGCAATTGCTGGTAATATCTTATTCTGAATATAATTAAACTTAATCATTTCATTTTGATATTGTGCCTGCTGGCGTCTTTCAGCCTCACGCTCTTGCTCATATTGACGAAGCCTTTCATCGACTGTTGGCTCTTGTTTCTTTTCTGGCTCATTTGGAATTGCAAACATTTCATTCTGCAATCTCTTCATAAAATCTGTTGGGTCTTTGCCAATGGCTTTAATCATTTCTGATGGAGAGATATCTGCTTTCTTCATTGCTTCCATAAAGCCTTGATATTTCTTCATAACTTCATTAGCTTCTTGCTGCATCTTAATTGCTTTTTGATGCTCTGCATTTGCTCTCTTGAACGCATCTCTACGTTCTTGAACTGTCATTTCTTTCTCAACCTCTTCTTGGTTCGCGAGCGTTTCGCGAGCGTTGGCAGAAGTTTCCCCAGCAGTTTCAGCTGTTTGAGGTTGCTGCGTAATTTCGTTTGCACCTTCTGGAACTACATTGTTAGAACTATCTTTCTCAAATGAGATTGTGGTTTCTGGCTTTGCTGCCATTGATTCATCTTTGGTTTCAGCTTTGATTACCTTAGCATCTGTATAAGCCTTGATGATTTGGGAATCTGGTAAATTGTTTGTAATTATGTTTGATCCAAGACCATTCGTTATTTTAACTGTCATAAATCGCCTTTATTATTGTGGGTTAGGTCCCATTTGCGCTGGTGGCTGGGACATTGGTGGTGGAAGTGGTCCAGGCTGGCCCTGTGGCTGTGGTGGTGGCTGTGGTGGTGTTGGAGGTGTAAGTAATTCTACACATTCATTTATGAAATCACGAACAAGTTGCACGCGATCTTCTGGACACTCATCATGGACCAGCATTGCATAGGCTGCCTGTGCTGTATCTTTTGCTAATTGTAAGTTCATTAGTGGGTCTGGTCTATGATACATACCTTCTTCTACCATTTCAGATAACCATTTTTCTGTAAGTCTTAATGAACCAGTTTGTAGATTAATTTCTTCTTCTAAATCTGGGTCGAGATTAAGAAGCTCCATCCCACGTTCTTTACTAATCCATCCAGATTGAATATACTCTGAGATAGTTTGCATTCTACCTGCTGGTGTATCTGGTAATGAACTTGTTGGGAATGTTGTAATATCAAATGGATTATCTTTAAGATCAACATCTTTCCACTTAATCTCTTTTAGTATTTTCTTTTCTTGGAATGTAACAGATAGTTCTGGATTTTCCATATACAAATCTCTTGATATATCTACAAGAATATGGGCTGCATCAACAAAGAATTGCTCCCATCTATTGGCAACCATTGCGAATCTGCCTGTCTCAATATCTGAAACTTCACGAATAGCAACTGCTGAATCAACACCTGCTGGCTTCATACCAGAGGCTGATGTCTGTGATAGACCAACAATCTGGAATGCCCACTGAATTAATGAGTTCAGATGTTCATATACTTCTTGTGATAATGCTGTTGGGGACACAACTGTTGGTGGTGTTCCAGAATATGGAACCATACGCATAATAGTATTTTCAAGAAGAACATCTTCTGAAACCTGAGAAGAATTTTCCACAAGAATAAATGGAATGGCTGCAAGCTCTTGGCTTTGTTGAATTGTCTTTAATATCTTATTTATCTCAACCTGAATTGTTAATATTTCTTCTGTAATTGAGCGACCAAAAAACCCAAGTGGCTTTGGCATCCATCTAAACGCAACGATTGGAAAGTAATCTTTCTTATATGGTTCTGCTAATAGTGTAGCATTTGCTATTGTAATGCAGTGAAGTCCATCTTCTGTATCATCTGCCAATGGTAAATGCCAAGACTCAATTACTCTTACAATATCTATTGTAGAGAGATATCCAGTCTTGCCTTGCATTGCTGCTTGGGCTCCCATAATCTCTTCTGTCTTATCTGGATAACGCATAATTAGTTCGTCTCTTGGAACAAGATTTACTCTATGCATTGAACGTGGCTTCTGTTTCCAACCATCAAGTTCATCTACTCTTATCTCATCAGAGAATACCCATTCTGACTTAATCTCTTTGTCTTCTTCGTATAAACGCATATAGCCTGTGCCAAGAACACAAGCATCTCTAAATACAGTTTCACTATTTTCATATAATTTTATTTCTTTAAATAATGCTGCCATATATTTTGTTAAATTAATGGCTCTTAATTTTAGAAAATAATCATCACATCCAGTTGTAACGAAACTAACCTTTGGTAAATCTTTGGCAATCTTTGCAGCTGCTGCATCTACAACAGACTGGATTACATTGACTACAACCTTATTAGATGACTCTTGGCTATTTGCCCCACGACCAATAGCTGGAAAACCCAAAGACTCGAAATTACCATACATACGAGAATATCTCAAATAAACTAATCGCCTTCTGCTCTGTGCTGCTTCGATACTGGCTACACGTGGTTCCACAGTCTTGTGTAAATCTTCTGGCTTTTCCAACCACCAATTACGAATGTCATGGCTTGTGTTGTAAGCCTTTATAACCTTTCGCTTATCTGCTGAACCCATATATTCTGCTGTGGTTGTAACAGTTTCAGGCTGTTGAGTCTTGGTTATTTTTCCAGAAGCCTTACGTGGTTTCTTTGTCTTGGTTGGGTCTTTTGGTTGCTTTGCCATGTTATTTTACCTTAAATAAATAGTGTTGTAGTTATATCTTTACAATAATCTAAATCTACTGGTACTTTAATACCAGAACATTGACCAGAACCAGAATATTGCCAAACTTGAAAATCTGACCAAGGTGAAAAGATATTTGCTGTCGAAAAATATGACGCTAACCAGAGTGGATATTGTGCAAAATTATCATCAAATTGTAGATTTTGTGCAAAATTGGGATAACAATAAATAGCTGGTATTCTATTATTATCCAGATTAGTATATTCTTGCAAATAAGAAGTTAACCAATTTTTAATAAATGTGGCGTCAATGTTCCAATGACTCCAATCTTGTGGTGCAGGCCACTCTACATCAATAAATGCTGGCTGTCCATTTGCATTATTAAAATGAAGATTAGCCTGATCTATTGGATCTCTATTTGGATGATTTGGATCAGTTTGAAGTGGATAAACAAAATGATAACACGCAGTTTTCAATCCAGCAGAATGTGCATTTTTTATATTCATATCATATAAACTATCTTTACCATCATTGCCAGTATAGCATTTACAAATAGCAAATGTTTTATTCGCAGATGCAACATCATTCCAATCTATAATACCTTGACAACTTGAAACGTCTATGCCTTGAAATAACATTATTCTGCCTTTAATGGAGTTACAGTTATTGTTTCTAAATCTTCGAGAGACATTGGTGGAGCAGAAGTTGAATAGAATAAGATTTCATCCATATCAGCTTCCAACTGTTTTTGAGTTGGTTCTTTCTTTTCTATGGGCTTTGATTCCCAGCGAGTTTTACAGATTTTAATATCCCCAACCTCTAAACAGTCCAATTTATTAGATACAAGAATATTGATTAGCTCTTTGACTACATCTAAATTATATTCAATCATATACCACTCCCATCAGTAAAAGTCTCATTATTTCTTGAATTAAGACTTGCTTCTTTAGTCTGAGTCATCGCTATTGCTCCACCAAGATTTTTGTATCTGTTTAACTTCATTGTTTCTATTTAGAAACTGATCTTCAATTTGTTTGACAATTTGCTCTTCATAAGAGGCTGGTGGTATAAACTCTTTCCACCAATAATGTCTTGAAAAAACATGTCCATATAAAAGAGCATCAGTAAGATGGTTTTCATTTTTCGCATTCTCTTTATGAGTTCCAGCAAGTAATGCCTTACTATCCCAAATAAGTGTATCAAGTTCTTGTTTTAGATCTATATTGGTCTCTCGCAAGATTTTAATATTTTGAGTTAAAAAATCACTATTAATTAATGCGATGTGAGCCTCTTTTCCCAATTTTTCTGCCGCAATTAAAGGTAAACTATGTATTAACCTCATTTCAGCAACACACTGTGCATTTGCTGCATCGACTACTTGATATGTAAACTTATATTTTTTTTCTAATTCTTTAATAATATTTGCTACTGCAGTAATAGTAAGTTTTGTTTTCTTAAAACTTTCTAATACATACATATTATTATCATAGAACTTATTATAAGCACTAATAACAAATGCCGTTGCATCATAATAACCTAAATCCATAGACAAAATATAAGTACATTTTTCATGAAACCAGTTAGGTAAAGATTTCTGATCAATATAATTTGCTGTGCTTGACTTATAAACTCTTGCATCTGTATCAACAACCCATTCACCCAAGACTTCTTGCCTAAACTTTGGTGTTAGTTCTATAAGTGGATTGAGTTCTAAATCTTTATTTACCTGTATCTGAATAGCATCACAGACACGCTTGCCTGTCTTGGGTTCGATAGAGGTATTATTCTTCCAGTTGAAATGAAATAGTTTCCATTGTTTGAGAGTTGATTCTGGCTCCCATATTCTCCACCAATAATGATTACCCATCTTATTGCCTGGTGTTCCACCAAGACATATTGTAGCTTCTGTTTGAGCCAATGCCATTTTGAGAACACCATCAATGATCTGCTCTACATCTTGGGTAAAGTCTTGTGCTTCATCAATTACTGCTATGTCAAACTTCTGCCCACGTAATCTGTTCATCTGATGTGGGGTTGCATCCAAACCTCGCAGATATATTACAGAACCATTATCAAACTCTATCTCATATTTCGAGTTGCACTCTGCTGCTATATGATACTTATCAAATATTACATCAATGATATCTGACCACATAATCTGTTTGCAGCTTTCGTTTGTCAAACCCATATAAATACATTTAGACTTTGGAACTGTGACTGCCTGGTTGATGAGGTAGAGTGCGAACATATAAGATTTCGCAGAACGACGTGTGCCCAAGACTGCCTTGTGCTTGGCTGGGTCGTTTATAAAATCAAGCTGGTATGATAGACATTCGTTCAACACGTTGGGTAGGCGCGTTGTCTCGATGACCTCCAGCCTTTCCTCTGCCAGTTTTTTAAGAAGTTTTTTGTTCGTCATAATCTACATCATATAGTTTAGCAAGCATTGTTACACCTGTTTCATTATCTTTTATTAGCAAAAGTTCTTCAACTATTTTAATAATGAACTGACCATATACCAAATAGTTTTCCCAATTTAGTTGAGCAATCATAGAAATGCCTTTAACTTAACAAACTTTTTGATTTGTTCAAATGCTTCATCTGGCATTGGGTCATCACTAAAAAACATTGTGCAATAAACTTCTAATGACATTTCTGTCCATTCTAAATATCTTTCAGCAATCATTTGAGCATCAAGATGTTTTGGTATAATATATAAATTGTTTGGAAAATAATGCCAAAAATTATCTTGGTCTCTGAACCAACTCATAGATATTTCTCCAATTGATATGGATCATAAATGAAATTATACTTCGTTTTGAAATTGTTGAATAGATGGAAATTGTGGGTGGCGATGAGCGTCTTTTCTGGTGCTGCCTCAGAAAGCATATTATTAAATATCCCCATACGTCGATAGATGCCTTTGACGTTCGCCCAATGAACGATTGTAGAACTTTCACCATATGGCTCTGAAATTATGTATCCCACGATAAGGTCAGGTTCATCATCTGCACAGGCGACAATGGCACCACATTTGAGAACAATTTTTGTAATCAAATCTTTTTGGTGTGGGAAGTATAGGCTATTGGGAATGTTTATAACTGGGAAGGTCTTGTGATAATCAACGCTCCAAGTTTTAAGAATATAGGCAAAGTCAGATTGCTGACCTTCACGTAATTTAATAGGTAGGTCATCGCTTCGTTCAGAAGTATCAATCATTATTTCTTACCTTCTGTATTAATGATTTGTAGAATGGCTTCTTTATTCTTGGTCTTTAAATCAAGTTCAAGTGCCTTCACTTCTGCGCGATATTCTTTATAAATATTACTGAGAAGACCACAATAAGAGATAAGTGTTCTTGCCTCATCAGCTGTTAGATCAGACTTATCCGCCAAAGCATCAAGTTCTTTGCTAATAACAGCAACTGCTCGCTCTAATAATTCTGGAATCTTTTCCAGATCAATTTTCTTTTTTCGCATTAATTGCCTTTTGACAATGTTCGTTTTGATGCGTAAGTTTCAACCCTAATACGCTCGTATTGTCATTATAAATACAAAAATATTGAAAGATGCAGAAAAGAAACTTTTATTTTTTCGTTGCACATGGGCATTTTTGTGTATATGATCTGTGTATGCAAAACGCAAACGTTTGCGAAACGCACACAAAGAAAGGCAATTCGCGATGAAAAATAAAATGAAAAACACAGTAAGCATCAGAATTACTGATGATATGAACAAAAGAATTAATACCCTTATCAAGAAAACTGGATATAAAAAATCTGATATTATCAGAGAGATTTTCGAAAAAGGTTTATGTCGAGTAGAGCAGTCATCGATGAGTGAAGATATTTCGACAAAAGTGGAGCATCTATGGAACTAATTAAAAATAAATCAACAAAAGAAATCTTTTTTGGCATGTCGATTTCTCGACGAACTCGGTTTTTCCATGTTATAGGGAGAGAAGCGACCGAACGAAACGGGTGTGAGAGTGAGGGAGCTTCTTCTATTAGTAACTATAGTATACGATCTGTAACTATAGAGGCGATTTGTGATTACAGCGGCAGCAACGCGCTTAATGCGCTTGCTGCCTTTAACATTTTAGAAAAGGCGTTGCCTTTTCGAAAGGTATGAAATTATGAGCGAGATACAAGTAAAACCAGCAATAATAGAAGTATTAGTAAATATCTGTAAACAAGTAACTAATACTAAGAGTGTTAGGCGCCGACAGGCAAGAGAATCTCTCAATGACCACGAGCTGACCAGAGAACAGATTAACTATTATAATAAATTCATAGACGAGCAGTTAGCCTATCCAGAGAGCCAGACTGACGAGTATGTGGATGAAGAACTTAATAGATTCTATGGTGAGCAGATAGATGCTACTAAGCCAGAAGACAAGAACACCGAAGACCTATCTTTTGGAGATGAGGCTGTATATCTTCCACCAATGCCAGAAGATTACAAGAAATTGTGGGAGAACTACGTGGAGGCTGAAAAAGGTGATGCCTCTGAAAAAGGTGATGCCTCCCAAAAAGGTGATGCCTCCCAAAAAGAAAAATTGGATTGCCAATTTCCACCAATTCACTGCTCAAAAAGAATGCAGGCACAGGTCGATCTAATTGTCCAAAATACTGGACGCAAGAAATCAGATATTTTAAGAGATTTAATAGATAAAGGTTTGTCTAAATGAAACAACATGGACTTATAATAGCAGCTTTACGAAAAATTTGGCTCTTTTCAGAAACAAGGCGAGAGGCTATTAAAGCTGCTAAGATAGCCAGAGGCTGTTACAGGTGTGGCAAATGTAATTATCTATTCAAGGCAAGAGAACTGCAAGTAGATCATATTATTCCAATTGGTAAGTTCATTGATTGGAACACTTATATAGAAAGATTATTCTGCCCAGTTAGTAATCTAATGGCTCTGTGTAAAGAATGTCACGAAACAAAAACAAAAAGCGAGAAGAAAATAATATGATAGGTATGAAATATAATAATAAAGAATTACCTGGTGAGAAATATTACAGAGAGTTCTTTAACTCGATAGAGAATGACATCTATGATTTTGATACATATAATGGTCATCTTAGAACTACATACAGATACTATCAAGAATGGCACATGAACATTGGACAAGATATTTTTATGGAAGATATTGATCTCTTAGTCACAGATCACTTAATTTCATCTTATGAGGCAATAATGAATATAGAATACTATGATCACAAGAATTACGCATTAATAGAAATGAAACACTGGCGAGTAAAAGATAAGACAATCTATGATATGATAGAGAATAGCACAGCCAATTCTCAAATGGCAACAAATGCTAACCTTCCACATTTCATTGTAAAATATTATCCAAAACAAGAGTTTCCATTATGGGGTAATTATAAAGACGAACCACACTGGGAGTTTCAGATATTTGCTGCCAATAAATTAGCAGAAAATTATCTATTCGAACAAGGTAATTATTATTCAGAAAAGCATTATGTATATTTCTTATATAAACTTCGTGGCTTAAAACCTTCACAAGAACTTTTAGATAGATACTCGAACTGCCAGAAGGTTTTGTTAAAATAAACATGATCGTTTGATATAGATCAATGTATGAGCGACAAACCACTTTTAGACGAGCTTTTTAAAGAAGAATACAACAGATCACGTGGGCTTAAAACATTAAGATTGTTTAGTAAATTGCAATCAATGATGGAGCATATTGATGTGGATCAGCGTTTTATATGTCTCGCAAATATAGTTAGTCTCGTTCCAGATGAATGGATTGAAAAGTATGTTCACACGAAAAAGCCAGAATCCATGCCTAAAATGAAACTATCCAGGATAGAAAAACAAATTGAGAAAATTAAACAAAATCCAGGTATGTATATTTATCCAGATAGAAAGAAGTGGAAGTTTCAATTAAGAAATAAAAACAAGAAATATAATAAAGTTTTAAATACATTTGAAGAAGCTCAACAATATAGAGATGAATACTTCGCCAAACTATTGGAGATAAATAATGGATCAACGAATAATAGTCAGCAATTGGACAATGGAAGACTTAGTGAGAGAGGCGAAGAATAAAGAATACGCTCGACTTAAAATGGAGAAAGCTATGGAAATGTTTCTGGACGATTTATTTATCCATGCTATGGTGGGTTTAAGTCATCCAGTCTATGATAAACTGCAAGTCTTAAACGCAGCCTTTGAGGCAGCAGAAGAACTGGTGAATGATGCCAAGAAAAAAGCCACAACCACTAACAAGCATTAATATTGCTGGCAAGACTTATTCAATAACCTATGAAGATGAGATAATTGAAAGTGGCTATTTATGTGATGGTGTAACATGTATTGCTGATGCCACTATAAAAATAGCAAAAGGTATGGACGCAGTTCATACCAAACAGATATTATTACACGAGATTGTTCATGCTTTATTAAATGATTCTGGGGCTGCATATCTTATGAAACAGAATATAGAAAATAAAGAAGAGTTTGAAGAAACGCTGGTAAGAGTATTAACACCAGTACTTATGGAAGTAATTAAACAGATTGGATATTACTATGCCTAATACTAATTATCAATATTATTTCTGTGAGATACCTGTTGGAGATATTATTGATGAATATTCCAATGATAATTTATTTTCTTATACACCAGAAGATGAACGATTAGAATTAGTTGAAAAATTAAAACATGAGTTTTGGGAATTGGCAGCAAGAACATT
>Ga0187889_10004669_pt1 | contig 11167 bp, 5 predicted proteins | sample June2016WEW_7_10_2_FD_132992 | JGI IMG/M metagenome (GOLD analysis project Ga0187889, IMG submission 132992) | Peatland microbial communities from SPRUCE experiment site at the Marcell Experimental Forest, Minnesota, USA - June2016WEW_7_100 | ecosystem: Environmental > Terrestrial > Soil >... | reverse complement strand
AGGGGGCTGCCGTTGTTCTGGATGGATTGCGAAAAGTCGCCGGTCTTTTCCAGAGCCGTGGGGACCGTGAGGTTCCGGTTGCCGCCGCCGCTCTTGGTGTTCTGGTGCTCTTCGGATGCGAAGAAGAACAGCTTGTCCTTGTTTACGTTCCAGTGCTTGGGGATGAAAACCGGACCGCCCAGCGTGAACCCGTCGGTGTTGTACCGATAGGTGCTCTTGCGGATGGCAGCGTTGGCGGCCGTGCTGTCCGCGTTCCAGCCCCTGGCGTTCAGACTCTCATTGCGGATAAATACGTAGCCCGAGCCATGGAATTCCTTGGTGCCCCCCTTGGTGGTCACCTGGACGGAGGCGCCGCCGGAGTGGCCTACCGCCACCGATGAAGCATTGGTGACGATGTTGACCTCGGCAATGGTGTCCAGGTTGATCCAGGTGGAGCAGCACATGTTCACGCCGCTGTCCATATTGCTGATACCGTCCAGCTTGATGCTCATGCTGTCGTTGCGGTTGCCGTTGATGTTGGCGGAGTACTGGTCGCCGCTGGCGTACCCGGGCACCACCTGGACCAGGCGCATGAAGTTGCGGTCGACAATGGGCATGTCGACCACCGTCTGACCGATAACGGCCGACTTGTGCTGCGCGGTTTCCGTCTCCAGAGCGATGGCGTTGGCTTCCACCATCACGCTCTCTGTAACCGCTCCCACTTCCAGATTGATCCCCAGGACCTCGACGCGGTCGCCGGGGGACACTTTGATGCCCGTTTTCTCGAACTTCTTGAAGCCCGCGGCCTCGATCACAACCGTGTACGTGGAAGGCAGCACGGGGGTGAAGAAGAAGATGCCGTCGTTGTTGGAATTCATCGAGCGTGTGGTCGCCTCCACCTCGTCGGTGAGGGTGACCTTCGCGCTTGGAACGAGCGCTCCCTGCGCATCCACCACGGTTCCGGAGACGGAACCGGAAGTGACTTGAGCCTGCAACGAGGCAAGCGACAGCCACAGGCAAAGCGCGGCCATCGATAACGTTTGTATTTTCGATCTCATTGTCCCTCTCAAATTTTCCGACTATTGGGCGAAAGCCAACCTGGCTCTCACCCGGTACCGAAACTCGGGGCGGGGTGCAGATACACCGAGACCCCATCGCCGGGTGAAAGGTATCACGCTTTCTCCGTCGATTCAAGAGGAAAAGCCCACTACCTCGTCCCTCTGCCAATAGTAACGGTTACGATGCAGGTGACAGTGGCCGTTACATCGCGCGATTTCCCGATATATGTAACGCGGAGTACGGCGAGTATTCCAATTATGGAAGTGGAACGGGTAGCGGCGATACGGCTTTTGGGAGGTTCAGGAAGATCGGCTACCTCCAGGCTTCGTCCAGCACCTCGATGGCGTTCAACATGGCGTAATCGTGGGTCGGAGTGAAAGTGAAAATCAATTTGCCTTGCGCGTTCGGCTCCAGGCTCTTGAAGGTCTTGTCCAGGGCATGGAGGCTCCCGACCTGCTTGAACACATCGAAGTTGGCCAGCAACACGCGTCCGTTGAAAAGGACGTCAAACACGCGGGTCCCCGCGCCACCGGCGCGGGGGCGGTCGGGGCCGATCCAGTTCTCGCAGAACTTCAAAGTCGCGTCGTAGCGTCCACCGAGGGCCACGGGGATGATATAAGAAAAATTACCGAAGCGCTCGTTTTGGTAGAGACCTTCGTCCTCCGCGCCGGCCACGGGATCGTGCCGCTGCACCAGCGTTCCCCCGTGGAAATACCGGTCCGCGCTCCACAGCCGGTTCTTCTCGTCGGTGAGCGCCGAATCGCGCGCCAGAATCCGGATCGGCCGGATGGCGCCCGGTTGCGAGGGGACGATCTCAATTGCGTTCACGAACGGATTATTGTTCACCGAAGCGGCGAACTGCAAATGCAACATGCCGTCGTCCCCCGGCTGCATGTCCCGGAAGACTTTGATGTCGGCGGTGTTGCTCCCCGAAGCATCGCTGATCACGTCGAAGTACCGAATCAGTTCCTGGTTGTTGGCCAGGACTTTGAAAACCCGCGTGGATTCGCCGCCGCCCGCCACATTGTCTTCGCCGTATACCATCTCGGCGAAGTAGAGCCGCATCTCATAGACGCCCTTTTTTAGCGGAATGTGGTACGAAAAGCTGCCTTGCCGCCAGCGACAAAAGATATCGGGATCGAGCGTATTGGCAATGTGCCGCCGTGAGACCCTGCGTTCCTCGCCACCGTCGTAGTACCGGTCTCCGGACCAGGTGTTTCCGTAATGGTCAACCAGTTGTCCGCCGGTGAACCCCGCGAGAATGCGGACCTCCTCCTGGGGTGCTAGCGCCGCCACGGACGTCTTTGCCGCCTGCGGGACAGGGGCGGATTTCCGACGGGCTGAGCGGACCCACCAGAACGACGGGATCGCTATCGCCAGCGCCAGGACTGCGAGCGCGTACCGCATCCACGGCCGCGAGCCGGGCATCCCGGGGGCCGGCAATTCCCGGGCGGGCGGGGCCGGTTCGGCGGCATTCGACCGCCGCACGAACTGCGGTATGTAGCTGCCCGCGGGGACGACGATCTGGATTTGGTGGCCGGCGCCTGCCCCGCTGTAGTACTCCTGTAGCCGCTTGCGAAGACGGTGGGCTTCCACGCGGACAATCGAATCCCGGCTCTGATCGAAATCCGGCGGCCGCCCAAAGGCTTCCACCGCGATGTTGTACTCCTTAACGTCCTGCCCTTGCCCGCCAAGGTGTTGTTCGCAAATGTACTTCAGCATCTGCGCCACGGTCGGAGAACGCGAAAAGATGTCGGAGGCCAACACGGCTTCCAGTTCCGCGCGCTCCGCCTTGGGGTCCGACCCGGCCGACGTCTCTCCCATGTTCACATGTGGAGTATATCACCGCCGCGGGCCACGTACGGCCGGGTCGCCGTAAAGCGTTCCGCGGCCATGGGTCCCCACATAGACCCGGCCGTACTGTTTTGGATCGCCGGTAATGTGCAGCAACAATCCCCACTGGTGCTGGTCGTCATTGATGCGCACCCAGGCTCGACCGATGTCGTTCGAGCGAAAAATCCCCCGCAACCCGTCGACCACTCCAATCATGTATAGGGCCGGGTAGTCGGCGCCTGGCGCGGCTTTGCCGAAGCCGAATGCGTGCAGCTCCTGGGCGCCACCCATTCGAACAAAGTTCCGGCCGGTGCCGGTGGAATGGTACAAGCCGTTGAACGCAGCCAGCCAGAGGTCGCCCTCCCTCCCTGGCGTCGCATAGATGCGGTCCTGCCCGCCGCGGTTGTCGCCCCGGTTGCCACCGGGTTTCGGCAGCCCGTCCGGCAGCACCAGGGCCTGTTCGGCAAAGGTCGCGGCTCCGTCCGTGCTCGTGAAGAGCTTGCCGTCGAACAGGGCCAGCCCATAGAACTTCTGCGGATTGACGCGGTCGGCGATCACGCGCGTGTTGTCGGGAATGCCGCGGGCTTGAATCCAGGTGGCGCCGTGGTCGCGCGTGAAGAACACACTGCTCCGCTGTGGCGTCCAGACCCACGTGTTGCCATCCGAGGAAACCGCGATGTTACCCAGACTGGCATTGGCCTGCGGCGTCGATGCCGGAGGCTGCCACGACTTGCCTCCATCCAACGAATACCCGATGTTGGCGCCGGGATGGTGCGCCGAAGATCTGCCCACGCGGACGATCACCTCCGGCTTGTTCTCGGCACAGGCGACGCCGTTGGTGTTGCTGAACAGGGGTGGCTCGTAACTGCCTTCCGGGTTGGGCTTATCCAGATCCCAATGCACGAACCCGCCGTAGTCTCCGATCGCGCTGATCAAGTGCGCGCCCTTGGTGGGACTGGCCAGCTCCAGCGCCACCGTCTCTTCGATTCCCGTGGCCATGACGCTCCACTTGGTCGGTTTCCCGGAGTCCATGGCGGTCAGGTTGAAAGTCTCCCACCCGCCGTATCCGGTAGTGAACATGGCGTGATCGGAGTTCGCCGGGTCGATCTCGATATCGAACAGCCAGTGAATCGGAGTACGAGCCACGTAGGGCGCCAGGGCGTAATCGAACGTGCCGCCTCCCCCGAAGACCGGCTTCCAGGTCTTGCCGCCGTCGATGCTGCGAAACATGTCGTCTTCCCCGCCGGCGCCGTTCGGCCGTTTGAACGAGCTGGCGATGATCACCCGCGGATGGTGCGCGTCCACCGCCACCGCCGCATAGCCAAATCGCTTCCCGGCGCCGGGGGCGGGCTTCTCCGGTGAGATCTCCGTCCACTCGCCGGTGGCGGTGTTCCACTTCCACACGCCGCCATCGGTCATGGTCCCGGGTCCGGGATCGTCGCCATAAGAAAGGTACATGGTTCCGTCGGACGCCAGCACCGCGTGGGTTGGCCGGTACTGTGTTGGCTGGCCGGGAACGGGCAGCCAGGTCTTGCCGGCATCCGTGCTGCGGAACAGGTTCTCCCGGCCCATCAGCGACACTCCGGCATAGATGATGGAACTGGGCTTGCCTTTCGACCCGCTGCGCGGATCGAAGATCGTGAAAACGATGCCGCTCCCCCGGCTGGGCCGGTTCCCCAATCCGCGGCCGGGTGGCGGTTGGGCTGGAGTTTGCGGTGGCGGCGCTTCCGTCACATCCGGAAAACTCTCGACCTTGCTCCAGGTGACTGCGCGGTCCGTGCTCTTCCATAGGCCGGCCTGCCGCGTACCCAGATACAGAATGTTGCCGTCGTTGGGATCCACGGCCATCCGCTCGCCATTCCCACGGCCGTTTTCATTCCCGCCGAATTTGATAGGGACGTTGGTGTACTGAAAAGTCTTGCCCCGGTCGCTGGACCGCAGGATGGCGCCGTCCGGTGTGCGGGGATTAGTGTACGTCCCGCAGGCCAGGTAGACGCGGTTGGGGTCCGCGGGGTCGAGCGCGATGCTCTCGACCCCCATCCAGTTCAAGTTCTCGTACGGCACCCAATCCAATATCGGTTCCCACCTCTTGGCGGTGTCGTTCCAGCGGTACGCGCCGCCTATATCGGTTCGTGCATATCGCACTCCCTTGGCCGTGGGGTGGAAAACGATGCCATCCACAAACCCGCCGCCGACCATCTGCACGCTCTTCCAGGTATAGGCGACCGATGAGGGCTTCTGGGAGTGGACCGCGACAGCCGCAACCAGGGCCATGACACCAACTCGAAACCATCGGGCATCGATTCGCATGAGTAGTCTCCTTTACGGCCTCGGCAACCGCTCCCTAAGGAGCCGGGAAAAAATCAATTTGGGCCGCAGATGAACGCAGATGAACGCCGATAAGAATCTTGTTTTCAATCCGCGTTCATCGGCGTTCATCGGCGGCCATAGTTCTTTCACACGTTCTAACGGTCGCGGCTGAAAGCATCGGAGCCGGGCCCAGAGGGCACCCCGTTAGGGAGCGATTGCCTATCTCAACTGCAACACCACCGCCTCACCCGTATAGTGCGCCGACTTCGCCGGCGCCGCCTCAAAACGGAAGCCGGTGGGCTTATCCTTGGAGCACAGCACCACCTGGATGGTTCGCTCTTTCGGCATTTCCGGAAACCCGCCTTGCCGTTTGCCAACGGTGAGCGTACCGCTCGCCTCCGCCCACTGAATGGGGATCTGCGAAAATGCGCCTTTCTCGTAGTCGTACGTGGACCCCTGGTCCTCATACAGGGTGAAGGCCCCGTTCGCGCCCGCATAGACGTACAGCGTCAGCGGATCCGCCGGCTTCTCCCCGGTGTACTGTAGTTCCGGACCGAATGGCACAATCGAACCGGCCTTCACATAGACGGGAATCGCGTCGTAGGGAGCGGCGGCATCGACGCGCGTTCCGGCGGCCGCCGCCTTCCCGGTCCAGAAGTCGTACCAACCCTCGCTCTTGGGCAGATACACGGAGCGGCTTCGCGCCTTGTACGCGGTAATGGGCGCCACCAGGAACGCGGGGCCGAACATGTATTCGTCGGTCAACTCGCGGGCGGACTTGTCGACCGCGAAGTCCATCACCAGCGGACGCATGATGGTTCCCGCATGGTGCGTCGCTTCTCCGGCCAGCGTGTAGATGTAAGGCAGCATCCGGTAGCGCAAACGGTCAAACTTCAATTCCGCCTGGTAGGCTGGATGCGAATCTCCGCCCAGAGCCCACATTTCCCGGACCCGCAACTCGCCGTGGACCCGGAGCAGCGGCGTGAACACCCCGAATTCGAACCACCGCGCGTTCAACTCCCGCCATTCTTCTTCGTCCTCCGGCTTCGGCGTCCGCGTGGAGAATTTCTGCTGCATGGTGTAGCCGCCGATATCCTGCGTCCAATAGGGCATGCCGGAAATGCTGAACCCGAGCCCCGCCGGTATCTGCTTGGCCATCGCGGTCCAGGTGGAGGTGATGTCGCCCGACCAGGTGGCTGACGCGTAACGCTGCGTTCCCGAAAAACCCGAGCGCGTCAGGATAAACACGCGCTGGTTCGGCGCCGCGCTGCGCTGGCCGTCATAGACCGCCTCGCTGTTGTAGAGCGCGTAGCCGTTCATCACCCGCGAGCCCGTGCCCATGGCGGTCTGCGGCATGTGCGTTCGCTGTCCCTCCAGCGTCGGCGGAGAGGGCGTCAGATCGGGTTCGGTGGCATCCATCCACCAGGCGTCAATGCCTCTCTGAAACAGGGCCTTGTCGACTTGCGACCAGAACATCTGCCGCGCGCCCGGGTTGAACGCGTCGTAAAACGTATAGGGGAACCCGATCCAGTCTTTCATCTTTTCCTGCAAGTTGGGCTGGTACAGATAGCCCGCGTTCTGCATCGCGTCGAAGTTGTCCGATCCGGGATAGAACTTGCCCCATACCGAGATCATCAGGTGCGCGTGCAGGTTGTGAATCGCTTTGATCCAGCCGTCCGGATCGGGGAACCGCGAGGCGTCGAACTGGTGCGTTCCCCAGGCGTCGGGCTTCCAGTATTGCCAGTCCTGCACGATGTTGTCGAAGGGGATCTTACGCTTGCGGAACTCGCCCACCACGTCCAGACTCTGCTGCGCCGTATCGTACTTCTGCCGCGACTGCCACAGACCAAAGGCCCACAATGGCATCATCGGAGCCTGCCCGGTCAGCAGCCGGTAGCCGGCTACAACGTTGTCCAGCTTTGGCCCATAGACGAAGTAGTAGTCCACTCCGTCGGCCACCTCCGACCACAGCGAGAACTTGCCGGCCTCCGCCGATGGCGTCTTCCAGGTAAGCCGCATCGTGTTGCCTCCCTCGGCGGTCCACTCCACTTTGATGGCGTAGCGCTGGTTGGCCGCAAGCTGCACCTTCACCTGGTCCTCATCCGTCAGCCAGCCCTGGCGATAGTGGTCGATCACCAGCCGGCCGTCGAGCCAGACCTTGATTGTGCCATTCGAATAGGTCTTGAACTGATAGTCCCCCGTGACAGGCGCCAGGATGGAGCCTTCCCAGCGCGAATCTTTGGGACGCGCGCCGCCCCGGCCGCTACCGGGCGCTCGCCCGACTTCCACCGCCGAAACCGTTGCCGGCGGCGCCGATCCGTCCATCGGAGCCATGGTCAGCCCGCTAAGGTTCTCCGCCGGAATGGGCTGGAACAGCCGCAGATCGCCGAAGCGCGAGTACGACATGTTGTCCCAGAAGATGCCGTATCCGCGGCTCGATACCAGCAGTGGCACGACGACGTTGGTATTGTGCTGCCACATGTCGAGGTCGTAGCCCTTGATGTCCAGAGTCCCCTTCTGCTGCTGGCCGAGGCCATACAGCGACTCGTCCGCATTGGCCTGCCACAGTTGGCGGGCGTGGAATGTCTGCTCACCTTGCACCTCGGCGCTTTCCACGACGTGGCCGCCGGGGGATTCCGCGAGAATCGGCCGGCCGGCGGCGGCGTCGAAGAAGCTCACGCATCCCGTGTTGCGAACCACCCGCACTCGCAGCCTGGCGGTGGTCATGGCGATCTCCCCGCCGGTCTCCGTCACGCCCCACTTCGCCGCGGGTATATACGGCAACACGGCGGAAGCACTCCGGGAAAAGAGAATGGCGCTTTTGGCGAAGGTCACCCGGATAATGTTATCGGCCACTACCTGGACCCGAAGCGTACCCTCCGCGGTTTGGAGCACGATCCCATCCGGCTGCTTTCGATAGTCGCCAGTCGCCGCCCATACTGGCAGGGAAAGGCACAGGAACACGATCATCCGCATGTGCAGAGCCATAAGCCGCGATTGTGGCACTATCCGAAGGCAAGTTTCAAGAGTAAAATCGGGTTTACTCCATATGAATAGTTTTCCGCTATCCAGACGGCCCGTCCGATTTGCCGGCGCCGTCTCCCTGTTCGCGCTGCTGCTGTCACCGCTGGCCGCGCAGAGACAGGCACAAACCCCCAAAGGTCCGTGGATGAATGCGAGCCTCTCGCCGGACCAGCGGGCCGACATGGTCATGGAGCAGATGACCCTGGAAGAGAAGATCTCGCTGGTGCACGGCGCCGGCGGATTCGGAGCCGCCGGGCCGCGCTCGAACGGCGGGGCCGGCATGATCTCCGGCATCCCCCGGTTGGGGCTCCCCGATGTCCAGTTGGCCGACTCCGCGGTGGGCGTCAGGGCGGCCGCGGAGCGCGGACGGTACGCCACCCTGCTGCCATCGGCGGTGGCCGAAGCCGCCACCTGGGATCTGAAAATGGCCTACGAGTACGGCGCCCTGATTGGCCGCGAGCTCCGCGATCAGCAATACAACTCCTCGCTGGGCGGCGGCATGGACATCACCCGCGAACCGCGCAACGGCCGGAACTTCGAGTACCAGGGCGAAGATCCCATCCTCGCCGGCAAAATGGCCGCCCAGTTCGTCAAGGGCTTGCAGTCCAACAAGGTCATTGGAGACGTCAAGCACTACGCCTTCAACGACCAGGAGACCGGCCGCAGCATCGGCAATGTGAAACTCGGGCGGCGCGCCATGCGCGAGACGGACCTGCTGGCCTTCGAAATCGCCGTTACCGAAGGCGAGCCCGGCATGGTGATGTGCTCTTACAACAAGCTGAATGGCGATTGGGCTTGTGAGAACACGTATCTGCTGACGGATGTTTTGAAGAAGGCGTGGGGGTTCAAAGGTTTTGTGATCTCGGATTGGGGCGCCACCCACAGCACCGTCAAAGCGGCATTGGCCGGCCTCGACAACGAGGAGTCCGATGGCCGTTACTTCGGCGACGCCCTCCAGAAGGCGGTCGATGGCGGCGAAGTTCCGCTGGCGCGCCTGAACGACATGGTACACCGCATTGTGCGGACGGAATTCGCCGCCGGCATTGTGGACAATCCTCCGCGCGGCCGCGTGGTCGATCCGTTTCGCGGCGCCGATACCTCGCAAGCCATCGCTGAGGCGGCTTCGGTATTGTTGAAGAACGCGGGCAACCTGCTTCCGCTGAATTCCGCGGCCGTCAAATCGATCGCGTTAATCGGCTCGCACGCGGATACCGGCGTCCTCTCCGGCGGCGGTTCGGCGCAAGTCGACGCTCCCGGCGGCGGGCCCAGCGCCTATGGCGGCCCTCCGGTGTGGTTCAATTCCTCGCCGCTGAAGGCCATTCGAGCCAAAGCCCCCAACGCCAAGGTGGATTTCAACGCCGGCACCGACCTGGCCGCCGCCGCGGCGCTGGCCAAGGCTTCCGGAATTGCGATTGTCTTCGTCAACCAACCCACCAGCGAGGGACGCGATCTGCCCAGCCTCACGCTGCCGGACAACCAGGACCAACTCGTCGCCGCGGTGGCCGCTGCCAACCCGCGCACCATCGTCGTCCTCGAAACAGGCGGTCCGGCGGCCATGCCCTGGATTGGGCAAGTGGGCGCCGCCATCGAAGTCTGGTACCCGGGAATTCGCGGCGCCGAAGCCCTGGCCAACATCCTGTTCGGCGACGTCAACCCCAGCGCCAAGCTGCCCGTCACTTTTGCGAAATCCGACGCCGACCTGCCGCACCCGGTGATCGCGGGAAGCACGGCGCGACCGCCGGAGGGCGCCGGGAGGGGCAGGATGCCGGATTTCGATATCGACTACACCGAAGGCCTGAAGGTGGGCTACAAATGGTTCGATGCGGAGAACAAGGAGCCGCTGTTCCCGTTTGGCCATGGGCTTTCCTACACCACGTTCGCCTATTCCGGGATCAAAGCCGCCATCGATAGCGTGACGCTCACGGTGCGCAACACCGGGAAACGCGCTGGCGCCGAGATCGTCCAGGTCTATGCCGGCCTGCCGGAATCCGCGCAAGAACCTCCTCGCCGGCTGGTCGCGTGGGAAAAGGTCCAGTTGGCGCCCGGCGAGTCCAAAACCGTCACGCTGGCGATTGACCCCAAGTTTCTATCGATTTTCGACGAACAGAAGGACGATTGGGTGCTTCTGCCCGGCCAGTACAAGTTCTTCGCCGGCGGTTCGTCGCGCAGCACCCCGCTCACGGCGAATGTGAGCCGCTGATAGCCGAATCGACGGTCGATACTAACATATATGTTATTATCGAATCGTGCTCGACGTTCGGGAATACATCGACGCCGCCGGACGCAGCCCCTTTACGAAGTGGCTGCGCTGAACAGGTAGACTCAGGAAGAAACACGATGCCACTGACCAAAGACTTTCGTGAAACGATCCGCGAACGCGCCCAACGGGAACCGCGATTCCGCAAGGCGTTGCTTCGTGAAGCCATCGAACTCATGCTCTCCGGCGACGAGAAGACGGGCCGCGCGATTTTGCGCAACTATATCAACGCCACAGTCGGCTTTCGGCAATTGGAGGAGGCGACATCCATCCCGGCCAACAGCCTCATGCGGATGTTTGGGCCGAATGGCAACCCTTCGGCCAAGAACTTGTTTGGCGTCCTCGCTCATCTTCAGGCGCAGGAAGGCGTGAACTTCGAGATCCGTCCCCGCCGCAGTTGATACTCAACCACGGCTCGCGTCGTTGATCGCTCTACGCTGCGCGACTGCACGTTATCTATCGTCAGGCCCGACCGCTTCCGCTTCTCCTCGATACTTCGGTGCTGCGACAATGGGCAGCATGGCTTTGATCGTTTTCTTCCGGGGTATCAACGTTGGAGGACACAGGGCTTTTCGTCCGAGCGTGCTCGCCAAGGAACTGGGCATCTACGATGCCGTGAATGTGGGCGCCGCAGGCACGCTTGTCGTTCGCAAACCTGGGTTGCGCGCAAAGTTCCTTGCCGAATTGCGCCGGAAGCTGCCGTTT
>Ga0187889_10004657_pt1 | contig 11186 bp, 6 predicted proteins | sample June2016WEW_7_10_2_FD_132992 | JGI IMG/M metagenome (GOLD analysis project Ga0187889, IMG submission 132992) | Peatland microbial communities from SPRUCE experiment site at the Marcell Experimental Forest, Minnesota, USA - June2016WEW_7_100 | ecosystem: Environmental > Terrestrial > Soil >... | reverse complement strand
CCATGCGTGCCGCCGTCTGAGCCGCCCACTATGGCCACAAGGTCTTTAACGAATCCATTCATCTGGGCGGCCTGGGAGTTCATCTCCTGAGAGGCCGATGCAGACTCTTCAGCATTGGATGCATTGCGCTGGACAACCTGGTCCATCTCGTTCACAGCCCTGTTAAGTTGCTCTATTCCCAGGGACTGTTCACTGGATGCCGCGGCTATCTCACCTACCAGTTCGCTCATTTTTATCGAACCGGTTGCCACACGCGAGAACTCGGTGCTCGTCTTTTCAACTATTTCGGACCCTTCCTGTATCTTTTTAACGGTACCCTCGATAAGATCGGCCGTATTCTTGGCCGCCTCAGCCGCCCGCATTGCAAGGTTTCTTACCTCGTCGGCCACCACGGCAAATCCGGACCCGGCTTCGCCCGCCCTTGCAGCTTCCACTGCCGCGTTGAGCGCCAGCAAGTTTGTCTGAAAGGCGATTTCGTCGATCGTTTTGATTATCTTGGAGGTCTCCTCGCTCGCTTTCGAGATTTCCGTCATCGAGGCCGTAAGCTGAGCCATGGAATTGTTTGCGTTTGAGACCACCTGGCCGGTTTCAGTCATCAGGGTTTCAGCCTGGCGGGCGTTATCGGCATTTTGTCTGGTCATGGAGGACATCTCTTCAAGAGACGAGGATGTCTCCTGGATAGCGGCGGCCTGCTCGGATGAGCCTTCCGCCAGTTCTTGACTGGCGCCTGATACCTGGCTCGAGGCTGACGAAACCTGTTCGGAAGACTCGGTCAACCCGTTGACAATCCGCTTGATTGGAGCGGTGATTCCCCTTGTCAGCAAAGTGGCGAAAAGCAGTCCTATAAGCGCGCCGGCCAGCACGAAGCCAATGATGAACTGCCGCCCGGTTGCCACACTGTCTGTGAACGCGCTTATTGCGTTGCCCCCTATCTCACTGGCGATTTTTAAGGTTTTCCCGGCAAGCACATCGATCTGATTGGTGTCTTTTTGCCGGGCTTCATTGTTGTGTACCCGGCGGTTAAAGGCATCCAGATAAACATCGGCCTTTCGTTTGAGTCCATCATTCGATAAGGCGAGTCCCTTCAATTGCGAAATGTTTTCGGGCACCTTTGCCGCGTTTTGTCCAAAGGCGATGAAATAGATTTCATTCAGCCTGGCCTGCAACATCGTGGCCTTCATATCGTTTGCCTGTTGCAGCTTATTCAGACCCGCCACGATGGTTTCCCCGGTTTTTGCAACCTGTTTCTCGACATCGTCGACGTATACGCCGGCGCAAATAATCAGACCCCAGGACTTAAAGTACTTTCCGCAGGTGACTTTTGGGAAAAGGGAATCCCCAAAACCCGGCTTGTTCCAAAAGTATTCGGTAGAAGATTCGCCGTTTTTGATCGCGTTTTCCACTACCTCTTTCATGAATGTCTTGCCGGTTTTCTTGTCCTTGATGAGGCCAAAGTCTTTGCCCTCCAGAGACCGGTCGCTTCCATGAGCTACGAGGGTCAAATCCTCCTGCACAACGAAATAGTAATTAGTCCCATCGAAATGAAGATTGCGGATGACATCTAGCGCGGCCTCTTTCGACATCCCCTGGTCATGATAGAATTGGAGAACATTGAGTCCAATCGTAACTATGTTCATGATCTCTTTTTGCGAGTAATCTTTGAGGACTTTCTCGTTGTTATCGATAACTTGACTCTTTGTGGCCGAAGCTGCCTTTGTGGCTTCATCTTCTGCGATAGCGGTAATGTCATTACCCGCGCTCTGGAGGTCTTTCAGCGCTTTCGCATCATCTTCTTCCAGCCTTTTTATTTCAGCCATTGCCTGCTTATAGTCCTGCTGGGCCACCGCGATTTCGGTCACCACGCCGCTCTGCCCTATCCTGGACTGCAGCGCTGAGGTGAGAGTGGCGAGTTCGTCCAGACAACGCGTCATCTTAGAGTAGCTGTCCACATCCTTTTTGTTGATATATTCTTTCTCCAGGACCCTTACTTCCAGGATTTTACTTCGAACCTCCTCGGACGAGACATTGACATGCCCGGCAGTCGTTACCCTGCCCAGGCTCAAGAACCCGGCAGCCCCTATGACAGCTCCTATGAGTATCAGAGCGATAGAGCCAATAAAAATCTTGCTTCCTACCCCCAGATTGAGTTTTTTCATATCCGCTCCCGAACTGAGTCAACTGGAAATCCCGAAAAGTAAAAAAGGCCCCTTTTTGAGTAAAAATGCATCGCCCCCGGCCCGGCGTCACGCAGCGCTGGCAATAAGGAATTGATCCGTGCACATGGATTTATCAATGTCCAGCAGGATTATTACCTTTCCAGCAGTCTTGGCCACTCCAAGAATGTAGCCCGTATCAGCGGTATTACCGAAGCCCGGGGTGTCTTCTATGTCATAACCTTTGATATTTATCACCTCAGAGACCGAATCGACGATGATGCCGATATGGACCCTGCCCGAACAGGAATCGATTTCCACAACAATGATGCACGTCCGTTCCGTGTAGTCTGTTTCATCCATTCCGAACCGAACGCGAAAATCAATAATCGGAATCACCTTTCCGCGCAGGTTTATGACGCCTCTTACATGTGCGGGAGTCTGAGGAATAGGGGTTATTCGCATAACTCCGATGATTTCCTTGACCTTAAGAATGCCTATTCCGTAGCTCTCATCCCCAACTGAAAAAGTCAGGTATTTGCCTTCCCGTGAATCTGCTGCCGATTGATCCGGTGATGCTGCCATTGCACCCAAATGTGCCTCCCACGACAAATTGATGTCAAAACTCTTGGTTTGGCAATAATATCGGCAGGATTGAGACAATGGTTGACACTGAAAAAACACCTAGTAATCACTTAGGCCAAACTAAGGGTTCTATGTAATTGAAAGGAGGAACGATCGGAGATTTACCTTCTCGTTTTGGATGCCGAGTTTCATGCGGAGGTTATAGCGGTGAGTCTCAACGGTTTTGTAGGCTACGCCAAGCAGGGATGCTATTTCCTTGCCTGTTTTTCCTTCCTTTATGAGATTGGCTACCTCAATTTCCATTGGAGTAAGGAAATTGAAAGCAGAGTTCATATTCGCGATGAATGGAGAAAAAATCTTCCGTAAAGAAGACTCGATGAGTTCCAGGTAAGTTTGTTGATCCTGATCCAATCTGCCTTTTTTCACTTTATCCAGGTATGGCAGGACCAATTTCTTTAAATTTGCCTGAATGTCAATTTCAAGCATTCTTCGGTCCTCGTCCCTGTTCTTAATAAGAACTCTCAGGGCCGTGTTGATTTCTTCGAGTTGCCCGGCTTTGTCCTCGAGATCTTTTTCCCTCTGATACAGACTTTGTTCCAGCTTTTTGTGGCTCGTGATGTCCCGGATGGATTCAATTGCACCGATCAGGTTTTTGTCGCTGTCATGCAGAGGCGAGGCGGTGCCCGACAGGTAGGCCCCTTCTCCACCATTGACAATCGGAACAAATGCTTCGATGAACAGGACCTCGCCATCTCTTACGATGGAATCACGCTCGAAATCATGCTCGTCGAGGCCCGCTACTCCGGGGGGTAAGGCAAGATCGATCAGCATCGGCCTGGGTTTGCCATAAAATGGGATGGCGTAAGCATGGTCTCCTTTTCCGATAATCTCCCCTTTTGGTATTCCGGTCATTTTTTCCATGGCTTTGTTCCAGGCGATCACTTTTTGGCGGCTGTCTATGACAAAAGTTGCGTCGGGAAGGAAATCGATAACGCCCATAAGCTGGCGCAGGCCCGCCTCAAGGGTGTTTATGTCTGGAAGACCCTTCGCGAAAATCCCGGGAAGACAACTGCCTTCCTGCGAATTTTGGGTGCGAGATTTGGCCACGTACTAGACCTCCACCAAAAAAAACAGAGATGCAACTCCGGTGGAATGGTTTACTGCCTCTTTCGCCCCTGAGGCAATTCGAAGCTGATGGGCATTATAGGCAAAAAGAAGAAATTGAAAAGCCGTTAAGCACAATTATCGAAAGGGTCTTGCAAAAAAGCACAAAACTGCTCATCGAGCAACAAACACGCGGGTTCCGCGAGGTGGGGCAAGGATTCCCCCGCACCAGGTCTCAGGCTCCGCCGGACGGAGGCGGCGTGGGGGGCAAGCCCTCCACGCTCTTTATCCATCCGGCGAAACCTGGAACCTCGGCTTCGTTCCCTGGGCAGGTTTGCTACACAGAGAGATGGGACAACCCGAGGGCCTTTCGTTTTGTCTCGATGTGCCGGTGCATCAACAGGGCCGCCTTTTCGGGATCGGGTTCCACGGCAAAAGCAGCGCCGACGAGATCGGTAAGGTCCTGGGTGAGGAGCTTCACCACATTCATGCTTCCCGTCACGGGAGGCGTGGGACCGAGCACCGTAAAGACACCGGATGCAACAAAATAGACGCCGATTGCAACGGCCTTTTCCGAATACCACTCAGGGGCCGCCCCTGCCAACGGCAAATCGCTGATGTCAACTCCAAGAGCATTTGCGAGGGCTGCGGCGAGCACCAAAATACGCGCATTATCGACGCAGCTTCCGAAGTGAAGGACCGGCGGAATGCCAAGCGCCCCGCAGATTTCCCTCAAGCCCGGGCCTGCGAAGCGGATTGCGTCCGAGCTTTCCAGGCCGGCCTTTGCGTTTGCCACAGCCGCGCATCCGGTGTCAATCACCAGGATGTCGTTTTCAATCAGCTTGCGCGCCATTGTCACGTGCCCATGGTCCTGCCGGATTTTGGGGTTGTTGCAGCCGACGATGCCCGCGGCCCCCCGAATCTTTCCGGCCTTAATGGCTTCAATGAGTGGGTCGAGTTTGCCTCCGAGCGCCCCCAGGACAGATTCCACAGAAAATCCGGTCATGAACTCAACGGGCTTCACCGGAAGGTAGACCTTCTCCGGAATGCGGTTCGAGAAGTTATCCACGGCTTCCATGACGAGCGCCCTGGAAGTCTCGAACGCGTTTTCCGGACTGAACTCCCGGTGGACCATTCCAGGGAATTTAGCCTTGTTGCTCGTGGAGACCATGTGTGTATGGTAGCTTTTGGCGACCGTACTCACGGAAGGCATAATGCACTGGTAATCCACAATCATCATTTCAACGGCCCCGGTGGCAAGGGCCAGTTCCGTCATCAAATGATTTCCGGCCATGGGAACACCATGGCGCGCCAGAAGTTCGTTTCCGGTACAGCATAGTCCGGCCAGGTTGATCCCGTTTGCGCCCCTGGTTTTTGCCAACTCGATGAGTTCCGGTTCGGCACATGCGCAGAGAATGCTCTCGGAAACAATTGGATTGTGCCCATGGACCAGGATATTTACCTGATCGTCCTTCATTACTCCCAGATTTACCATGCTCATGGCCGGTTGCGGGGTCCCGAAAAGCACGTCCGAAAGCTCGGAGGCTATAAGCGAACCACCCCATCCGTCGGAAAGGGCATTGCGCATTCCGTGCAGCAGCAGGTTCACCCAATCGTTATCTACCCCCATGTGGGTTCGGTGCATGGCCTCTGAAGTCTCACGGTCTATGCCCCGTGGAGTGATTCCGAGTTTTTTCCATATCTCCCGGCGTTTGGCGGGAGCGCGTTCCGTCAGAGTCAGACCTGCCCGGCGGGTGCCAAAATCTTCCTGCATGGAATAAGCTAGATCTTTCGCGATCTGCGGAATATCCCTGCCGTCAACGGCGACCCCATATTCCGCGGCAAGGTGTTTGAGCTTGCCCGTATCCCGGATGGAATACCCGGGGGCATTGCCTTCGGCAACCTTTAACAGCACCTCTATGAGGTCCCGGCCGTGGTCGGAATGTGAAGCCGATCCCGCGGCTATCATCCTGACGAGATTGCGGGATACGATGATATCGGCATCGGCGCCGCAAACCCCCCGTTGCGGCCCTTCTCCGAAGGGGTCCACCCGGCAGGGCCCCATGGAGCAGATCTGGCAGCTCAGGCCCATTTCACAGAAGCCGCATTGAGGCAGCTGCGCTTCATGCCTGTCCCAGGCAGTCTCTATTCCTTCCTTCTCAGCCTTGGCGAGAAGCAGTTTAGCATCTTCGGCGGTTGTCAGAATGTCGTATTTGTCCATATTACTCATGTCGAGCCTCCCTCCGTGGCAAACGCTCGTTAATGGCCGTTTGGGCCTGCTTAAGGCTGGTCAGCAGTGCAAATCCCGGGGCTCGCCCGGAGGACGTTCGCTCCTCGGCCCCCAAAGACATCCGTCTTGCCACCTCTTTTGTCTTCCTGCGCAGCGATTCATTGCATTCCTCAAAGGTCAGCGCCCCGGTCATGCAAGATTCGACGCAGGCCGGAATGATTCCCTTGGCCTGTCTTTCCATGCAGTTGTCGCACTTTATGGCAATGGTTTTCCCAGGCAGCGACAGGGCGTCCTGGTGATACCGGATGACCCCGAAGGGGCAGGCCATCGCACACGACAGGCAATTTATGCACCGGTCCGGATCGATCAGCACCGACTGCGTGCGTTCATACCTATAGATGGCGCCGGGCAGGCACCCCTGCAAACAGGGGGCTGGATCGCAATGGCGGCATCTGTTCGGGAAGCCTTCCCCATAAATTCCCGCTCCAACGTGAACCCTGGGGTGGGGTTTCGGCTCTTCCAAAACCGCCGACAAAAGGCTCTTCGTTTTCGAATGGGCCGTCGTGCAGGCCAGCATACATTGCTTGCAGCCCACGCACCTTTCCGGATGAACAACGACTTCCTTCATGGAAGGCCTCCTTTGCTTCTCTGAATCAGTCTGAGAACCTCACTTCAACATCAGCTGAGAGTAATTGAAGGACGGGGCAACCAACCGTTCGCGGGGCGCCCTGATCCTGATAGGTATTTCGTTGTGAATAAGGGACATAAGTACACCACCCTGTTCCACACAATTCACCATCACGAGGCCAACAAGGTTGTCGCCTCGAAAAACGAGTTTCCGGTAAGTATTTGCATGCCCGTCGTAGGAAAAAACGCTATCAAAGTCCCCGCTCGCGGGAGGATTGACCAGCCCGGCCGTAAGCACATCCGTACCGAAAATCCGGATCACGTTTCGACTCAGGCTTCCAGGATAGCAGACTTTCCTGCCGGCCATGTTCATCCCGGCAAGGCGCCCCTGCTCGACGGCAACCGGCCAGAGGGCATTGACCCAGCGGGTTTTCCTGACAATATCGAAATGCTCGGCCACATCACCAGCCGCGAAAACACCAGGCAGGCTCGTCTCCAGGTGTTCGTCCACAACTACCCCGAGATCGACCTTGATTTTGTCCCGCGGCAAAAAAGAGACGGCGGGGTTCACCCCCTTCCCGATCACCGCCATGTCACACTGGAGCCTCGTGCCATCCGTCAGGACGGCCTCCTTCACTTTCCCATTTCCTTCGAAGGCAGCCGGCTCCGCCCCGACCCGGACCTCAAGTCCTCTGTCCACGAGCTTTTGGAGAAGTATTTTTCCGGCGAATTCATCGACTTGCATGGAAAGAGGATAGCCGGAGCGGATCAGCAGTTTTACATTGAGTCCCCTGTGCAAAAGACCGTAGGCGGCCTTGAGCCCGACAAGCCCGCCGCCCAGCACCACTGCGTTGCGTGCGCCTGCGCTTATCGCATCGAGCATTGCCTGCACGTGGGCCTGGGTCCGCATGAAAAACACGTTCGCAAGATTGGCCCCGGGCACCTTCAGCGGGCGGGGATCGGCGCCGGTCGCTATGAGCAGCCGATCATAGGCAAACCTGTTTCCCCGGTCTGTTTCCACCAGGCAGTTCTCAGTATCTATTTTTCCGACCCATTCCCCTATAACCGGTTCTATTTGCAGGGATTCATAAAACTTTTCCGGACGCAAAGGGAGCCGGTCGGCCCGCACTGCTCCTTCGAGCACCATGCTGATCATGGGCCGGCTATACGGAGGAAAGGATTCCCCGGCAATTAGAGTTATGCGGGCTTGAGGATCGATGTTACGGATTGTCTCGACCGCTGATATTCCTGAAATTCCATTGCCGATGACAACGTGTCTCATAGCTCATCCTTGGTCCATTTCAGACCCTGTTGCGGCAGGCGGTTTCGCGAAGAAAGATCCTCCCGGGCCAAGCCCGGGGAGCGCTCGATTCACCATGAAATAATCCGGACTATCCAAAGTTCCCCGGAAAGACCGTCTTAGTGAGGAGCAAAGTCGAAAATTCAAACTGCAAGGAGTCTTAACATGCTAAAATATAGGAAGTAAACTCTGAATTGGAGTGCCGTCAGGCATCAGTTCATCCCCAATGCTTCCCGCAGATACCTCGCCGTATGGGAATCCTTTGAACGGGCCACCTCTTCGGGCGTTCCCGCGGCGACGATTCGACCACCGCCTTCTCCACCCTCGGGGCCGAGATCGATCACGTAATCCGACGATTTGATAACGTCCGGATTATGTTCGATTATTATAATCGTGTTATGCTGGTCCACAAGTCTGTTGAGAACGTGCATGAGCTTGCTGATGTCTTCAAAGTGCAGGCCCGTGGTGGGTTCATCGAGGATGTAGAGGGCCCGTCCCTGGCCATGGCGGCTCAATTCCGCGGCAAGTTTGATCCTCTGGGCCTCGCCTCCCGAAAAAGTGGTGGCCGGCTGACCCAGCCGTATGTATCCCATCCCGACTTCGATGAGAGTATCGAGCTTGTGGCGGACCGCTCGGAAATTCTCGAAAAAAGCCGCTGCCTCGTAAACCGTCATCTCCAGGACTGAAGCTATCGTGTAGCCCCGGTAGACTATGTCCAGGGTCTCCCGGTTGTATCTGCTCCCCTCGCAGACCGGGCAGGTAACGTATACATCAGGCAGAAAATACATCTCGATCCGTTGCAGGCCTTCCCCCCGGCAGTGCTCGCAACGGCCTCCTTTTGCATTGAACGAGAAGCGGGCGGGCGAATATCCCCTGGCGCGGGCTTCGGGCACTCGGGCAAAAAGCTGCCTTATGAGGCCGAAAACTCCCGTATAGGTTGCCGGAATTGAGCGCGGAGTCCTGCCGATCGGCGATTGATCGACCAGGATCGCCTTTTTCAGCCGCTCCGTGTTCTCCAAACCGGAGAACGGGGCGGGGTGGGTCTCGATGTTGTAGATTCTCTTGGCCAGGGCGCGGTAGAGGGTATCCAGGACGAGCGTGCTCTTCCCCGAGCCTGAAACGCCTGTAACACACGTCATGCACCCGTAGGGGAAATTGGCGGAAACATCCTTGAGGTTATGTCCGGTTGCCCCGGTGAGCCGAAAAAAATCCCCCTTTTTTCTCCGCCGCTTCGGGACGGGGATTTGTCTTTTGCCCGAGATATAGAGTCCGGTAAGCGAGTCCGGGCAATTGCCGATCTCGTCGGGCGGCCCTGAAAAGACTACCTCCCCACCCCTGGTCCCCGCCCCAGGTCCCATATCGATGAGGTGATCGGCGCGAAGGATCGTCTCCCTGTCATGTTCCACCACTATCAGGCTGTTCCCGGCGTCCCGGAGCCGCATCAGGATGTCCAGGAGCCTTCCGTGATCCCGCGGGTGCAGACCCACGCTCGGCTCATCCAGAACATAGAGCACGCCGGAAAGCGTCGAACTGATCTGACGCCCGAGGCGCACGCGCTGGGCCTCGCCTCCCGAAAGGGTGCCGGAGGTCCGGTCCAGGGTAAGATATGGAAGCCCCAGTTCGATCAGGTTGCCGAGCCGGCTGAGGATCTCTTTTTTGGGCCGATCCAGAATCTCCCGCCGGGACTCGTCCAAATCGAGTCCCTCGATCCACCCGGCTATGGCCGAGGGGTTCATTCGGCTGACCCGGTCTATCGAAAGCCCGCCAAGCCGAACCGAGCGGGCGGCTTCGTTGAGTCTCGTTCCAAGGCAGGCGGGGCAGGGGGCAGGCTCTGAGCTGAAGATGGGAATTTCGGCCCCTTCGGCGCCCGCCCCGATGGAAACCGGGTCCTCGGAGGCGGCCCTTTCTTCGTTCGTCCCGGTATATCCCAATCCCCGGCACAAAGGGCACATCCCGGAGGCGCCCTGGAAAGAAAAAAGCCCGGGCGTAAGCTCGGGGCCCGTATATCCGCAGGACCCGCACCGGGCCGATTCGGAGTAGAATTTCTCCTCGCCTTCCGGAACAGCGATTCCAGCAGCCCCTTTTCCAACCCTCAAGGCGAGTTCGAGTGAATCGACGAGCCGCCTGCTCTTTTCTTCATCCAGCACGAGCCGGTCGACGACAATTTCAATCCTGTGGGCAGGCCTCCGGGATAGCGAAGGAGGCGGGTCCAACTCATAGACCGATCCATTGACCCGTACCCTGCCGAAACCATCCCGCCTCAGCTTTCCGAGAAGATCGGGCAGATCCTTTTCCCCGATCTCGCCAAGGGGAGCAAGGACCAGTATGCGGCTCTTCGGCGGCATGGACCCCGAAATGTCGCGCAGGATCTCGGGGAGTGTCCAGCCCCGCACGGGCAAATCGCAGTTCGGGCAGAAAATCGTGCCCAACCGGGCGAAAAGAAGCCGCAGGTAATCGTAGGTCTCGGTAAGCGTTCCCACCGTGGACCTGGGATTGTGCGGCAAGCCCTTTTGTTCGATTGCAATCGATGGGCTCAGACCACGGATTTCATCGACAAGGGGTGCGTTGAGCCTTCCGACCATCTGGCGAGCGTAGGTTGAAAGGGCCTCCAGGTAACGCCTTTGCCCTTCGGCGAAAAGGGTATCGAAGGCGAGAGAAGACTTGCCCGAGCCGCTTACCCCGGTAATTACGACGAACCTGTTTCGAGGCACCAGCAGGTCGATATTCTTGAGGTTGTGCTGGCGCGCTCCCCGTATGTAAATCGACTCGTTTGCCATTATCGATGCCGGATTAAAAATGGAAGTTGAGCGGCCGCTTCAGCTGCGGCCTTGCCGCCTGTTTCGGGCGATGAAAGCGGCAAGGCTCACGGCTTCCACCAGGCTCCCCGGGTCGGCTGTTCCAAGACCTGCAATATCGTAGGCGGTACCGTGATCGACCGAGGTGCGCACGATCTGAAGCCCGAGGCTTACGTTCACGGCTTCGTTGAAATGAGCGAGCTTTACCGGTATGAGCCCCTGGTCGTGGTACATAGCTACAACTGCGTCAAATTCACCCGTGACGGCGCGGTGGAAAACGGTGTCAGGAGGCCATGGACCGCTGATCCGGGGGTAAAGGCCGGTTTTGTGCCTTACTGTTTCGCGGATCTCGGCCTCGAACTGCTCGATTACGGGCCTGATAACCTCGATTT
>Ga0187889_10004647_pt1 | contig 11203 bp, 11 predicted proteins | sample June2016WEW_7_10_2_FD_132992 | JGI IMG/M metagenome (GOLD analysis project Ga0187889, IMG submission 132992) | Peatland microbial communities from SPRUCE experiment site at the Marcell Experimental Forest, Minnesota, USA - June2016WEW_7_100 | ecosystem: Environmental > Terrestrial > Soil >... | reverse complement strand
GATGGTTGTGCTTTTTCCAGCGCCGTTTGGTCCCAAAAAACCGAAAAATTCCTGCTCTTTCACGCTAAAGGATATATCGTCAACGGCTTTTGTGCCATCAGAATAAATTTCAACAAGATTCTTCACCGTAATAATGTCTGACATAAGCTTTCCATAACTAGTTCTTTGCAATTGAAAAAATAACCATATGTGATTGTCATCTTACAGCAACAGCAAGAAAGCGGAAAATATCAGCTTTGAATTTGCGAAGGCTGTTGAGTTTGTAAAGTTTTTCGGAAAAGGAAATAAGGCTCGATGTAAATTTAAATCGCCATTGTACTCCAGTCTAGTAAAATGCGGTCGTAGTCTAGTTTGGTCTAGGACATCAGCCTGCCACGCTGACGACCCGGGTTCAAATCTCGGCGACCGCACCACAATCTTTCAGAACTTAAATAACAAAGCTTAACTTTTAAACTGTCAATTTAGAAGTGAGCAACATGAAAACTTTAGATGAGATAAAAAAACGCTATAGCCAAGCACAGGGATGAGTTGAGTAAAAAATACAAAGTTAAAGAAATAGGCGTTTTTGGTTCCTACGTTAGAGGCGAACAGAAAAAACAAAGTGACCTTGACATCTTGGTGGAGTTTGAAGAAACAGCAAACTTAAGCCTGCTTGATTTCATCAGAGTGGAAAATTACCTGAGTGATGTTTTGGGAATCAAGGTAGATTTAGTGGAAAAACATACTCTTAAACCAAGAATTGGAAAGCATGTCTTGGAAGAAGTTGTACAAATATGAAAGAAGAGTTCTTGGATTATATCGAAGACATAATTGAGGCAATGGATGATGCCGCCAATTTTGTTAAAGACATGGATTATAACAGTTTTTTGAGAGATAGGAAAACACGGCAAGGTCACTTTGACTTTGGCAAGCTTTGAAGAGCCTTTTCCCGTTATGTATCCCAAGGCAAAGTGGCCAATCGCAAACGTTCAAGAGACCTCTTGATTACATCGCAGATACGAAAGGAACCTATTAAAGCCAACTCCGCCACAATGCTAATGTCGCGAAATATCGAAACGGAAAGCCATAATCGCCCTTGTTGTCAGAAAAAAACATTAAAGCATGTTGACAGTGTGTTTAGTGATATCTAACGCTGAGCACGCCAGCCTGTTGCATAAGCGCGCGCGGTTCGCCACAGTTTATTTGGAGGCGTTCTTAGTACCATCTTAACTGGCATCTTCGTAGGCTTATTTTTTGGTCGATCATTTTACGCTGCAAGCGGTTTACCTGCAGTATTCAAAGGAATTGCAGCTATGGCTGTTTTTGGGTATTGGATCGGTTTTTATGCTGCAGTAGGCGGAATTTTGGGAACTTTGTCAAATTTGTCAGACGGGCTATGTATCGCCGGTTCTCGGGAAGCTCGCCGTAAAAAAAAGTACCTACCGCCCTATACCTACCGCTTACTCAGAGTTAAGCTGCTCTTAACAAAGCGTTAATGGAGCCTGCCCTTAAGAGGAAATGAGTGCCCTTTGTCGGCGAGTGAAAATTGAGCCCCATCGAGGTGAACAGGATTGAATAATAGACCCGGTGCGTATGTGATTGAAGCATACGCGAGCAGGATCGCCGCTTTTAGACGGGCTATGGAAAATGCGCGCGCGATGGTGCATGTGCTGGACACCGAAAAAAAGGCAACACGCCAAAACAAAAAACCCTCAAAATCAAGTGAGCTAACTCTAATTGCAGTTGCGCCTACGAAATATCTTGAAGAGTCAATGCAATGAAATGCAATAATCATCCAACATACTTGTTACTGTAGCCTTACAATCACAGTCGCTTAAGTATTAGGTCGCTCTCAACTAAGGTAAAGGTGGATCCGTATTTGAATTTTGAAGAAAAAGACAATTCTACAATAAACATTTTGCTAAAAAAGCAAGGATATTCTCAGAAAGCTAGCCATGAGATCTTCAAGTGGTATGGTTCTTCCCAAAGACGGCGCAAAGAAAAAACGTCTTCTGAATAATCGATCAACAAAAGGAATGTTTAGCAAAATGGCAAAAGCTCTTGTGCTAATAAACACCGATTCAGCCCTTGAAGTGGCAAAAAACATGGAAAAAGTTGAAGGAGTCAACGAAGTTATCAAAAAGTCTTCATGTATTCCGACTTTTGATATGTTGTCCTCTTAGTGATATGGCTTATATAGTGTGTAGCAATATTTGCGATTAACTAACAACACGAAAGGATGTATGAAGGATTTGACGATTCTAGTTCAACAAATGGAAACGCGTTACTCAGCGCAGCTAATAATTGCAGCACTAAACGAAGCCCCAGGAATCGGGCTCACAATAGCCGAGATGAAAGACACTCTAGGTGAAATTCCAGTCCTAGTCGTAGATGGCAAAAGCAGCGACCGAACAGTCGAGATAGCTAAGAACCTGGGTGCAAAGGTTGTTTGCCAAGATGGCATTGGCAAAGGCGACGCCTTAACTAAGGCTCTCGAACATGCCGACCTAAACGCGGATTATATCATTCTTACTGACGCAGACTACACTTACCCCGCTGAATACGTTCCGGCTATGATAAAAGTACTCGAAGAAAACCCGCTTGTAGGCATGGTTTGCGGCAACAGGCTCAACGGGCAAGTTGACAAGGAAGCTTTGCATAATGTTTTCCACATTGGCAACATGCTGCTGGCTTTAGCACATAACATGCTTAACGGAGTGTCGCTTCAAGACCCGCTGACTGGACTGCGAGTAATACGCGCCGAAATCTTGCGAGGGAGGCTTCTGAAATCCAAAAGCTTTGACATCGAAGTCGAGCTGAACCATCTGGTAGAACGGCTAGGCTTCACGATTCGAGAAATACCGATTCGCTACAGAGCGCGGTTAGGCGAGAAGAAGCTGAAGGTAAGTCACGGCGTCACTATCCTGAAAAGAATATTGTTGGAAACGGCTTATTAGAATTGATACAAATGCAATTTAGTTCCTTAAAACAGTAATTGTTCCAAAAACTACTGATATCTTGCAGTCGCTATAGTTCAGACGGCTTCATCGTGTGCCATAAACACTAATAGCCTTGAGCGAATAAGGAATTTTGGTGCTGTCAAGTCTTCGTCTGTTGGCTCGCGTTCTGAATTAGAGTTATCCATTTGTTTTTTCCTTCGATGGTTATTCCGCATGCTTCTGAAGGTGTTTTTCCGTTTAGGCTTTCGTGAGTCGGATGTAGTTGTGATATATTTGGTAGCCTTGAAAGATTGGTGTTCTTTTGCGTTTTAGTCCTCTCATGGTTTTTTCTCTGTCTCTGATTTCTCCGTTCATTCTTTCCATCTTGTTATTGTTATGTTTCTTTCCATCAAAGGTTATTTTGCGGATATGATTTGTTCCCTCAAAAACTTGCTCGTATCGTGAGAATCAGCGTGGTGTTTCTTTATCCGAAATATTCCAATTTGGAAACTTGCTTTAAAAACGTGAACCGTTAATTTTTGGATGGGAAGGGAGAAGGCTCTTTACGAATATCTTACAAAGAATTCGACGCGATTTTCTTGTTCTTGCATTTGCTCCATTTTATTGGCTTGAAAAGAAAGAACTAGAAAGGAAACTTGAAGAGAGACTGAAGCGTTCAGAACAAAAGAAGAAGCATTGGTAGATGCTGAGTAGCCATATCATTGTTAAACGCGTGCTGTCTTGCCCCTAAAAAGATTAATGTTTAATTTTAAGTTGGGTCTCGTATTTTGGGGTAACGCCCGAGCTTAGGATGTTAATCCAAGCTAAAGGGCTGTACAACATAAAGCTTCTACATGAACACATACAGCCCCTAACGCAACTGGGACTATAGCATAGGCAAGCAAAAGTTTACCTTGCTCTTTTAATTTCCGGAATGTCAACTGCCAAAACGATCTCGTGAGTGTCAAAGGTTCCACGCCAAGATGTTTACACAGTTGTGGCCATTCTGGAAAAAATGGGTTTATGCGAGAAAGCCATAACCAGGCCAGTTATGTTCAGAGCCACCCCTATACAAGAAGGTCTAGACATATTGATGCAACGTAAAACTAGAGAATACGACGAAATGCAGATAAGAAAAAGAAGTCTACTTCAGGATCTTAACCATTACTGCAGAGAAACCGCGTACCAAGAAGAGAAGGCTCAATTCCTTTTGTTATCCGAAAGGCAAGCGCGTGTTCTTAGGATAGAAGAGGCCGTCGATAATGCGGCAACCATTGTAGATTCATTCACAACGCCCGAGATTTTCAGGCAAGTGATTGTTTCAAGTGAAGAAGTTCTGAAGAAAGCAGTGAGTAGAGGTGTCAAGTTTCGATTCCTTATGGAAAACCCTAAAGACAAAGAGTTACGACTGGAGATCCCTCAGGCTCTTCTTGAGAATCCGTGTTTTGAGATACGCTACGCTACGCCACCCATTCCAGCCGCGGCGGTTCTAATTGACCAGAAAGAAATATTCTTTGGAACAGCTATCGATTTTCAAAGAGCCATGTATTTGTGGTCAGACAATGCCTATTTCGTCGGTATAATTCAAAATCATTTTGAGCTGATTTGGAATTCGGCATCGAAAGTTGAAAACAAGTAATATTAGAAAAATTCAGAGTGCCGCCATTAGCAAAATCGACAGAGTGCTTCGCGCGCTAGGCAATACATATCTAGACTAAGACCATTCTCCGTATGTTCACAAAATGGGCGGTCCAGGGGGAAATAGACTTCGCACTCTGTTTTTTCGAAAAGTAATTGTTGCTTTTACCGGTAAAAATCTGATCTCAGGTTGAAGTCAATTGTAGAAGCAACTCCAGAAGAGCGCAATCAAACCCCTTTTGCTGAAATAAGCTCAAAACTGGATTATAAAAATGGCGCCGGGGAAGGGATTCGAACCCCAGTTTACCGGTAACAAAGGCGCTTAAAGGTTGGGTTCAAATCCAGCGGGCCGGTCATAGATTTCGCGTTTTCGGGGTTGGAAACTGCCGGTCCTCCAGATATAGAAATGTTGGATTTTTTGGTTTCGTCTTCATGGCAACCTAAGAAATTAATGCATATCCCTTAGTGTTGATAGATTAGGTCTTGATTCCTTGATATAAACTTGTGATGTCGCGTTGAGAAAGATTTGAATCCAAGATAACATTAACACCTATCATCTGGTGCGCTATTATGTCACCCCATCTGAAAAATATTCTTGCCATCTTGATCTTAGTCCTTGCCATAGTGATTGTAGTAGTATACTTGAACTTTGAATTCCCTTCTTACGAGTACATCTTCAGGTATACTTACGCGGGGATGATTCTGATCGGAGGCGTGTTCATCTCGAGAGAGCTAGCTAATCTGGTGATTAAAGAACTGACACCAAAACTAGATAAGAATGCGCTGTTGGTCAGCAACATAGTTACAGTTGTTGGATACATCGTGTCTGCTGTGGCTGCAGCGTCATACCTGTCCTTTTCACCCACTGCCTTACTAGCGGGAGCAGCATTCAGCGGACTCGTGCTCGGTCTGGCGCTTCAGCCAACTCTCGGCAGCTTTTTCGCAGGGATACTAATCCTCGTCTCAGGCACAATTCGACCTGGAAACCAAGTGAGGATTCTGACCTGGCATATTCCATTTCAGTGGGCCTTCAATCCAGGTTACAAATACTTCTCACCAGACCAAATCTATGCAGGGTACATGGCTGAGGTTATCGAGATTGGCTTGTTCTTCACGACAATCCTCACTGAAGAGGGGCAGACCATGAAAATTCCAAACACCATTATTGCGACGGATGCTGCTGTCATTACCTACACTAACAAAGATTACATATTCAACGTCAGGTATGAGTTTCCGAACAAATTTGACCCAGAACTTGTCCTCGGACGTGTGCGTAAGGAATTGAAAGATTTCCCAGCGCTGCACGTTTACATTAATGAGCAGAGCGACAAGGAGTTTTACATTGTTAAGGTTGTGCTAAATGCCAAAGAAAAAGACCACGCCGCTCTCAAGTCCGAGATACTTTCTCGCTTCATAAGGCTTCATAGGCAACTTAAGGAAGAAAAACTATAATGTGAAAGTTAGCGAATAAAAGTAGGCACGCTTCTTCAGGTTACAAGAATATACCTTGATGTTTTCTTTTGAAAATCGTAGCCTCCGTCGGCAAAGGCGTAATTCGCATCGCAGTCCTCCAGAAGCCGCATAAGAGCGCTTAAATCATGCACCTCAGGAATTATTAACGACGAAAGGTTCTTTAGTTGATTAAAGAGAGAGCGTTAGGAACAAAATATTCGAAGCTGAGCTTACCTTGGAACAAGCAGGCGATAAGAAGGCCGATTCGGGCAATCGAATTAAAGCGTTGTTTTTAGATTATGATGGAACCATAAGCCCAATTAACGTTCCGAAATCTGAGTCTTTTGTGCCTTTAGAAACCTACATGATTCTTCATAAAATCGGTAAGCAAATTCCAGTAGCTATCATCACCACTAAATCTCTTCAGTATGTGGTTGGAAGAACGCCTTTTGCCCGTGCTTGGTCTGCACTAGGTGGTCTGGAGACTCGAATCGGCAATGTTACGAGTAAGGCGTCATGTCTACAAAAAGTGTCGCCCCACCTCATTGAAGCGCTCGAATATTCAAAAAGTCTGTCAGGCAACGACCTAACGATAGAAGAAAAGCGTGATTCTGAAGGGACAGTTGTTGCCTTTTCAGTGGATTGGCGTCAGTGCAGAGACTGCCACCAATCAAAAGCTACGGCATCGACGATATTATCCTACTGTGAAACACTTCCAATAGTTGTGATTAGGTACGAAAGGCAACCTTTTTTCGATGTTTTCCCATGTGCCATAAGCAAGGGAAAAGCCTTGATGGAATTGAAAGCGAAACTAGGGTTGCACGATGGCATTCTGTACATGGGTGATTCAAAAGTTGACAATTCAGCCTTTGAAATGGCGGATTTGTCGATCGGTGTAATACATGCTGAGACGCCTAAAGACATTTCCTGTGCCTATTTTATGAAATTTGAAGATGTACCTATTTTTCTTAACAATCTTTGGGAAAATGACATGCGATTTAATCCCGAGCTTCCTATGATTATCCACGCAAAATAGCCACATCTTTTTCACTATGCTTTGTCCACAGTTTGGTGAAAAAGTAATGTCTTGCAAAAAATGTTTTCCGCTGCGTGGCCTTGAGCTGAAATAGGGATACTTTTTTTAAGCTTACCGCTGAAACATTCGCAGTTATTGAAGAGCGAGCTAGTTGCCATGCTGAGAAAGCGGATTGGCGTCATAATGTACCAGACCAGTAAGAGCAAAGGGCAAGAACTGGTTGCCCAACGGATGGTTCGTGAGTTTATTAAAATGGGACACGAAGCCTATCTCATAACAAGCATCTATCATGATGGAATAGAAGTTATCTCCTCTAAGAGATTACCCCGAACTGAAGGTTACGCGTTTATAGAAGACAGGGAACTCCGCATACCAGTAATTAGAGCAGATAATTATGTTGCGAAATGGCCCCTAGACGCGTAGTTTTTAAAGATTTCATGTCGACGCTATCAAATATTGTGGATCGGTTTCAGCTTGACGTTCTCATTACTCATAGTACTTTGTGGAAAGGCCCAGAAGAAGTGGCGAAATTTATAGAGTGGCGACGAAGCATGCGCAGTATTGGAGGTTATAGTGATCCCTTGGTATTTTGCCACATATCCCATTTTCAGGAACCTTCATCAAAGAGATATTCCCTGCTGGAACAAACCCTTAGAGTGGCGTGAAACAAGGTGACTCTTCCTCAGATTTTCTCGACTGCAAATTTGATCCTCGTCATTACTGATCTTTGGTTGTTATCACAGCTATAAGTATTAGTTTACCGATTTGTTGAAGAACCGCCATGTTATCGGGCAGCACTGCAGATTTGGACCTGCTCATGCTTAGAGGACTTATGGTTCCATCATAGTCCAAAAATAACGCCTTCGCCCTGAGTTGTGTTTCTGATGGCAATGTCGTGTCTTTCCGTTTTCTTCAGGACGCGCAAAGTATTTTTGAGATGGGGTTACCTTTCAATGTCTTCCAGTTTCATTCCGGTTCTTTGCTGTTCGTCTTGTAGTTTCCTAACGAACGTGATGACTTCGCCGAGTCTGCGAGGAAGGTACACTGGCTTTGCCCCTAACACGTGCAAATTGAAACCTGTCCTCGCTTCATATACGAAGGCTCCCGCACCAATGATGGAAGGAACCAGGACCACTAGCAAGAGAAATATCTGAGGTGAGACAAACGCGGAGATCGATTGAGTAGCAAAGGTCCACAAGTTTTGTGCAGCCGAAATAAACGTCTCCTTAAGAATAAGTAGCCACAAAGGCCCCAACAAAATAACCAAAGCAGGCAAGAAACCAGCCAGCAAGAACCTCCACGGGTAACGTCTCGAATGTTCTATGTAAGCAATACTCCCATAGGGAATCTCGGCGACCCTCCTAGAAAAGCGCCCTTCCTTCGCGAAGAGCCTTCGATTAGTAGCAATCACACCCCAACTGCTAACCGACCACGTTTTCAAAACATGCTCCGGCTCAACCAACGTTTCCCGGGCTTCAGAAGGTATATGCCTCCAACCACTCTCCTTCATCATTTCTCGGCTTATCGCTTCATCTAAGTCTCTCATGATTTGCCAAGAAGTCATGCCCCTTGCTTTTATTCGAGCATTTTGAGACAACTTTTCCCGAAGGACTGGGTCATTAACGAGACTCAGTATAGCTTTCGCCGCTCCAGCTGCGTCTTCCGGACCTTCCGTGTGAATTCCTTCTCGACCGTTCTGAACCAGCCAAGCTTGACCGCCGACGCCTGAGGTCACGACTGGCACGCCGAAATACATGAATTCCAATTGGGCCAAACCAAGTGCTTCTAATTGGCTCAAGAGGATGTTAATGTATGAAGATTTTATGAGATTGATCTTATCTTTGTTATCCACTTCACCAAGGTAAGTAACGTTTGGCAGCCGGCTCGCTTCTTCTCTGACTTTGTCTGCGTAATTGAGATCCCCCTTTCCAGCGATCACGAAATGGATGTCAGGTCTATCTTTGAGTAATTCGGCGACCTTCAAGACGCCCAGAGGATTCTTTCTAGGTTCCAAGGTTCCGAGATACGACACCAGTTTCGCTTTCTCCGGAATATTGTATCGTTTCAAGAAATCGCTTGTGTCGGCTGCGGCAAATTGTAGAAATTGTTCTTCGTGAACGCCCCCAGGGAATAAGAAACATTTTTTGGGAGAACATCCCATTTTGACCTGTGCATCTTTTTCCAACGGAGTGACTACAAGCACTAGGTTTGCTGTTTTGAGGATTTGGGAAAGGGAAAACTTGTTCCAAGCCATTCGGAATGTCCTCTCGCCCAGAGAATAGCGCTTCTCAGAAGGCTCTTGAAAGTGTGACATGTGGCAAAACACTATAGGGTCTTTGTAACCTCCTAGGTCTCGCATGTATCGTCTCCAGGCGACGAATTTGGCGACTTCTTCGGGTCCGTTCCAGAGTGTGCTGTGCGTTATTAGCACGTTTAGGTTGAACTCGTCAACCACCTTTTCTATAATGTGAACGCTGTCTCGAAAGTTGATGCGACGACGAGGCCACTTGACGATGAAGCTGTCGACGCGAATCACGGGAATCCCGAGCTCTGGGTCGTCAACAAGAACGTAGCCTTTATTCTCTGCCAGACTCTCAGGAGGAATAACTTCCACACCATCGTGATAAATGCTGGTAATTAGGTAAGCTTTATGCCCGAGCGCAATGAAGTCTCTAACCATTCGTTGGGCAACCAGTTCTTGACCTTTGCTGGTGCTTGTTTGATACATCAAGACGCCTATGCGCTTGTTCAATCTCTTCCAGCTCTCCCTGTTTAACTTCTTAGATAATGGAATACTGCAATTAAGGCTTCTTGCGAATTATAATTCGCAAAATTGCGAATCCCTATACGATCTTTCAGGGTCAAATTTGCAAAAAGTGCCAAGACAAATTGGCAAAAAAAAATCACTGTTTGTTCAACTGAGAACGCCTATAATGCGCGAAGATGGTTACCTTTTCGGAGTCCGCGTAGAAAAAACTTGAGCGAAAGCTCCTTCTTTTTTCTCTAACGCTTTCTGCTAAGTAAAAATTCTCAGAATTGCAAACGCCAAAAAGAAGATTGCGCCAGCAATTAGGAACTGAGGAAGAAAGCCCAGCGTTTGAGCCAGAAAAGGCCCCAGGAAGCAACCGGACGCCGCGCCCAAGCCTACGAGAACGTCGAAAACGCCAGCCTTGCCTGTGGGTATGAGTGACATCGAGAGTGAAATCGTGAGAATATAGTAAAATGCGTAAGCAAAGTTTAGCAACACCAAAATAAGAGCAGCGAAAAGCGTCGTGGCAAAACCTATCTGGACGACTGCAGCCAGCAGAAAGATCAATGCACTTTGAAGAAGGACAATTCGGCGTACCTGCGTTTTCGCATCTGTAAACACCGATCTTCCGCCAACGAAGAGGTAACCTGCGATAGCGCCTCCCGAGTTTAACATGTAAATCACATAAATCAAGCTTGGGGGAGAGGCGAGCTTTTGGGCGAAGAAGATCGGCAAAGGCGTTAAGAACGTGTTTAATGCTAAGGAGAAGAACACCAAGGCGATGCCGAATGCGAGGAAGCTTTCTTGTTTGAGTTTATCGGTCGAAGGGTACCCATCGAGAATCTGTGAGGCGGCTCTAACGCCGCGGTCAGTGTAGTCTATCTTCCTTTCTATGCTCACCAATCTCCGCTCAAAGATCAGGAGCGGGTCTGACACTAGGAATATGGACAGAACAAAAGCAACCAAGTTTAGACCGCTGCATAAAAACAATGTGTAGTGGGCACTTAAGCTGAGAGTTGAGGCTACCAGTCCTAGTAGCAGTCCCAGGAGCCAGCCGACTTCGGTGAGTTTCTTATAGGAAGCGAAGGATTTTTCCCAGTCCTGACGAGAATAGTGTTCGGCTATCAAAACGTTTTTCGGAGCCTCATGGGCCACGTGAAGCATTTGCATAACTACGTATAGAACGATGAACAGAACGATGCTCTTCCCGGTGAGCGTGAAAGCGTAGATAATTACGGATGCTGATACGAAAGAAAGAAGAATGTAAGCTTTGTAGCGTCTGGTTTTGTCGCATATGTAGCCCCAGAAAAAAGAAGCAGGTATCCCGAGTAGCAGTGCCATCGAAGTCATAATGCCTAATTCAACGAGTGATCCGCCGAGGGTTCTCACTACATATAGTGGAATGAAAAT
>Ga0187889_10004636_pt1 | contig 11235 bp, 9 predicted proteins | sample June2016WEW_7_10_2_FD_132992 | JGI IMG/M metagenome (GOLD analysis project Ga0187889, IMG submission 132992) | Peatland microbial communities from SPRUCE experiment site at the Marcell Experimental Forest, Minnesota, USA - June2016WEW_7_100 | ecosystem: Environmental > Terrestrial > Soil >... | reverse complement strand
GGATGCAGGGGGTGAGATTTGAACTCACGGACTCCTACGAGACTAGGACCTCAACCTAGCGCCTTTGACCAAGCTGGGCCACCCCTGCACGGGCCTCCCGCGCGTAATGGGTTTTGGCGATAACCTTTACGAGCGCGGCCCGCCCCGGCGAGCCGGCCGGGCGGAGGCCGCAAAAGGCCTTGTACGGGGAGGGGGTGCCAGCCCTCCCATGACCGACCACGGACCGACCGGCGCGACCGTGTTTATCGGCCAGAAACCGACCATGACCTACGTATTCCAGGTCGTGAGCCAGCTCAATTCGGGAGCCGGCCCGGTCGTCGTAAAGGCCCGCGGGAACGCGATCGGGAAGGCGGTCGACGTGGTCGAAGTGGTCCGGCGCCGCTTCCTGGAGGGCCAGGTGAGCGTAGGCACGATCCTGATCGACACCGAACGGCTCGTGAACCGCGAGGGACGGGACGCCAACGTCTCGTCGATCGCGATCCCGCTCAGCCGAACGGGCCCGGCCCCGGGGGGCTTGGCGGCGCCCGCGTCCCCTCAGCCCCCGCCCGAACCGCATCCCCACTAGGAGTCTCGGGCAACCGCCGGACCACCCAGGTCCCGGCCCAGAGGTCCCCGAGACGCTGACGTTCGGAGGTCGCGGCGATGAGCACGACCGCTCCCACTCCGAGCAGGGCAATCCCTCCGAGGACGAACGAGAGGACGCCCACGAGCGCGAGGATCCCGACCGGCAACGCGACCCCTCCGAGAGTGAGGGTGGTCGACGTGCCGGCCTTCAGGCCGAACGCCAGGGCGATCGCGACCCCGATGCCGACCACGGTGAGGAGCGGGAGCACGGTCGTGTTGCGGACCAGGGAGGAGAGGCCGCTCGGCGTCGCGAGGGTGCGTTCTCGAACCTACAGGCCGAGGAGCCGCTTCCCGAGGGTAGTTCCCCAGAACGTCTCCGCGAGAACGAAGTAGAGGAACGCCCAGGCGATGAACCCGAAGATGGCGGCGTTGAACGCCACGTTCGAGAGCGCGTCCGCAAACCCGCCGGGCATCGTCAGGAGCAGGGCGGCCCATACCGCGACCGCCGGTAGGGTCACCACCGCTAGGTCGACCAGGAACGCCGAGATCCGGGCCCCCACGGTGGCAAACCGACCAACGCCGATGTCCCGGGCGATCCAGACGAGCCAGCGGGCGGTCCGCCACGACCGGAACCCTTCTCGCCCGTCCCCGGTCCCGACTCGGGCGCTCGCGTCCAGGTTCGCTTGGTCCGCCACGACCCAGCCGGGGACCCGGAGGTCCTGCCAGGGGCGGTCCTCGGCCGCCGGACCCAGGCCGAGCAGTCCCCGTGCCTGCTCCACGGCGGCGCGGCTCGCGGCGGCGGAGTCGTGAAGCGATTCGGAGAGCCGCCCGTCGAGACCGGCGCGGAACGCCCGTGCGAGCCGGGTGATCGGCGGGAGCACGATGGGTAGAACAGGAGTCCCCACCGGGGTCCAGTCCCGGCCTAGTGCCCGATGGCCCAGGTACGCCGCGACGAAGGCAAGGATCCCCGAGATGTATACGAGGTCGAGAATCCCCGCCCCCCCAATTGTGTACAGACCCGAGGGCCCGGTACCGTAGAGCGGGGGCTGCCGAAGGAGGTCCGCCCCGAGGAGCACCCCGAACGTGCTGCCGAGGAAGGCTGTAGGGATCGCGAACCCTTCCTCCTTCGGGAAGACCCGTCGGGCGAGCCCCGCCGCGGCCAACCCGGCACCCACGGGGGGAATCAGGAAGAACGGGAACGACTCGGTGATCCCGACACCCGGGATGGCGCTCGAAGCGACGAACGTGAGCACGAGGACCGCCGAGGTGAGCGCCACGAGGAACGCCACGCGCCGAGCGAGCGGGTCGTCGGACGCGAGGGCGACCCCCCCAACAACCGCCGAGAAGGCCGTCGCCCCGGCCAGGACTACCAGCTCGTTCCCGACGTAATCCGAGAGGCCGAGCGCCGAGCCGGTGGCATGCGAGAGGCCTGCGGTGACGGGCAGGACCAGCAGGAAGAGCAGCCCGCCCTCCACCGCGAGCAGGACCAGGAGCCGGGATAGTGACCGGGAACGGGGCGGTGCGACCCGACCGAAGGCGAGCAACCCGACCAGGAGCGGGAAGATCGCCCCGGCGAAGCTCACCGTGACCCAGTCGGTGGAGACCGGAGCGATGGGAAGGAGCCCGAACGTCGCGAGGATGGCTCCGGGCAGGAGGAGCCAGAACGACTTCCGCCCGAACCCGATGCTCTCGGCGAACGGTCCTCGCTCCCAGGCGACCAGGAACAGGACCACCCATAGAAGCCCGGGGAGGGCCAGAGAGACAGTGTCCGCGACGATGTCGCTCGTAAGCTGGAAGAGGTCAACCACAGTTCACTCGTTTTCCCTGATCAGGGGGTCTCCCGAGGGGCCCGGGGGGCCTAAACGTTTTGTCGGGTATCCGGCATCGGAACCGCATGACTGCATCCCGTCAAGAGAAGGATTCGCTGGGTCCGCGGGACGTTCCCGAATCGGCGTACTGGGGCATCCAGAGCCTCCGAGGAAAGGAGAACTTCCCGGTGAGCGGTCTCCACGCCTCCAAGCACCTCATCCGGTCGTACGCCTGGCTCAAGCTCGCGTGCTGTCGCGCGAACTTGGAGAAGGGGGGCCTCGACGCCGAGCGCGGGAAGTTCATCGCGCAGGCGGCCGAGGAGATGGCCGCCGGCAAGTTCGATGGCGAGTTCATCGTCGACGTCTTCCAGGCCGGGGCGGGGACCTCGACCAACATGAACGTGAACGAGGTCCTGGCGAACCGTGCGCTCGAGCTCGCGGGAAAGTCCCGCGGCAACTACGAGTACATGAGCCCGAACGACCACGTGAACCGGGGCCAGTCGACGAACGACACCTACCCAGCCGCGGCCCAGGTCGCGGTGATGTTCGCGCTCAAGGACCTGAGGGTCTCGGTCACGACCCTCATCGAGAGCCTGCGTCGCAAGGGTCAGGAGTTCGTCCGGTTCCCGAAGTCGGGACGGACGCACCTCAAGGACGCACCGCCGATCTCGCTGGGGTCGGAGTTCCTCGCGTACGCGACCGTGCTGGAACGGGTCCTCGAGCTTCTCCCGAGCGTCGAGAGCGCCCTCGCGGAGATTCCCCTGGGCGGGAGCGCGGTCGGTACGGGCCTCAACTCCGTCGTCGGCTTCCGCGCCCGCTCCGTCCAAGAGTACGCGCGGCTCACCGGCCTCCCGCTCCGGGTCGCCCGGGACCCGTTCGAGACGATGCAGAGCCGGTTCCCGCTCGGCGCCGCGTCGGGCTGGCTCCGGACGCTCGCGCTCGAGCTGATCCGCATCGCGAACGACCTCCGCCTCCTCTGCAGCGGGCCTGCGACGGGGTTCGACGAGATCCGTCTGCCCGAGATCCAGCCCGGCTCGTCCATCATGCCGGGAAAGGTCAACCCCTCGGCCGCCGAGGCCCTCGACCAGATCGCTTTCCACGTCGTCGGCGCGGACACGGCCACGATGCTCGCGGTCCAGGGGGGCCAGCTCGAGATCAACGTGATGATGCCGCTCGCCGCGTTCGAGGTGATCTTCTCATCCGAGATCCTGACGAACTACCTGCCCGTCTTCGCTCGGACGTGCGTCGACGGCATCACCGCGAACCCGGCGCGCCTCGAGCAGTACATGGTCCGGTCCGCGGCGATCGCGACCATTCTCACGCCCAAGCTCGGCTACATGAAGGTCGCCGAGGTGATCCACGAAGCCGAGCGGACGAGCCGACCGGTGAAGGAGATCCTGGTCGAGCGCAAGCTCCTGACGAAGGACGAGGTCGAGGCCCTGCTCGGGAACGCCGCGCTCCTCAAGCTCACCCAACCCGTGCCCTAGGGAGAGTCGGCCCACCCACCGGGTTAAGTCCCCTCGGTCTGTCCGCGAGCGCACGCCATGGCGACCATCGAGGAGACGGCCGTCGCCCTGGGCAACCAGACCTCGGACGAGTTCCGCAAGGCCGCGGAGGTGCTCGGAAAGGTCGGCCTGACCCAGTACGAGGCCCGCGCCTACATCGCGCTCGTCGCCCGGGGGCTCGGGGACGCCGCCACCCTCGCCACGGCGGCCGGGATCCCGCGCACGAGCGCCTACAAGGTCCTCGAGTCGCTCGCCGAGAAGGGGTACGCCAAACCGACGGGCGGCAAGCCGATCCTGTTCCGTCCGACCCCGCCGCTCGACGTCGCGTAGACGCTGAAGGGCGCGATCCAGGAGGTCTTCGAAAAGCTCGCGACCCTCCACCGCGTCGTGGCCGAGCACGGAGAGCCGCAGCTCGTCTACCTGCTCTCGGGCCGGGAGAAGGTCCTCCAGAAGATCGGGGAGCTTCTCGACCAGTCGACCGGGGCGTTCATCCTGACGACCCCCCAGCTCGCCGACTTGAGGGACGAGCTCGGGAAGAAGATCCAGCACGCCGTGAAGCGCGGGGTCCGCGTGACGTTCATCACCACCCCGCTCCAGCGCATCCCGGAGGGGGTGGAGTTCGTCCCGCGGGAGAACCTCCGCGCGACGGAAGCCCTCTCGGACGGGGCGCACGCCCTGCTCGCGGCCCCCGGCCTGGAGGCGTGCGGCTTCACCGACAACCCGATCCTGATCGCGCACCTGAAGCAGTTCCTCGAGATGGTCCTCGAGAAGGGGCCCAACGAACCGACTCCGTGACGAGACCCTCGGGCCTCGAACACCGGGTCCGACGACCTCCTCCGGCTGAGCGGGTCCGCCGCCGCTTGGCGGCGGTCGCGGGGGACCGGGTGGCTCGCGAGATGCCGAGCGGCTACCACCGGCTCGGCCGGGTCCTCGTCATCCAACGACCCGAGGCGCTCGCCCCGTACGACTCCCTCCTCGGCACCGCCTGGCAGGAGGAGCTGGGTGTCGAGACGGTCCTGGTCAAGTTCGGCCCGATCGAAGGGGAGCTCCGGATCCCCCGGGTCCGATGCGTGGCCGGGGGGCGGACCGAGACCGAGGTCGTCGAGCACGGGGTGCGTTGGCGGTTCGACGCGGCCCGGATCATGTTCGCCGCCGGGAACCGGACCGAACGGATCCGAGCCGGTCGGCTGGTCCGCCCGGGGGAGGCAGTCGTCGATCTCTTCGCGGGGATCGGGTACTTTGCGATCCCCGCCGCGCTCCGCGGCCGGGCCGGGTCCGTCTGGGCCGTGGAGAAGAACCCGCTCTCGGTGCGCTACCTCCGGGAGAACGCGGTCCTGAACGGAGTCGAGGAGCGGGTCCGCGTCGTTCCCGGGGACAACCGAACGGTCTCCCTTCCCGAAGGAGCATTCGACCGCGCGTTCCTCGGCTACCTACCGAGCGCGGTGCCGTGGGTGCCTCGCGCGGTCGCGCTCCTCCGACCGACCGGCGGCTGGTTACACGTCCACACGGTGGCGGAAGTCCGAGCCCCGCTCTCCGAAGCCGCGGCGGCCGTGGAACGCTCGGCCGAGGCGGCTGGGGCCCGTCCCCTCGAGCCCAGCCGGGTGCGGGTCGTGAAGCCGTACAGCCCGGGTCGTGACCACGTCGTAGTGGATGCCCGACTCGTCCAACGTTAGGCGGTCCGCGGGGCTGGCGCACGCGCCCCGAGGGTCTTGATCGTGGCCGGGAACGCCGTCGCGAACCGTTCGATGTCCCCGGGGGGGTTCGAGAACGAGACGCGGACGAACCGCCCTCCGCTCTTGGGCGAAAGGTAGTTGCCGGCCCGCACGAAGACGCCGTGGCGTCGGAGCATCTCGTCCTGCACTGAGTCCGGGCTGACCCCGGTCGGAGCGATGTCGATGACCATCATGTTCGCCCGGGAGGGGTAGACGGGAAGGGTGGCCCCCGAGACCCCCGCGACGACCTCGCGGATACGGGCCCCGTTCGCGCGCGTTTGGCGGACGACGGCGCCGATCCATTGGGGTTTCGTGCGGAGCGCGGCGAGCGCCGCGGCCTGGGAGAGGACGTTGACCCCGAGGTCGTTCGTGTTGAACCGCGTGATCGTCTTGAGAAGCTCGGGACGCGCGAGGAGGCCTCCGAGCCGAAGGCCGGCGAGCCCGCAGTTCTTCGATACCGACCAAACGGTCACGGTCTCCTCTGGGGCGAACTCGGCGGCGAGCGCGTGTCCGTCCGAGAAGTCCCGGTACGTCACGTCGTTGAGCAGGAGGAGGTGGCGGTCGTGGGCGATCTCGGCGATCGCTCGGACCTCGTCGCGCGGGTATCCCGAACCGAGCGGGTTCAGCGGGTCGATGAGCAGGATCATGCGCGTCCGGGGACCGACCGCCTCCTGGACCCGGTCCGCGGTGAGCCGGTAGGGGGGAGCGTAGATGTCGAGGTTCTTCGGGACGGCCCCGCTGAGCTCGACGAACCGGTGGATGATGAGGTAGCTCGGGTCCGAGGCGATGACCTCGTCCCCGGAGGAGAGCAGGGCGCGGGTGGTCATGTACAGCGCCTCCGTGCCGCCGCCCGTGAGGAACGGGTTGAGCCCGGGCATGCCGAAGTCCTTCGCGATTACGTCCAGGAGCTCGGGGTCCCCCGTCGCGAGCGGGTAGCCTTCGTACCGACGGTCACGGACCGCAGCTTCGAGGGCGGTGCGGATGATCTCGTTGGGGACGAGGTGGTTCGTGTTCTGGCTCATCCAGGCAATCTCGTGATGGTGCGCATGCGCGTATCGGAACGCGTCGGAAGCGGGGGTCGACACGATGGAAAGACGGGGGCCCCGAGCTTAACGGCTTTCGTTTGACGGGTTCGACGGCCCGCCGGCCTCGGCGAGGAACGTCGTGACGATGCCGGCCGATTGGAGGCGGGCCGTCATGCGGGGGAATCCGTTCTGAGCGAGGAGCGTCAGGAACGCGGCTCGGTCCGGGAGCGAACGCAGCGACTGGGGCAGGTACCGGTACGGCCCCGCGCTGCCCACTGCGCCGCCGAGCCAGGGGACCACACGGTCGAAGTACGCGTGGAAGAGGCGGCCGACCATCGGTGAGACCGGCTCGGTGATCTCGAGGGTCAGAAAGACCCCTCCCGGTCGGAGGACCCTCCGCACTTCCCGGAAGGCGACGGAGAGGTCGGAGAGGTTGCGGGCCAGAAAGGCGTTCGTCACGACGTCGAAGGCCCCGTCCGCGAACGGGAGCTGGAGCGCCGTCGCCCGGGCAAAGTCGAGACGAGCCCGCTCGGGCCGGCCCGCGGAAACGCGTGTGGCGTTGTCGAGCATCGCGCGCGTGAAATCGGCGCCGACCACCCCGGTCGCCTTGTAGTGACGCGCCAGGAGGCGGGCCAGCTCCCCGGTCCCGCATCCGAGGTCCAAGACCCGGTGAAGCGGACCCGGTCGGCGGAACCGGTCGAGGTCCCACAGGGCGCGCGGCCGCCACAGGAGGTCGTTGACGAGCGACGCGACGTGGTCGAACCATTCGTAGCCCCTCGCGATATGCGTGAACATCCGACGCACGTCCCGCTCGAAGCTAGGGAGCGAACGGTCGGGGAGCGGCGAGCCATCCGGCGCACTCGGGCCCCCAGTCTCTGCGGACACCATCGGGTCGGCCACCCGGGCGGCCGCCATAACCCTGGGGGTCAGCCGTCGGTCCCGATGGACTTCTCGAGCTGCTCCAACCGCTCGGCGAAATCCGGCCGGAAGTTCGCCACTCCGCTCGCGCGGGCCTCGGTCAGCCACCGTCGCGCCTCGGCCCGCTCGCCCTTCTCGGCGGCGAGGTGGGCCAGTCGGAACAGCATCTCCGCGACCTCGGCCGGCATCTGGAGCTCCCGGGCCTTCGCGAGCGCGACCTGGTAGTGGCCCTCGGCCGTGGGGTAGTCCCGCTCGGCCTCGGCGATCATCCCTTCGGACATCACGAGCTGCTGGTCGCCGAGCAGGTCCCCAATCGGTCCTAGCACCTGATGGGCCCGGGCGAGGGGCGCCCGCGCAAGTTCGGGGTGGTGGCGCTCCGCTTGCCACTGGGAGAGGTTCAGGTTGCAGTACCCGATCCAAATCGGCGAGCGGGAACGGTCGGCCGCCTCAATCGCCTTCGTTAGGTCTCGGATCGCGTCCTCGGGACGCCCGGTGTGATACTCCATGACGGCCTGGTTCATCAGCACCCGCGCGCGGGCGCCGAACTCTCCGGCCGTCTCGAACAGCGCGGCGGCGCGGCCGTAGAGCTCGAGCGCCGGGTCGATCTGGGTGGTGCCGACCGGATAGAGGGTATTCGCGAGGTCCACGAGCGAGTGGCCCAGCTCAAGGGGAGTTCCCTCGCGCTCGGCGATCTCGACGGCTGCACGCTGGTGGAATACCGCCCGGTCGAACTCTCCCCGTCGCCAGCCCACGATCCCGAGGACCCGATGGCCGGCCAGGAGGTCGCGTGGAGTGCCGACCTTCTCGAGCCGCTCGAGCGCTTCGGTCGCGAGGGCCTCGGCCGACTCGAATTCGTTCCGGGTCGCCCGGGTCTGCGCGAGGCCGAGAAGCGCCCGCCCGAGCTCGAGGTCGGCGCCGCCCACGCTCCGGGCCAGGGTGACCGCTTCCGTGAGGAACTGCTCGGAGCGAGGAAGCACTCCGATCTCCTCCAAGAGCCGGCCAATCTCGGTCAGCAGGCGGACCTCCACCCGTGGGTCGCGGTCGGGTCGACGCCGTTCGGCCTCGAGGGCGCGGGCAACGTGTTGTACCGCCGTCTGGAATGCGAAATCGCGAGCCTCCGCGCGGGCCGCCTTCATGTTGTACTCGACCGCTTTCGCGTCCTCACGGCCCAGGTAGAAGTGACGGGCGAGCTCGGAATCGCTGGTGCCCGCCTTCCCTTCTAGGGCGCGGCCCACGCGTGCGTGGAGGATGCGCCTTCGCGTCTCCGTGAGGCTGGCGTACATGTCCCGACGGACCGCCTCGCTCACGAACTCGTAGACCTCCCCGCCCTTCTCGCGGACGAGACCGTCATGGACGAGGTGGTCGAGGCTCTCGGTGACCCCTTCCTCTCCGCTGCCCGCGACCGCCGAGAGGTTGGTGAATTGGAACTCCTTGCCGAGCACCACGGCATAGGTGAGCACCCGACGCTCGCGGTCCCCGAGCGTCTTGACCCGGTCGAGGAGCATCTCGGTAACCCCGTGGACCGCGCAGTCGCGGTCGTTCGTGGGCGTGAAGTACCCTGTGGCCACCCGCACCAGCTGTTCGACAAAGAGCGGGTTCCCGTCGGTCTGGGCGAGCCACCGACGAACGTCATCCTGGTTCGGGGCACGCCCCCCGTGGATCCATCGAACGAACTCCTCCATTTCGGCGATGTTCAACCCTCGAACGGGAATCGTGAGGATGCCGGGGACCCCCGAGAGCGTTTCGATCGCCTCCCGGGTCCGCTCCGGAATCTCGGTGGACTCGGCGTGTGTGGCAGCGAACGCGATACGCGTCGTCGAAAGCTGGCTCACGAACTGGCTGAGGAACTCGAGGGTCGAGCTGTCCGCGAAGTGAAGGTCGTCGATCGCGATCAGGAGCGGGCACTTCTGCGCCCGTTCGAGGAGATGTCGTTCCAGGCGCGCGAACAGCTCTTCGCGGCTCGTACCGAGCCCTTCGGGCTGGGTGACACCGGTGGGGGCCAGCGTCTCTTCGAGGTCGTCGGACAAACGGACCGTCTCGGGTACCTCCGGCGGGCTAACCGCGGGTGCAAAACTGAGGGCGGCCCGGGCCAGCGCCCACGCCGGTGGCGAGGTCGGAGCCCCGGGCATCCTCTCGGAAGCAAGGAGTGCCCGAAGCAACGAGAACGCGGGCGGGAGCTCCTCCGGGAGCGCCCGGCCCGAGAGGACCGTGCATCCCTTCTTCGTGGCGAGTTCGATGAGCCCGTTCAAGATTTGGGTCTTGCCGACGCCCCCGGGTCCGGTCAGCAGGAGGCCTCCGCCCGCTCCGCCGAGCGTTCGGGTGAGAAGGCGCTCCGCTTCCTCGCGGATCTCCTCTCGTCCGAAGATCGGAGGCCGGGATGTGAATCGGGAGCCTCGGGTCGCCATCATGGATGAAATCAGCCCGTCCGGACTTATAATGCTCGTTCGTCGCGCGGCTTGCCCGGGTCCGCGCCAGGCAGGTCGTTCTCTCGGGAAGGGGCCGACGACACAAGTCCCAGTTGCTGGCCTAGCTCGAGGAATTGGGTCTCGAGGTGAGGTCGGAGCTGCACGAGGCCTAGGTCCACGGCCGCCGCGTAGGCGCGTCGGGCCCCCACCAGGTCCCGGGTCTTGTAGCGAAGGCGAGCGAGGTAGAAGGCGGTCTCCGCTTCATCGGCTGGGAGCTGGAACCGGCGGTACATGTCGACGGCCTGTTCGTAGGCCCGTTCCGCTTCGTCCCACAAGCCCCGCCGTTCGGCGATCAGGCCCCGATTGAGCTCTACCCACCCCAGCCCGAGCTCGTCCGGATTGTGTTCGAGCGCCCGACCGACCTGCTCGTTGTCTCTCTCGGCGTCCTCGATCTGGCCCAGGGCGAGCCGCATCTCGGCTCCCGCCGCGAGCGCCCGACCGGCCTCTCGGCTGTCATGCACGCGCTCGGCCGCTTCCTGGGCCTTTTCTAGGTACTCGAGACCGTCCTGGGGGCGAGTTTCGCCGAGCGTTACGCCCCAGTTGAGGTACGCCCGCGAGAGCTCGGACCAGTCATCCGTACGAAGGAGCTGCATCACCGCGCGGTCGTACCACGCCAACGCGATGTCCTTCACTTCGGGGCCGAGAGAGGCAAACGCGTTGCCGATGTCGATGGCGAGGCTGCCTAGGCTGCGGGCGTCGTCGGACGGCTCTAACGAGTCGAGCGCTCGCATGCACCCTTCGAGCGAGTCCCGGTATGCTCCCCGTCGGAACGCGACCCGTGCCAGGAGTCGGTGGGCGAGCGCACTCCCGAGCCGGTCGTCGGCCTCCCCGAACAAGTGCAGCGCCTCCGTGCCGCGAGTGACGGCCATGTCCAGGTCGAGGCTCTCCCGAGCGACATCGCCGCGGGAGAGCAAGAGTCGAGCCCGAATCCGGGGGGACCCGGTCCCGAGCCGTTCCAGGGCCTCCGTGAACCGCTGGTCCGCGCTGTGGAAGTTGCCGAGCGAGTAGTAGAGGTTCCCCAAGGTTTCGGCGACCTCCACTCGCTCGCTCCGTCGGTCTCCGGGGAGCGAGGCCAGGTCGAGGAGGACGCGTTCCAGGTGGTGGGCCGCGACCTCGGGTTCGCCCGCCGTCCGTGCCGCCTCGGCAGCGCGTCGGTTGTATTCGTAGGACTTCGCCGGGACCTTCCCTAGGAAGTAGTGCCGTCCGAGCTCGGCGAGCACCGATAGGGTCGGTTCGGG
>Ga0187889_10004629_pt1 | contig 11243 bp, 9 predicted proteins | sample June2016WEW_7_10_2_FD_132992 | JGI IMG/M metagenome (GOLD analysis project Ga0187889, IMG submission 132992) | Peatland microbial communities from SPRUCE experiment site at the Marcell Experimental Forest, Minnesota, USA - June2016WEW_7_100 | ecosystem: Environmental > Terrestrial > Soil >... | reverse complement strand
CACACCTTCTCCACGGTCGCCGAGGCGTACTCGGCGAGGGCCGTGAGATCCGACTCGCCGGCCGCACCGGCGGCGAGGAGTTGGCCCCGGAACTCCAGGAGGGGATCCACCGCCTGCCACTGCTGCAGTTCCTCGCGCGTGCGGTACGAGCCGGCGTCGCTGGGCGAGTGGCCGCTCTGGCGGTAGGTGAGGATGTCGAGGAGGACGGGGCCCTCGCCCGCGGCGAGCACGGAAAGCTTCCGGCGGAAGGCGTCGATGACCGCCAGCGGGTTGTTCCCGTCCACGGTTTCGGCGTGCAGGTTCCACCGGTTCAGGCCAGCGGCCAGGGTGGCCAGCCGCTCAAAGCCCATGGTCTCACCCCGGGGCTGGCCCCCCATCCCGTAGAAGTTGTCCATGACGGCGAAGATGATCGGCAGGCCGCCGCGGTAGTCCGGCTCCCAGAGCGTCCAGAGCTGGCCCATGGTGGCGAAGTGCAGGGCCTCCCACACCGGACCGCAGCCCAACGATGCATCCCCGATGTTGGCGACGGCGATGCCGGGCCGCCGCCGGGCCCGCTTGTAGAGGGCTGCCCCGGTGGCGATGTCGGCGCTCCCGCCGACGATGGCGTTGTTGGGGTAGATCCCGAACGGGGGGAAGAAGGCGTGCATGGAGCCGCCCAGGCCCCGGTTGAATCCGGTGGCGCGCCCGAAGATCTCCGCCAGGAGGCCGTAGAGCAGGTACTCGATCGCCAGAGCCTTGCCGCTCACGGGGGCCTGCCGCTCCACCACCCGGAGGATGGCGCCGTCGAGGTACGCCTCCATGATCCGCTGGAGGTCTGCTTCGCTCAACTGGTGGATCGCAGAGAGCCCCTTGGCGATGACCTCGCCGTGGCTTCGGTGGCTGCCGTAGATGTGGCTCTCCACGTCGAGGAGGAACGCCTCGCCCACGGCCGCGGCCTCCTGGCCGATGGACAGGTGCGCCGGGCCCTGGTGGTTGTAGGCGATCCCCTTGTAGCGCCGCACCCGCTTGAGTTCGGCGAGCATCTCTTCGAACTCGCGGATGAGCAGCGTGTCGCGGTAGATGCGGCGGGCATCCTCCGCGGTGAGGCGACCGCCGGCCAGCTCATCCGCCAGCGTCTGGCGATAGACGTTGACCGGGATCCTCCCCAGGTCGATGGTTTCGGATCGCCGGACTTCCTCCGGGGCGATGACGAGACGTTTGACCATGTTCAGCGTGCTCCGACGAGAGGGACCCTGCGCGTCACCAAGGGCGGCGTCCGGGGAAGGAAGCCGTCAAGATGGAGCGGGTCGTGTCGAAGGTGTCGGCGCGGCATCGTACGGATCCTCCAGGAGGTCGAACGCGCAATGCCGCCTCTTCCGCAGGCGTTTTAGCAGCGCTGCCAATACAAGTCAAGGACCGTGGGGAACGAGACGGGATGTGTCGGACGATCGGGGAACGGCGGCGGTGGGTCGGGGCAGTCGGCTCGGATGGGTCCGGCGCTCGCTAGGCGCGGGAGGATTTCGGACGCGGGACACGAGTGTCCTGAGTCAGAGATCCGCAGCATTTGTCGGGGCTGGCCAGGGCGTCCCGGAGCGCCGCGCCCGCGGGGCCGACCCAGTGCTTCGCGCCGGGTACCCCGGTCCGGCACGGAGGCCCCCGATCTGTGGGGGCCGACCCCGGCGCGCCAACCCTCATGTAATCCTCACTGGATTCGCCAAGCTCTGGTTACCGCCTTCCACGCCCGCTTTCTCCAGATGACGCAGCCCGAGACTGAGGCCACGGCCTTCCATCCGGTTTGAGGAGAGCGTGCGGATCCTTGTCGATACAAAAGCCCACCTCGGAAAACGAGGTGCCTACCTCTTGGGCCAGCCGGAACTTACAGCATAGATTACCAGGCCTTCTTGCGGTCCACCAAACGTCACTTGTTTATGAAAAGCCAGGGAATCGAATTCACCCAGACCGCGACGGTGGTGCGCGGGCCAGGATTAGACAGCCGATGCGGAGTAGTAGAGGGGTATGTGATACTATCTCCCGGGCCTAACGTATAGCACTCCTGCCCCAATTCGAGGTTCAACTTACCCTGAATGACAAGCCCGCACTCAACTCCTTCGTGGCGGACCTTCTCCTTTCCGGTCGAGGCGCCAGGCCCCCATTCATTGACAACAAACTCACATTTCAAGTCATAGTGCTTCGAGAGTAGTTGGAACCTCGCGTTGCCTTCAGTGATAAGAGTCTTGCGCTTTTCCTTGTGTAGGACAGGAGAGCCGTTATTCCCATCCTCATTCGATTCCAGGAGCGAAGCTACACTCACCTTCAGGCAGTTGGCAATGAGACTAAGGACGCTCAAGGACGGATTTGCCTTGCCGCGCTCCAATTGGCTAACCAGGCTCGGGGTCACGCCCGCATGATCTGCCACGGCCTTCAACGTTAACCCTTCACCCTTGCGCAATTCTCGGATTCTCGTTCCGAGGTGGGCGCTGATGTTGGCCATTCGTGCCTCTCTCCCCCTCCGGCAATTCGAAACACCGAAGCCAGCCCAAAGATTCCCGCAAGCCGATCGTCCCTGTGTAAAACGTAACTCTATTAAATTGTAGAACCACTTCAATTCTTGTCAAGTCAAAAAACCTACCCAACGACGATTTCAATCACTTCGTCGCCGTTTTCTTAGCGCCACTTACGAAAGTGGAGTGAAACGATCTTGGCATGAATCCGATGGTAGGCCGATCGGAGTTTTGTCGGCGTGCGCCATGGCTTTTTCTCTTGACAAATTTTAAATATTAATTAACTTATTCTTAAGATGTACTTCAATTCGTCGGACTGAGTCGGACCTTTGGCGGCCATAACCGAGGATTGACTCATGGACTTCCGCCGCCCAGCTGACCAAGGGACCCCTCCCCGTCCCCAGCGAGTTCGCACCCGGATCGGCTCAAAGGCAAGACTCTACAGATCCAGACCTCTTGTCCCACCACAACGGGCGCTCGCAGCCGGACTCTTCATCCGACCCCATTTGAGAACTAGGTGTCATGCAATGCAGTCGCGGGCTCACGCCGGAGCAAGGGCGAGCTCTTTGACGCACCGGAGGCACAGGAGGTGATCTTCGAGGCCTTGGACGAGGCGGAGAAGGTGGTGAATGCCGAGGGGGTGATGTTGCGGGCGCAAGAGACGGACCGTGAAGGCGCTCCAGAACTTGTATTCTCGGCAGGTGCTCACCGAGCTATTTGACTGCAGGTCGAGGTCGACGCATCTAGTGCTGAGGCGTCAATACGCGGGGGAGCCCAGCGCGGGGTCACTGACGAGCAGGAAGGCACGATGTCTCACGCGGCCGCCTGCACGACGTCCCCGGCATGTTGCCCCGCTAGACCCCGTCGTGTTGCTGCCTCGGTCGGCATGCAGGCAGGACGGCCGCCGCGGGATCAGGTCTTCTTCGAGCACGAGGTGGCGTTTCTCAGCCAAGGCCGTAGCCCAAGGGTGCCGGACGATGAACGGGCTGGGCATGCCGCTCTACCAGGTCGTGGGCACCGTGGGCAACTTCGAGCGACGGACGGGATGTGCTCCTGCTGCCAATGCGGCAGGTGCTAGTGGATGCCTTGGAGGTGCGGGAGCGGGGCACGATATGAAGCCGGGGTCCTGTGCCGAAATCCCAGCGGCCTCTTCAGGAAAGGAGCGAGGAGATGGTAAAGGCAAAGATTGCGTTCATGCACGGCCCGAACGACCTGCGGATCGAAGAGGTGAGCGTTCCGGACCCCAAGCCGGACCAGATTCTCATCGAGCTGAAGGCCGCAGGTATCTGCGGATCCGATGTCGAGTGCTTCGAGGGCCACTCGAAGGAGGGGCGGTACGACATCGCCCCGTACACGCCCGGCCACGAATGGGCCGGGCAGGTCGCCGCGATCGGGAGCCAGGTCACCGGCTTTAAGGTGGGCGACAAGGTCACGGGCGATTGCTGTATGAACTGCTTCAAGTGCGAGAACTGCAAGCGGGGGCTCATGCCGGCCGCCTGTCTGAACTTCCGCGAAGCGGGTTTCCGGCCCGACTCGCCGGGCGGGTGGGGCGAGTACCTCCTCATGGAAGAGCACTACGTGCATAAGCTCCCGGCGGACTGGAAGTACGAGGAGGGCGCCCTGGTGGAGCCCTTCTCGGTTGGCCACTACGGGGTATGGGGTCCGGGGGGCTGGGTGGACGCCAGCGACGACGTGGTCATCTTCGGCGGCGGCATGATTGGGTTGACCACCCTGCTCGTTTGCAAGGCCGCCAGCGCCAACGTGATGGTGGTCGAGCCCCTGGCAAATCGGCGGGAACTTGCCAAAACGCTGGGTGCCGACGTCGTGATCGACCCCACGCAGGTCAAAGATCTGGCGGCGGAGGTCAGCAAGCACGCGGCCACCTCCCGGGGTGCCACGGTCGTGGTGGAGGCGTCGGGCAACGACCGGGCCATCGCCGCCCTGTTCGACGTGGTGGGCTTCCAGCCCCGCATGCGCCTGATCGGTCACTCCATCGGCCGCAAGGTGCCTATCGAGATCGGCAAAACCATGTGGCGCGGCATCGCGATGTACGGGCAGGGCGGGACCTCCTACCACATGCCACGCACGATCACGTGCATGGATCGCGTGCGAAAGAATGTGGACTTGACGCAGCTCATCTCGCACAAGTTCCCCTTCGAGAAGCTACACGAGGCGATGCAGACCGCCGTCACGAAGAAAGCTGAAGCCCTGAAGGTGATGCTGACGTTCTGAGCAAGGCGAGGCCGCAGGCTGGTACTTGCTACCTGTGGGGAAATGAGCATGGGGTGTGCGAATCGGGTAGGGAGGAAGCACGATGAAGAAATCCATTTGCATTGAAAAGATATTCCTGGAGGTGCCGTTTTACGAACGGTTCAAGCTCGTTAAAGATGCGGGCTTTGACTACGTAGAATTCTGGACCTGGGAGGACAAGAATCTCGACAGGGTTGTTGCCCTTCTCAAGGAATATCATTTACAAGTCGCGAGTATTTCCGGCGATAAGATCTTCTCGCTCATCATCAATGAAGAGCGGGAACCATACCTTGAGTATTTGGCCAGATCACTGAAAGCGGCACATGTGCTCGATTGTCACTACGTGGTCATCCACTCCAACGGGATTGATAAAGGAAAGGTGACCAACGACGGGGCCGGCATCAGCTACGCAAAAAAGGTCGCCAGCATGACCAGAACGCTGGGTGAAGCGGCGAAGATGGCCGAGGCAGCGGGAGTCACCTTAGTCCTCGAAGCGGTCAATACCTACAGTATGCCTGGGTATTTTCTCAACACGACGGCGGAAGCGGGTGACATCGTCCGCGTTGTCGGCTCCCCATACCTCAAAATCCTCTACGATATATGGCATATGCAGCGGATGGAAGGCAACATGGTCCATTTCCTGACGCAGTACAGCGACGTGCTGGGCTATGTCCATATCGGCGATGTCCCTGAGCGGCATGAGCCAGGGACGGGGGAGATCAACTTCGACAAGATCAAGAGCACCTTGAAGTCGCTCGGCTACGAGGGCGTATTCGGGTTTGAGTTGGTGCCGTCCGAATCCTCCGTGAAGTGCTGCGAAATCCTCAAGGCGTTTTAGGGGTAGATCGCGACTCTCGCTTTATCGCTGACGTCTCAGCTTCTGGGCATTGGTGGCTCAAGTGCTTTCACCAACTTCACTGAGGGAGATGAACCGTGACAAATACCAACGGGCTGTTGGCGACCAAACAGGCTGATCTGTTCTTCGAGGACAACGCGGTCGGGCGATTGAAGAAGGAGATCTGGGAGGCGAGCGATCCGCAGATTGACGCGTGGCTCAAGGAATACGGGACGCCCTCACCCTGCGAATGGACCAAGCCGGGGTCGTACATTCAGACCACGGTCCGGCACCAGGTGGAGGCCAACCGGCGGAAGAACGACATCGTGCTGATCCCCCTGGGGTGCACCGAGAACCACGGCAGGCACATGGTGAGCGCGGCGGACACGCTCTACGTCAGCATGATCTGTGAAGGGGTCCGCCGCTACACGGCGAAGCGCGGGGCCCCGGTGAACCTGGCTCTGCCGCCCCTGATGTACGGCGGACACCCCTACCACCACATGGGCATGCCCGGCACCGTCATCCTGCGGGAGATGGTCGTCCGGGAGCTGCTCATCGACGTGATGCTGGGGCTGTGGAACGACGGGTTCCGCAAGCAGATCTTCGTGAACAACCACGGGCACCTGTGGATGCTGGAGGCGGCAGTGCAGGAGTTCTGCAAGCGGTACCAGCTCCCGGGGATCTACCGCGTGATGGACTGGCACCGCGCCGTTCGCGAGTTCTTCCGGACCAGCGACGCGGGCGGGGAGTACGAGACGCCCTTCATCCACGCCGACGAGTCCGAGACGTCGCTGTCGTTGTTCCTCTATCCCGAGATGGTGGACATGGCCTACGCCGTGGATACGGAATCGGTGCAGTTCCTGCCCGGCGGGCACTTCGACACCTCTGTGGATTCCTACCGTCGCCCCCACCGCTGGAGCGAGGGCGAGGGCCATTTCGCCATCGAGATCAAGGGCACCCCGGAGGGAGTGGTCGGGAAGGCGACGAAGGGGGATCCCCGCAAGGCCCGGCGGCCCATGGTCGCCATTATGCGCTACCTGACCTTGGTGCAGGACGAGATCTTGGCGGCGTTCCCCGCCGGGACGCTTCCGCCCACGGACAAAGTGAGTCTCCGCGACCCGGAGGAGCTGGCGCCCTACCTGAAAGAGCCCTTCAGCCCCGGGTGGAAGTCGGTCTATGGGTTGCCCGCGGTCGGTCAGCTCTAGCCGGCTGCTGATACGGGCCCATCTGCGGGCACCCATCCTCCGGAAGGGTACCCGGCGCGCTCGCGCGGCCCTGCGACGTACGGACGCAGTACGCCTCGCGCCTCGTATCGCACGGCGCCTTGCATCTGGACCTGTGTGAGCAGCCTCAGCGAGAAGGGGTCTTTCCAGAAAAGGAGACGGACTATGAAGCAAGTCGGCCTGATCGGACTGGGTGATATGGGGATGGGTCTGGCAAAAAACATCCTCAAGCACGGGTATGAGCTGACCGCGTACGACCTCCGACCGGATCGATTGGCGCGACTCACTCAGTTGGGAGGCAAGGCCGCGGCAGATTGCCGGGAGGTGGGGGAGAACGCTGAGGCGGTGTTCGTGATGGTGCTGAACGGGAGCCAGGTCAAGCAGGTGGTCCTGGGGACCCCGGGGCTGCTGGAGGCGCTGAAGCCGGGCGCCACGGTCATCGTCTCGGCGACGATCCATCCGTCCGACGTGAGGGCACTGGAAGCGCCGTTGGCCGCGAAGGGCATCGACTTGATCGACACGCCGGTGAGCGGCGGCCGGGGGGGCGCAGAGAGCGGCACCCTCACCATGATGGTGGCCGCCAAGGACGCGGTGTTCGAGCGCTGTAAGCCCCTCCTCGAGGCCGTCGGACAGCAGATCTACCGCGTGGGTGAAGAGATCGGCATGGGGCAGACCGTGAAGGCAGCGGTCCAAGCCTTCGTCTGTGCGAGCTACACGTCGCTTTTCGAAGCGCTGGTGCTCGGCGTGAAGGCGGGCGTGAAGCCCGAGATCCTGAACGAGGTATTCAACGCGAGTTTCGTGGCCAGCCCGCTCACGCGGAACGCCATCCCGCTCATCATGGAGCGAAAATTTAAAGGTTCGGGCGGCCAGATCGTGGTGACGCACAAGGACGTCGGCATCTCGATGGCCCTCGGAAAGGACCTGGGGGCAGCGCTATTCACCGTAAGCGCCGCCTATGAGGTCTTCCACGCGGGCAAGTCGCTCTTCCCTGGCGAGGACAACTGGGCCATCGTGAAGCTGTTCGAGCAGATCGCCGGAGTCGAAGTCAAGAAGCAATAACGGAGGAGCCAGAATGAAACTCGGGGTAATTACCGACGGCATCAGTGACGGCATTCACCGGGATCTGGAGCATGCCCTCCAGGTGATGACGGAGGCCGGGCTCCAGTATGCGGAACTGCAGTTCGTTTGGGACAAAGAGATCGGCGATCAGACGCCGGCGGAGATCCAGAAGATCAAGGAGCTGATCGGGCGATACAAGGCGCAGGTCTCCTGCATCACGCGCCACAACTTCTCCGGCCTCTCGGTGATGACGACCACGCCCGACGACGAAGCTTTTAAGAAGCATCTGGAGGGGTTCAAACGGTGCATCCGCGTCGCCAAGGAGTTGGGGACGAACCTAGTCCGGACGATGAGCTATCGGAAGGAGATGATCCTCTTCGGCTACAACGGCGCCGACAAGTGGGTGACCAGCCAGGGCGCCTGGGACAAGTTGCTGAAGTTGATGGAGGCCCCGGTGCGGTTGGCCGAGGATGCGGGGATTACGCTGGTCGTCGAGACCGGCAACAACGCCATGATCACCTCCGGTTTCCTCGGGAGAAAGCTCATCGACGACCTCGGCAGCAAGCACCTGAAGATGATGTGGGACCCGGCGAACTCGCTGTACTGCAAGGATGTCCCGTACCCAGACGCATACGAGCAGATCAGGGATTGTCTTGGACACGTCCACATCAAGGACTGCAAGGTGGACATCGCCCGCGCCACCGTCCGTTTCTGCCCCTTGGGGGAGGGACATATGGCCCCCTACCTCGCTGACATCGCCGCGGCGCTAAAGCGGGACAAGTTCCAGGGGGTCGTGTCCCTGGAAAGCGTGTACCGGCCCGACAACGGCACGTTCGAGGATGGGTTCCGAAAGTCGCTGCCGACGTTCAAGAGGCTGTTCGAGAACTAACAGGCTCCGCCTCGTACCGACGAGGCCTGCGACATGCCTGATGGCTTCAGCCCTCGCGATTCGCACGCGGTCACCCCGGCGGAAGCCGGGGTGACCGCACCCCGGGATGTGTCTGGATTCCGGCGTCCGCCGGAATGACGGACGAGGCCGGGGCACTGTGTTCTCGGCGTGTACTTGACTGATTCGCAACACGTGCTGCGCTTGACGCCGGGCTAACCGGTACCGCAGCACCCAGCGCCGTGCCCCGCCAGAGCTGCCGAGAGAGGAGGCGCGCCTGTGAAACTCGCACTGACCGCCACGCCGAGCGACGCGCAGTTTGCGCCGATCCTCTGGCGGGGGTCCATCGCGGAAGCGTTCGCCTTGGCGCGTGAATTCGGGTACGACGGCGTCGAAGTCCATCCGCGGTACGCGGCGGATATCGACGCCGCCGCGGTGATCGCCCTGCAGCAGAAGTACCGCTTGGGCATCCCGACGCTCGGGACCGGCATGATCGCGGGGGAGGATGGCCTCACGTTCTCTGACCCCGATCCCGAAGTGCGCCGCCGCGCGATTTCGCGGGTGGGCGAACATATCCGACTCGCCGCCCGGGTCGGCTCGGCCGTCACCATCGGTTTGGTGCGTGGCCGGCTGGGACGGGGGGAGCAGCGGTCGGTCCGGCGGGCGGCCATGGTGGAGTGTGTCGGGGAGTGTTGTCGGCTGGCCGCCGAACAGAACGTCACGGTGTTCCTCGAACCGTTGAATCGGTACGAAGCGGACGACCTGCTGACGTTGGACCAGGGGGCGGACGTCATTCGGGAGCTCGGCGCGCGGAACCTCAAGCTCCTGGCCGATACGTTTCACATGAACATTGAGGAACGGGACTTGGCAGCCAGTCTCCGGCGGCACGCAGCGCTCCTGGGGCATGTGCATCTGGTGGACAGCAATCGCGAAGTTCCGGGGCACGGCCATACCGACATCAAGGGCATCCTGCGCGCGCTGCTCGACGTCCATTACCAAGGCTATCTGTGCTTCGAAGTGCTCCCGGTGCCAGAGTCCCGCCAAGCGGCCAAGGATGGGATCGAAACGGTACGCGAGATTCTGAAGTCCCTCGACGGAGGCAACCGGCCCGCTGGGTAGCGCCACGATCGGGCACCCCAAGCGCAATTACCGGGCTTGAACCCGACTCTTGGCCTCAGGGTCTGTATAGGGGAGCGACTCACATGCCGCCTCTCTTAGTGGTGCTGCTGGAAGACCGGTACCCACACCACCAACCCGAAAAGGACGTCTTGACGAAGATCGGGGCAGAGGTCCTTGAGCTAGGGGACGCCGTAAGCGAGGCAGACATCCTCGGTGTCTGCGCGGCGGCGGATGGGCTCGCCGTGAATCTCCGGACGCTGAATCGTGAGGTGATTCAGGCGCTGAAGCGATGCCGGGTGATCGCGCGCTATGGGGTCGGCTACGACAACCTGGACGTGGAGGCGGCCACTGAAAGGGGCATCGCGGTCGTCAACGTGCCCGATTACTGTGCGGAAGATGTTTCCGACCACGCCCTTGCCCTCTTTATGGCGTGCGTCCGGCAGGTGGTGCTCCGCGACCGGGAATTGCGAAAGGGCAAGTGGAACATCAAGGGGGGACCGATCTTCCGTATTACAGGCAAGACGTTTGGTCTGATCGGCTATGGGAATATCCCGCAAACCCTCCACCGGAAACTGGCAGGATTCGCCCTGGCCCGCGTCTTGACCTTCGATCCGTTTATTGCCAAAGAGGTGGCGGAGGCCAAGGGGGCCGAGCTCGTGGACCTGGAAACGCTGCTGAGAGAATCTGATTTCGTCTCCGTCCACGCCCCGCTCAATGACCGGACGCATCATATGCTCGGGAAGGAGCAGTTCAAGCGGATGAAGCGGGAAGCGATTCTTGTCAACACGTCACGGGGAGGTGTGGTCGATACGGCCGCTCTTTCTGAAGCCGTGAAGGACGGCCTCATCCGCGCGGCAGGGCTGGATGTCCACGAGCAAGAGCCCGTTCCAGCCGATTACGCGCTCTGCAAATTGGATAACGTGATTCTCACCGACCATATCGGCTCGTATTCCGAGGAGTCCCAGATTGAACTCCAAACCAAGGCTGCTCAAGCGATTGCGAGTGTGCTGACCGGGACACTGCCGAAGAACGTCGTCAACAGAGAGGCATTGGCGCGAGCCCGCCAGTCGAAGGACGCGTCGCGCGGGGGCGCAGGGAGCTTCCGATGAGGACGCATGAAGCGGGTCCACGCGCAAGCCAGGCCAATGGCGGAGGGTTTCAGCTTGGGGGAGCTGGAGTCCACGGTGGAAGAGGCCACCCCCAGGTTCTTGCCGTATCTCGCCATCATTTCTGTCGGGTTCATATTGATCGCGGCCGTTCCGTGGTTCAGCTAAGGACTTATCCTAAAACCTCTTGACAGCGACCCAGCATGGGTGCATCCTACCTTTCCCAGGAGGTGCGCCCATGCCGACCAGCGCCAAGACACTGCCCTGGGAGTTATCGGACGAGTT
>Ga0187889_10004626_pt1 | contig 11247 bp, 8 predicted proteins | sample June2016WEW_7_10_2_FD_132992 | JGI IMG/M metagenome (GOLD analysis project Ga0187889, IMG submission 132992) | Peatland microbial communities from SPRUCE experiment site at the Marcell Experimental Forest, Minnesota, USA - June2016WEW_7_100 | ecosystem: Environmental > Terrestrial > Soil >... | reverse complement strand
TACAGGTGTCATGACCCTGCCCGAAGGGGTTGAAATGGTCATGCCCGGCGACAATATCAGCTGCGAAGTGCAGCTTATAACTCCGGTCGCTCTCGAGAAGGAACTGCGGTTCGCTATTCGCGAAGGCGGCCGCACCGTGGGCGCGGGGGTCCTTACAGACATAATTAAATAAGGAATTACAATGCGAGTTCTGGTTACTCTGGCCTGCTCCCAATGCAAGCGGCGCAATTACAATACGACTAAAAACAAACGGACTACGCCCGAGAAGCTTGCATTCAAGAAGTATTGCAGGTTCTGCAACACGCACACGGAGCACAAGGAAGTCAAATAGGTTGCGTGCGCAGGGCTTAAAGTTCGTAAAATCGAGTGGTTTTTTGAGCGGTTTGCGCCCGGAAACGATTCCCGGCCTGCCCGCCGGATCGAGCGTTAGAGAGACAAATGAAACTTTCCGAAAAAAAAGACGAGAGTTCGAAAAAGAAAGTTACAGGCATAGAGACGGCGAGAAAGGCGGTAACTAAGTCTGCGGCCCCTAAGCCGGCCAGGGCGAAAAAGCTGGAGGTTCCGAAAAAAACTGTGCCCAAGAAGGCCGGTGAGACCTCGATGGCCTGGCTCAATACCGTTCGGAACTACCTGCGAGAGGTCGTCGTCGAACTCAAAAAGGTGATCTGGCCCTCGCGCAAGGAAACTTTGGGATCGACGGCCGTCGTACTGGTGATCGTAGGCCTGGCGGCCGCTTTCCTCGGGATTGTGGACCTTGTTTTGAGCAGGCTGGTGAAGCTCCTGGTCGGTTGACGGCAACCCGGGAGCGCAATCCAAAGCAATAGCTCGGATGCGAGCGCATGGGGTAATTGTGTGGCAAACTTAAAATGGTACATTGTTCACACCTATTCGGGGTTCGAGCACAAGGTGAAATCAGCCCTTGAGGAGCGTGTAAAGGCCGAGGACAAAGGCGTCCTTTTCGGCCAGATTCTGGTTCCAACCGAGAAGGTGATCGAACTGGTCAAGGGGCAAAGGAGGGCATCGTCGAGGAAATTCTACCCGGGCTATATCCTGGTGCAGATGGAACTCAACGACGATACCTGGCACCTTGTCCGCCATACTCCCAAGGTTACCGGCTTTATCGGAAGCCAGGAAAAGCCGATCCCCCTCTCCGATGGCGAAGCGGATGTCATAATTCAGCAGATGCAGGAAGGCGCTCAGAAACCGCGTCCGAAGTTCAAGTTCGAAAAAGGAGACGAGGTTCGCGTCATAGACGGACCGTTTGCCAATTTTAACGGAACCATCGATGAAGTCATTCCGGAAAAAGGCAAAGTCAGGGTCCTTGTAAGCATATTCGGCCGCTCCACCCCCGTGGAACTCGATTTTGTTCAGGTAAACCGCACATAAATGCCACATCGTAAGGAGTCTTTTCGACAATGGCAAAAAAAGTAGTAACCAACATAAAATTGCAGGTTCCCGCCGCACAGGCGAACCCGTCCCCGCCCATTGGGCCTGCTCTGGGCCAGCACGGGGTCAACATCATGGAATTCTGCAAACAGTTCAACGCAAAAACCCAGGGGCAGGAAGGGATGATCATTCCGGTGGTCATCACCGTCTTTTCGGACCGCTCGTTTACTTTCATTACCAAGACGCCTCCAGCCGCGATTCTTTTGAAAAAGGCCGCGCAGATAGCCAAAGGCTCCAATGAGCCCAACCGCAACAAGGTCGCCACCGTCAGCAAGGCCCAGGTCGAGGAAATTGCCAAGCTCAAGATGGTCGATTTGAACGCCCGCGACCTTGAGGCAGCGGTGGCAACCATTTCAGGAACTGCCCGCAGTATGGGGATCGATATTGAATAAACCAGAGGAAGGGAGTTTCGAGAGTTAAAATGGCAAAGCATGGGAAAAAATTTATTGCCGCCCGCAGCAAGATCGATCCAGCGAAACGCTATACCTTCCAGGAGGCCGTCCAGCTTGCGGCCGATACGTCCTACGTCAAGTTCGACCAGACGCTGGATATAGCGGTGCGCTTGGGTGTGGACCCGCGTCATGCCGACCAGATGGTCAGGGGTACGGTCGTTTTGCCTAACGGCTTGGGTAAAACCGTGAAGGTGCTGGTTTTTGCCAAGGGCGAGAAGGTCAAGGAAGCCCTTGACTCGGGCGCCGATCATGCGGGTGGCGACGAGCTGATCGAAAAGATCCGTGAAGGATGGCTCGATTTCGACAAGACCGTTGCAACTCCGGACATGATGGGTTCGGTGGGTAAGATCGGCAAGGTCCTGGGCCCAAGAGGGCTTATGCCAAACGCCAAGCTGGGAACGGTTACCTTCGATCTGGCAAGGGTCATTAAAGAAATCAAGGCCGGCAAGGTGGATTTCCGGGTTGAAAAAACCGGGATCGTCCATGCGCCCATGGGCAAGGTTTCCTTTGGAGAGGAAAAACTTCTCCAGAATATCTCGGCTTTCATCGACACGCTTATGCGGATCAAACCTTCGGCCGCCAAGGGGACCTACATGAAAGGGATCGCCATATCCACGACAATGGGGCCCGGCATTCAGGTCGATCCGCTGGCGGTAAAGGCGATCATCGCTTAGTTTTTTTAGCCTGTTGGCTGCTCGCAAACAGCTCACAGCTGCTTTTAACCACTTACCTGCCGTTTGGTGTTTTCAGTTATCGGAGACCGCGGGTACATCGGCGGATGTTTAAATCGCTTTTCGGGGACCCGCCTAGATTCCTGAGAGCCAACCAGGCGCAAGGGCTCATGATAGAAAATCCTCCCGTTTTCGGTTCGGCGCGCACGGAAGGATCAGCCGAAAGCACACCGGCAGAAGGGAAAGGAGGCAAGCCTCACTTTGGAGCGCTCCAAGAAGGAAAAGGTTATTGCGGAGCTTCACGGAAAACTGGGACGCGCCAGCGCGGTCATTCTGACCGACTATAAGGGACTGACGGTAGCCGAAATAAGCGGTCTGCGTGATTTGCTTGCGGCCGAAAAGGTCGAGTATCAGGTGGTGAAAAACACCCTGATGCGCCTTGCCTGCGAGCAAACCAACGTATCGGTGCTTGAGCCTTTGCTCAAAGGTACGTGCGCGGTTGCAATCGCCTTCGGCGACCCGGTCGCTCCGGCCAAGATCATCAAAAAATTCAGCAAAGGCAACGAAAAGCTGAAGGTGAAGGCCGGATCGCTCGGAGACCGCCTGATCAATTCCGATCAGATAATGGCCCTGGCTGATCTGCCGCCCAGAGAAGAACTCCTTGCCAGGATGCTGGGAACGCTCAATGCCGTGCCTACAGGTCTTGTCAGGGTTCTTAGCGGAGTTCCAAGAGCTTTTGTTGGTGTGTTGGATGCTATCCGGCGCCAGAAAGAAGAACAGGCTGCTGCTTAAAACTATAGTGGAGGATTTTAGATGGCCGTTACAAAACAGGAAGTTGTTGATTTCATCAAGGATATGACAGTCCTGGAGCTGAGCGAATTCGTAAAGGAACTCGAGCAGACTTTTGGCGTGAGCGCCGCCGCTCCGGTCGCCATGGCCGCAATGCCGGCCGCTTCTGAAGCTGCCCCCGTAGAGGAACAAACCGAATTCTCGGTTATAATTACCGGCGTGGGTGACAAGAAGATCAACGTGATCAAAGAAGTGCGGGCAATCACCAGCCTGGGGCTCAAAGAGGCCAAGGACCTGGTGGAAAAAGTCCCCGGAACCGTCAAGGAAGGCATTCCGAAGGCCGAGGCCGAGGCCGTTGCCAAACAGCTTACAGAGGCAGGCGCAACCGTCGAGATCAAATAAAGACTCTAAGCTTGCAAGACATCGGAAATCGGCTGCATGCGCTGGTTTGACCGGCCGATTTCCGATTTTCTTCTTTTTAGCGGCATACCAGCTGGAAGTGAAGGATGGAGGCGGATCGGCGGCAAAATTGGATGCCGAACGCCGGTTCATTCGTCACAATTTCATTTGCAGGAGAGAATATGCCCACTGCACTAACCCATGAATACAGGGTTCGTAAAAATTTTGGGAAAATCCGGAAAATCGCCGAAATCCCCAACCTGATCCAAATGCAGAAGGAAAGCTATGAGCTTTTTCTGCAACAGGAAGTCCCCCCTGAAGCCAGGGTGGAAAGAGGCCTCCATGAGGTATTCAAATCAGTTTTCCCAATTGAGGATTTCAGCGGTACGGCATCCCTGGAGTTTGTTCAGTACAGCTTCGGTGATGTGAAATATGAAGTCGAGGAATGTCTTGCACGCGGAATGACCTACGAGTCCCCTGTCAAAATAGTGGTGCGCCTTGTGGTCTATGACGTGGACAAGGAAGCCAACACCCGATCCATTCGCGATATAAAAGAGCAGGAAATCTATTTCGGCACCCTGCCCCTCATGACCGATAACGGCACATTCATCGTCAACGGTACCGAGCGGGTCATCGTGAGCCAGCTGCACCGCTCCCCGGGCATCTTCTTCGACCATGACCGGGGCAAAACTCACTCGAGCGGCAAAATACTTTACTCAGCCCGCATCATTCCACTTCGCGGTTCCTGGCTCGACCTGGAGTTCGATCCGAAAGACATCCTCTACATCCGCATCGACAGAAGGCGGAAATTCCCGGTAACCGTGCTTCTGAAAGCCCTCGGATACTCCACCGAAGAGCTTCTGAACTATTTCTATCCCAGCGAGAAGGTATTTCTTGCCGCGGACAGGCCGGCGGAAAAGGAACTCAACCCGGATATTCTTCTGGGAAGCCGCGCTTCCGAAGATATCGTGCACCCGGGAACAGGCGAGGTCCTTATCAGGAAAAACAGGAAGCTGGGCAAGCAGGCCCTGCGAAGGCTCCAGGAAATTGGAATCAGCCGGCTTCCGGTCACGATCCCCGAACTTCTCGGCCAGGTCCTGGCCCAGGACGTTATCGACTTCAAAACGGGCGAAATTATCGCTGAGTGCAACGATTCGATAAACGAGGAGATGCTCACCGATTTTATCGAACGCGGGATTAGTGAAATCGAACTGCTGCACCTGGAGGGCCCGGACATCAGCCCCTCTTTCAGAAACACCCTTCTGATGGACAAGGTAAACAGCAGGGAAGATGCCCTGGTCGAAATCTACCGGAGGCTGCGCCCGAGCAATCCGCCAACCCTTGAGGTTGCAAACGAATTTTTCAGAAACCTGTTCTTCAATTCGGACCATTACGATTTGTCCGAGGTCGGACGCTTAAAGCTCAACCTGCAGCTCGGTCTCAATGTGCCCCTCGACTACAGAGTGCTTCGCAAAGAAGATATCCTTACCGCTGTGCGCCAGTTGATAAAGCTCAAAGATTCACAGGGGCCGGTCGATGACATAGACAATCTCGGGAACCGCAGGGTGCGCGCGGTCGGCGAACTCCTCGAAAACCAGTACCGAATCGGCCTGGTGCGCATGGAAAGGGCCATCAAGGAAAGAATGACCCTTCAGGAAGTCGAGGCATTGATGCCCCACGACCTTATCAATGCAAAACCGGTTTCCGCTGTCGTAAAGGAGTTTTTCGGGACCAGCCAGCTTTCGCAGTTCATGGACCAGACCAACCCGCTTTCCGAAATCACCCACAAACGGCGCCTCAGCGCACTTGGGCCGGGCGGGCTTACGCGTGAGCGCGCCGGATTCGAGGTTCGTGACGTACACCCCACTCACTATGGCAGGATCTGTCCGATCGAGACCCCTGAGGGTCCCAATATCGGCCTGATAGTGTCGCTTTCGACCTATGCGCGGGTTAATCCCTACGGGTTTATCGAAACTCCCTACCGCAAGGTCGAAAACTCGACCGCGGCTGCGGATGTGAACTACCTCACCGCGATGGACGAGAAAGATTACCCGATCGCGCAGGCCAACGCGGCGCTCGACGAAAAGGGCCGCTACAGGGACGATCAGATTTCGGCTCGAAAAGCGGGCGAATTCGTCATGGTCCCGCCCGACGAGATCCGGTACATGGACGTTTCCCCGAATCAGCTGGTGAGCGTATCCGCCTCGTTGATTCCGTTTCTGGAGCATGACGACGCAAACCGCGCTCTCATGGGATCCAACATGCAGCGCCAGGCCGTGCCCCTTGTTCAGACCCGCGCCCCGCTCGTGGGGACCGGAATCGAACGCATAGTGGCCAGGGACAGCGGGGTCACGATAATCACCAGGCGCGAGGGCGTGGTGGAGTACGTCGACGCCACGAGAATCGTCGTGCGCGCCACCGACAGTATAGACGTCGGGCGCGGCGTGGATATCTACAAGCTGATCAAGTTCCAGCGCTCCAACCAGAACACCTGTATAAATCAGAAGCCCCTGGTCAAACAGGGCGACTTAGTCAGGAAGGGCCAGATAATAGCCGATGGGCCTTCGACCGATCACGGCGAACTCGCGCTCGGACGCAACGTTATGGTGGCCTTCATGAGTTGGGGCGGCTACAACTTCGAAGACTCGATCCTGGTGAGCGAGCGCATAGTGAAGGAAGACGTTTTCACCTCGATTCACATCGAAGAATTCGAAATTGTGGCAAGAGACACCAAGCTTGGCAAGGAAGAGATCACTCGAGACATTCCCAATATTGGTGAGGAAGCCCTAAAGAACCTGGATGAGAGCGGTATAATTCGAATCGGCGCCTACATAAAGCCCAACGACATCCTGGTGGGCAAGGTTACGCCGAAAGGTGAATCGCAGCTTACCCCGGAAGAAAAGCTGCTCAGGGCAATCTTCGGTGAGAAGGCAAGCGACGTCAAAGACACCTCGCTTCGCGTTCCGCCGGGGGTCGAGGGCATCATAATCGACGCCAAGGTTTTCTCGCGAAAGGGCGTCGAGAAAGATGAACGGACCCGCCAGATAGAAGAGCAGGAGATCGGGCGGCTTTTGAAAGACCAGCGCGATGAGCTGGATATCTTGAGAAAAACGGCCGTGAGGCAGATTGCACAGGCGGTCCAGGGCAGGAACAGCGACAGTACCATTAAAGACGGCAAAAAGGTTTACCTCAAGAAGGGCGAGCCGTTGACCGAAGAGGCTCTCCTGGAGGTCCCGAGCGGAATATGGGAACAAATAAGCGCTGCCAAAGACCCCGCTGCCTCCATGGAAGTGGATACGATCACCTCCAATTACCGGCAGCAGGTCCAGACGGTAAAAGAGCTCTTCGAAGAAAAGATAAACAAGCTCAAAAGGGGCGATGAGCTTCCGCCGGGCGTCATCAAGATGGTGAAAGTCTATATCGCCGTAAAAAGAAAGCTCCAGGTAGGGGATAAGATGGCCGGCCGGCACGGGAACAAAGGCGTGGTCTCCCGAATCCTTCCCTCGGAGGATATGCCTTACTTCCCCGACGGGACCCCGGTGGACATTGTTTTGAATCCTCTGGGAGTTCCTTCCCGAATGAACGTCGGGCAGGTGCTTGAGACTCATCTGGGCTGGGCGGCCAAGGGACTTGGCCAGCAGCTCGCGGTCATGCTCGATGAGTATCTGCGCAAAATTAAAGAGCGGGAGACGATCGAGGAAAAGCTGCACCGCATATACAACAGCCTGGAGTACGGCGAGTTTTTCGAAAATGCCTCGGAGCAGGAATTCAAGGAACTCATACCCGATCTCAGGGAGGGCATGCACGTCGCCACCCCTGTTTTCGACGGGGCCGAGGAGGCCGAAATCAGGGCCTTTCTCAAGGAAGCCGGGCTGCCGGAAACCGGCCAGTCGATTCTTTTTGACGGGCGCTCGGGTCTGCCTTTCGATCAGACCGTTACGGTCGGCGTCATGTACATGCTTAAACTCCACCATCTGGTCGATGACAAAATCCATGCAAGGTCTATCGGCCCTTACTCACTGGTCACCCAGCAGCCTCTTGGCGGAAAAGCCCAGTTCGGCGGCCAGCGCCTCGGTGAAATGGAAGTCTGGACCATGGAGGCATACGGCGCTGCCTATGCGCTGCAGGAATTTCTCACGGTCAAATCCGACGATGTGGCCGGACGTACACGCATGTACGAAAAAATTGTAAAGGGTGACAATACCCTCGAAGCCGGACTGCCGGAGTCCTTCAATGTTCTGGTAAAGGAACTGCAGGCACTTGCTCTGGACGTCAGGCTGCTCGAAGAAGAGGAAGGCAATTAAAGCAGTGGTCGTGGGTCTGGATAACGGACCGGGGTCCGCTATCCATTATCCAGTTTTTGCTGACCACGCAAGGAGGTTCTTTTGAAAGAACTTTACTCTCTATTTACTAAACCGAAAGATCCGTTGAACTTCAACGCCGTCAAGATCATGATCTCATCTCCTGAAAGAATCCGGGAATGGTCCTACGGCGAGGTGAAAAAACCTGAAACGATAAACTATCGTACTTTCAAGCCCGAGCGCGACGGGCTGTTTTGCGCCCGGATATTTGGTCCGATCAAAGATTATGAATGCAACTGCGGCAAATACAAACGAATGAAACACCGCGGCGTGGTGTGCGAAAAATGCGGGGTGGAGGTAATTCAGTCCAAGGTCCGCCGTGAGCGCATGGGCCACATCGAGCTTGCCTCCCCGGTGGCTCACATCTGGTTTTTGAGGAGCTTGCCCAGCAAGATCGGAAACCTTCTGGACCTGACGCTCCGTGAGCTGGAGAAGGTACTCTATTTCGATTCCTATATAATGCTGGACCCGGGCGACACGAACCTGGAAAGAGCAGAGCTGCTCACCGAGGAGCGCTATCGCCAACTGGTGCAGGAATTCGGGGGGCGTTTTACCGCGGGCATCGGCGCCGAGGCGATCAAACAGTTGCTTGCAACTCTCGACCTCGAAAAGCTCGCCACGGACCTGCGCGAAGAGATGGTGAAGACCAACTCCGTGGCAAAGCGCAAAAAACTCGCAAAACGGCTCAAGATCATCGACGCGTTCCGCGAATCGGAAAACCGGCCGGAATGGATGATAATGGACGTTATCCCCGTTCTTCCACCGGACCTCAGGCCCCTTGTTCCCCTTGACGGCGGCAGGTTCGCCACCAGCGACCTGAACGATCTCTACAGGCGCGTAATCAACCGGAACAACCGTCTGAAGCGGCTTCAGGAACTCAACGCTCCGGACATCATCATACGCAATGAAAAACGGATGCTTCAGGAAGCCGTTGACGTCCTTTTCGACAATGGGCGCCGGGGCAAAACCATAACCGGGGCGAGCAAACGTCCGCTCAAGTCCCTGAGCGACATGCTCAAGGGAAAGCAGGGCCGGTTCCGGCAGAACCTTCTGGGCAAGCGGGTTGACTACTCGGGGCGCACCGTAATCGTTATCGGCCCCAATCTCAGGCTCCACCAGTGCGGGCTGCCCAAGAAAATGGCCCTGGAGCTTTTTAAGCCCTTTATCTACAATAAACTTGAAGAAAAAGGATACGTTACCACCATAAAAGCCGCCAAGAAAATGGTCGAGCGCGAAACCCCGGAGGTCTGGGACACCCTCGATGAAGTTGTCCGTGAATTCCCGGTCATGCTCAACCGTGCTCCGACACTGCACCGGCTCGGTATCCAGGCATTCGAACCCATACTTATCGAGGGCAAGGCCATCCAGCTCCATCCGCTGGTCTGCACGGCCTTTAACGCCGACTTTGACGGCGATCAGATGGCCGTTCACATTCCGCTTTCAATCGAAGCGCAGGCCGAGGCGCGCGTGCTGATGATGTCGACCAACAACATTCTCAGCCCTGCCCACGGCGATCCGATTATCGTGCCTTCTCAGGACATAGTCCTGGGGATTTACTACATGACCCGCGAGAAGCCTTTCGCCAAAGGGTCCACCTCCCCGTTCGCCGACGCCGAGGAACTCAAAAGGGCGATCTCCAAAGGCGAAATACGGGTTTATAACAGCCCGGCAGAGGTGCGCTCGGCTTATGATTCCGAAGAGGCCGACCTGCACGCGGGCATCGTCGTTCGGTTCCGTATCGCGGCACACCAGGATGGCGTAATCGATTCCGTGGGCGAAAAAGAGATCCTCCTCAAAGCTGACGGAAAAAAGCCGCGTTATGCTCTGACTGAAGGAAAGGCCTTTGTATCCCGCAAAATGTTCGTTAAGCCCGATGATGAAATCGTCAAAGGCCAGATGCTTTTCGAAGAACTCGTCAAGACCACCGTCGGGCGAGTGATCCTGTCCGAGATCCTTCCGGAGGGGGTTGCTTTTGCGGCCGTTAACAAGGTCATGAACAAGAAGGCATTGGCCCAATTGATCGATACCTGCTACCGGAGCGCCGGGGTGAAAGCCACGGTCATTCTGGCCGACAAGCTAAAGGATACCGGCTACCATTATGCGACCCGCTCCGGCATCTCTATTTCGATCAAGGACATGACCATTCCGGCGCGTAAATCGGAAATCCTGCAGGTGGCCTTCGACCAGGTGCAGGAAATTGAGCACCAGTACAACGAGGGTTTGATAACCGAGGGTGAAAAATACAACAAGGCGGTCGACATCTGGGCCAAGGCGACTGAAGACGTCGCGGCCGAAATGATGAGGGAGATCGGCGCAACGGAAATCGACGGTCCCAGTGGGGTAAAGACCCAGGTCGAATCCTTCAATCCGATCTACATGATGGCGGACTCGGGGGCTAGGGGCAGCAAGGACCAGATGCGCCAGCTCGCCGGAATGCGCGGACTCATGGCCAAGCCTTCGGGTGAAATCATCGAGACCCCCATCACGGCCAACTTTCGTGAAGGCCTCACGGTTCTGCAGTACTTCATCTCGACGCACGGCGCCCGCAAGGGTCTTGCCGACACGGCCCTGAAGACGGCGAACTCCGGTTACCTCACCCGCCGCCTGGTCGATGTGTCCCAGGATGTGATCATATCGGAAAAAGATTGCGGCACCATGGACGGCATCGAGGTGGAAGCGCTTCTGGAAGCCGGTGAAATAATTCAGAGGCTCGGAGACCGCATTCTTGGCCGTACCGCTCAGGAGGATGTCGTCGACCCGGTTACCGGTGAAATGATCGTCCCGATGGGGGCTGAAATCGATGAGAAGAAGGTCATCGAAATCGAGGATGCGGGCATCGAAAGGGTCAATATGCGTTCAGCGCTCACCTGCCGCTCGCCCAGGGGCGTTTGCGCGATGTGCTACGGACGCGACCTGGCTCAGGGGAAGCTGGCTGAGATCGGTGAGGCCATAGGCATCATTGCGGCCCAGTCCATCGGTGAGCCGGGAACTCAGCTGACCATGCGCACGTTCCATATCGGAGGCACCGCCAGCAAGAGCATCGAACGTACGTCGATCAGCAACCGTTATGCGGGCACGGTCAAGTTCATCAATCTCAACGTAGTTCGTAACCGCGAGGGCGATCTGGTC
>Ga0187889_10004620_pt1 | contig 11256 bp, 15 predicted proteins | sample June2016WEW_7_10_2_FD_132992 | JGI IMG/M metagenome (GOLD analysis project Ga0187889, IMG submission 132992) | Peatland microbial communities from SPRUCE experiment site at the Marcell Experimental Forest, Minnesota, USA - June2016WEW_7_100 | ecosystem: Environmental > Terrestrial > Soil >... | reverse complement strand
GTCGCCGATTACCGTTGTTCGCGAGGTCGCGCGAACAATGCTGGCGGCCCGATCCCGCATCACTACACGCTCTTCCATACCGCCCGCTTCAATCACCAAACGTCGTTGCCGAGGGGTGCCCAGTTGACGTACATTCCCCACGGGATTACGCATAGTCAATCGGATTCTTCTCCAGCCAGTGCGCATCCCGTGCAGTGTCGATATTTTTCTTCGCACCCCGAGCTATGTCTCCTGCCAAGTGCCGGGTGCCCCAAGCCATCCCTGTACTGAAACCTATTGCTGCTCCGAGCAGGCTTGCTCCCAGTACCGCACCATAGTGAGGCTTGCGTCTATGTCCAATGGATGCACCGAGCGCACCGATGTAAGCGCCGATCACAGCGGGCATCCATGAGTCGCGAACCGAATCAATCAGGGCTGAAGTAATGGGGGCGTGGGCGAGGGTCTTGTTCTGTGCGAAACGCGCACCCTCCAAACCAGAGCGAATAAGGCTGCGACCGTAATCGACGTTGGATTTTATCCATTCAAAGGTTGTCATGTTGTTATTTAGCCTCTTTTTCGACAAAAGTGAAAGCTCCGCCGATGAAGCACGTGACAGCAGTCAATGAACTTTGTCGCTGCCGGGTGGCATATCGAGCAATTTGCGGCGGCGGTGTTCCTGCACCACCCGTTCAGCCACGGTCTTCGGGACATCATGCCCGACTTGCTGGAGGTGAGCCGCCTCCGGGTCATCTGAAATCTGCGGTTCCTTGGAGCCCCATTGCCGGGTGCGCTCCTTGATGAGAGCTTCATTCAAGCTCCGAAACGTGGCATCCACCTTCTCCCGTGGAACCTCTTCGTTATCCGGCCAGTTCTCACCTTCGGCAATGGCAGCTTTGAAGTAGACCGGGTACACACGGTCACACAGGATATCCTCGGTTCCTTCGCCGAAGCCCTCGAACTCGACCGGAACAAAGTCGTCAAGTTCGTCAGCCTCGTCTTTTAGGCGGAAGTGAACCATGAAATTCTTAACGACGAACAGTTCACAGACTTCGGCATTCCCGACTTCATCCAGCAGTTCAATGGCTTCCGCCCGTGATGACGCACTGACGGCTGAGAAGTCACCGTTTTGCCAGCGGCAGATGTAAAGGGGCATCGAGATCGACCTCCAATCCGAGATTATACGGAGGTCGGGGGCTCACATTTGCCGCAGCGCATTTTGGCGGAGGCGGAATCTTTGGGCAAGAAATGGCAGGACCCCATCCAGAAAGCTGGGGTCCTTGTTGGGTGGGTTGAGCCCGATGATAGTTGCGGATTTGGAGGAAAATCAGAGGACAAATCGAGCCCGACAACAAGGACACTTTGCTTTAGGGGGCTTCGGTTGCGCAAGTTACAAAGGTTCCGGGAGATGTGACTCCGACAGCCGAATCTTAGTCGGTGGGTGCGCCGAGCGCACGACGCTAGCGGGAGTGCCTTAAACGCCCACAAAGGCGGCACTCGTGCCACCGGCGAGTTTCAGGAGTAATAAGGTGACTGCGAACCTGCTGACTCAGGAGTACGTGAGGCGAACTCCCCTGTCCTTGCTTCCGGTTGCTTCCATTATGCTTCCAATAAATGGGGCAAAAACGAGGTGGGAAGCGATACTAAGCTACATTAATTCAACAACATAGCCACGGACGATACCAGCCCTGAAAAGGCTGGCGTCGGCGGTTCAACTCCGTCCCTGGCCACCATTTTTCAAGCACTTACAGACACCCCTCAACCTCAGTCTGTCCCAATCTGTCCCAATAATTTGCTCAAGAGCTGCCGGAGTTTGCCTCAATTCCAACACCGCAGCACTACCACTACTCTCTTATCAGACTTTCCACGTTCATCAGAACCGCCGCTCGGGTGTCTAAACGAGCTCGCGGTCAGGATGCCGCTGTCATGCCTCGTTGCCACGCGCCTCTCTACGCCTGAGAAGTTCTTAACTGACTCTTGGACGTGCAACCAACTCGGCGTGCCGGTCAGCAGGATGCGACGGATCGAGGAGGGACAATGACCAAACCGCTATCAGGTTTTAAGGTTCTGACAATCGCGCCGGGCTACATTTTGAAGTATCTTCCTAACTTCCTGCCGCCCGCAGAGGCGACGAAATGGTTCGAGCGGCTGCTCAGAGAGACACCCTGGACGGCTGAGGTCGTCACCATGCTGGGCAAACAACATGTGCTCAGACGGCAGACCGCGCAATTCGGCAGGGGCTACGATTACAATCCGACCGCACAGGTCGCTCGCGAGTGGACGCCCCTGATGTTGGAGATTAAGGCGCGGGTCGAGCAGGCAACCCGCACGTCTTTTGATTCCGCCCTTTGCAACCTGTACCCGGACGGTGCGGCCAAGATCGGCTGGCATTCTGACGCTGGGCACCCGGAGTTGATTGCCTCCCTCTGCCTTGGAGCGGTGCGGGTCTTCAAGTTCGCTCCCATCGGTTCAACCAGGGCCGTGTCCAGCATGGAGCCGGCGCACGGCAGCTTGCTGCTCATTCCCAGGAACGTGAACGACGCCTACAAGCATTCCATTGCCGAATCGAAGCAGTGTAGGGAAGCTCGCATCAATGTCACGTTCAGGAAGTTTTTAGCTTGTTAGCGGCCGGAAACTTATCACCGGCCTCGATCTAAAGTGACTATAAAGCCAGCGCGGGAGTCTTAAATGGCACGAAACTCAATCATCCAGTGGACGGACGACACCCTAAATGCGCTACTCGGGTGTTTTATGTGCTCGCTGGGGTGCTTCCATTGCTACGCCCTCTACGACATTTGGCGAATGGCGCACAACCCGAAGTTCGGCACTGATAACCCCTATGCCGGCCTTGTTGAAAAGCATCGCGTCACAGGCAAGCTCAACTGGACAGGGCGCATCCGATTCCTGTCAGACCGGTTGTATGCAGTTCTGCGAGAGAAGCAAAGCAGATTGTTCTTCGTCAACAGCCTCTCCGATTTATTTTACGAGCGCCTGCCACAGAACATCATCCAGGAGCATTTTAGGATCTTCGGAATGGCATACTGGCACCACTTTCAGGCACTTACTAAACGATCCGAAAGGCTGCTTCAACTCTCGCCAGAAATCCAGTGGCCGCCGAATGTGTGGATGGGTGTCAGTGTCGAGCGCGCGGCGGTGATGTCTCGAGTTCTTGACTTGGGCAAAACCGGCGCATGTATCAAGTTCATCAGTTTTGAGCCGTGGCAAAGCGAGGCACGGAAACTTCGCGAGCTTTGCCCAAGTCTCCGTGAAATCCTGAAAACAGCAGGAATCCATTGGGCGATCATCGGGGGCGAGTCGTCAAAAGACAGACATCAGGCCCGGTACATGGATCTCGACGACGTCCGTTACTTGATCGCTGAATGCCGGGCTGCGGGCGTCAAGATTTTCTTGAAGCAATTAGGGACACGGTGGGCCGTTGACTCGAATACATATGGGACAAAGAGTCGTGATGGCAAGCGCGCGACAGAAGTGAACGCCGGCGGAAACCCTAAATTCTGGCCGGCCGAATTCCGCAGTCCGAAGCTGAGGGAGTACCCCGCTGTCGAATGGAAACCGTGGGCTCAGCCTCCCAAAGGCACCGTCTATCCGAACGCAAAACGGAATGACTGGAAAAAATGGGCGACCCCAGAAATGGAGCGCGCCGGGAATCCGAGGCATTCCGCAGTGGTGCAAATTGCTCGCTTCGAGGAGTGACCATGAGGAAAAGTAAGCTGAATGCGCTTGGTTCAGTCCCGCTCGGGGCAAAATTCATTTTTCGAACGACAGAGATCCTCGGGGACAAAGTCGGCGAGAGGTTCAGACCGCCCTTCGAGGGACAGGTGGTCTCGGTCGTGGGCTTCAAGCCGCGCTACGTAAATAGCGTTGTCGTACGCACTGCCGACGGTGCTGAGTTTCTTATGCCCCTAGATATGGCAGAAAAAGCGTTGAGTTTGAAATCACTGCAGGTGCCGAGTGATTCACACTATTTGCAATGATCAGTCAGCTCGTTTCCGCATTGAAACTCGTAGCCGGAGGTATGTCCGAATCGCGTCCGAGCTGCATGTCTCACGGCTAGAGGGACACAGTGAAATTTATCCCAATTCCCGGTGCAGAACTTTATTACGATCCGCGCTTCCTCTCGCAGGAGGAAGCGAGTCGGTTGCTGAACGAGTTAATGGGGAGGCGTGCGTGGGAACGGCGGAAGGGCTCGTTTGGGCATACAGTACCGAGGGACGAAGCGTTCGGAGAATTGATAATGTATTCGGGAAAGGCTGAAGGTTCAGCATCCGACCATAGGGTACCGGAGGCTCAAAATGACCCTGGACGATTTTCGTAAATCACTCGCTGACGCCAAGCCGCCCGCCGAACTCACGCAAGCGCTCGCCGGCTTGTGGTGGGATGCCAAAGGCGATTGGACGCGGGCTCACGAATCCGCCCAGCAGGGCGAAGGTCCCGATGGTTCGTGGGTGCACGCCTACCTCCATCGTAAGGAAGGCGACCAGAGCAATGCAGCCTACTGGTATCGTCGCGCGGGTAAGCCCGTATGCCGAGAAGCACTCGATGCGGAATGGCTCAGCATCATAAGAGATTTGCTGACATAGAGCCACCGCGTGCACTCTAGGATGGGCTAATCCGAAATGCTCGAAGCCGGCCAAAATGAAGGGTTTATCACCCCCGCAAGGCAAACAACAGTTCGATAGCGGTTACGATCAGGATTCCCAGCGCCTGCCAATTATGTAAGCGGTGGTAGCGCACCGGCCATGCAATCCCCACTGCAAGCACCAGGATCAACAGGTTCCCGATCACCGAGAATGCTCGGGTGAGCCCATCGCTGTGCCGGGGGGCGCGAGACGTTGAGGAAACCGGTGACCATCATGGCCGCCGCCGTTCCTGAGAGCGACAACGTGAGATGGCTAATCGTCTTCCAAGGCTCGTGCTATCTCGTCTCGAACTGGAGGATTGAGCGGCTCTACAGCCCCATTCGTCATGATCGTGATGCCCTCGGCCGCCGTACGTACCTCACCAATCACAGCAACCGGAACGCCTGTGGCCCGAACCGCTTCCAGAACCGAGTCCGTCCTGTCCCGAGCAACGGCGATCAGCAAAGCGCCCGACGCAATCAGTTTTAGCGGGTCTAGCGCGAGTGCATTACAAATCGCGTCGGTTTCGGGAGCCACAGGAATCAGCTCCCGAATGACCCGAAGCCCGAGACCCGCCGGGGCCACCAACTCGAACAGCCCTGTCGCGAGCCCACCTTCCGTCGGGTCGTGCATCGCGTGCACGGCCTCGCCAATATTTGCAGCCGCAAGAGCCGCATTGACGACACTGATGCCGGGCTCAAGCAGGAAACGAGTCGCCCGCGCCAGACGGTTGGCATCAACTTGTCCGCGCAGTTGCTCGAACTTCTCTCTTGCTAGGATTGCGGTGCCTTCGATAGCCACGCTGCGCGTCAACAGGATCAGATCTCCGATGGCGATGCGAGTCTTGCGCACGAGGCGAGTCGGGGCCACCTCGCCGAACATTTGACCGACGAGAATTGGACGGTCGAGGCCTTGAGTGATTTCTGTGTGCCCGCCGCCGAGCGTAATGCCCAATTCCTCGCATGTGGTCCGCACATCAGCCATGATCGTCTCGGCCAGCTCGGGCGTCGTGCGTTTCTCCGGAAGGAGCATTACGGCAAAGAACCACAACGGGCGTGCACCCATGACGGCAACGTCGTTCGCGTTAACGTGAACAGCGTAACGCCCGATTTGATCAGTGACAAAGGTGATGGGATCAGTCGCGATGACGAGATAGCGATCTCCAGCATCGATGACGGCTGCATCCTCGCCTATCTGAGGTCCAACGAGCAGTCGCGGATCATGCTTTGGCTGATACCTCAGCAACGATCGCAAATGCTCCAGCGGAAGTTTGCCGACTGGCAGAATCTTCTTCGATTCGTCACTTGTCATGTGCTCACGCTGGCTACTCTGCCCCGAAGCCAAAAGTCGTGCAACAACGTTATCCCTGAACCTCTCGCTTGCCGTCTCGAACTTGCATCGCCTCAAAGTGCTTTTCCACGACAACCGCAGCTATGGCTTTTTTCCTTTTTGAACGGCTCGAATTATACTGCCGGGCAGTCATGTTAAGTTCCCAGTATTGGAGTCGTAGGAAATGAAGTCTAAGCAACGTAGAGGGCAATCTCAAAAGGATAGCGAGGAGGCATTATTATGTCGCATGGTTTTGATTGTCCATCGTCAAATGCTCGGATTTTCAAGCTGGGGTATGCCGTAGAAAGAACGCGACAAAGATGGTGTGCGGCCAGATTGGCGCGTATGATTTCACTACTAACGCTACTGCTGGTGGCCTCGCCATTGGCGCGGCCGCAGGAGTCCAAATCGGGGATGCCGCCAACTCGCCCGCGAACACGTGACATTGGCCTGAGGGTCGGCGTGTTGCCCACTGGGCCGCTGAATGCCATCACCGACGTGGCCGGTGTGCGGGTTGGTCACACAACGATAATCAAAGGCGACGACATCAGGACTGGGGTGACTGCCATCCTGCCGCACGCGGGGAACCTCTTTCGCGAAAAGGTGCCGGGTGCGGTGTTTGTCGGCAATGGTTTTGGCAAGCTGATGGGCTCGACCCAGATATATGAGCTCGGCGAGATCGAAACGCCCATACTATTGACCTCCACACTGGCGGTACCGCGTGTAGCCGATGCGCTGCTCGATTATATGTTGGCACTGCCGGGCAACGAGGACGTCCGTTCCGTCAACCCGCTCGTGGCTGAGACGAACGACGGATATTTGAATGATATTCGCGGACGACACATCACGCGCGACGACGTGCTGGCCGCTATCCGTGGCGCGCATGATGGCCCGGTAGAAGAGGGCACGGTCGGGGCGGGCACCGGCACGGTCGCGTTCGGGTGGAAAGGCGGAATCGGAACATCGTCGCGGCGCTTGCCCAAAGCGTTGGGGGGCTATACCATTGGCGTGCTGGTGCAGAGCAATTTTGGCGGAATACTAAGCATTGCGGGTGCACCTGTAGGGCAAGAGCTGGGCCAGTATTACCTGAAACAGGAGTTGCAGCAGGCAGGGGCGGCTCTCAACAACTCGCGCGGCTTGAACCCCGATTTGCCGCAAGCCGACGGCTCCATCATCATGGTTGTCGCCACCGATGCGCCAGTGGATGCTCGCAACCTGCGGCGCATGGCGGCACGGGCAATCATGGGCTTGGCACGAACCGGCGCCGCCGGAACAAACGGCAGTGGCGATTATGCCATCGCGTTTTCCACCGCATCGGAGTTACGGGTGCGGCCGATATCTTCTCCTGCCCCGCCACAGATTGCACTTGTGACTAACGATGCGATGTCGTCGCTCTTTGAGGCCGTAATCGAGGCGACCGAAGAAGCGATCTACAATTCACTGTTTCGGGCCACCACTGTAACCGGTGTCGGGCACACGGTTGAAGCGTTGCCACTGGACAAGATCATCGATATTCTCCGGAAACACCGAGTCCTGGCGGAATGAGAAAAATTCAGGAAACCGGCCACAATGATGGCCACCGCTGTTCCTGACAGCGACAACGTGAGATGACTGGATGACTGGATTCGGAAGTTCGTAACCGACTGAGCGACCCCGAAGGCAATTATCAGCCAGCCAAATATCTGGTCAAGTGCGTTCGTCACTGGCTCCTAATTCAAACAAAGACTGCCTTGCCGGGAACTGATCCTAAAGCGGCGGATGCGTATCGCTCATTCGGGCTTATTCCAGCCCCGCAGCCGTGGTCGCCAGCGACACACGTTTCGACAATACTCTTCGTACTCTGGGCCGAACTTCTTGCGCAACACCGGCTCTTCGTAAAAGGCCACGAATAGGTGCACGCCGACCGCGACCGTGGCCGCGACAATAATCGCCGTCGGGCTGACATGCCCAAAGACGATCCAGAACCCGATCCATCCCGCCGCGAAACCCACGTACATGGGGTTTCGTACATGGCGATAGAAGCCGACGACGACCAGCCGCTTCGGCGGGGCAACCGGCGCAGGCGTGCCGCGTCCCGTCCACCCGAAATCCCAAACGCACCGCGGCGCAACTGCGAATCCCATCACGGACGGAACCGCCGCCAGCCAGCGCCAACGTGCCGTCTCCGCGTGAAACCCCAGCCATGCCGGTAGCAGCCAGAACCACAGCGCGAAGAACGCCGCGCCCACCACCAGCGAGGCGGCTGCCGAGAGCCAACGGCTCCCATCCACGGCCGGCCGCGAGGTTCCGGACTGTTCACCCGCCATGGACCCTCCTGCCGCTCATGTTATCCGCATTTCGCCTGATTTTGTCGCTATGAAAGGGGACGTGCTCGGCAGGGCACAAGTGGCGATTCGGTGGCTGCTCAATGCCAGCAACCCGAAAAAAGCATTTATACAAGGCAAAATCAGCCCAGCCACTGCGCCTCAGCTATGCGCCCAGAGGCGATTGCAGGCGAGGCGACCCTCGCACCATGGTTCCCGGTGCGGCTGGCTGGTACGGAGGTCACTGGGGCTTTTTGGGCCAAGCTGCCGCCGTCATGTAGAGGCGATTCCGACCAGCCGGGAGTTATCGCATGGTCGAACTCAATGCCGCACTAGCGTTCTTCGAAGGAATTGAGACTCAAACCGTTCCTATAGCCGCTTTCAGCCAGTCTTTCCTTCTGTTCTGAGAAAATGAGCCAGCTACTTCTTCGCTGTTTTGCTTGAAAACTCGGAGCAGCGGTGAGCCGTGTACTGTTCCTTCGCTTTGTCCTCTTCGTCGCGAGGGACAGTGGCTGAACAAGGATTTTGGATACAGTAAGTCCAATCGCAATCAGTGCAGCGGAATTTGACTAAAAGGCCAGAGTGATAATACGGGATCATATACGGCATAGCGTGTCCCAAACGGAATAGCGTAAAAATCGACTATATACGCAAGGAGGTGATTGGAAAGTTTCAATACAACAATTTTCTGTCTGCTGGAATACCGCTGCCTCGTTTCGTGAGGGGGCCGCTTCTCACGGAAGCGGCAGAACAACTAATCCTTTGTGGCTTCTCTCACGATCCGCACAGCACCTTGGCTGGCTCCTCGCGCATATGTACCTGCTTGAAGTGCTTGTCAAACTGCCGCTGCATGGTTCTCATTGCTGCTTCCGGATTTCTGGCCAATCCAGGCCCGCCAAATCTAAAGTATGTGTCGCAACTTGAGCACTTGCCGTGCAGCCCCGATTGGTCGTTTTGGGTGATCTCAAGGTGTGGCTTTTTCATGCATCAAGTTTCCCACAGTCAAGATTCCCGCACCAGCCCGGTGGATTTTAAACTGCACCACTACCACTTCTGGCCGCGCTCGAGTGACGGACCATCTCTAACAATGTATGCTTGGTGGAAGCCGAGGCCTCATCCGGCGACATCCCCTGCTCCTGGCAGTGGGCGGCTCACACAGGTGATGGAGTGCAGATGCGCCGTTTCTAAGGATAACGCGGAGTGCTCTCAACACAAGACCCACAGCCAGGGACGGCCGCGCTACAATGTAGTGCCATCGCGGTTCCTGGTGTGCTTGCGTTTCCTCTGCGCTACCTGTGTCCTCGGCATTGAAGCGTTCTCCAAACATCTTCAGTGCGCGAGCAGGGCCCGCCGGCCCGGAGGAGCTACGCTTTGCGTCCTTCCGGAATCGTGGTGGTCTGCGAGAGCCGACTCGTTTACAACAGACAGGAGTTTTACGCCATCAAGCAGGCAGGTTGAAATTCCAGCCGCGCGGGAGGAATGATGCCCAAACTGGTATTGGTACGTCACGGCGAAAGCGAATGGAATAAGGAGAATCGGTTCACCGGCTGGACCGACGTGGATCTTTCCGAAACGGGCCGCGCCGAGGCGCTGGAAAGCGGCCGCATTCTGAAGCAGGAGGGTTACACGTTTGATATTGCCTACACCTCGGTGCTCAAGCGCGCCATCAGAACATTGTGGACCATTCTCGACGAGATGGATCTGATGTGGATTCCCGTTCACCGAAACTGGCGCCTCAACGAACGGTACTATGGCGCGCTGCAAGGGCTGAACAAGTCTGAAACAGCCGCCAAGTTCGGAGAGGAGCAGGTGAAGATCTGGCGCCGGAGTTACGACATCCCACCGCCGCCGCTCGAGAAGTCCGATCCACGTTGGCCGGGTCACGAGCGGCGTTACGCCGGGCTCTCGGAGGCCGAACTTCCTCTGACGGAGTGCCTCAAGGACACCGTCGCGCGCTTTCTGCCGCTCTGGCACGAGACCATCGCCCCAATGGTGAAATCGGGCAATCGCGTTATCATCGCGGCGCATGGCAATAGCCTGCGCGCGTTGATGAAGTATCTCGATAACATCTCGGACAACGAGATTGTCGGCTTGAACATTCCTACTGGTGTCCCGCTGGTCTACGAGCTGGACGAATCGCTCAAGCCGATCAAGCACTGCTACCTGGGTGACCCGGAGAAGGTCAAAGCGGCGATGGAAGCCGTCGCGGCTCAGGGAAAAAGGAAGTAGTCGTTCAGGAACATTCGCCAGCCTGCTGGAAGCCAGGGTCTGCGGCTTCCGCCGCGTCGTGATCACCCGCTCGATCGTTGGTGGTGCGGAACTTGTGTCTGCTTGAGAACCTTGTCTACATAGGCCTTGGTATTCTTCTAGCGTTCTCCGCGCTCGCGTTATTCACCTACTTGCCGGCAACCTACGCAGGTTGGAACGACACTGTGGCTACGATTTTATGGTGCATACGTTTTTTCTCTGATGTCTTCAAAGGGCGGCTGCTTGAAAATGGCGGAGCGGTCTTTTCACAGACAAAACCAGAGCCGATGATATTCTGGCGAACCACAAGTGTTGGGAACCCTGCGTTTCAGTGCAGGAAATGGCGAGACAGGACTATGGCACAGAACGTGGCGAAGCCGAGGAGGATAGGGCCGAAGATGGCGTTGACGAAGCGGAAGAAGGTCGGGCCGATGCGGTGGGGCATGAAGCGAACGACAACGATCAGCGTAGTGAACCAAGTCATCAGGCCGGCGGCGGCCATCAGGATTCCCCACCCGGGGGCTTTGGAGCCGAAGATGGAATGGGCAAAGGGAAGCCAGTTGGAGGTGACGCCAACCCAGTAAACCATGGTTAAGGGGTTGAGGATGGTCAGGCCAGCACCGGCTGCGACATCGGCGACCAGATGCGCGGGGACGGTGCCTTCGTCCCAGTGTTGACGAGCGCTGGCGTATGCCCTGGGCGCCGGGAAGGCGATCATCTCGACTCCGTACTGGCACGCCGCCGAACTCTTGGACGGTGGG
>Ga0187889_10004616_pt1 | contig 11267 bp, 10 predicted proteins | sample June2016WEW_7_10_2_FD_132992 | JGI IMG/M metagenome (GOLD analysis project Ga0187889, IMG submission 132992) | Peatland microbial communities from SPRUCE experiment site at the Marcell Experimental Forest, Minnesota, USA - June2016WEW_7_100 | ecosystem: Environmental > Terrestrial > Soil >... | reverse complement strand
GCCTCGACCTGGACGGACAAAGCGCGGTGGTCGTCGGCGGGAAGAAGGTCCTGGTGATTGACCAGGGCGGCCTCGACGGCATAGCTGCCTGCGGTCTCGAAGGTATGCGTGAAAACCACTTCCTGGCGGCCGCCGACGGGGAGTTCGATGGCTTTGGAGCCGATGACCTGGCCGTTGACGGCGGCCTGCACGGTAGCCCGGCGGCTGCCCTGTTTGCCGTAGTTGGCCACCATCACGCGCAAGCCTGCCGGCCAGCCGGCGGCCACAAGCGTGCGATCCAAGCCGATGTCGATGATGGCGAGGTTGTCGTCCAGGGCGGCTGCCTCGGGGGCAAGGAGGATGACTTGGGGCCGTTGGCGGGTGCCGATGGGGGCATTTTTGGGTCCGCGCAGGCGCTCGCGCAGGTCATCCCAGCGCGCCTTGTCTTCCTCGTGCCAGCCATCGTTGCGGCCATCGGTGAGCAGGACCAGTTCAGCGCCCGGGTTGACGTGCCGTTTCAACTGGTTGATGCCCGCGTCCAGCAAGGCGGGAATGTCCGTGGCGACGTAAGCGGGCTTGAGGGCGGCCAAGTGAACTTTGAGGCCCTCGATATCGAAGAGCGGGTCGTTGGCGGGCTCGCCTGGTTGGGACATCAGCACTACGCTTATCTCGTCGCCGGGCGCCAGGGAATCCAGATAAGCCAGCCCCAATTTCTTCATCACCTCGAACACGGGCTGGGCGCGGCCGGCAGCGCAAGAGAGGCTGTCATCGATGAGCAAGACGGCAGCGGTGCGGCCCTGGCGGGTGATGCCGCGGGCGCCGTTTTCGGCAGTGCGGCGGTGAAAGGCGGGACGGAGCATGGCCAGGGCGACGCAGCCGACCAGGAGGGCGCGGACCAGCAGGAGCAGCAACTCGTCCAGGAACAGCCGGCGGCGGCGTTTGGCCAGCATTTCCAGCAGGAACCGCATCGCGCCCCAATCCACCTGCTTGACTTTGCGGCGGTGCAACAGGTGAATGATGATCGGCGTCGAGACCGCCGCCAGGCCGCCCCAGAGCAAAGGATTGAGGAACTCAATCATTTCCAGGCCAGCGCTCGAATCAGCACCGTGAAAAGCTCTTCATCGGTCCAGCAGGTCTCCATCTGTACGCCACAGGCATGACAGCCGGACTGGAGGCGCTGTTGATGGTCGTGGAAGACCTGGCGGTAATGCTCGCGGACGCGGTCGCCGTCCAGCTTGAGCCTGGGCTCATGCTCGAGGCCGACAAACTCGATCATGCCCTGGAAGGGGAATGTCCGCTCCTGCGGATCCAGGATTTGAAAGAGCCGCACCTCTTGCTTGCGATGGCGCAAGTATTGGATCGAGCCGAGGAGCGCCCGGGGATCGTCGAACGTATCGGTGATGAGGACGACCAGGCCGCGGCGGCTGAGCCGGCCGGCGATTTCGTCCAAAACCGGGGCCAGGCTGGTCTCGTTCCCGGGCACGGTCTGCTCGAGCGTCGCCAGGACATTGAGGAGGTGGGCCATGGTCGAACCGGGCGGGATGAAGTGGCGGATGGCGGTGTCGCAGGCGGCCAGGCCGACGGCATCGCCCTGGCGTATCATGAGGAAGCCCAGGGCGGCGGTCAGGGCCTGGGCGTAGGCGAGCTTGGTTCGAGGGGTCGAGCCGTAGCCCATCGACCCGGAGGTGTCGAGGATGAGGGTTGCGCGCAGCTTGGTTTCCTCTTCGTACTGGCGGATGTCGTAGCGGTCGCTGCGGGCATAGACCAGCCAGTCCAAATGCCGGAGGTCGTCGCCGGGCTGGTATTGGCGGTGGCCGGCAAACTCGACGGAGAGGCCGCGGCGCACCGAGCGGTGTTGGCCGGCGAGGACGCTCTCGACGGCCTGGCGCGCGGTGACGCTCAGGTTGCCCAGCCGTTCAATGACCTCCTGGTGGACTTTGTCGAGCAGGGTCATGAGGCAGTGTCAGATCTGCTCCCCGCTCGGGTGAAGGTGGGCGATGAGGCGCTCGACCAGGAGGTCGGTCGTCAGGCCGCCGGCCTGGGCGGCGAAATTGCAGATGATGCGGTGGCGCAGCACCGGTTTGGCCAGGGCGTTGATGTCCTCGGTGCTCACATGGTAGCGGCCCCGCAGCAAGGCGCGGGCTTTGCCGCCCAGGATGAGTTGTTGGCCGGCGCGCGGGCCCGCCCCCCACTGGAGCCACTTGGTGGCATCGGGCACGTCCCGGACGCCGGGGCGAGTCGAGTGGACCAGGTTGACGACGTATTCATAGACGTGCTCGGCTACCGGCACGCGGCGGACCGCCCTTTGGAGCTGGAGGATTTCCTGGGCGGAAAAGAGGGCCTTGACCTCAGGGGCATGGTCGCCGGTCGTCCGCTTGAGGATTTCGATTTCATCGGGCTGCGTGGGATAGCCGACCTTGACCATGAACATGAAACGGTCCAACTGGGCCTCAGGCAGCGTGTAGGTGCCTTCCTGCTCGATGGGGTTCTGCGTTGCCAGGACGAAGAAAGGACTGGGCAGCTCGTAGGTCCGGCCCCGGCAGGTGGTTCGGCGTTCCTGCATGGCCTCGAGCAGGGCGGCTTGCGTCTTGGGCGGCGCGCGGTTGATTTCGTCGGCCAGCAGGAGGTTGGTGAAGATGGGGCCGGCCATGAACTCGAGCTGCCGCCGGCCGCTCTGCGGATCTTCCTGGATGATGTCGGTTCCGGTGATGTCCGAGGGCATCAGGTCGGGCGTAAACTGAATGCGGCGAAAGGTCAGATTCAAGGTGGCCCCCAGCGTTTGGACCATGACCGTCTTGGCCAATCCCGGCACGCCCTCCAGCAAGCAATGACCGCGGCAGAGCACGGCATAGATCAACTGCTCGAGCACCTCCTCCTGGCCTACGATGATCTTGTGCATCTCGGCCAGCATCTGCTCCCGGGCCTGGCCCAAACGCCGGACCAGCTCGGCTTCCGTCTCAGACCACTCCTTATCTTGCATCATAAACGATCGGCACCGGCGTCAGCATCGGCCAACTCTATTGGCGCCGGCCGCCAAAAGCAATGACTCAGTGGCCGCCCGCTGCGGGGTGCGGTTAAAACCGTCGGTCAGCTCACGGCGCCTCTTTGCCCCGGGGGGGCTTCCGAGAATAGCCCGGCGTTTCAACGCCGGGTCAGAGAACCGAAAGAGAGGTCCGTCCCGAAGGGACGGCTGAGGGCAACGAGTATTCTCAGTCGTCCCTTCGGGACGAGGGTCTCTGTTCCGGCCTCCCCGGCGTTGAAACGACTATTGCCAGATGTCCCTCCGGGACAAAACTCCCGCGGCCCATGCCCGACGCCTTTAATCGCACCCCCCGCTGCACAGCCTCTGGACGAGAGAATCGAGCAGCGATACACTTGGCGGCAAGTTGATGATTGATTTGACCTTCAACCGAATGAACCCATGAGCCAGGAAGCCCTTTCAAGCCGGCAGTTGTTGGCATCGTTGCGGTGGCGCTATGCCACCAAGTCCTTCGATCCCGCGCGCAAGATTCCCGCCGGCCTCTGGGCCGTCCTGGAGGAGTGCCTGGTCCTGGCCCCTTCTTCCTTCGGCTTGCAGCCGTATCGTTTTCTGGTGGTCGAGGATCGCACGGTGCGGGAGAAGCTGCTGCCGCAGGCGTGGGGCCAGCGCCAGGTCGTCGAGGCCTCGCACTTCGTAGTGTTTGCCGCGCGCACGGAGGTAACCGAAGCCGAGATCGATGGCTTTCTGAGGCACACGGCCAGGGTGCGCGCAAAGCCGGTCGAGTCGCTCGCCGGCTACCGCGGCATGATGACGGGGACGCTCTTGAGCGAGGGTTTTAGACTGCTGGCGCCGCACTGGACCGTGCGCCAGGCCTACCTCGCGCTGGGCAGCCTGCTCTCCTGCGCGGCCTTGCTGGGCGTGGATGCCTGCCCCATGGAAGGCTTTGTCCCGGCCGAGTTTGACAGGATTCTCGGACTCACCGGCCAAGGGCTTAGGTCTGCCGTGGCCTGTGCCTTGGGCTACCGCAGCCCGGGCGACAAGTACGCATCGGCCCCCAAGGTGCGCTTTCCCAGGAGCCAGTTGGTGAGGACAATCTGAAGGCCCCGAAGTCCGGAGCAACAAATGTATCGCCATTCCGGGGCCGCCACACTAGGCTGCGCCTCATGACAAAGAAGAAAGACCCAATCTCGATTACTGGCGCGATGTCCGGCGGGCTTCGGCGCGCGCATCTGAATGCGAAGCAGATTTGCTCCCTGGCGGTCGTGGCGTTGCTGGCGGCCTCCTGTGCCACCGGCACGCGGGAGGCGCGCCCGGACGCCAAGGCCGTGACGCCCGCGCCGGCGCCTGAGGTGAAGCTGCTCCAGGCCGGGGCCAAGCCGCGCAAAAAGCTGCGCCTGCATCCCAAGCCCGGCGATAAGCAGACCGCGGACATGACCCTCAAGATGGCGATGGACATCCAAGTGGGCGAGATGCCGAGCCAGCCAATGAAAATGCCGCTGATGAAGATGACCATGGACGTGACCGTCAAGAGCGTCTCCCACGACGGTAACATCGCCTACGAGATGGTCATGACCGACGTCAGCGTGGCCGACGAACCGGATGCCCTGCCGCAGGTCGTCGAGGCCATGAAATCCTCTATGGCGGGTCTCAAGGGGCTCTCAGGCACCGGTGTGATGACCGACCGCGGCTTGAACAAGGGCATCGAGATGAAAGTCCCCCCGGGCGCGGACCCCCAGCTCCGCCAGGCCCTGGAACAGGCCAAAAATGCCTTTTCCAGAATGGCGGCCCCGCTGCCCCAAGAGGCGGTCGGTCCCGGCGCCATCTGGGAGTTCAAGGAACCGATCATCTCCCAGGGCATGACGATGGACCAAACCGCCACCTACCAACTGCTTTCGCATGAAGGCCAGCGCGTGAGCACCAAAAGCACCATTGCCCAAAGCGCCTCCAACCAAAAGATCCAAAACCCCGCGATGCAGGGGCTGCAGCTAGACCTCACGAAGATGGCCGGCAAGGGCACCGGCGACCTCACGTTCGAGCTGCGGAAGATTCTTCCGCTCAAGGCGACGGGTGACATCCACTCTGACCTCTCGATGCAAATGGACATGGGCGGCCAGGCAACCACCATGCTGATGAAGATGGACATAAACGTCGGCCTCGAGGCGAGGTGAGCCGATGACCGGTTTGACAACGTTTGTCAGGTGTGCTAATAGCGTTTGATGAAAAAGGTGCCTTTTGCTGTCGCCGCGCCGGCCCCGGCAACACTCTGCGCCCAGAGCCCGTTGGACGGGACCTGGAAAACGATTGGTTTATGTTCCCGCTCAACGCGATAGACCGCCAGTTTTTGGATGCCATCCCCTCCTATGTTTTCCTGATGGATCGGGACATGGTCATTCATGACTACAACGCGGCGTCGGCGGCCCTGGTCAATTCTGACCGCCAAATGGTGCTGTTCGAGCGCGGGGGCGATGCGCTGCATTGCATCCGCAGCACCGATCACCCGGCCGGCTGCGGGCACAGCGTCCGGTGCGTGTCGTGTCGCTTGCGCCGGGCCGTGATGGCCGCCTACGACACCTCGGCCCCCGTGCGGCAGGAGGCCCGCATGGAACTCCGGGCAAGCGCAGGCCCCAAAGTCCTGCACTGCGTGCTCACCGCTTCTCCGATCACCCTCGGCAGCCAAAAGCTGGTCCTGCTCGTGATCGAGGACATTAGCGAACTGGTGGCCCTGCGGCGGTTGCTCCCCATCTGCATGTACTGCAAGAAAGTTCGGGACGCCGAGCAACGCTGGTCCGATGTCGAAACCTACCTCCACGAGAACCTGGACGTCCTCCTGAGCCACGGTATATGCCCTGCGTGTTTCGAGACCAAAAAGGCTGAGTTCCTTGAGTCGGTGTCCGCCCCGCCGTGAAGCGCCGCGTGGCCGCTTTCCCGCAAAGAGGCCAGAAATGCTCACAGAACCATCGTTTTCGTGGGAGATTATGAGGCTGGCGGAAGGGAGAGGATTCGAACCTCCGGTAGGGTTGCCCCTACGCCTGATTTCGAGTCAGGTGCCTTTAACCACTCAGCCACCCTTCCCGCCGTTGATTGCCAAGCACTGACGGTCCAGTGGCGCTCGTCGCCCAGGGTGCCGCACCCGCCGCAATACGCCGGCAACGGAACTTATTATGGCAGAATCAGAGCAAACGGCAAGGTGATTCGCGAGAGCCAACGGCGGGCGGGCGCATGACAGGCCATGGCTGGTCCCCTTCCGGTTCGTCTTGTCCACTCCGTCAGTGCTTCCTGCGGCCTGGATTTTTAGTAACTGTTCAAGTGGCAGTGTGGGGCAGACCTCTGGTCTGCCGGTTAGCCGGGCCTCTGGCCCGGTGTTCCGACTCCACCAGGTTCACGGAGCCCGAGGCTCCGTGAACTGGCAGACCGGAGGTCTGCCCCACACCTGAACAGTTACGATTTTTAATGAACTCCGTCGTGAGTGCCGATGTTGATAAGCAATGAGACGGCGAAACCCCCGCTCAAACCGGGCGGTGAGGGCGAGTTGGCTCATGGCTCACTTGGCTGCGCGCAGGCGAGCGATCACACGTTCCACCGATTGGGCTTTGAGCTTGCCGGAACAAAAGGCAGCAGCGGCATTTTTGGCTTCGGTGGCCGTTTCCATGCGCCACGCTTCGGTGCGGCGCTTGGGCAACAGGCCTTCCAGGATTTCCAACTCGTCCGAAGGCAGGTGTTCGGCGTCAGTCAGAACTCGATCCAATGTTGGAGCATTCATAGCGTCCGCTTAATCTCTTTAAAATCACCGCTGCCACAGGATGTGAGCGGCTTCCAGGGGAACGGCAACGCCCTCGCAGTGGGGTATCAATCGGGCCGTATAATCTGTTGGCGGACGGGCCGCAGACACAGCCGCGCTGTAAACGCAGGCGCCCGACGCGCCGGCCGGCTGTCCGGACGCGCCGGGATTCATCTCCTGGCGCACCGGACCACCGCCGTTGACTCCGTCGGCATAAAGCTCGACTCGCACGGCCGCCGGGTCAAGGTCACCAAAATAAACCTGAACCTCGAAGAGGTGCTGGTGGCCTTTGGTCTCCACCTTGATTTCGCCGAAGCGCAGCGCGCCCCATTTCTGCTGCAGACGGTGCCGCCACTCGGCCATTTGCCTGCCGATTGCCCCTTTATTGGCAATCCGCAAACGGTAGGCGGCAGCCGCCGGGAGGTAGTGTTGCTCGGTGTATTGGCGCACGGTGCGGTTGGCGGAAAAGCGCGGGGTCAACCGCGCCATGCTCTCCCGCATCCGCGCCACCCAGGCCGTGGGCACGCCCTGCTCGTCGCGGGCGTAAAACTCAGGGATCACCTCCCGTTCGAGCCGCTCGTAAAGCGTTGCGGCCTCGGCCGCGTCCCAGGCCGGGTCATCGTCATGCTCCTGGCCATCCCCCAACGCCCACCCCACCTCCGGAGTGTAGGCCTCGGCCCACCAGCCGTCCAATTCCGAGAGGTTGATGCCGCCATTGACGAGCACCTTCATGCCGCTGGTGCCACAGGCTTCCCAGGGCCGCCGTGGCGTGTTCAGCCAGACATCGACCCCCTGCACCAGGCGCTCTGTCAAATGCATGTCGTAGTCGCTGAAGAAGATCGCATGAGGGCGGACCTCGGGCCGGCGAATGAAGCGTATCCATTTCTGGATGAGGGCCTGCCCCGCGGCGTCGGCGGGGTGGGCCTTGCCCGCGATGAAGAGTTGCACCGGGCACCGGGGGTTGGAGAGCAGGCGCAGCAGCCGCTCCGGGTCCTGCAGCAGCAGGTTCGGCCGCTTGTAGGCGGCAAAGCGGCGCGCGAAGCCCAAGGTCAACGCATTGGGATCGAAGAGCTGGCCGGCCGCTTCAACCGCCTCGGGCGACGCCCCGGCGGCGACATAGTGCCGGGCCAGACGTTGGCGAGCGTAGTCAATCAGCGACTTGCTGGCGGCCGTGCGAAATTCCCAGAGCTTGGCGTCGGACACGCGGCGAATGTCCCTCCCCAGGTTTTCCGTCGGCCCCAGCCAGCGTTTTTTTCCACAGCCTTCCGTCCAGAGATCGTCGGCTGCCGCCGAGTCCCAACTCGGCACGTGGACTCCGTTGGTCACGTGTCCGACCGGCACTTCCTCCGCCGGCCACTGGGGAAAGAGAGGCTCAAAGAGATGGCGGCTGACCTTCCCATGCAAGCGACTGACGCCATTGACCGCCCCGCTGCCCCGGATTGCCAGATAGGCCATGTTGAAACTCTCCGACGAGTCGTTCGGGTTGCGGCGGCCCAGGGCCAACAGGTCGTGGAGCGTAATGCCGAGTTTCGTCTCCGCATAGCCCCCGAGATAGCGCTCGATGAGAGCCGGCGCGAAGCGGTCAAAGCCGGCGGCCACGGCCGTGTGGGTGGTGAAGAGGTTCCCCGCTCGGGTGGCGGCCAGGGCGGCTGCGAAGGGCTGCCCGGTCTCTTGCATGAAACTGCGGGCACGTTCCAACACCGCGAAGGCCGCGTGTCCTTCGTTCAAGTGACAGACCTCGGGGCGGAGGCCCAGCGCGGCGAGCAGGCGCCAGCCGCCAATCCCCAGCAGCAGTTCTTGCTCGAGGCGCAACTCCGGTCCGCCCCCGTAAAGCTCGCTGGTAATCCCGCGATGCGCCGGGAGGTTTGCCAAGTCATTCGTGTCCAGCAGATAGAGTTTGGCTTTGCCGACCTCCACCTGCCAGGTGCGAAGCCAGACCACGTAACCGGGCAAGGCAATCTCCAACCGCAACCACTCGCCGTTGGGGTGGCGCAACGGCAGGATCGGCAACTGGCCGGGGTCGTTATACGGGAAGAGGGCCTGTTGGGCTCCGTCCTTGTCAATGACCTGGCGAAAGTAGCCCTGTTGGTAGAGCAGCCCCACTCCGACCACCGGCACGCCCAAGTCGCTGGCCGCTTTGAGCTGATCGCCGGCCACATTGCCAAGACCTCCCGAATAAATCGGCAGCGCTTCGCTCACCATGAATTCCAGGCTGAAATACGCCACGCAGCTCAGGGGCGCCTCGGGGTGGCTTTGCTGAAACCACGCCGGGGCCTCCAGCGCCTCACGTCTGGCTCTGACCAACTCCTCGACCCGCTGGCGGAAGGCGGGATCGGCCAGCATGCCCTTGAGATGGTCCCGCGAGACCGTTTGCAGCACAGCCCAGGGGTTATAGGTCAGCTCCCACAACGCGGGATGAAGCTGCCGCCACACTTCGTCGGCGTAATGACTCCAGGACCAGCGCAGATCCAGCGCCAACTCGGCCAGGGAATCGAAGCCCTCGACTTCGCTTGGCAGGAGGTTGTGTATCGGGTGGTTGACAGGTGTTTGTTCGCTCATGGTTTCTCCTCGGAACGCCGCTGCTTGGGTTCTGCTGGTTCACCGCGGGGGCGAAAAGCCAGCCAGATGGCCCAAGCCAGGCGCGCGCCCTTCAGAACCTTTTGGAACCAGGAGGACTTCGCGGCGCCGGGCGCGGGCGGACCGCGCCGCAAGGCCCTGACACCGGCCGCCAGCAGCGCCGCCGACGAGGCCCACGCGGCAATGATTTTAGCCCGGCAGGCCAAGTCGCGAACTCCGCGCGTCATCTCCTGCCATTCCTCGGACAACTGGGCGCGGTTGAGTTCACTCTCGGCGATCAACAGTCGCTTCCGCAATTCGAGCGGGCTTACGTGAGATCTTTTTCCAAACATGCGCGGTCCTTTCGGAGTTGATCGCGGGTGGCCGGAAGATTCTGCCAGTCGCGCAGCAGCCGCAGGAGTCGCCGGTAGAGACAAACCGCCGCCGCCCCGTAGAGGCCGCCCAGCACCAGCAACGCCGCCAACCGCGAGACTTCCCAGAACAAGACCACGATGGCGCCGGTAAGCGCCACTCCGGCGAGCAGACCACAGGCCCCCACGCCGAGGGCCAGCAGGATGGCGCGCAGGAGACGCTCGCGCTCCTCCTGCACCTCCACCATCAACAACTCGAAGCGGTTTTCACCGATGGTCAATAGCCGCCGCACGTAGCGCTTCGACGTCTCGACGAGTTGCGCGGCCTCGCTGGGGGGCGCTTCCATGGTGTGATCAGTCGTCCCTGCGGGAGCGGCGGCGCGCGAGCAGATAGCCGATGATCGCCCCCACACCGAGGGCGATGCCGATGGCTTGATAAGGATGCTCATGCACGGCCTGGTCCGTCGCCTTCGAGCATTCGACCGCCTTCTCGCGAACGCGGCCATAGATTTCCTTGCCCCGCTCCAGGGCGGCGGCAAGACGCTTGCGGGCTTCCCCGACTTTTTCTCCGGCCACGTCGGCGGTGGCGGCCATCAGGGCGCGCGCGTCTTCGGCCAGCGTGCCCAGGTCATTGCTGGTTGCTTGTGTTTTCATGATTTCACCTGAAAGGTGCTTCCATTGCTGCCAAGAGTCAACAAACTCATGCAAAGGCCGTTATGAGCCAAATCATTTGGTGGACATCGCGCAAGCAAGAAATCCCCTGGCGGCGCCAAGGAATTCCTCGGTCGCGGCCGGACCTCGCGGGACGTAACAGTACCCCATGCGTATTCCTCACGAAATAACGACACCGGCTGCGGCATGGACGAGCGGACCAAGGCCCGTATTTTCGAGCCGTTCTTCACTGCCAAGGAGCCGGGACATGGCAGCACGTTCAGGATTTACCTCCCGGAGGTCGAAGCGGCAGGCGCAACCACTCCTGAGCTCCGGTCGCGCTCTGCCAACGCTTGACCGTAGGCAACGGTCCCGGCGTCACGCAGAGGACCGGCCGGCAGTTGCCGCAGCCAGTTGCCTGCCGCCTCGGCGTCCTGGGGTATCCAAAGGGCCAGAAGGTTTTGTACCGCCGCATCGCGCGGTGGGCTATCCGGGAACTGTGAGACCCAGGAAGCCGCGGCCTGTGGCGAATTCTGCGCCCAGCGTTGCACGATGGAAACCGCCGCGCGGCCCTGTTCGTCCCCGGCCCCGAGGGCGCTGGCGGCCAGCCAGGCGGCGCCAGCCCCGTCCTGCTCCGCCGAGGCGACCGCCACGGCGGCCACCAAGCGTTGGCGGAGGCTCGGGTCGGGCACGTTCATTGCCCAAGCGGCAGCCGAGGAGGAATCCGTTCCGGGCCATTGGCTCAGGGCGTGAACCAGCAAGTCATCGCGCTGAGGGGTGCGCCGAAGTGTGCTCGCAAGCTCCAGCGCCGCAACCGGCTCGGTCCGGGCGGCTTCGTAGGCCAGGTCGAGGGTCGCGGCTTCTTTGGCGTCGCCCTGAGGCAAGGCCTGCACCCAACCTGCGGCGGCAGGCAAGTCGGTGTTGGCCCAGGCGATGGCGACTTGCTCGAGCG
>Ga0187889_10004611_pt1 | contig 11276 bp, 10 predicted proteins | sample June2016WEW_7_10_2_FD_132992 | JGI IMG/M metagenome (GOLD analysis project Ga0187889, IMG submission 132992) | Peatland microbial communities from SPRUCE experiment site at the Marcell Experimental Forest, Minnesota, USA - June2016WEW_7_100 | ecosystem: Environmental > Terrestrial > Soil >... | reverse complement strand
CCAGCAGGTCTTCCACACCGTGGACCTGCTCCGACGCTCGCTCGCGCTCAAAACCTGTGCGTTGCTCTGGCTCGACCAGGCGGGGGAAAAGCTGAAGCTCAAGGAGCTGTCCACCTCGGCCACCAACGTAACCGAAGGAGCGCTGTCCGCGCGTTCGGGCGTGCTGGGGGCGATGCTCAAGGAGGGCCGGCCTTGCGCGCTGGAGTCCCCCCGCCCAACCCTATTGCCCTACTACCAAGGCCCAGTCGAGGTCGCGGCCTTCGTCGGGGTACCCATCTTCGAAGGCAAGACCGCGCGTGGTCTCCTGGTGGGCGACCGGGCTACCGGCCCAGCCTTTGCTGCTGCCGACATCGATCTGTTCGTGTCAGCGGCAGATCAGATTCTTCGCATTGTACAATCCGAGCGGGTATTTCAGGCGGTCGAACGCTCGAAGCACGAGCACGAGCGTTTCTACCGGGCCTCGGCGGCACTCAACCGTGCCCTCACCCTCGACGAAGTCTATGCCGCGGCCATCGAAGGCGCCCGCGGCGTATGCGACTTCGACTTCGGCGCCATCGCGGCCTTAGACGTCCGCACTGGAGCCCACTGTGTTTGCCTGGCCGTCGGCGAGGGGAGCGCGGAGCTCGCGGGCAAGAGCCACCGCGATCCCGGCTCCATCGCCGCCATGGTGGTGAAGAATAGCCTGGCGCTGCCAGTGAGCGGCGAATGGCGAGATCACAACGAAACCTACATCTTCGCGCCGGGGGAGCGCATCGACGGATTCGCTTCGCTTTACGTGCTGCCGCTACTGGTGAAGGGGGAGGCCCTCGGTGTTCTCGCGGTGGCGGCACGCCGCCCGGCCGCATTTCCCAGTGACCGTCGGGAAATGCTGGGCGTCGTGGCGAACCAAGTTGCGATCTCGCTGCAGAACGCGCGCATGGTGCAATCGCTCGAGGAACAGGCCACCACGGACGGACTCACCGGTCTGGTCAATCATCGCACCTTCCAGGAGCGCTTCTCCGCCATGCTCGGCCGGGGCGATCGTCACAGCTTCCGCGTAGCGATCTTGCTCACCGATATCGATCACTTCAAGAAGGTAAACGACACGTACGGCCACCCGACCGGCGACGCGGTGTTAAAGCGGGTGTCGAGCATCCTCAAGGCTAGCGCCCGCAAGATCGATATCGTCGCCCGCTACGGAGGGGAAGAGTTTGCCCTGGTGCTCGAGGGCACCGACCGCGCGGGGGCACGCCGCTTGGCGGAGCGCATTCGCGAAGAGGTCAGCAGCCAGTCCTTCGATTCGAGCAAGGGGCCCTTCAAGGCCACGCTTTCGCTGGGCATCGCCATCTATCCCGACGACGGCCGAACCAAGCAGGAGCTCATAGCCGGGGCGGACAAGGCCCTCTACGCCGCCAAGCACGGCGGACGAAATCGCACGATCTGCCACGGCGATCTGGAACGCTCCGGTTCGCTGCGCATTGCGGCCGCCAGGTAGGGCCAAGGTAGTGCTAAAGTGCCCCGGCATGGATTGCGATCTGAGCGGCAAGACCATCGTGCTCGGCATAGCCGGCGGCATCGCCGCCTACAAGACCGCCGAGCTCTGCCGTCTTCTGGTCAAGGCAGGCGCCGATGTTCACGTGATCATGACCGAAGCCGCGGGTCACTTCATCACCCCGCTGACCCTGCAAACGCTCTCCGGTCATGAGGTGGCCCATGGTCTCTTCGATCCCGGGCAAGAGTCGAAGATTGGCCATATCCGCCTGGCCAGCTCGGCCGATATCATAGTGATCGCGCCAGCTACCGCCGACGCCATCGCCCGCTTTGCCGCCGGCATGGCCAATGACCTTTTGTCCGCGGTGGTGCTGGCCAGCAAGGCGCCGACGCTGCTGGCTCCGGCCATGAACACCAATATGTGGGAGAACAACATCACCCAGGAGAACCTGGCTCGCCTGTGCCGGGGCGGGCGGTTTACCACCGTGGGCCCGGATGCGGGCGACTTGGCCTGTGGCTGGGTGGGCGCGGGCCGCATGGTCAGTCCAGATGAAATCGTCGCGGCCACGCATGGACGTCTGGGAGCTGTCCTGATCGACGCCCCCGGGAGCCTGGCAGGACAACGCGTCGTGGTAACCGCCGGTCCCACCTGGGAGGCGCTGGACGACGTACGCTTTCTCGGCAACCGCTCCTCGGGCAAGATGGGCTTTGCCCTGGCCGCGGCCGCCGCCGAGCTGGCGGCCGACGTGACGCTGATCGCTGGCCCGGTCGCCCTTGCCACCCCGCCGGGCGTAACCTCGCGGATTGACGTCGAATCTGCCCTCGAAATGCGCGGGGCTTTGCGCAACGTGGCCGCCACGGCCGACATCGTGGTCATGTCGGCGGCAGTGGCCGATTTTCGCCCTGGCGTCCGAGTTTTGGGCAAGCTCTCGCGGCGCAAAGAGCCGCGGCCGGGGGGACGGGCCGTCCGCCTGGTTGCGAATCCCGACCTCTTGGCCGAGCTGGGACGCTCGCGCGTGGCCGGACGCCCCTATCTGGTGGGCTTTGCCGCCGAGGTCGGGCTCTCGAGTCACGCTCTGATCGAAAGGGCGCGCGCCAAGCTAACGGAGAAGTCGTGCGACGTGGTAGTGGCCAACCAAGTCGGTCGGGCCGGACTGGGTTTTGGCGCGGACGAGAACGCCGTTACCCTGGTCTTCGCGGATGGACGAGCCCTGGAACTGCCCCCAGCGCGCAAAGACGAGCTGGCACGCACCATTTGGGCTAAGCTGTGCCGCGAGATCGCCCTTCGCGCACCAGCCAGCTCAGCTATAAGCCCGCCCGATAGACCACGGCGCGAGCGACCGAGAGGACGCAATGCCCAGCGCTAACGTTGAAGATAAGATCAACCCGCACCGCCCCAAGGTCTTGCAAGAGCTGCGGAGCGCCGGCGACGTGCTGGCGGCCCGCCAGGAAATGGGTGGGCAGGCTCGGGGCAACGTCCCGCCCTGGCCGGGTTCGAGCGATAGCGACTTTCACGGCACCCTCAGCGCCATTTGGGTTTGGTCCGCAGCCGACAACCTGCGCGGTGAGGACCGCTTTTCGCTCAACATCACCTCGGCGTGGAATTTCGTCGAAGCCACCTGGAACGACTACATCCCTCGTTCGCTGGGGGCCCAGGCCAGCGACGAAGCGGCCTACGACTGCGCAATGGTACTGCGCGCGTGGCTGGCGGGGCAGGGACACAAGGCGATCGACGACGAGACCGGGCGACTCGAACGACTGGCCATCGCGGCCCGCCTGCTCGGGGCCTACGTGACCGACCTGGAAAACCTGGGTGGCAGGGAGTTCAAGGACCCAGGATTTCTCGCCTGGACGCTGGGTGACTACGCCAGGGCGGTGAGCGATCGCGGACTTGGCGCGACGGCTCGCCGCTTCGTCGATGCCGCCTTCGGCATGAAAAGCCCCCCAGCCTTCGCCAGCGAGGTCGCGGTGCGTGACGGGTTGTTCGACTTCTCTTGCACCACCGCGACACGAGTGTTGGCCGTGATCGGTGCCGAGGGCCCCATACCCTTCGTGGGCGCCTGGCTACGCGAACGGGTTGCTCCCACGGTTCCCCAGAGCTTCGTGGCGCGCCCCATGGACGAGAACACCTGGAATTGTTGCGCGGCTGCTAGCCTGGGCTACGCCTTTTCCATCTCCACCGATCCAGCGTTTTTCGATTCGTATATGACCTTGATGGACGAGCTCGGTCGGCGGGCGGAAAATGGAGCATTGGGGCGCATGGCGGGCCACGTGGCCGAGACGTCCGCGACCTTTTACTACGCCATGGCTGCCACATCGATCCTAGGGAAGATCTGAGTGTCAGAAGAGCTCGCCCTGCTACGCGACCTGACGGCAGCTTTTCGCAGGCACCTCGAGGTGCGCGGCCGCCTGGGCACCGTGGGAGTGTCAAGGCGGCCAACGCCTGGGCACCGCCAAGCTCAGGCCGGCAACCCGACCCAGGCGCCCGAGCAGATGGGGGTGGCCGGCCCGGCAGCCCGCGCAGCGGCGGACGAGGGGCAGGGCAGCGCTGGCATAGCTGTGCTGAGGCATGAGATCGGCGATTGCCAGCGCTGCAAGTTGGCTCAGCACCGACAACACATCGTCCTAGGAACCGGCAACCCATCGGCAAACCTGATGTTCGTCGGCGAGGCTCCAGGGGCTGACGAGGACCGGCAGGGCGAGCCCTTCGTGGGCGCCGCCGGCCAGCTACTGACCAGGATGATCAGCGCGATGGGCTATGACCGCGCTGAGGTCTACATATGCAACGTCATCAAGTGCCGGCCCCCGCAAAATCGCAACCCGGAGCCAGACGAGATCGCGGCCTGCCAGCCCTTCCTGCGTCAGCAGATTGCCGCGGTAAAGCCGCGGGTCATCGTCGCCCTGGGAAAATTCGCGGCGCATTATCTGTGCGGCGAAACCACGCCCATCACTCGTCTGCGTGGCAATTGGCGCAGCTTCGACGGGATCACGGTGATGCCGACTTACCATCCTGCCTTCCTGCTGCGCGAGGAAGCGCGCAAGCGCGAAGCCTGGTCTGACCTCAAGCAGGTAGTGGCCTTTCTTGCCAACCTGGGTCTCCGCTAGGCTCCGCCAGCGGCAGAAGCAATTGACAACACGGGAAATACAACGATAACTTCCGTCCCGCGCGCCAGCGCAGAGGAGGACCTGATGGCGAGCGAAGATCCCTGTTTCATCGGCAGCAAGACCACCATCCGGGGCAACATCTCAGGCCAGCAGGACCTCGTGGTCGAGGGCAGACTGGAGGGTCACATCACTCTGGAGAGCCAGCTGACGGTCGAGAAAGGCGCTACCGTGGAGGCGGACGTACAGGCTAACGTGGCGACCTTGCGGGGAGCAGTGCATGGACCGGTAGTGGCCGCGCACTCCGTTGTGCTGGAGGCGACAGCCAAGGTTGCGGGCAAGCTCAAGGCGCCCTCGATCACCATCCAGGATGGTGCTCATTTCACGGGTGAAATCGACATGGATGTCGAGCTGCCGCCGGGTGTTCAGGATGGAACGCCGTAGGCAAGGGTGACGGAAACTGACATGGCAAAGGAAAAGGAAGCGAGACCCATGGCGAATACGGTCATCGGAAGCGGCATCGTCATCGACGGCGAAATCAGCGGTGAAGAGGCACTGACCATTCTCGGCACGGTGAAAGGCAAGGTGGCGGTGACCCAGGACGTGCTCATCGAGCCCGGTGCCAGCGTCGAGGCAGACGTGGAAGGGCAAACCGTCACCGTCAGCGGCAAGCTGACAGGCAACGTGAACGCTCACGCCAAGCTCGAGCTACGTCCCGACTCGAAGATGGTCGGCAACGCCAAGTCCCCCCGCATCGTTATCGCGGACGGAGCCTCGTTCAAGGGCAACGTCGACATGGACGGGTAGGGGATGCCCATGGCCACTGACAAAGCAACCACCCTCATCGGCCCGGGTACCCACATCTCCGGTGAGATACGCGGCGACGAAGACCTGGTCGTAAAGGGCAGCGTCGATGGCAAGATTCAACTCTCGGGTACGTTGACCATCGACAAAGGCGCTCTCGTGCAAGCCGACCTCGACGTTCGCGCCCTGGTCGTGTCGGGCACCGTGGTGGGTAGCATCGCGGCCGCGGAAAGCGTTCGCCTGCTGCCCAGCGCTCGCATCGTGGGTGATCTGGCGACGCCCAGGATCGTGATGGAAGCAGGAGCCGCCTATCGCGGTCGCGTGGACATGGGTGACGTCGAGGTAGCAGCTGCCGCGGCGGCACGGGCCGCCGTGGCCCAGCCGGTTGCCAGCGCCACCGAGGTCAAGCCGCGTCCTGCTCCGCCGCGCATGGCCCCGCCGCCCAAAGCCGCCCAGCTTTCCGGCAGGCCCGACAAACCGATCAGCACGTCGCCGGCTCCCAGTCGCGCCGACAGCCATTCACTCGCGGTCGAACCGACTCGGTCCGCACCCCCAGCCTTTCCCCGCGTCACAGGCGCAATGGGCGGCTCGGCCCCAGCCTGGGCCAAGAAGAAGATAAGGCGTCGCTGACAGGGCGACGAGGGCGAGCGCAGGGCGGGGAGCGTGGCGCGGGGCACAGCGCGCTCGGCCCCGGACCGGTCCCTGTGGCCGAGCCGGAAAGGGTTTGAGCCGCCGCCCAAGGTGCCCCGTCACCCACCGGTTGAGTCAACCGCCGGTCGTCATGCCAACTCACCCAAAGGCCGGTCGCTCGAGGTAGTCCCATCGCCCAGCTCGCGGACGACGCGAGCCGCGATCTGCCAGGCCTCGCATTCCGTGACAAATGTGATACGTTTCGCCCGCACATGTGCGGTGTCGTGGGAATCTTCGGCCACCCAGAGGCGTCAAAGCTCGCCTACTTGGGCCTCCATGCCCTTCAGCATCGAGGGCAGGAGTCAGCCGGTATCGTCTCGAGCGACGGGCGGCATTTGCATTGGGTGCGGGAAATGGGCCATGTGGGCGAGATCTTTACCGAGGACAGGTTGCGCAACCTGCCCGGCTCCTCGGCCATAGGACATGTGCGCTACTCGACCACCGGCGATTCAATCCTGAGCAATGCTCAGCCGGTTGCCGTCAACTACGCCCACGGATCAATCGCTGTCGCCCACAACGGCAACCTGGTCGATGCGTCCGAGGTCCGGGCGCGCCTCGAAAGTGCGGGGTCGATATTCCAAGGCAGCAGTGACACCGAGATCATATTGCATCTGCTCGCCCGTTCGCGCGAAGCCGATCTGCCCGGGCGAATTGCTGATGCCTTGCGCACGGTACACGGCGCCTATTCGATTGCCTTCCTGTCCGAATCGGCGCTGATCGCAGTCCGCGATCCCTATGGCATTCGTCCGCTCTCCCTCGGTCGACACAAGAAGAACGGCTGGGTCGTCGCCTCGGAGACCTGCGCTTTCGACCTCATAGAGGCGGAGCACATTCGCGATGTCGACCCGGGCGAGATGCTGGTGATCGACGGCGATGGCGCGCGCAGCTTGCGCCCCTTCATGACCGAGGAGCCTCGGCGCTGCGTGTTCGAATGGATCTACTTTGCCCGGCCCGATTCCAGCATCGCGGGGCAGTCAGTCTATTCCGCCCGGGAGGCCATGGGACGGCGGCTCGCCGTCGAGCACCCGGTGGCCGCCGATATCGTCATCCCCGTGCCGGATTCGGGAACGGCCGCCGCCATAGGCTATGCGCGTGAGAGCGGCATTCCCTTCGGTCACGGTCTCATTCGCTCCCACTACGTGGGCCGGACCTTCATTGAGCCCTCGGAGTCGATTCGCCACTTTGGGGTCAAGCTCAAGCTCTCGCCCGTGCGTGACGTGCTGGCCGACAAGCGCGTGGTGGTGGTTGATGACTCCATCGTGCGCGGCACCACCTCGGGTAAGATCATCGGCATGATCCGTGCGGCGGGAGCTAAAGCGGTACACTTGCGCATAAGCTCGCCGCCTACCGTGGGCCCTTGCCACTACGGAATCGACACTCCCGACCGCAATCAGCTCATTGCCAGCTCGCATACGGTGGACGAGGTGCGACGGTTTGTCGGGGCGGATAGCCTCGGCTATCTTTCCTTGGAGGGGCTACATGCCTCGGTGGGCAAAGTCCTGACCCAGCACGAGCACCGTGGGTTATGCGACGCCTGCTTCTCCAACCGCTATCCGATTCCACTCGCGGCACCCGCGCGCCTGCGCCAGCTGCGCCTGATCTCAGCCTAATACCCTCCCCCATTCCCCTCTTGACTAGAGGCCGGGAATCCCCAATCGTTGAGCCATGACATATAGACGCATGAACTTGGTTGGCGTGGGTTTGCTCGGGTTGTTGGTGAGCCGGGCCACCTTTGCCGCGGATGCTAAGGTGGCCGTGATCGATACCATCCAGGCGCAGCTCGCGCTCAAGCTGAATGCGCGGCAAGCGGTGGCATCGGCACTCGACGATTTGGGGGTGGCGATGGTGCCGTTAGAGGATATCACTCCCGAGGACGGAGCCTGCAGCGAATCGGATTGCTTCGCGGCGACGGCCAAGCGGGTGGGGGCGAGCCACCTGCTCTTGGTATCCGGGGTGGCCAATCCCGCCGGGTACCGGCTCATGCTCGACCTGCGTGACGGTAGTACCGGTCGCTCCCTGGCCACCGACGGCAAGGAATGCGAGCTGTGTGCCGAGGACCAGTTTGCCCCGACCTTACGTGACCGCGTAACCGGGCTTTGGAAGCGGGTAGCCGGGCAAGACAATGCCGCCGCGATGGCACGCACCGCCACCCACCCGGCCGAGAAGCCGGAAGAAGACAGGCCGCCGGAGCCGGTGGTGCTGCCACCTTTCTGGTCGCAACGGACCCCGGTCATGGGACTTGCGTTTGCTGCCGTGGGCCTGGTGGGTATTGGCTTCGGCGTCTACTACGTCGCCGTCGATGGTGCCGCGGTGCAGATGAGCCAGCCCACCAATCTCACATATAGTAGCCCGATCGTCGTTCGTGATACCGGGAAGTGGGGTTGGACTTTCATCGGAGTGGGCGCCGTGTCCTTCCTGGCCGGATCGGCCATGGTCATCTGGGGCCGCGAGGACGGCAGCAACGTAACGATGGCGATAGGTCCCGGCTCTCTTGGCCTGCAAGGGAAATACTAGGAGGCATGGCCATGCGCAAGCTTTCCGTCCATTCCATCTTGGCTATCGCGCTCTACGCCCTGGGCTGCGGAGCTACTCGCCGGGATTTCTCCGTATGCGACAGCACCCATTCTTGCCCAAATCCGTACACCTGCGACCTGTACCACGGCCTGTGTGTGCTGTCCGACGGCCCCGTCGAGGCGCCTATCGTCGTGCCTCCAACAGATGCCCCGGCCGAGCCCGACCTCCCGACCGCGGATGGTGGAGGCGCAATCGATCTCCAGGGTCAGACTGGTGATACGCAGCTACCGGTGGATCTGGCGCAAGCTGACAGCCAGGCGCCAACCGACTCGCTGCTCATCGATCGACCAGCCGACATAGCGCCGGACAGCCCTGGCACATGCTCGAGCGACGACCAGTGCAGCGGACTGGGCACCACCCCCTATTGCGTCGGCTCCATGTGCGTCGGATGCAACGCGGCCGGGGTCGACGGGGGTGGGCACGCTTGCCCAGCCACGACCCCGATGTGCAATTCCATCACCGGCAGGTGCGTGGCCTGTCTGCAGAACAGCGACTGCCCGCTGGGCGCCAAGGGGTTTTGCTCCGCCCAGAACCAATGCGTGGGCTGCGACGACCCTGGCGCCACCAGCGCGAGCAGCACCGGCAGCATCGATGCCGGCGGCGCGACCGATGCAAGCATTGACGCCACGTCGCCGGCCTGCAACGCTAGCGTGCCGTTCTGCGTGCCCAGCGCCAGCGCGAGCCCCAAGGCCGGCCAGTGCGTGGGTTGCTTGAGCAGCGCGGACTGCTCGGGCTCGACCCCGATCTGCGATACCACCCTTACCTTCACCTGCGGCGCTTGCACCAGCGACAAGGAGTGCGCGGCCAAGAAGAGCGGTCCTGGCATCTGTATGTTACACCAAGACGGCCGCTGCGCTTCCGATGCCGAAACCATCTACGTGCAAAACACCACGGGTCAGGCCAACTCCTCGTGCATAACCAGCGGCACCAGCAGCGCGAGCGCACCCTTTTGCCAGCCACAGGCCGGAATCAACGCCGCCCTGGCCACGGGCAAGAGCCTGGTGGTGCTGATCGGGTCGTCTTCGACGGCGGGGGTCTTCAGCTCGGTGCCGTCGCTGGTGGCCAGTGCATCTCAGCTTTCCATCATCGGCAGCCAGAGCCCGATCATTGCCCCGGGAGCCTCCGACATCGGCATCCACATCGTAGCGGGCAACGTATACCTGCGCGGGCTAGAGGTGGAAGGTGGAGGCAGCGGCGCGGCCGTACCGCCCAACAACCCGGGCATCGTGGTCGAAGCCGGGGTCACCGTGGTGCTCGATCGCGTCTACGTGACCGGGGCTGCCGGCGGCCTGTGGGTGAAGAGCGGGGCGGGATTCGATATAGCTAACAGCATCTTTGCGCTCAATTTGCCAGGCACGGGCGATTACGGGGTCTTCAGCGGAGTGTCGCTGGGCAGCGCGGGTGCCGGCCTGCCGAGCCGTTTCTGGTTCAACACGGTCGTGAACAACGAGCAGATAGGGGTGTCCTGCAAGAACAACTTGCAACCCTTGGTCGGCGTGCTGATCGATGGCAACACCGGCGACACGGTGAGCGAGTGCGCGGTGGACAATGCCACCTCGGTGACCAATGCCAACGACATCGACCCGCCCGGGTTGACCAGCACTAATACTTCGACGGCCACCTCCCCCTACCACCTGACGGTCAGCTCGCCCTGCGCGAGCTTTATTCCCGCCACGGACAGTCATCCCCCGGACGATTTCGACGGCGATCCACGCCCTGCCACCGCAGGTGGCAAGATCTCCTGCGGGGCCGTCCAGTACCCTTATTAGCGGCCGAAGAGCGCGGCCGGCGCCCGCGCGTCGGCCAGATTCGTGAACACCGCCGTCGGATCGCAGGCCGCGAGCTCAGGTACCCCGTGCATCCCGGTCGCCACCGCGATCGCTTCCGCTCCTATCGCTTTCGCTGCCGCGACATCTTTGGGGGTATCGCCAACCACGACGATGCGACAATCCTCGATAGGGACGCCTAGTCGGTCGGCGCCGCGCCGTGCTCCCGCCATGAGCAAGGTGGGCCGGTCGATAGAGTCGTCGCCGAACCCGCCAAAGCTGAAGCGATGGTAGATGTCAACGCAGCCGAGCTTGATCTCGGCCCCCTTCCTGATGTTGCCGGTGCCTAGCCCCAGTGCGACGTTGGACCGGGCATCAGCCATGGCCAGGGCCGCCATCATGCCCGCGTGGATGCGAATCGGGGCGCGCGCCACTTCTTCCACCAGTAAGTCGAGGTAGAGCGCTAACGTCGCTGTTACCTCCGCCTCGATCTCGGCTTCATCCCTGCCCGTGAGGCCTAGAGCGTCGAGACCATTGCGCACGATGGCCTTGTCGGTCATGCCGCCAAACGAAAAGGAGAGCACCTCTTTCGCGCCATGGCGCAATTCAAAGGCGCGCTCTATGGCGCGCCGGCCCGCGCCGCAGGTGGTGACCAAGGTTCCGTCCACATCGAACAACAAGACGGTTGGTTTCACGGCCGCTTAAGCTAGCCCCCAGCCGCCGGCGAATGCAAGCAACAAGAAACTTCCGTGAGGCGCAAGCCGCGAGACCCCAGGCAGCGCGAGGACGTCGCCTGCGGCTGCGCACCCCACCTCGCGCAAAGCTCAAGCCGCGAGGCCCCCAGGCCTCGCGGGGGAAGGGGGGACCCGT
>Ga0187889_10004607_pt1 | contig 11280 bp, 10 predicted proteins | sample June2016WEW_7_10_2_FD_132992 | JGI IMG/M metagenome (GOLD analysis project Ga0187889, IMG submission 132992) | Peatland microbial communities from SPRUCE experiment site at the Marcell Experimental Forest, Minnesota, USA - June2016WEW_7_100 | ecosystem: Environmental > Terrestrial > Soil >... | reverse complement strand
CGCGACCTTCCCCAGGGCCGCGAGACACGCCCCTTCCATGCCCACCGTGAGCAGCCCGTCGCGGTTGGCGAGGATGCGGCCGGGGAGGATCGTCTCCATGCCGACGAAGCGGGCGACCTCCTCTGAGGCGGGCCGACCGAATACCTCGGCCGGGGTATCGACCTGGCACACCCGACCGCCCATGACAACGGCGATCCGATCGCCGAGGCGCAGCGCCTCCTCCCGGTCGTGGGTCACGAAGACGGTCGTGCACCCCTCCTGCCGGAGCAGGGACTGGAGCTGCGCGAGGAGCTCGGCGCGCGTCGGCGGGTCCAGGGCTGCAAACGGCTCGTCCAGCAGGAGGACGTCCGGGCGGAGGGCAAAGGCCCGCGCGAGGCTCGTGCGCTGCGCCTCACCGCCGGAGAGCGTGCGGGCCTCGCGTCCCGCGAGGTGGGCGATCCCCAGCCGCGCGAGCCACGTCCGCGTCTGGGCCGCCACCTCTTCCGCCGGCCGGTGGCGAAGGCGGAGCCCCAGAGCCACGTTGGCCTCGACGGTGGCATCGCACAGGAGGGGCTCCTGAAAGACGCAGGCGAACTGGCGGCGAGTATCCAGGAGATCCCGCCCGCCCCAGGGGACAGGCTGTCCGCGGAAACGGACGATCCCGGCGGCGGGGCGTTCCAGGAGGCCGAGGATTCGGAGCAGGGTGGATTTCCCCGCCCCGTTGGGCCCGATGAGGGCGAAGATCTCCCCCGGCCCGACGGCCACGGCGGGGACGTCCAGGACGGTGACCCCGCCGTAGTCCATCCGGAGGTCGCGTCCCTCCAGGATCGGCCCGGTCACCGCGCCCGTCCCCGCTGCTGGATCCAGGTGAGGAGGTAGTTCACCCCGAAGACGAGGACGAGGAGGATCACGCTGAGGGCGATGGCGACGTCGAAGTTCCCCTTGCCCGTCTCGAGGACCGTTGCGGTGGTGAGGACGCGGGTCTGCCCGAGGATGTTGCCACCGACCATCATGGACGCCCCCACCTCCGAGATGACCCCCCCGAATCCGGCCATCACGGCCGCCAGGAGGGGGAGCCGCGCCTCGCGCATGAGCAGCCAGAGGAGCTGGCCCCGGGAGGCGCCGAGTCCGAGGAGCTGGAGCCGGAGTTTCGGGTTGAGCTGCTGGATGGCGGCGATGGTGAGGCCGGTCACGATAGGGGCGGCGATGACGAACTGGGCGATGACGATGGCCGTGGGGGTGTACAGGAGCTCCAGAAATCCCAGTGGGCCGCTCCGCCACAGGAAGATGCTGACGAACAGGCCCACCACCACCGGCGGGAGGCCCATGCCGGTGTTCACCAGCGCGACCAGGAGGCCGCGGCCAAGGAAGCGGGTCAGGGCCAGGACCATCCCGGCCGGGATTCCCGCGATCAGGCTCAGGAATGTGGCGGCCGCCGAGACCTTGAGCGAAAGCCAGGTGATCTGGAGGACCTGGGGATCCCCCGAGAGGATCAGTCGGACCGCCTGGACGATGCCCTGCCAGATCAGCTCCATGGGTCAGGTTTCCCGTTCGCGGTTCGAGGTTCAACGTCTGAGATTCAGACGTCGCGGCTCATCCTCTCGCGGCTCGGCTCTCAGAGGGCTTCCTCGCGCTTGCCCGCGTCGGGGAAGAACAGGGGCTCGCCGTACTTGTCCACGCCAAACGTCTTGATGACCTCCTGGACCTCTGGGGAGACCATGAAGTCGGCGAAGGCCTTCCCTCCGGCGGCATTCACCCGGGGGAACTTGGCGGCGTTGGTTTCCATGACCGAGTAGATGTTGAGGAGGATCCGATCCCGCTCTACGAGGTTCACGAGTTGCACCCGCTTCTGGAAGGCCAGGAAGGTCCCCCGGTCGGTCACCGCGTAGGCCCGCTTCTCCGACGCAATGCCGAGCGTTGCGCCCATCCCCTGCCCGGACTGGAGGTACCAGCTCCCGCTGGGATTCACCTTGGCCTCCCTCCACAGCTTTTGCTCCAGCTGGTGGGTGCCCGAGTTATCCCCACGAGAGACGAAGGTCGCTTTGGACTCGGCGATGCGCTTCAGGGCGTCCACGGCGCTGGCCAGGCCCTTGATCCTCGCCGGGTCGTCGGCCGGACCCACGATGATGAAATCGTTGTGCATGACGAGTCGCCGGTTGAGCAAGAGCCCGTCGGCCACGTACTTTTTCTCGGAGTCCGGCGCGTGAACCAGGCACACGTCCGCCTCGCCCTTGGCCCCCAGGGCCAGGGCCTGCCCCGTGCCGACCGAGATCGTCTTCACTGTGTAGCCGGTCTTCTTCTCGAACATCGGGACCAGGACGTCCAGCAACCCGGAGTCCTGCGTGCTGGTGGTGGTGGACAGGATGACCGCCTGCGCGGCCAGGACCGGCCTTCCCCCCGCCTGGCCGGCCAGGATCACGCCCAGCGCTATTGCCGCCCAGAGGCCGCAGCCAGATGCCATGCAGGGAGTCCGCCTCATCTGATCCTCCTCTCGTCTCCCGAGGAACCGAAACCGGTTTGGTTGTAAGGATGCACGCACCCTCACCCCGGCCATTCCATTCTCCACTCAAGAGCATCGCACGCTAAGGCCCTGTCAATCTATATGCTTATTGAAGCATAGTCAAGCCCGCCAAGAATCGCCCTTCCGGCCTTTCTTTGGAAAGGGCGCGGGCTTGCTCCGGGTCGGCCCGCCCTAGCCCCGGCGGGTCTCCGGGCCGGACCGGACCCAACGTAAACGTTGGGTACCCCCCACCGCAGGTGGGTCTGACGCGGCACGGAGGGGCCGAGTCCTCGGCCCCGACCCGTGGGAGCCGGCCCTGCCCTGCGGCACCACGGGTGCCGCGGGGCTCCGTCGCGGCCGGGCTCCGGAGGGGCGTGGCGGGGAGCCCAATGGCCAGCGGTCATTTATCGTGATGACGAATGCGTCACCGTAATTTCGGCCAGAAGCACTTGGCAATTCAAGAGGCCGGGCGGAGTTTTTCGGACTACAGCCCGAGGGATCAGAGGGGCGGGCGTGGTCGGCTCACCTTGCGGTCACTCCAAGAGCCCCGAGAAACCTCTTGACGGCCACCCACTATACTGAGAGAATTTTTTCCGTGCGCCGCCGACTGTTTCCTTGTCTCCCCCTGTCCCTAGCAGGAGTAAGCTCACGAGCCACCGGCTGATTCGCAGTGCGCTCCCCCTGATAATCCACGCGAACACGTTGAGATGTTCTGCACGTGTGAATACTGTTGTTTTGTAGGAGGCGAAAGGTGTGATCATGCAACGGAGTCGTCGCGAGCTGCTCAAAGCTGGCATCGGTGTGGGGGCCTCGATCTTCCTGCCCTCTGCCAGCCTGCTCGCCCAGGCGGCCCCCCTGATGCAACGGAAGATTCCGTCAACCGGCGAGAGCCTGCCGATCATCGGAATCGGGACGGCCCGGCGCTACGAGGCGGTTACGACGGAGGCGGAACGGGCGCCCCTCAGAGAGGTGCTGCGCCAGTTCAAAGAGATGGGTGGGAGAGTCATCGACACCGCGCCGTCGTACGGAACCGCAGAGATGGTGGTCGGCGATCTTGTGACGGAGCTCAAGATTCGGGAGTCGCTATTCATCGCGACGAAGCTGGGGGCCCACGGCCGCGATGCCGGGATCGAACAGTTGGAGCAGTCGTTCAAGCACCTGCGCACGCCCAAGATCGATCTGATCGCGGTGCACAACCTACAGGATACCCAGACGCAGCTCCGCACCCTTCGCCAATGGAAGCAGGCCGGCCGCATCCGATATGTCGGGATCACGACGTCCTTCGAGCGGCAGCACGCGGAGTTCGAGCAAACGATGAAGGCTGAAGCGCTCGACTTCATCCAGGTGGACTATGCGCCCGACAACCGGAAGGCAGATCAACGGATCTTGCCGTTGGCGGCCGATCGCGGGATGGGAGTGATGATCAATCTGCCGTTCGGACGGGGACGGCTCTTTACGGCGGTGCAGGGCCGGAGTCTGCCGCCATGGGTCAGGGAGTTCGATTGCACGAGCTGGGCTCAATTCTTCCTGAAGTATATCGTGTCGCACCCGGCCGTCACCTGCACCGTGCCAGGGACTGCGAAGAGCGAGTACCTCGTCGACAATCTTGGCGCGGCGCGTGGGCGCCTGCCCGACGCGGCGATGCGCCGCCGCATGGAGAGCTTCATCGATGGGCTGTAAGGTGCAGTGGTGACCGCATGTCGGGATGGGGGCGTTCCCAACCGGACTGAGCGCGGGGGTGGGAGATGACCTGCCAGCCTATCGGCGGTAGGTCCAGCACAGATGGCGCGGCGTACCGGCTGCTCCGCCGGGCCATTGACCTGCGGCCTAACGAGGTGCGGGGGCTTGTCTGGTCATGGCTGTACATCTTCTCCGTGCTCTCCTCCTATTACATCATGCGGCCGATCCGCGACGAGATGGGGGTCGCAAGCGGGGTTGAATCCCTGCCGTGGCTTTTCACCGGAACGCTCCTTGGCATGATGCTGGTGAACCCCCCGTTCGCGGCGCTCGTCGCGAGGCTGCCACGCGTGCGTTTCATCTCCGTCGCGTACCGCTTCTTCATGGCGAATCTCCTGCTGTTCTTCCTGCTGCTCAAGGTTGCGACCCCGGAGCAGAACATCTGGGTGGGCCGCATCTTCTTCATCTGGACCTCCGTCTTCAACCTGTTCGTGGTCTCCGTCTTCTGGGCCCTCATGGTGGACGTCTTCGATGCCGGGCAGGGGAAGCGGCTCTTTGGCGTGATCTCGGCCGGGGCGACGCTCGGAAGCATCCTGGGCTCGAGCCTGACCGCCACACTCTCGCGCCATGTGGGATCCACCTACCTGCTGCTCGGGTCGGCATTCCTGCTCGAGATTGCGGTGTTCAGCGTCCGGCGTCTGTCCCGTCTGTCGGAAGCGTTGCGCCTGCGGCCGGCCGCGCGCGGCGTGGAAGCGCCGATCGGGGGCAACGTCCTGTCGGGCTTTACGCACGCCTTTCGCTCGCGCTACCTTCTGAATATCAGCGTGTACATGCTGCTGTACTCCATCACGTCCACCTTCCTCTACTTTGAACAAGCCACCATCGTCAATCGCAACTTCGCCGATCGGGCGGCGCGCACCACGTTCTTTGCGCAGGTGGATCTGGTGGTCAACGTTCTCACGCTGGGAGCCCAGCTCTTCCTGACGCAGCGCCTTCTCCGGGGACTTGGCATGGCCCTGACGCTGACGCTGCTTCCGGCCCTCAGCGTGTTGGGCTTTGTCACGCTCGGTCTGACACCGACGGTTGCGATCATTGTGATGTTCCAGGTCCTGCGGCGCACGAGCAATTTCGCCGTCGCCCGGCCAACGCGCGAGGTCCTGTTCACCGTCATCCCACGCGAGGACAAGTACAAGGCGAAAAGCTTTATCGACACGGTCATCTATCGCAGTGGCGATCAAATTGGCGCCTGGTCGTATGCGCTGTTGTCGGCACTGGGCTTGAGCCTGACCGGGATCGCGCTGGCGGCGGTCCCACTCTCGGCCGCGTGGCTGCTGAATGGCTTCTGGCTGGGTCGTGAGCAGGAAACGATGGGGGCGGCGCAAGAGCCCCTATCACGAATGTGCGTTTAGGGCCCTTCCCAGCCATGGGAACGATTCGCATCAAGACGGGCCACGAGGGCCACAGCGACGCCGATGGTTTTCTCATGGCCGACAGGACCGGAAAGGAGGGGGACTCAATTCGGTGGAGTCAATGCTCGGTTTTCGCGTGGGTGATTTGATTGAGGAGGATTCCGATGGATGCGAATGACGTGAAGAAAAGAAGCCGCCGCGAGTTCCTCGAAACTGCCGGGGCCGTCGCGGCGAGCGTGGCTCTGGCTGGTATACCGCTCGGGGCGCGGGTAGCGGCCAGTGCGAACGGGCCCAGCATGAAGATCGGCGTCATCGGCTCGGGCAGAATCGGTGGCACGCTCGGCGGGCTCTGGGTGAAAGCCGGCCATGAGGTATTGTTCTCCGCGCGCAATCTCGACCCGGTGCAGAAGCTGGCCGCAAGCCTCGGGCCGATGGCGCACGCCGGAACGCCGAAGGAGGCGGCGGTTTTCGGCGACGTGATCCTCATCTCGGTGCCCTACGGCGCGCTTCCGCAATTGGGCCGGGATCTGGCGGCCGACCTCAAAGGCAAGGTGGTCCTCGACACGTGCAACCCAAACCCCGGGCGCGACGGCGACATGGCCGTGGCGGCGCGGGCCAAAGGGACGGGCGTGGCGTCGGCCGAGTTTCTGCCCGGCGTGCGCCTCGTCCGCGCCTTCAATACGGTGGGCTCCGGTGCTCTCCGCAGCGAAGCGCACCGCGCAGGGGATAAGGTGGCAGTCCCGCTGGCCGCCGACGACGAAGCGGCCCTCAAGATCGCCATACAACTGGTACAGGACGCCGGGTTCGAGCCGGTCGTGGTCGGCCCGCTCGCCCGCGCCAAAGAATTCGATACCGGAACGCCGGTCTACGGGAAGGCCCTTACCGCAGCCGAACTACGCCGCGGCCTCGGAATGGGTTCCTGACAGGACGAGCCGAGTAAATTAGCCTCAATCAGAAATTCTTGAACCGCCAAGGCCACCCAGCCCCAGCGCTGGGTACCCGGGTCGCCAAGAACACGATGTTCGCACCTCTCCACCCGAGCATGCGAAAGCGCGCTCGTGGGGCCTTCAGAGGCTTCGTCTTTTTCCCACAATGAGTCTTTCTGGTCTTGGCGTTCTTGGCGCCTTGGCGGTTGAGTATTTCGGATTGGGGTTAGATCGTCCGAAAGGTGCACATGGGGTCGGGGCCGGCTTTAATCGAGTGCCTAATCGAGTGCCTGGCACTGGATTTCACTGCATTTCATAACTCCTCAAGAATTCATCGAATCATCATCCAATGGACGCGCGCCGGTAACAAGCCTCTGGCATGATCTGCCTGTGTCTGCGGACCCCCCCACACACCGAGGTGCGGAACCCCTCTGCTTCGGTCGGGACTGCCGGCCTGCCAGTGCGGGGTCAGATGGCGGGGATGCACACGACGGCGGCAAGGGGTGGACGATCCCGGGAGGCGATCATGAGCAGTGGCTGTGTCGAAGTCCCGGGTGAAGGCCTTCAAACGGTTTCCGCGCCTGGGTGTCCCATGTTGCGGTCTGTGCGATCCAGGCCGATGTACCCCGTCCAAGGTTACTGCGTTCTCGGCTGCTCCCCGGGCGGCTTCATGATTCCGAGCATCGCGGAGTTCCGCGAGTTCTGTTCGGGATCAGGATTCACCGCATGTCCGTGGTTCAGGAGCGCGCAGGACAGCCTCCCGGCCATGCCGGAAGCGAGAGGGCGATGATCTGGCCGTATATCGCAATCGTGGCGGCATTGCTTTTCGGGTTGACCCTTGGTGTCCTGCTCATGTTCCTGTTGCAGGCACGGGCCGGGGGGCAGTGAGCTGCGACCCACCCTCCACCTTTGCGCCCGGTGGACGCCCAGGAGTGATGCTCCATCCCCGCGGCCGAGTGTTGAGGGCTCCCAGCGGCGTCGGGATCCAGCTACGTCCTCCCTCTCTGGATTACGGTGACAGGTTGTGTCCGCGCCCTCGCTCGTTGTCCCCTTTCTCGGGTACCCTCCGGCTGCGGAAAGGGCCCGGGTGGGGGCCTCGGCGCGGCAACCCTCGCTCCCGCCCTCTGTCATATCCCAGCGTCCATCGGGCCTTCGGCCCGCGCGCTAGAACACCCGATCGCCCCGAATGCTCGCCTGCCGTGATGCCGCTGTGATACCTGTGGCCGCAGGCAGGATGCCCGAGGCGGTCGCAAGATCCACTGATCGCCGGGGAATTTCCTTGCCCTGCATAGCGGTCCCTTTCTATGATGACATAGTGTGAGTGCTCGGGTGGGGCCGAATCATCCGCCGAGTCGCCCCGCAGAGGAGGAGGGTAGCGGTCACTCTCGACCGTCGAGGAGGCGCATGGGAACGATCCTGGTTGTCGAGGACGAGCCGGACATCGCGGAGCTGGTCAAGTACCATCTGGAGAAGGCGGGCCTGCCGGCCCGGGTGGTCGGCGACGGGAAGCAGGCCCTGGACCTCATCGTGCGCGAGCAGCCCGCCCTCGTCGTGCTGGACCTGATGCTTCCCGGCTTGGACGGTATGGAGGTCTGCCGGCGCCTCCGTGGAAGCCCGGCCACCCGGGGGATCCCGGTGATCATGCTCACCGCCAAGGCCGAGGAGGTGGATCGGATCGTGGGGCTGGAGATGGGCGCGGATGATTACGTCCCCAAGCCCTTCAGTCCGCGCGAGCTGGTCGCCCGGGTCAAGGCGGTCCTCCGGCGGGCAGCCGCTCCGACCGAACCGAGCGAGGCGCCGGTGACGGTGGGGGATCTGCGTCTCGATCCCACACGCCACGAGGTCACGAAGGATCGTCAGCCCGTCTCCCTGTCCGCCATGGAGTTTCGCCTCCTGGAATTCTTCCTGCGCCATCGTGGCCGCGTGTACAGCCGGGCGCAACTTCTGGATCAGGTCTGGGGGCAGGACCGGTTCGTGGAACCCCGGACCGTGGACGTGCACATTCGCCGCCTGCGCGAGAAGATCGAGGATGACCCGCGGAAGCCTACCCTGATCCTGACCATCCGCGGCCTGGGGTACAAGTGCCGCGAAGAGGAATGACCAATGACCAAATCCCAATCGCTCTGAGTGCTTGGTTCCATTGGTCATTGGCCCCTTGGTCATTGGTCACTGAGCCATGAGGTTCGGGGTTGCGACGAAGGCGATTCTTCCCATCGCCGCGCTGATTGTCTTCAGCCTGACGCTGGTGGGCCTGTATCTGGAGAGGCAGCAGCGGGCTGTTGTCGTGGCGCAGGTAGTTGCCCGGCTCGAGGCCGAGGCCTCGCTCTTGTCTCGCGAGGTCGGGACCGCGGTCTTGCAGGGTGATCTCTGGGCGCGCGAGGCCGGGGGACGAGCAAAGGCTCGGGTCACGGTGATCGCCTCCGATGGACGGGTCCTGGCCGATTCTCAGGAACCCTCGATCCAGATGGAGAACCACGCCACCCGCCCCGAGGTGGCAGAGGCGCTGGCGAAGGGGAGCGGGCATGCGCTCCGGTACAGCCAGACGGTGAAGCGGGACCTCTTGTACTTCGCCCAGGCCATTCCGCAGCCCGATGCGGGTTTCGTGGTCCTTCGCCTCGCCGTTCCCATCCAAGAGGTCATCCTCGGCTTCAGCCGGTTTCGGCGCGATTTCCTGGCGGGCGCAGTGATCTCCCTTGCCCTGACGGTCGGGATCGCCTACCTCTGGGCCCGCCGGATCACGCTGCCCCTGCGGCAGATGGCCGGGTTCGCCAAGAGCGTGGCGCAGGGGGAGCTGGCCCGGCGACTCCCCGTCCGCACGCGCGATGAACTAGGCGAGCTGGCCGGGGCCCTGAACGCCATGGCGGCCGACCTCGACGGGACGCTGCGCCGCCTGGAAGCCGAGGGGCAGCGCATCCGCGCGATCATGGAGAGCATGGCCGAGGGCCTCCTCGTCATTGACGCGCGCGGCCACATCTCCCTCGTCAACCCTGCGGCGGAAGCGTTGTTGGGCCTGAAGAGAGAGGCAGCCTTAGGTCAAACGCCCCTGGAGGCCGTGCGGAGCCACGAGCTGGACGACCTGTTCAAGGCGGCGGCCAAGCGAGAGGGTGCCGCCAGCGCCGAGATCACCTTGACCTATCCGCGCCGTCGCATCCTGGCGGGAACGGCGGTGGCCATCCGGGACGCGACGGGCGCGCTCCAGGGAACGGTCGTCGCCCTTCGCGACATCACGCAGCTCAAGCGCCTGGAGGAAGCGCGGATGGAGTTCGTGGTCAACGTGTCCCACGAACTCCGCACTCCTCTCACGGCCATCCGGGGATATGCCGAGACACTCCTCGACCACGGCCTCGAGGACCAGGAGGAGGCCCGGAAGTTCCTGGAGATCATCCACCGGCACGCCGAGCGACTGGGGCGCCTGCTGAACGAGCTTCTGGACCTCTCCAACATCGAGCTGGAGCGGAGCCCGCTGTCCATCCGGCCGCTCTCCTTAGCCGAGGTCACCCGCCACGCTGCGGCGATGCTTTTGCCCCAGGCCGAGCAGAAAGCCATCCGTCTCGTCAACGCAGTTCCTGATGATCTTCCACCCGTCCTGGCTGACCGGGACCGCCTGGTTCAGATCCTGGTGAACCTCATTGACAACGCGGTCAAGTACACTGCCGAGGGTGGCACGGTGAAGGTCAGTGCTGCTGTGCTGCCGTCCGAAAGTGCTGCCGTTTCCGAACTGCAGCACGTCGTCGAGATCGCCGTCGAGGATACCGGCATCGGGATCCCCGAGAAGGACCTGCCCCGGATCACCGAGCGTTTCTACCGCGTGGACAAGGCCCGCTCCCGCGAGATGGGTGGGACCGGCCTGGGGCTGGCCATCGTGAAGCACCTCGTCCAGGCGCACGGCGGCAGCCTCGTTATCGAGAGCGAGCTGGGGAAGGGGACGCGCGTCCGGATCACCCTCCCGGCCGCCCCCTCCCCGCAGGCTTCGACAGCGTAGCCGCCCTTTCAGAGATCCCGCCGGGGAATTCATCCAGATTGCGCGGAAGGCTTACGGGGCTTGAAGTTAGAGGGGTGGGGTTGCAGAACACGGCAATGAATAGCACAGGACGCAACCCCCGCGCAACTGAAAACTGATTCTCCGTACCCACGTGTCTCCATAACCCCTGCCTTCAGAGAGGAGGTGCTGCCTTCGCTATAGAGCTTATCGACACCGTTCACCCAGGAGAGATCGCCACCACAGAACCCGGAACAGGAAAAAGGTGGATGAGAGTGCTCGAACGGCTAGTCGAAGCACTGGTTCCGGGTGATACGGAAAATTGGCAGATCCAAATTGCCATCAAACACGATGAGCAGGGATGCACCGACATTCACCTGCATACCTGTATCAAGCAACAGGAGCCTGAAGAATCCCCGACCGAATCGAGGGGTGATGGAGCAGGGGGTTATCTGTAAATAGGAGCAAAAATGGAAGCATTCGGGTGTGTCATCAGCAAAGTCCCTGGTGAGGCCAGAAGATACGAGAACTTAAGGCGGGTCGGGTTGCAGAACACGGCAAGGAATAGCACGGGACGCGCCCCCGCGCAACCTGAAAATGGGGCCAGCCTGATCGGGGGCAGGCTCGGCCCCGTAAGGCAGGGTGTCATGGAGATCGCCGCTCCTGGCGCGTCCCCCTCGCCTGGCACTAGCCGATCTTTCGCAACTCGACCCTGAAATCAGCTTTTTTCATGCCCTGCGACGCCGTAACTCTTTGAAAGAGAAGAGGCGAATTTTCAGAATTGCCCATGGTACAGACCTACCCCCTTTT
>Ga0187889_10004599_pt1 | contig 11289 bp, 14 predicted proteins | sample June2016WEW_7_10_2_FD_132992 | JGI IMG/M metagenome (GOLD analysis project Ga0187889, IMG submission 132992) | Peatland microbial communities from SPRUCE experiment site at the Marcell Experimental Forest, Minnesota, USA - June2016WEW_7_100 | ecosystem: Environmental > Terrestrial > Soil >... | reverse complement strand
CCTGCTAACATCGCGGCCAAGTTGGGCCGCCGGTACGTGGCCACGACCACGATCTCCACCCAAGTCCTGTGGTGAGGCTGCCCCTTCGTAGAGGAGTCTCCCTGGACTGCTCGCTACAACCGTGATCACTGCTACCCTGAGGGGTTTAGGCAGCAGGACGGGCCGGCGCATCGCCCGGGGTCAGAAGATCCCCGACAGGCAACATCTTGAAATTCCTTGAGGCGACTCGAAAGCGGCTGCCTTGGCCGCAGGATCTGCGCGGCCCGCGAGTGCTTGCGAAAAACGCTCGACGGCGTGAAGCTGCTCTTGAGCAATCCCCATAGGAGTGGCACCATCGTCGGGCCATGTCAAAAGCCCCATACAAGCTGCCGAATGTCTTCGTCGGATGCCCCTACGGCGGGAAGTTCAAATTCCAGCAGTTCAAGACCGCGCTCGATAGGATTCCCTTCAAGTGGTTCTATGCAGACACAACCCTCAACACAAAGCATCTGCTCGGGATCCTACGCAGCTACATCAAGGCCGCGGATTATTGCCTCTTCGACATCTCGACATGGAACCCCAACGTCGCTCTGGAGATCGGTCTCGCGGAGGGAGAGGGTGTCGAGTACTACATTTTGCTCAATCACAAGTTGACCAAGGGCGTGCCGGCGGACATCCAGGGACTGCAAAGGATTGAGTACGCCTCCTTCGGCTACGAGCGCGACGACCTCGTTCCGCTTCTGGTGAAGTACCTTGTGCGTCCGCACACCCATCCCAGGAATATTTGGGATGCGCTTGGCGGCGATCGCCGTGAGACGAAGTACTATCTGGCGCTTGCCTTCCTTGCCCATCTCCGCGACTCTGCCCGGCTAACGGCTGAAGATATCAAGCGGCTCTCCAAGGGCACCTACCTTCGAAAGGATGGACAGCGCGAAGTTCTCCAAGTTCTGGCGGACCTCAATCTCATCGGTTCGATCGACTCAGCGAAGGGTGCGGTAGCTCAACGGAGTCTCTACAAGGACGACATTCGGATTGGATGAGGCCGCCCAACATGGCGTCGCACCCGACGATCGGCCGCGGACAACCGCTCGCGGGTGAACGCCAACGTGTACAGGAGCGCACCCATGCAACAATCGGGCACTGAACGACGCAAGGCATATCTGTCATCGAAGCGTGGAGATCTCACAAGCTATGCATCAATGGTCGGTCAAGAATTCGAAGCGCGCGTCGATCAGCTGGCCCAACTGGTTGGCCACGAGCCAAGTGTGGGTGCATACAAGGAGTCTCTCCTGCGCGGTGCCATCGCGAAGTTCATTCCCAAACGCTATTCCGTCGGCACTGGCTTTGTTGTCTTTACAAGGGAAAGCCGCCTCAACGACGAGACGAGCGACAACCTCGACCTTCACAACCTCAAGGAACACTACACATCTCGACAGCTCGATATTGTCGTTTATGACGATTACAGTTTTGCGCCGCTATTGAAGGACGGAGAATTCGTGGTCCTGCGACCAGAATCTGTTCGCTCCATCGTAGAGGTCAAGGGGTACATCAAGCCAGGCAATGTAAGGGATACCGTAGACAGCTTCATAGACTTTGGGCGCAAGTGGATTGACTATGCCCAATACAGAAAGAGATGGGGTGGTGAGTTGGAGCACTTTCCGACGCTGCTGCTGTTGGCATGGAATGTTTACGTCGACAACGATGGCAGACCCGCCTGTGACGGAAAGACCGTTCGACAGGAAATAGTCAAGTGCTACCGTGATGCTCTGTCGGCTGCCGAACTTGCCAGTCGAAACATTCCTCTACTCGACTCCGCGTATCTCTACAACGAGTGCGTTATCAACCGCTGCGGGTATTTCCGGGAACGGGACCAGAAATCACGTGAAGGCTACTCCACAAGCCGCGGCAAATTCATTCGATATGACTCGGATCGGAAGCCAACCCTGTCAGGCGACTGCACAATTGCCTCCTTGCTAGCCTCAATCCATCTCAGCCTTGAAACACCATTCAATTCAGACTTTTCCTACTTCGACCAAAGCATGCAGACAAAGTTGCTAGCCCATGAATGCGCCGGCATCACAGACTGGGACTCGGGAGAGGAAGCTGATGCCTAATGCCGTTGCAGTAGTCAGGGCCGCCGCAGCGACATTGTGTGGAATCGTGACGCCGACTCGGCGGCGCCCCTGCTGCTGAATGGCAAGGCGTTGGACGGACCGGATAGATGTCGATCGATTGCCTCTTCTTCTTCGGCGCTGGAGCTAGCTTTGGTTCCGGCCCAGTCACGCCAAAGGTGCCACCCCTTGGGAGCTGAAGTCTCGCTACATCGAGTGGTCGGACCCCTTGCACCTCGAGAACGACGTCCATGCGAATCTTGAATCAGGCATGGCATTGGCATGGAGCTTGGCCCTTTCGGACGGAGGGGCCCACACCGCGGTCGCAGCGATGTTGCGGGGCATGGGCACGTACTTCGCTGGTGGTAGTAGTGATCGACAACGACATGTCGGGCAGCACGGCGGGCTTGAAGATGCCCTGTGGCCCCAGCAGCGGGACGCGGCGGCCGTCGAAAGTGAATCCATCGAGGAGTACCTTGTAGGGCACCACCTTGCCGTGGACCCGGGTCTGCTCGTCCAAGAACGAGAAGGCCGCGAGGCGAGCGCGGTGGTCGAGGTTGCCGGCGTCCATGGTTTCCGTGCGGGACCGAGAGCATCACGACGGTCCCCTGGCGAGTCCGCGTCCCGCTCAGCGCTATCTGACCCGCACGAAGTGCTGGGGCATGGGCGAATGTAGATGCCCTGGACTAGCATCGGCTCTGCTCAGCCTGGCCGCCATCGCCGCTGCCGAGCGCGGTCCTGGGCGCCGAGCCGACCGCAGCCAGTGCCGGGTGGCGTTTGCGTCGATGGTTGGGCGAGGTGGGGAGACACCATCCAGCGACGGGCAGCCACCATCTTCTGCCCAACGCCATGACCAGGCCCTATCGGCTGTCTCGGGGCAGGAGTACGATGGAGGTCGCTCGTGCAGGAGTAATCTCTGATGCTCTGCTTCTTCGACCCGGCCAAACATGAACTTGATCGCGTCGATCCGATTGATGCCGAGGACAAGGAGGGAAGTTGTTAGCCGTAGACAAAGAGACGAGGCGTTGCTGCTGGTCGACTGGACGGCCAGCCCGCGCGGAGGGCAAGGCGGGTCATGTCGCCTGACGCTGAATACATCCCGACGCAGGTGCACGGCTCCGGCAGGCCAGCTTGCCTCCGATGCCAGAACGAGGCGATTCAGGCGGTGAACGGGCTCATTCGAGCCGGGACATGGTCCAGCGCCACCTACGGAACGGCACTTGCGGCGGACAACGGTGGCGGAGTAAGTGTGGGAATAGCTGAGTTTCAGAGTTCAGGGGCTTCTAACCTCGCCCAAGTGCTATCCCCACCGGCACGGCCGGCGGGCAACTACCTGCCCGCGATGATTGCTCTGCTCGGAGCGGTGGCTGGAATCCCATGGGCTTTGCTCGTCGTCAATTCCACGGTATTGGCCCAATCCATGGCCGGGTTGGGCGTTGTGGCTTTTGTAGTCCTGCTGATTCGTCAGCGGCGAGCACACCAACGCGCCGTCACTGATTGGGTGGCCAAAGCCGCGCGCTGGGCGAGCCTATTCTACTGCTCTCGCTGCAACTCGGTCAGTGACCTGCGAACCTGCGAATGGCTGCCCGCCGAGCAGACTAAGGCGTTCTGGAAGTAACCGAAACGAGCACGCCCGCGCCGCCCGAGGTGTTTGAGCTGTCCGCGAGCCAAGGGACACGGTGGTCGTCCACCCATGCCGAGGGACGCGATCGCCGAGTTTGAGCCCCAGGCCAGCCTCATCCTCAAGCGACCATCCAGCGCTGACCTTGCCCGAGATGCGGACCGGCTCGGGTGCCAGCGGCAAGGCCCAGCCCCCAGACGCCGGACCGCGCCCAAAGTTTCTGTCACAGGCGAGGATCGCGGAGCCGCCGTTTGCGCCCGCGCGCAGGCCCTGTGCCGAGCACGCCCGTCAGCATCCCCTCCGTCCTGCGGGCGACGTTCTTCACGAAATGCCGGGCCAGGCGGTCGGTAGTGGTGGTGGAGCCGGAGGGGGGTACTTCTGTCCTGCTTCGTAACGGGCGCTGGCAATCTTCAAGATTCCGTTGGCGCCTGGTGGTATCTGCTGACCATCGGATAACAGCCCCCCAACAGTGGGGTCGTTCCTCCGCGTCCTGCCTAGGGAGCAAAGAAGATCCGCGAACCTGCGGTTCAGGATGCGAGGCGCGATGATCGCTTGTATGGCGGAGACGAATTCGCGGCGCATCGCGATCAGGGCCAGCTTTTCGTCAGGAAAAGCGCACAGGTCGATCTTGCACCCCAAAATCCGCTCTGCGGCGACCAGAGCATCGAGCGCCTGATGGCGGAGACCCGCATACGCGGGTGGTAGATACGACTGTGACGGACCGCCCTCTTCGTTCGGCAACAGGAGCCGGCCTTGATCGATAAGAGCAGAGAGGCGCCGTCTGTAGGCCACCACCTCGGGAGATACGGGGGATGGAGCCTCACCATTTCGCCGTCCGACAAAGCAGTACGCGGATTCCGCCAGGACGTCGATGGCTTCGCTCGCCCACCCTCGGAGATCCCGAAGCCAGGCCGTCGCAGCCGTGAAGACACTGGTCTTCTAGGTCCTGGTGGCGATCCACCAGCCGAGAAGAGCACCGAGTCCGGTGAGCAGCGGTCCCGCGTAGATCGGGTTCATGCCGACGGCCTCCTAAATAGTCCTCGCGAGAGTATCACCCCTTGGCATTATAGGTATCCCATCGCCGTCCGCGGGTGCAGTTACGTTTCCTGGGGCCACGTAGGCGGAGAGCGGTGCCGGTCGGTGGTCACGTCGGGCGGGCCGGTATGGGCCGATGACCTACGCGGCTACTCCCTCGCCGAGCTGCTGCCCTCGTGGCCCAACGTGCTGCCCGCAAGCGGCGGGAACTCCGCCAGGGCCGCCAAGCGATAGCACAGCGTCAACCTGTTACCCATGTTCCCGGTTTGCGCTGTTACCTATCTTCCCGGTTGCTCACCAAGGCCTATACCTGCGCGTAAATGGCGCCGAACGATAGCGCTTCCCCTATCACAAGTGCGCCATGCGTGGAAGCTTGCGTGGGCGGCTGGAAGAGCCGACCTCTTCGTACGTCCAGAATGGCGCAAGTACCGCCGACCCCAACGGGAAAGGCAATCTTCATTAGGTGAGCGATCACCTCTGCTCGCGCTTTGGTGAGGGTGGGCGCTTTCAGGTAGAGCTTGATCGTGGTCGGTTGCCCTTCAATGTCGAGCCCCAATTCTGGATTCACGGAGACCGTGATGGAGCCTGACTGCCAATCGGCACGCGGCGGATCGAACCAAGAGATCTGCTTCTTGCCCAAGAACTTCTTGTAGCCGCGGACTATCTCCGGATAGTTGTTTTGTTTCTTCGCGTCTGCGAGACCAGCGACAAGTGCATCGAGGGCCGACTTCGGCTTGGCACAGCGATGCATGTCCACGATTCCTTCGCGGATTTTCTTGTAGAAGTCGGCGAAAGGCTCGTACTCGCCGCGAGTCTTGAAGTCCCGAACGACGGTTACCTTCGCAGGCCCGGACTTGAGGATGAAATCAACGAAACTGGTTAGCGGCACCTTGTCCAACGAAGCCCTCCATGCTGTCCCCCGACCCAGTATAACCGCATACGCTAGGAAAAGGCTTGCAACCGTGTCCCGTATGGCGAAAACCTGCGGGTCCGCCGCACGCCCACGGCGTCTTGATGATACTACGGTGTCCCTGCGGCGGGATCGGAAGCTTCATGGGCTGCTCGGCCAGCCTTTCGTGCCAAATGTAGGGAATCCCGAGAATGACTGCCCCGGCGAGCCCCGAGACCACGCAGAGACCGTGGAGGTACCCGATCCCCACGACCGCCAGCAAGGGGTTCGCGGTCGATACGGGCCAGAAAGGATGAAGATCGGAATGCATGATGGCGTCCAGAAGCGGATGGGACAGCCCTCCTATGAGACCGCCGACAGACCCTCGACCGCCGTTATCAGGAATCGAATCCGATCCTCGGCTCTCACGCGAGCCACGCGACGGTCAACGGCTATTTTCTGGGCGCGATGACCGTTCATGTCGCCACGGTCAGCCTATTGCCTTCACCCTGGCGTGGCGTCTTCCAGGGCATCACGATCGGAATCGAAGGCCGAAGCGTGTTCAACAATTGGCGCCTCGGAGCCCACTTGAGCTGGTGAACCCGAGCCACGGCGGGGAAGCGATGGCGTCCCCGCCGCCACTCACGCCTTCGGCGTCGCCGGTCCCGGCTTGTCCGGGCCGTTGTCGTCGGACGGCGCGCCCTTCGCACGCGCAGATTTGCGGAAGAAGCGGCTTGACCAGTCGATGGGCAGCCCTGGCCTCGGCGACCTTGGTGGAGAGCTGGCCATACAAGGCGGCGCGGGCAGTGTTGACCGGTTCAATGAGGGACACGATGGAACGAATGCGATGACGAGCGTCGCAAGTCGCACGCCCTGACGCGCGGCCTTGGTTTCGCTCGGCGCGAAGAGCAGGTAGGTTCGGGGCATGCGCTGCATTTTCTGCCTTGACGAGAAGCCTGGCCTTCTTTTCACGGATGAACACGTCTTCCCGAAGGCCATCGGGGGGCGTTTTGTCATCCGAAACGTCTGCAAGAGGTGCAACGACCTTCTCGGGAGCAGGGTGGACTGCCGTCTGACCGAGCACGTTGTGGTACAGGCCGCCCGTGGAGCTTTGGACCTGGCTGGCAAGGGCGGTCGGGTGCCGAAGCTGCTGGAGCACATGGCGCTGGCTGGGAAGCCCGGACACCGGCTCGTAAACAGGCTGGACGCCCATGGGAAGCCTCAGCACTATCTTGTGCCCCACGTGGAGCGCAGGACGAATGCTGACGGATGCGAATCCGTTTCGATCGTCGTCGACGTATCCGATCGGGATCGTCTTCCGGAGATGCTCAACAAGATGCGCAGCCGGGCAGGACTCTCGATTCTTCCCTCTGACGAGATTCAGTCGCGAGCCCAGGTGGTGTGCACGCCCCATCCGGTGATGGAGAAGCACTTCACCGTGGATGAGCATGAGTACAAACGCTGTATTCTGAAAATCGCATACGAGCTGACGTGCCACTGGCTCGGCGAAGGGTACCTTGACGATCCGCACGCTGAACTGATGCGACGCTGTGTGGTCTCCGAGGAAGCGCCGGACGAGGAGATGACCCGCCTTTTCTTCGATCGGATCGACTATCACGAAGACGGCGGATTGGGCCGGTTCTGGGACTTCGAGGAGGATTCACACCTTGGCATGCTAACTCCGCTCTGGACGGAGGCAGGCATCGCGGCCTACGTACGGATCTTCAAGATCTTCGAAGGTACGCTGCTCGTGAGCAGGTGCAGTGTGGCGGAACGATACCCATCCATTGAAGGGATGTTCGTCGGGAATCCCGTCTGTGGGGGCGAGGTCCGCGAACTGACCCTGCGCAGAGAGATCTCGCGAAACCGCAGGAATCCAAGTCCCTAGGAGCCGGGCGCTAGGTGCCCCAGCGCGCAAGCAAATCGATGGGGCGGTCATGGTGCTTCTTTGGTGGTCTTCACGACCTTGCTCCAGGCCTTTTTGATCCTCGACCACTCCTGGCCGCACCGCTCTTTTCGTCGAGCCATGCTATCGGGATCCCCAAGGGCGTTCCCCACCGTCGTGAATAGTTCGTCGGTGTTCTGTGGCTCAGCGCCGTACGACCAGCACGCGAGATTTGCGAGTCGCCTCGCGTCGGGCGAGTGCTCATCCCAGACGTCAAGCTCGGTGTGTTCGTCGATCTCGAAGAAGACGAATCCCCCAAGCAAGGAGACGTCGTCAATACCAACATCCCACATCAGGAATGTTGCCACCTGGTCAGCGACATCCTCCTCGTTGCCCGTAATTCTGCGATCTGCGAGGTCGATGTAGGCGTGGGCAACCTCGTGAAAGAAGACGAACAACATGGCTCGGTGGAATGCTTCTACCGCAAGATCGGTTCCCATCGCCTGCTGCTCTGCCTCAGGAAACACGGCGAGGGCGTTCTTGGCTAGGTAGGCGATCAACTCATAGCAGAAGACGAGGCGCCGCTCGCCGGACTCGTAGGAGGCGTTGCGCTCTCCGCACTCCTGGAAGCTGACCTTGATGTTGCGAACCTTGGGCAAGGCCATCTCGACATACTTGGCGGGGGCCTCCAGTTCACTTCCCAACTTCTTGAGAACAGGATCGAGTTTCGTCGGTTCGTAGGTCAGGGCGATCCTCGCCTGGCCCACCGAGGAAGAGATTGTCAAAGCGAAGAAGAGAAGCGAGGTGAGGTAGATGCGCATGCCTCTCTCCGTTCGGGTTGGGCCGATGTCAGCATGTGCAGTTGCCGCTGGTGCAGTTGCAGATCGGGCATCGGGCGCCGCACTGGCCGTTCGGGACGCCATTCGTCGAGTTGGAGCAGGTCGAGCACGTGTTGCCGGGCGTCGTGCAGCTGGCGACCCCGCAGCATACTCCGTCGGTGCAGTAGGTGCTTTGGCACTGGTCGCCAGAGGTGCAACTCGTGCCGGTGGATAGCTTGGGCTTGCAGACACTCCCCTGGCAAAACGCACCTGATGCGCAGTCGCTGCTGGTGGAGCAGGTTGTCCCGCACGTACCACCCTTGCAAATGAAGGGCGCACAAGGCGTCGTAACGGCCGAGCTGCAATTGCCGGCCCCGTCGCATGTGCGGACAGCCGACGCCAAGCCCGCATTACAGGCAGCAGCGGCGCATCCTGTGCCGGTCGCCCAGCGGCGGCAACCGCCGGCACCGTCGCAAGTACCGTCGCGACCGCACGTGGAGGCGAGGTCTTGGGGGCAGCTATCGCGGGGATCCGCCCCTGCGGGAACCATCGAGCACTGGCCGAGTGCGGTCGGCAGGTTGCAGACCATGCACACGCTCGCGCATGGGCCTTGGCAGCAGACACCATCGACGCAGTTCCCGTTCTCGCACTGTCCGTTTGCGGTGCATGCTTGACCCAGGGACAAGCCGGTGGAGGAGTCCAGCGGAATGAGTGGCGCGTCCGGCAGTGGCGACGACGCATCCGTTCCCATCTCGGCATCGTATGGGGCGTCCAATAAATTGGCCGTAGCCTCCGGCGAACCATCTTTGCTCGCGGAGGGCGTGTCGTTCTTGACCTGCGGGACATCGCCTCCGAAATCCTGGGCCTGATCCAGTCCGAGATCGAAGCCGGCGGACAGCGCGTCGCCTGGCAGGTCCGGGCGAACGATCGAATCAGCCGCGCCTTCGGCACGGGCCATGTCGGGAGGGACTTCGGGTGGGGCGACCGCGCCGCCCACGTCGGAGATCGCACTATCGAGAACTGCGGCATCGGGCCGCAAGCCTTCCGCCTGGCAGCGGAAGTCGCAACCATCGAAGGAGTACAGGTTGCCGTCGTCGCAAGTCTCACCTGGGTCTACGATCCCGTTCCCGCAGAGAGCCGATCCGGCGGCGAGCACGGCAGACGTCGTCACCGAGCCGCCGACCACAATCACGGTCTGGGTCGTTCCGTGCGCCACGTTCTTCCCAGTGTTGTCAACGCCATCAACGGCGAGATCCAGGCGGCCGGCGCGCGACCGAGGTAACACAATGACGAGGGATGCCGAGGACGGTATGGCGGCGGTGGCCTGTTGGGCCGGGTAGAGCTTCAAGTCGTGGGTCTGAGCCGAGGACATGGTCACGCGCAGCGAATACACCGGCGACACATCCGTGTTGATGGAGACATTCACCAAGACAACCGAATCGGCCTCCTTGCACGCGGAGAGGCCGACGAGAAGGCCGAGGGCCAGGAATGCTCGTGTCTTCATGGCATGGCCCTCTGGGCACCCAGGGTGGAGCCTGGGACCGACGTGGGATCGCGTCTGGCCATGACGATCGCAACGGTCGCCGCGCCTGCCGCCACGGCGCCCGCGGCCGTCCAGAACCACCATCGCTTGTAGATCGGAACGGCCGGTTGGGGCGTCAGGTCATTTCGCGTGTTGAGATCAACGCCTGCCGCCTGGCTCGGCGTACCGGAGGTCTGGGCGACGGCGCTCTCTTCTGCGGCCTGCGAGGTCGGCGACGGTCGCGCCTTCGTCGTGTTGGCGGTGGTGGTCGATGCAGCCTCGGCCTCATTGAGCGCTTCCAACTCCTCGATCCGTCGCTCCACCTCCTTTCGGTTGTTCGCGTCCGGGGCCTCGCGCAGGTAGTTTCGGTAAAACGTGATGGCGTCGCTGGTGTGTCCAAGCTTCTTGTGGCACTGACCGATGTTGAAGAGGAGTACGGGATCGGGTTTGTTTCGGTACGCCTCCTTGAATTCGGCGAGGGCCTGGTCGTACTCGGCCAAGTTGAAGTGTTGCAAACCCATCGCGTAGTGAGCTTTTGCAGCGGTCGTGTCGTCCTCGGCGCGAACCGTCCTTGGGCACCACATGACGGATGCTGCCAGGATGGCGATGGCGGCCACACGATTGAGAGGGAACAGCTGCGTTGAGATCATCGCGGGATCCTTTCTACCGGTCATGGCTCGTGCCGCGTCCACCGTGTTTCACCACCTTGTGGCACCGGCGGAGCCCCGGGTCATTGCTCCCAGCCTCCATCTGACGTTGGTGTCGTCGGACTCCTCCGAAGCACCGGATCGCCGTCCTGGACAACAGTGGCGAACATTTGGTGGACACGCTGTGACCCTTGGACCGAACATCGAACCGACGTCAGTATATCACGCTACTATAGTGGGCTGTAATAGAGTGGCCCGTCGCGATGTGCTGGGCGGGTGAAGTTCGACTCGTTCCTCAGGCAGCTTGGGGCTAACATCCGCCGGGCACGGTGGATCGCCGGCCAGACACAGGAAGAGGTGGCCGCCCAGGGGCTCACCTACAGGTACTTCCAAGAAATGGAACGCGGGCGCCGCAACCCTACGATGCGCACCATGTTCACGCTGGCGCGGATCCTGGGCACTTCCGTGTCACTGCTCACGCAGACCGACCGGGACGTGATGCTTGGAGCACGCGCGGCGCTTGCCGATGTTGCGGCGGAGCCGCCGAGGCGCGGGCGCAAACCGCGTTCGATGCAACGAAGGGCCAGAGGCGGCAAGCGCGCCAGATAGCGAGAGGGCAACGCGCGGCCCAGGTCGAGATGCTGCGCGACGTCGTGGTGGACGTCGCCTACCATACCGACGTTCATCACCGTTCTTTCCTGTCGGCTGCACAAACCTCGCAGCGAACCGTCACCCAGTTCCCGCGTTTCTTGCAGGTGCCGAGCGCACCGCACATGTCGCAT
>Ga0187889_10004585_pt1 | contig 11313 bp, 5 predicted proteins | sample June2016WEW_7_10_2_FD_132992 | JGI IMG/M metagenome (GOLD analysis project Ga0187889, IMG submission 132992) | Peatland microbial communities from SPRUCE experiment site at the Marcell Experimental Forest, Minnesota, USA - June2016WEW_7_100 | ecosystem: Environmental > Terrestrial > Soil >... | reverse complement strand
TGCCCCCAGCTCATCGATCGTACCCCTGGCCGATGTGTTGATGGAACATCGGCTCTACCTGCCGTCATTTGGCATCTTCCTTACGCTCGTGGTAGGGACGGGCCCCCTCGCCGGCGCGCTGGCCGCCCCGCGGGCACAGCGCGTGGTCATGGTGCTGTTCCTACTTATTTGCGCTGGTCTCGCCACTCTTACCTTTCGGCGCGTCTCGCTCTGGCGTTCCAAGATCGCGCTCTGGTCGGACGTGGTGGCCAAGTCGCCGGGGAAGGCGCGGGCCCACCTGGGCCTGGGAAACTCATATCGCCGGGCTGGCCAAACCCAGCTCGCCCTGGACCAGCTCCTGACAGCGCGGGACCTCGCCCGTGCCGACCCGGTGTGGCTGCGCGCCGACATCCAGGAAAGGCTTGCCAGCATCCACCTTGCGGCGGGGCGCAGCGAAGAGGCCCTTGCGGCGGCCCGGGCTGGTCTGGCCGAGTGGCCGGACCACAGCGCTCTGCTCGGCATAGTGGCTATGGCCCACCTGCAGCGCCGTGAGCTGGCTCTCGCTGAGGCGGCGGCCCAGAGGTCGGTCGCGACCTCCACCCAGCCGGCCACCGCGCTAGTTGTGCTCGGGATGGTGCGGGCTCGTATGGACAACCCGCAGGGTGCCACGGCAGCCTTCGAGCAAGCGGTGAGGCGGGACCCCGCTCTCGCGCAGGCCCGCCTGCTCCTCGCTCAAGCGTATCGGGCGCAGGGCCGGACGCAGCAGGCCTGCGAGGTGCTGCGCGGCAGCTCCGGGGGCGACTCGCTGGCGCCCGCGTTTCTCCAGGAGGCGCGGGCGGCGGACTGCCCGGAGCGCTAGCGCGTTTTCGCAAAGGCTGGGCTGACTTTGCTCGGTGAGCGATCGGGGGAGTCGGATCCCTGGCGCTCCGGCAGAAAAGTCAGAATCCTGTCTTCTTGTGAATTGTGATCGAGCCAGCTTCATCCTCGCCAGGGTAGCGCCGAACCTTCGGATCATAGCGGTCGGTTGCCCATTCGCGGGTGCAACCGCACGCGCGAAGGGAGGATTGGCTCGTGCAGCAGGCTCTCGCTTCGACTCGGCTCTGGAGTTGTCTTTTCCTCGGCGTCATCGTCTCGGCGTGCGACGGCTCAGGTTCTTCGGCCAGCCCGGGCAGCACGGATTTTTCCCAGGTTGGCCCCAGCTCACGAACGGCGCCGGGACCAGGGGCGGAGGCTGACCAGGGCGCCGCCTCGGTCGCGATCGTCATCAATCAGCGTCCCGTGATAACCGCGATGCAGAGCTCGGCCGGTGGCGTGGACAGCAACCTGCCCGTCACCCTGCAGGTGGCGGCCACCGATCCCGACGGCGACGCCCTGAGCTTCGTATGGAAGAGTAGCTGTCCAGGCAGCTTCGACCGCACCGACCTGGCCCAGGTGACGTTCACGCCGGGCACCCTGGCCGGCACGGTCTCGTGCACCTTCGCGGTCGAGGTGAGCGATGGACACGGCGGTTCTTGCCAGGGCACGCTGGTGCTCTCGACCACGCCGCCCAAGATCATCGTGGCACCCATCATGGGCATCGCGTATCAGTCGACCGCGAACGCGAGAGCGGGCGAGGTAGTAGCCCTGCACGCTAGCGCCAGCGACCCCGAGGGAGGGGCGCTGACCTGGACCTGGCAGGCCGCCGTGGGGAGCTTGTCGCAGCAGAGTGACGGCGCGGGCAGCAGCGACGTGCAGTGGACGGCCCCAATGGCAACGGGCTTGGCCTACCCGATCACGGTGACCGCGACGGATCCGGAGCAGGCAAGCGCGTCGTTCGTGTTCAGGGTCAACGTCACCGACTGAGCTCGGCTGGCGCGGGGCCGCAGGTCGCGCGCGCCTCTGCAAGCTCCTGCTGGAGGGCGGGATTGGGCTCCTGGACCGAGCCGAGCACCCGGCAAGCCTCTTGCGGCCGGCCCTGGGTGCGGTACGCGGCGGCGAGGAGCAGGGCACCCTGCAGCTCGGCGGGCTCCAGCCGGAAGGCCTGCTCGAATGACTTGGTTCCCGAGGGGTAGTCGCCCATCTGCATGCAGATGAACCCCAGCACACGCAGGGCAGCGGGTGACCCGCTGGAGACCCGCAGGTAGCGCTCGGCCGTGGCCCGGGCGCGTGGCAGATCGCCTTGCCGAGAATAGGCTACTGCCAGTGCACCCAGGAGTCCGCCGTCGTCCGGGACTTCTCCGAGGCCGGCCTGAAGGGTTGTGATCGCCTCGGGGGTACGCGCAAGTGACAACAGCGCAGCGGCCATCTCGCCGTGGAGGTTGGCGCGGATCCACGTCGGGGCGCCCGACAGCGCGAGCCCGATCCTGCACTCATCGACGGCTCTCTCCCCCTGCCCGGCGTGATGGTAGGCGTTGGCGAGCCCCAAGCGCGCGCGTGCCTTGCCCGGCGACTTGGCCACGATGTCGCTCCACAAGAGCAACTCCGAGCCCCATAGCCGAGCGCGAAGGTAGGTGGCGCCGGCAAGGGCAGCGCACAGGACGACGAGCGTGGTCGCCGCCACCCTCCGGCGACCAAGCCCGTGCCGGAGGAGGGTGCCCCCGTAGGCAGTGGCGAGGGCGGCCAGGGCGAGGAACAAACCCCAGGACGCCAGGTAGACCCGGTGCTCCATGATCACGTCGGCCAAAGGCACGACACTGGAGGTCGGCGAGAGGAGAAGGAAGAACCACAGCACGCCGAAGGCAGCGGTCCTGCCCGCGGCCCCCTTGGCATCGCTACGGGATCGGCTGCGCAGGTAGAGGCCCACCGATGCGGTGAGCACCAGGAGAACGAAGAGGGTAGAGGCCAGCGCGACGGGATCGCCCACGCCGGAGGCGATGGGAAAGTCCCAGTCCAGGTTCTGCCCTCGGGGGCACAGGACGAGACGGAGGTAGGTGACGAGAACATGCCCCTGAGTGAGCAGGTAGCGCCACGGCGGCAAGGACGCGATGGCGAATCCGGCGTTTGCTTCTTTGGGCAGACCATGTCCCGTGAAGATGGCCGTGGTAGTCGCATAAAGGACCAGGATCAGGAAGGGCGCCGCGGCGGCGAGCCGCTGGCGCAGTCGCGAGGGCCTGGCGGGCGGGGCAGGCCCGGGCAGAAGCCCCATCAACAGGTAGGCGGCGGGTAGCGTGGCGACGATGACCTTGGCGGCGAGACCGAGGAGAAAGAGGAGGAACGCGGCGAGATAGGCGCAGGCGCGCGCCCGTCGGCTGCGGCCCCCTCCCCAACCCTGGAGGAGCAAGAGGGATCCCAGGTATAACGCGGATGACAACGTCTCCGAACGCTGTGAAACATAGGCGACTGATTGGCTTTGCAGGGGATGCAAGGCGAAGACCGAGGTCACCGCCAGGACGAGAAGATCGCTCGCAAGCCATCCGCTCAAGGAGAGCACCCTTCTGGTGAAGGTAAAGACGAGCAGCGTGGCAGCCAGGTGGATGGCGAGGTTGGTGGCGTGGAAGACAAAGGGCGTGTTCCCGGCGATGCGGTAGTCAAGGGCAAAGCTGAGATCGGTGAGAGCTCGGCCACCGCGCACGAGGGTCTGCAGGGAGGGCGCCCGGAGGCTAGCAGCGAGATGGTGAATGCCCCGATTCAGCTCCACCGTGCGCTGGTCGTCGAACACGAATGGGCCGTGCAGCGCCGGTGCGTACGCGAGCACGGTCACGAGGAGGAGCCCGGCCAAGGCCGCGATGGTCCAGCGAATTTGCATCGAGGCTGCCCAGTCGTCGCTATTCGCCAGCCGGCTTCTCGACCACCGTGCGTCCCTACTGGGGAGCCGGGGTCAACGAGAAGGTCAAGGTTGTCGCCAGACCTGTCGCAGAGCTGGTCGCGGTGACCATCACTTCGATAGGGGTCGTCATCGTCTCGGCGCCGGCGGGCACGGTCCAACTAGACCTGCCCGCTACCGGCGAGCGCGCGGCGATGTCGATGTTGCCGGTCCCGGGTGAAGACCCAGCAGCCCGGCACGCCAAGACGGCCGGCGACACCAGAACCAGGGCTGCGAGCCGGCGCGATCGAGGGCTCGCGATCCACATCGCGACATCACCCTACTGCACGACCCGGGTGGGAGCCTGCCGCCAGTCGGTAGTACCGATGCCGAGCTGTCCGTTCGAGTTGCTGCCCCAACACCACAGCGACCCATCCGTCGCCAGCGCGCAGCTGTGCTCGGGACCCGCGGCCACTGCCTGCCACGCCTGGCCAGTAGAGGCAACCGGCACGGGTGTCGCTTCTGGGGTCTCCTTCGCATCACCGAGCTGACCCTGGCTGTCGTCGCCCCAGCACCAGAGGGAGTGATCGCTCTGGATGGCGCAGGTGTGCGATTGGCCGGCCGCCACGTCGAGCCACGTGCCGGCCACCTGGACCGGTTCGGCGGTCTTGGATTCGGCCTGGGCCGGAATGCTGGCGTTGCCAAGCTGACCCTGATAGTTCCCGCCCCAGCACCAGAGCGTGCCGTCTTGCTGGAGACCGCAGGTGTGATTGAGCCCGGTCACCACCTTGCTCCAGGTGCTGCCCGTGATCTGTCCGGGCGAATAGAACGGCGCCGAGCTATTGCCGAGCTGGGAATCCGCCTGCAAACCCCAGCACCACAGCGTTCCGTCCCCTTTCACCGCGCAGGTATGAAGGTAGCTGCCGCTGACCTTGGCCCAGCCGGTGCCATTGACCTCCACGGGTGCCCCGCTCGGGGTGGTATTACCGGTTCCGAGCTGGCCATTGGTGTTGTCGCCCCAGCACCACAAGCTGGCGTCGGCTTTGATGGCGCAGGTGTGGTAACTCCCAGCGGCAACGTCTTGCCAAGGCCCGCCCGCGACCTCGATCTGCTGGCCGGAGGTTGTGGATGACGTAGACGTGGCCGTGGACGACGAAGGCGGAGAGGATGTCCCGCTGCCCAACTGTCCGCTGCCATTGTTGCCCCAGCAGGCTAGGCTGCCATCGCTACGCGCCCCGCAGGCATGCGTCTGGCCCAGGGCTACCGCGGTCCAGGCCAAGCCACCGGTGGCGACGGGGGTAAGCCGATCGCTCGTGCCGGACAGGTCAAGTTGGCCGTAATCGTTCTGGCCCCAGCACCACAAGCTGGTGTCCGAGCGTATGGCGCAGGTGCTGGAGCCGCCCGGCGAGGCCTGGCCGAACGGGGGGCTAGAAGCGGCCACCAGATCCAGGTTGGGCCTGGTCGCCCCCTCAAGGGCCGAGCCACCGTCCGCGTGGATAGCAGACCCGGCGTCGACCACGGCGCTTTGGCCCGTGAGCTGGGCCGCGACGATCTGGACCTGAATGTCCACCTTGCCTCCCACCGCTATGGTGCCGTTCGCCGTGGCCGCGCCGATAAGGTGATAATCGTTGTCGAGGGCATCCACCTCCAGGGAGAAGGCACCGCTGCGTGACCCGGGCAGCTCCAGCACGAGGCTGCTGGGGAAGCCGAGCTCGGCTCCCGGGACGGGCGGAATCGTCTTTTGGTCATAAAGCCCATTGCTATCGATGGTCACCTGCAACTGGTACACCCGCGGCACATCGCAGTTCACGTCGCTGTGGATTACGATGTAGGAGTCCGGGTCGCCGTGACAAGAGAGCAGAGCGAGGGCGGCGCCGAGGCAGGCCCCGGATGTGGCGACCCTCACGGCAGCACCTTCACCGCGCCATAGGTGGAGGGGGGCGCCTGGTTGGCCGGTCGGGTGTACCACCACAACGCCGCCCCGCCCACGCCAGCCAGCACCACCGCGGCAGTCGTCCACACCCACCACTTCTTGTACAGGGGCCGTGCGGTCGGCCGCGTGCTCGCCCTGGTCTCGACGGCGAAATCGAGCGCGGGTGACGGCGAAGGGTCAGGTTTCGGCACCAGCGCAGGCGGGGCGAGCGCGGCTGGCCCTGCCTGGGGTTCCGCCTCATCCGGCCGGGCCTTCTCTTTTGGGCCAGGCTCCTCGTCCAGCGGGGGTGGCTCGATCCGGTCCGCCATCCGGGCGTTCTCTTCCCGATCCTTATCCTCGCCCACCGGGGGCGGGTCGATCTGATCGGCCGGTCCGGGCACGGCCTTGGCTGGTGCCGCAGGTTTCTTCCCGGTGCGAGTATCGACGGGACGATTGAGCAAGAAGGAGGTGATGCTCTCGATCTCGGCCGCAGCCCTCTCGATCTGGCCGCGATACTTCGGGGCGCCAGCGGCGGCGCGCAAGAACGAGCTGTACGCTGCCAGTGCCTTGTCTGCCTTGCCCCCCAGACGATAGGCCTGCGCCAGGCTGAAGAGCAGGACCGGGTCCTGCGTGGCACTGTAGGCGCGAGAGAAATGCTCGACCGCCTCATCGTACCGGCCCAGGTTGACCGCGACCGTGCCCTGGGAGCGTTCGGCGCGCGCGGATTCGATTTCGCCGTTGTTGCGCGCCCACGCCGGTGTAGTGGCCAGGGCCTGGCACCAGACCAAGAGGAGGGCGAGAGCGCGCATGAATTCACGGGTCTTGGGCATGGGTGCGGAGGGTCCTCCTATCGATGATGCGGTCGCTGCAGCAAACTTCAGCGCACGAACTATCTGTCGCGCCCGCACGCCGAAGCAAGAGGGCGGGCAAAGGTCGGGCACGATTGTGACAATTCGTTCTCGCTAAGTTCGCCGGTCAGTCACAATTTGTTTGCAATACGCTCACAAATGTCCGGACGGCGACAGGGCCAGACTTTGCCATCCGACGGTGAGGGTGAAAAATCCGCCGCAGGAAGCGCCGGGGCCAAGAGCCGGCCGCCGGCAGGAGGGCCACCGCCTGTCATGCGACCGTTGCGAAGACTTGGCAAATAGCTCACACACGGCGCGCTGGCGAAGTGCTATCTGCTAGGCCGGTCCAAGTGGGGAAGCATGGGCGGGGTGGCCGGCAAAACTGAAGAAGGTTCAAGAACGAGAACGGACGCAAAGAGGACAAAGTCCACGATTAGGAGGAAGAGCGATGACATCTACATGGAACAATGTGAAGAAGATGCTAGGGGTTGGGATCCCGGCATCGCTGGCCTTGCTGGCCATGGGCGGCACGGCACTGGCGCAGGTCGAAACCTGCCCAGATGCAACCCTACCTTGGTACGACTTGCCCATCCCGGACCCCAACTTCTACCCAGGCTACATGCCCCACAGCCAGGCCGTGGCCTGCACCAGCAAGTACGGCGGCTGCTTCCAGATGGCAGGCTCCGACACCCTGACCGACGTGGTGGAGCAGGCCATTTCGGCTTCGGGCGCCTGCATCAGCTACCACAATGTCGGGTCCAGCCAGGGCGAAACCAATCTCGAATATACAGCCGGGCTGGTCACCTCGGGTCAGACTACCTCCCAGTGCATGGCCCCGATGTCGCGTAACTTCAATTCGACCATCATTGGCTCCGGGGGATTGGCAACCTCCTGGGCGCCCGCTCCGCCCGACAATGTCAAGGCCTTGGACGCGGCAGTGTGGAGCTTCCAGCACAAGACCGGGCAGGCGGTCGACATGGAGGATGTGCCAGCCAATGTGTGCGCCAACGAGTGTCCCCTGATGGGCCAGAATGAGAGTGGGTCTTATGGTGCGATACCCCTTTCGGCCGCCGCGATAATCATGGGCGGCTATCCGGGCAACCCCAACCTGGTCCCCGAAGGTGAAACCGGCGAGTGCTCTAGCCCCTGCCGCTTGTGCCTGCTCGAGTGGCTGGGCAGCTCCGCGATGGAGGGCAGCGGTATTATGCAACACCTCTATCGGCGCGACGATAAGTCGGGCACCCAGGACACCATCCGCGAGATCTACGGGTTTGACCGTTGGTGCAATGGCAAGAGCGAGGGCAACACCGACAAGGTGGGCAGCAACCTGCTCAACGAGGATCTCGACCCCGTCCGTCGCTCCTGCGTGGGGGCGGACGCCAATCACGCTCGTAGCCAGTGCACCTACTACCCGACCAGCCAGCCCTGTGTCTTCACCGACCCTACTATCGCCGCCAACGGGACCGCGACCGCCACTTCCGACACGATCAATTCGGCTCTGGACGCCACTCCCATCACCTACTCCACCTACACCGCGACCAACCCCTACAGCACACCGCTGCAGTGCTCGCAGGGCTTCGTGGTGGCCCTGTCGGAAGTTGATCCTGGGACCACGGGCGCCGACACCACCAAGGACATCACGCAATCGATCGGTATGCGGGTCGCCCTCGATCCCCAGGGACAGAGCATCGGAATTGCCGGCCTCTCCTCTGCGGAGGCCCCGAGCCCGCCCAATGCGTCGCTCAACGTCGACACCATCACTACCTCGTTCGTGAATAACATCTACGACGGCGCTTACAAGCTGTCGCGCCGCCTGTTCTTCATGACTCCCTTCGGCGAGAGCTTCACCAGCACGTGTGCCGCCCAACCGAAGCCCCCTGTCGCGGGCGCCATAACGGAAGAGCAGCACCTTTACGACTACTCGATGGGTCACTACACCGCAAGCGGGGGTGAGGTCGCGTCCTCGTCGGGCTGGGGGGACTGTGCGCCACCGGACGGGACGGCCGGCATGCAGGCCATCGCGGTGGCGGCCGGTTTCCTCCCCAAGTGGCCCGCCGTGGCCGGCTGCAGCAACACGAGCTGTCTCCCGTCCTCGGTTTCGTCCACCCTCGCCTGCCTGACGCCGGCAACCGGGGTAAAGACGCCCAAGCAGAACATCGGCGGCGAGCTCGGGGGCCTGGCGGACAACGCCTGCAACGCCTCCTATCCGTGTATAGAGAATGGCACCCTGGGGACGGGGAGCCCGCTGACCTGTGGTGGCACGGGTAGCTTGGCGAATGACTGCCCGCTCATGCCGGCCCAGGCCTCAGGCTACGCCTGTCCTGACCTGAGTGCGAAGTGCTCGAGCGGCGTCTGCACCGACGATGGCTCCGGTAAGGGCGGCGTCTGCAACTAGCAGGTTGAATGTTTGCGTGAGTTTGGGGGCGTGGTTGCGAGTCGAGGACAAGGCCTCGCCTCCCGGCCGGGAGGCGAGGGGGGTGGGAGGGGAAACGCAGCGGATACGCGGCGTGGGGCGTCGGGGCGAGTGACGCAAAGTGGTTACTGTGTAGTGAGCGAGTGAAGAGTCAAGGAAACGGACAATTCGGACAATTCAAGGAGGATACCAAATGCTTCGCAATCAAATGACATGGATGGCTGCCCTGCTCGGCGCGGCAGCCCTCACCGGAATGGTGGGTTGTAGCAAGAGCCAACCGACCCAGGGCAAGGGCTCGGCCTCGATCACGGCCGCCAGCCTGCTGCAATTGAGCGACGTGGGCGGCGTGACCGTGACCATCTCGGGTGGTGGTTTGACCACGCCCCTGGTGGTTCCCCTGGTGGGGAGCGGCGCGCAGTACGGGGCGGTGGTTAGCGATCTCCCAGCCACCACCGGCTACGTTTTCACCGGATCGGCCACGTGCAGTGCCACAGCTACGGATTGCACGAGTGGCGCAGTGATCTATAACGGTGCCGCCACTAACGTGAGCATCGTGGCCAACCAGACCGCAGCGGTCATCATCGACATGAACCAGGTTGCTGCCGCGGTGCCCGTCGTCGAGGTCGCTCCCGTGATCGATTCTCTCACCGCTTCGGGGACGGTCATCGGCCCGGGTAACACGGCGACCATCGCGGCGTCGGGTCATGATCCGAATCCCGGCCAAACCGCCCTCATGACGTGGTCGTGGGCCAGTACCTGTGGCACCGTGTCGGCCCCGACCAACACCACGGGCAGCGACACCACCGATGGAACCTCGAAGGTCACCTTCACGGCTCCCACCACCGGCGGGGTCTGCGTGGTGGACGTGACCCTGACGGACGCCGCTGGCGTGCTGAAGAACGTGGCCTCGGTTGCCATCTCGGTAAACGCGGGCGCGGGCAATGCCAAGATCGTGGCCAATCTCGACACCTACCCGGTCATCACCGGGCTCACTGCCACGCCGATCCCCCTGGTGGTTGGTACAGCGAGCACCCTGACCGTGACCGCGACCGACTCGGACGGGAACACCCTCTACTATAACTGGACCAGCACCTGCCCCGGCACGTTCGGGACGCCGACCCTGGCCACCACTACCTTCATCCCCTCCACCACCACCCTGACCAGCTGCACCTTCTCCGCGGTGGTCAACGACGGGAACTTCCCGGACGGGACCCCTCGGGGAGGCGTGATCACGAACTCCATCACCCTGCCGATTGGAGGTCCAACTGTGGTCGGAGCTCCGGTGATCGGCTACGACTACCAGACCTCGTCGACCATCACGACGGGCCAAGTGGTCAACATGGCCATCGTCGCTACCCAGGGTTGCTCGGGTGGCACGCTGAGCTTCAACTGGACCGCCTCGGATCATACCACGGTTACCACCGTCACCCCGGCCAGCCTCGGGCTGGGCACGGTGTTCACAACCGCGGCGAGCTATACGGGCCAGAGTGGCGCCGAGAACGGCCCCGTGATCACGGTCACCGTGACGGAAACCTGCAGCTCGACCGGCCAATCGACCTCGGACAACTTCGTGCTGATCCCGCTCGATAGCGTGTGCGCGGGTCAACCGGACGGGACGAATTGCACCGCGACCGCGAGCGCCAGCAACAAGTGCGTGTTGGCCGCCTCTTGCCAGTCCGGCGTTTGCACGGCCAGCCAGTCGGTCGCTTGCAGCACCAGCAGCAACACGGCGTGCCAGACCAATACCTGCAACACGTCGACCGGTGCGTGCGGCTTGGTGAACGTCCCCAACAACACGAGCTGCACGGATAACAACCTGTGCACCAATAGCGACGTGTGCACGGCCGGCGTGTGTGGTGGGGTGGCGAATACACCCCCCAGCGGTCTCATCACCGACAGCCAATGCCAGACGGCGAGCTGCAACCCCTCGACCGGGGCTTGGAGCGCGGTCGATCAGGCCAACGGCACGGTCTGCGACGACAAGAACGGGTGCACCGGCGTAAGCGTGGGCCCAGGCACCAGCAGCACGACTCCGGATAGCTGCCAGGCCGGCGTTTGCACCGCGGGTCCTGCGGTGGTCTGCCCCTCGGGCGACTTGTGTGACTCGACCGGCGACGCCACTTACACTTGCCCGGTCAAGGTCTGCCTCAACCCGTCCTGGGCGGTGGAGACGACCCCGACATTGGCTGACATGACCAGCGCCGCCAGCGGTACCCTGTGGACCGCGGGCTCGCTCTATGGCAGCTTCAACTTCGGCCCCGGCACCATCACCTCGACGGGGAGCTCGGATGCCTACCTGAACATGGTGAGCCCCACCACGGGTGCGGCGACCCAGAGCTTCCAGTTCGGCGATCCCGGGAGCCATGACCAGACGGCAAGCCTGGTGGCGGCCGGCCAGAACGGCAACGTCCTGGTGGCTGGCTTGTATGTGAGCGAGATC
>Ga0187889_10004584_pt1 | contig 11315 bp, 14 predicted proteins | sample June2016WEW_7_10_2_FD_132992 | JGI IMG/M metagenome (GOLD analysis project Ga0187889, IMG submission 132992) | Peatland microbial communities from SPRUCE experiment site at the Marcell Experimental Forest, Minnesota, USA - June2016WEW_7_100 | ecosystem: Environmental > Terrestrial > Soil >... | reverse complement strand
GTCGATAATCCCCTTGTAGGCGTTCCACCAGGAGCCCGAGACGGTCGGCTCGTTGATCGGGATGCGTATCCCGTTCGCGCCGAGAACGGTCTGGAATCCGGAAAGGACCGCGCCGGCTGTCGCCTCCACCGTAGCGTAGGTGTCGGTACCTGAGCTCAGCCCGGAGGGCTGGAGCAATCCGTTGACGAAGTTGTCTCGTTCATCCGCCCAGTTGACGCAATGGAAGCTCGCTGGGCCGGGGATGGCCACACTCGCATCGCCCGCCTCCGTGGCAACCTGGCCCGTCGTTCCTCCCGTGAGATTTGTTCCGCCGGCGGACGAGGCGCCTCCGGTAGCGTTTGTTGTTCCCCCACTGGCCGCGGCGGCCGCGGTGGACTTCGCTCCGCCGGTTGCCATGGCGCCTCCGCCGCCGGCACTCCCACCACTGCCGACTGTTCCGCCGTCGCCACCAGATCCACCCGCCGGGCTTGTTATCCCCCCGGTCGCACTCACGTCGCCGCTTGAGCCCCCGCCGCCCATTCCACTTGCTCCACCACGTGAAGTTGTCCCGCCCGCCGGATTGGAGCCACCCGCACCTGGGATTCCGCCCCTCGCATTGGTTCCGCCGGTCGACGTTGCTCCGACGGAGCCCGTGACGCCGGCGCCACCGATGGAGCCGCCCACGTCGTCGGCACCTATACCACCGGATCCAGCCTTGCTGCCGGTGCCGCCACTTGAACAGGCCGTGCCGATGGCGGACAACAAGACCACCACGCCGCAAGGGCTGCGCGTGTTGGCAATCGTCTGCCATAACCCCATCATGCCAGACGTCTTGACCTTGCGCATCGTGGTGACTAGCAGCATAGGACGGAAGGGGAGCTGCTTCAACAGCGATGGGACCCAGGGCCTGGCCGACAGCACCTGACGCTGGCCGGTTCAAGGCGTCGTCCGAAGCAATCCCCAAAAAATGCGAAGTGGCGCGCGCCGTTCGCACGACGTACGCACGCGACGATGAGGACTGGATCAATTAGCAAACGCGGTGCAAGCTCGACCGCATGAACGACGAGGACCGCATCGTTCTCGGGCACGTGGTGAACATTCGGGTCTGGCTCCGCCCGCGCACAGCGAGAGCGCAAGGCAGCGAATCGGCTGTTGGATCTGGCCGATATCGGTCAGTCCGGCGGCTGCGACTCGGCATCGTGCTGGGCAGCTCGGTCCTGTTGGCCTCCGGCTGCTCAGGGACAACGAAGAATGCGGACGGCGAGCAGTCCCCAGCGGAGACCCGCGACGCTAGTCGAGACGCCGATGTCTCGCGAACGGGGGTGGGTGGCACGGCCTCGGGCGGAGCAGGCGGAGCAGGCGGGGCGGGCGGCGCGATCGACTCGACCTCTGGCTCGGGGGGCATGGGCTCGGGGGGAGCGGGTGCAGGTGACGTAGGTGGGATGGGCGGCAGCGCCGCAGGTGGGGTCGGCGGGACGCGCAGCGGAGGCTCGCGTGGCCCGGTGGAAATGGGCGGGGCCGGCGGCGTCGGAAGCGGTGGCGCGTCGGGCACGGGTGGAACGGGAGGCATGGGTACAGGTGGGCTTCCGGGGGTAGGAGGAGCCACGGAAGGCGGAGGCCGGACCGGGAGGGATGGCGGCGGCGAGGTTGGCGATGCGATGGGGGGCGCGGGTTCGATCGACGCCGGCCCGCAGGCGCCTGCAGGCACGATCGGGAGTTACGGCAACGTGTACTTCACCACGAGCACGCACACCCAAATCGTTCGTCTTCAGACGACGTTAATCGTTCCCCCACAGCCGCCGCCATCCGGCACGCTATTCTTGTGGCCCGGCCTGGAGCCGCTGTCGGGAAGCGCGAATTTCCAACCCATCAACACCGGCGTCCTGCAGCCTGTTCTGACCTGGGGCAATTCGTGCGCACCTGGGAATCAGCCGCCCGCGTACTCGACGTGGTGGATCTCGGCGCAGTACGTGAACACGATCGGCAGTGCGCCGGGCTATACGGGCTGCTCGGGCGGCTCCGTCATGTCCGTGGCCGTGGGCGACCAGCTGGCCATCGACATGCAATTGACCGGAACCCTGTGGAATCAGACTGTCACCGACGCGCAGACCGGCACGGCGGTTAACTTCAGCAAAGACCTGACAGGGCAGGGCCAGAACTGGGCCCTCTTTTCCATTGAAGAATATTCGTCGAGCCCAATATCCGCCGTCACCTTCCTGAACACGGTCATCACGTACGGAGCCTCGGACACGGCCGACTGTAAGCTGGACACGCGCGGCCCGACGGATTTCGTTTCCGTCCCCCAAGCGACCAGCGACGGATTGCAGTGTGGCATTCAGGAGATCGTTCTGCGCGCCAAGGGAATCTCAAACTGAGAGTGCCACGCTCTGGGGCCTCCGCACCCTGCCGCGCAGCAGCTTCGGCCGGCCACAGGAAATTGTGCGCGCCCTCGCAGCCCGTGGCATGTCGCGAGTGCAAGGGCCGGGCGTCGCTACGCCTCGGTCGGACGGGTGATGGCACGGGAGGCGGGGCAGGCGCTGCCGCTTCTTCACCGCGTCGGCGCCATCAAGACACGAAAGCCGGCTTGTGCGAAATGCCGATCTGGAGTCGCGGCCTCGGTGGCCCCATGGTCCAGCATAACCTCCATGCTCAAACAATCGGTCATGCTCCAGGTCTTGTCTGCATGGGCAGCGTAGCGAGCCTCCGCACGATGGATGAGCCGTGGACTCAGTCGCACGATGGTCCAGCCACCACGCCTTTGCCGCAGCCGCTCGTGCCACGAGGCCGCCAGCGGTCGCAGAGGACTGCGCGCGAAGAAATTCCCAAACTCGATCAACACGGCATCTGTCGTGATGAGAGGCTGTCCACTCCCAGCCCAACCTCGGGCCAACGCCTTGGCCTGCAGGTGAAGTGCGTCCCTTCGATTGAGGAGGGCCACCAGGTAGCCCGTATCCACCAGAATGGGCGCGTTAGCCATGATCTCTGCCATACAGATACTCGTCGACGTTCTGGCTTCCGTCGGTGCGCTCGTCATCACCGGCACCTTCCGCTGCCAGACCGCAGAGCAACGCACCTGGGCTATTATTACTGGGCTCGCTGTCGTGCCCAGCAAGGGCGCTGACGTTTGGGATGACCTGATGGATCTTGATCTCGACCGCGTCACCTCCCTTGATCGCGGTTACGTCCGCAGGGATGGCGAACTCATTGTCGCAGGTCAAGTAGGCCAGATGATGATTCCAGCGCCCCTGCCCACGGCGGCGAATCGAGTAGGACACGATGTGGTTGTTAGCTCGGCGCCGCAAACCCAGGCGCCGTTGTTCTGAGGCGGGGATCGCAATCAACCGGTTCTTAGTCCTGTGGACGCTCGCCGAAAAGGTCGACAGCGTGATCGCGAGACTCGAGTTTGCCATGCCGCAATTTTCCCCGGCGGTCCGCCGCTTGTCAAGTCATCGCAGCGCAACTGGACAAGTAGAAAAGCGGGCCAAGCCCTGCGGTCGGGCGCCGGACGCCGCGCGCGCGGCAGAGGCAAACCTACGATTAGGACAGCAGCGTCATGCCCGCGCGTGCGGCGTCGCGGTCGAACGTGACTGTGCGCTTGCATCCCGCGGAGGCGGCGCTACGTTCGAGCAGGCAATCCGCGAAATCGGCTTTGCCCTCCTCGAAGAGGCGCAGTGCCTGCCAGACGGTCTCGGCATCTTGCGCGACAAGCTGCCGGGCGCTGAGCATCCTGCGCACGATCTGAGCCACCTCGCCTCGCGAAGCGGCGTAGCAGCTTTCCGCCACCCACACGACCTCGACCAGGGCGATCAACCCCACGAAGCCAGGCGTGGCTTCGGTGCACTCTCGCTCGACGAATGCGGTGGCGCGCCGGGACTGGACAGGATCGTCCTGGGCAATGTAACGAACGAGGACATTGGTGTCGATCCCGATCAATGCGATGCCCCACGCGAGCGGACTGCAGCCTTCATGTCTTCGACCGATACCGGCGTGGCGGTTTTGCGCAACAATCCCTTTAGTGACCTTACGTCCGCCACGGCAGGCTTGAGCGCGACCTCTCCGCCGGGTAACTCGACGAATTCGACACGGTCACCGGCATCGATGTTCAGGCGGCGTCGCACCTCCTGCGGGATGGTGATCTGTCCCTTGCTCGTCACGGTAGCGGTCGCCAAGTTGCCCTCCTTATCATTATGGCCAGAGCTTACTTTATCGTAAGGACAGGCCGGGAGCAAGGCGAACGGAGAGCCGACGAGGCCACGCTCACCTGGCTCGCATGGCTAAGTGGTGTCGGAGGCTAGACATGGAGCCCTCAATCCGTCATGTATTCGACCATGTCCAGGCGTTCACTCGAGGATGGGGAGGGTTCCTTCGACCTGACGGTGCTTGAAGCATCGTCGCCTTCTCGTGTTGTCGTCTTTGCAGTTGGCGGGGGCGGCAACCCGGACCGCCACCTCCCCCTGCTCTCATCGCTCGCCGAGCGCGGAGCTACCGTCGTCGCGCCGCATTTCCCGCGCCTCGTCGTGCCAACGCCGACGGAAGGTGACCTGCTCCTCCGCGCGCGCCGGCTGAGACTTGCGCTCGACTCCGTCGCGCGCCTGGACGCGATTGCCGTGGGAGTCGGACATTCGCTCGGCGCGACGACGCTGCTAGCGCTCGCGGGCGGCGAGGTCTGGATGCGCCCGGGGCATAAGCTCGCCATTCCTACCGATGCGCGCCTCGGCCGCCTGGTCCTGCTGGCTCCGGCCACCGATTTTTTCCGAGCTCCGGGTGCGCTTGACTCCGTGCGCACACCGATCGCCGCGTGGGTCGGCACGAACGACGTCATCACGCCGCCCCACCAAGGGGAGCTCCTGAGACGATCGCTCAGCGGTCGAGTGCCGGTCGACGTGCGCGTCATCGAAGGGGCGGGCCACTTCTCGTTCATGAGCTCCCCGCCGCCACAGACGACCGAGCCGCTCGCCGACCGCGACGAGTTCCTCGCCGAGCTCACGCGAGATGTCTGTGCGTTCGTGATGTCCTGAAGTCATTTTGCCCGTCGGCCCATTGCGCGGTCACGCCGTATCGCCTGGGCTGCGTCCTCCCCAAAGCGGCCCAGGGGTGCGGTAAGCCTATCGCCGCAATAGCCTACGCCCGAGCTCGTCGACCAGCGCCTGGCTGGCCGCTGGTGGATGGTCGACCGCGCCCCAAAGCCAGCGTCCGCTCCATGACAGGAGAACCTCGCCGTTGAGCGGATCCTTGAGGACGAGCTTGCCCTCCGCCGGTACCTCGGCTTTGGGCAGCTGCGCGAGGGCGCGGAAGGCCGCGACCATGGCGCGCGCATCGGCCGCATCGTTGCCTTGGACGGCAAAGAGACGGAAGCGCGCACCTGCGGCTTGGTAAGGAACGGCCGTACCGTCGTGCAGGAAGGCGTGGCCAAGGAAATGGTACGCGCTCAGCGTCTCGGCACGCGGGTTCTGGCCTTGATCGGGGAAGCAGGCCAGCACCGGGGGCAGCGTGCGGGGACCGGGCAGCTTGGCCGCGATCTTCTCGGCAAACCTGGGCAAAATGGCGGGGTCGCCGCCACCAGGCAAGGCGAGCTTCACGTAGTAGGCTCCCACCACGAGCTCGAGGTGGTCAGCGCTGGCGATGCCCTCGAGCTTGCCCGGCATCTTGGTGCTGCCCGGCCGTCGCTCTTGTGAGTAGATGCCGAAGGCGCGCGTCGCATCGCGTTGGTGGTAGATGTCGGCCGTCAGCTCGACCTTTTGGGCGTTTGCGTAGGTCGCGGCCGTCAGGTCTTGGAAATCGAATTGGAGGAACGCATCCGCCCCGCCATCGATGTACTCGTAGAGGTTGTCCGGCGTGTAGGTGGCGGGCGGGGACTTCAGCTTCCAGCCGTCGACCTGCGGGAGCATCTGGGCGGCGCTGGGAGCCGCCGCGAGCAGAAACAGTGCGGCCAGGGCCGGCGTCATATCAGAAATTCCCGCGGCACTTCGCGTAGCCGGATGATGTCGCGGACGCGCTCGGCGACATCGAAGCTCTTGGCGCACACCACGGGACAGGTGTCACAGCCCTCGCAAGGGGCGGCCGGCAGGTCGAGGGCCAACAAGAGCTCCTGGGCCGCGGCGCGGTTCTTGTACGCGTGGCCATACATGTAGCTGCGCATGAGCTCGGGGATAGGCAGGTGGTGGCGGCAGGAGGGCAGGCACTCGGCGCAGCCCTGGCAGAAGAGGCCAGCGAGCGCTTCACCACCCTCGAGCTTCGCGGCGTCGGCAGGCGTGAACGCCGGCTTGTGCAGCACCGCCAGGTCGTCCTGGAGCTGGTCGAAGGTGGTGAAGCCGGGAATTGCGGTGGCCACACAGGGATCGCGCAGGGCCCAGCGCAGGGCCGCCTTCATGTCGATGGGCTTGCTCTTCTCCTTGTCCCAGAAGATGCCGGCCTGGGTCTTCATGGCGACGACGCCAAGCCCCGCTGCCGCCGCCTCGCTCATCGCCTTCTGGACCTCGAGGTGGTGATCCTGCTTGAAGTTGTACGACGTCAGCACCACGTCGTAGAGCTTGGCCGCGACCGCCGCGCGTATTACCTCCGGCTCGTTCTTGTGGGTTGAGACGCCGAGGAAGCGCGTCTTGCCGGCCTGCTTGGCCTGCTCGAGCGCCTTCATCAGCGCCTCGTGCGTCACGCCTTCGCGCGCACTCTGGCAGTGCAAGTAGAGGACGTCCACATGGTCGAGCCCCAGGCGCTTCAAGCTGATGTCGAGCTTCTCGGTGATCTCCTCGCCACGCGTGCCCGGCCCGAAAAGTCCGGTATCGCGGTTGAGCGTCTTGACGAAGATCTTGGTGCAGACGACGAACGAGTCGCGTTTGCGGCCGGGCAGCACGGTCCCGAGCATCTCCTCGTTGCGCCCATCCTGATACCCGTGGGCGGTGTCGAGGAGGAAGATCCCACCGTCGAGCGCCGCGCGCACGAGGTTGGGGTTGTCCGCGTTCATCACGCCCATGCTAACGAGGGGCACCTCGATTCCGGTGCGCCCGAGGCTGCGCCGCGGCACGTCCCCCTGGGCTGGCGCCCCGGCGGGCGGCTCCGGTCCCGCCGCCACCGGCGACGCCGCCTTCTTCTCCGCCGCGACCGTCGCGCATCCCGCCGCAAGCGAAGCGGCAACACCCGCCGCGCCCAGGCACAAGAAGTCTCGTCGTTCGATTGAGGAGTTGGTCATGGGATCACTCGAGGTTGTGTGGGCGGCGGCCAATCGCCCGGTTCTGTGCGCCGCGGACCTTGCCGCTGACGTCGGCGCCGCTGCGTGGAAGGACTTTACCAGCTATGCGCTGGCCAGGGGACTGCCTTACACCATCACCGCCTCTTTGCGTCAAGGACGCTGCCCGAGCGACCGACCAGCAGTTGCGAGCTAGTTGCCCGCGGGAAAGTGCAGGGTTTCGAGCAGTTTCGCGAAGCCCGCGCGCGAGGTCGCCACGGGCTCGTCGTCGCCCACCATCTTGACGAACCAGGAGCGACCGTCGACGAAGAGCACACCCGCGATCATGCGCTGCTTGTCCGGGCCCTCGCTGGCAAAATCGTAGACCGAGACGGCACCAGCCTTGGACTGCACTTCCTTGCGCATCCGTAGGCGGGCAGCCTCGTCGATGGGTTGCAGCCCGATCTGGCCACGCCAGCGATTCACGTTGGCAAGCTCGCCGCCTGCCGCGCCAGGGATCATGATCACGCTGACATCGACTTTTCCAGCGGCTGGCGGTTTCAGGGTCGCAAGACGCATACCGCCCGTGCGCGCTTCCATCCAGCCTTTGGGCAAGTCCCATGCGATGGCGTCCGCACCCGTAGGCGCATGCGACGGCGGCATGGTCGGCATGTTGCCGCCAAGGACCTCCGCGGGAATGGCGGGATGGCCTGGCGGCAACGAGGGATCGAGCATCTCCTGCTCGGCTCTTGTCGGCGGCGCGGCGGGCAAAATTGGTCTGGGTGGGTCTTGTTTGCAACCAAGACCCAGCAAGAGCGCACAGAGTGCGGGAAGTGCCTTTGTCTTCATGGCGAGGCGTAGTGTACGAAGCGCGAACCGGTCTGACGACCTTGATTGTTCTCGAGGGCGGCAGCTAGACAGCGCCCGTCCTAGGGTGCGCAGGTTCCCTGGGTGCAGGAAGACGAAGTGGTCGTACTGGCGCCCGAGCTGCCAAAGTTGCAATTCGACGCGATCGTGACCGGCGATCCTCCGGTACACGTAACAGTCGTGTTGCCGCTGCCGTCTGACGTGGCGGTCGCGACCGCCTGCCCGGAGGCGTTATTGACCGTGAAGGTGTTGGCGATGCCGCCGTCGGAAATGGGCACTGATATGCTGTAGCAAACCGAGCCACCCTGCTTGACCGTCACGGTGAATGACGTACCCGTTGCACCTAGCGATGATGTCTCCTTGACGCCGTTGGAATAGCACATGTTGGCGGCGAAAGTCGTCGTATCTATCTGCTCGACACAGGTCCCGGAGGGTATGCAGTTGACGAAGCCCGACAGACAGCTCGGAACTGTGCAAGTGCCCGAGACCACGGTTCCACTGCTCGATCCACCCGCGCCGGTAGCTAGGCCGCCGCCGCTGCCCAGCCCAACCGCGCCCCCCTCGCCCCCCGGGCCTTGGGCCGCCCCATCCATTACTCCGCCTACCCCGCCCCCCCCGTCGGGTCGCGAGCTTGTCGAGCTGTTTCCGCCGCAACTCATGGCCAGCGCGAGCCAGCCAACGCTAACAAATACTCTAAGTGTGTGCATCTCGTCTCCTTCGTGGGGGGCAGTGTTAGCCCACCGGATTACGACGCACGAAACCTGTCCCGGTTTCAGAGAGACTCTCGGGGGTGCGGGAACGATGTAGGCCTTGCCGATCGAAAAACCTCTACCAGACTTGAGGCGCCAAACTTTTGACAAGGAGATCCTGATGAGAAATACCGTCGTTCATGCTTCGTTGGTTGGGCTGGTGGGGCTAGTGTTCGTGCTCCCGACCGCCGCGCGCGCCGCCGGAACCATGGCGCCGGCGCCGGCTGCGCGTGGAGGCTTCCAGCAGGACTGGCTGGGCGTCGTCAGCTACGAGGCAAAGCAGGTGCTCGATCTGGAAGACGCGGTACCGCAGAACAAGTTCAAGTGGCGGCCCGGTCCGGGGGTACGCTCCATCGCCGAGGCATACCTGCACATCGCCTATGGCAACTATGGCCTGGCCAGCGCAGCCACCGGCAAGGAGCCACCCGCCGAGGCGGGCTGGGAAAAGGACCCCGCCAAGTGGGATGCCAAGACCACCGACAAAGCCGCGATCAAGCAGATCCTCGAGAAGTCGTTCGCATACGTCAAAGAGACGGTGGGCGCCTTGCCTGACGCTGACCTGGACAAACAGAGGAGCTTCTTCGGACGCGAGATGAGCGCACGGGCAATTCTAATCATTCTCTCCGGCCACATCGACGAGCACCTCGGCCAGTCGGTCGCCTACGCGCGCATGAACAAGATCGTCCCGCCCTGGAGCAAAAACGAAAAGGCCGCCATGGCCCAGCAAAAGCAGTAGCGCGCTGCGCGGGCGTGACCGGCGAGGCAAGGCGGAAGCTGGCGAGGCGCTCGGCCGGACGAGGCGAAGGCGCCTTTAGGTAACGTAGAAGAACTCCTCGCGAACGATCTTGCCGTTGTGGACGGTGTAGAGCGCAACCTCGTCCATTTTTATGCGCTCCTTGGTCGCCTTGCGGGTGATATCGTAACTGAATCGCACCGCGAATCGGTCCCCGTTCGGGTACGGGCCATCCACGCTGACGGAGTGCACCTCGTGGTTTTCCGTCCACCACTTGCCCTTTTGCTGAATCGCGGGGATGCCTCGCATCTCCTGCGGCATGCCTGGCACCGCCCCCGCCTCGATACTCACTGCATCCGCGTCGAACATGGTCAGCAGAGCTTCGGAATCCTTGTGCTGCTGGCACAGCGAAACGAACTTCTTGCCCAATTCAAGTGTGCTCATGGGACGTGACCTCCTTGATAAGGTTTCGCTTAGCACGCCCCGGCTGAATTGCACGTGGCACTTGCCCGCCCAAGCGGGCGGCCGCCCATGTGGTGCTGGGTGGACAGGCTGGGCAGCTGGCAGGGGCGGGCGCGACGATCGGGTGTGGCAGGTGTTCCTCGATCACCTGAAGGCCAAGCACGCACTCGATCCGCGTGACGATCCGCGCGCCATGGCCCGACTACGCCGGCTGGCCGAGGACACCAAGATCAAGCTCTCCTCCGCCACCGAGGTCGCCGTGAAGGAGGAGTTCCTCGCGAGCGTGGCCGGCAAGCCAATTCACCTGGATCTGGTGCTGGCCCGCCGGGAATTCGAGGCGCTCATCCGACCTCTGCTCGTCAGCACCATAGAGCTTTCGCGCCAGGCACTCGCAGACGCCAAGGTCGAGGCTGGCCAGGTGAGCCGTCTGTGCCTGGTCGGGGGGTCGACCCGCATCCCGCTCGTGCGGGCCATGCTCGAAGAGGCGTTCGGGACCGAGATCCACGAGGACGTCGATCCCGACCTAGCGGTCGGTCTCGGCGCTTCGCTCCAGGCCGGGCTGCTGCGCGGCGCTGCGGTCGAACGCATCCTGGTCGACGTGGCGGCACACACGCTGGGGGTGCGCGTGGTCGGCATCGAGGATACCCTCGACGAGGAGCCGGACACCTTTGCGCCCGTGCTGAAGCGCAACACTGTGCTGCCCGGCCAGCGAACGGAGGAATTCTACACCATGTACGATGGCCAAGAGCGCATCGAGGTGGAGGTGTTCCAGGGCGAGACGCGGCGGTGTTCGCAAAACACACGGGTCGGCTCGTTCTTCTTCGACCTCGCTGAGGTGCCTGCGCACTCGCCGGTGAGGTTTCAGTTCAACTACGACCTCAACGGCATTATCCGCGTCGAGGTATCGCAGCCCGGCAAGAACAACGCCAAGACCGTGGCCTTGAAGGTCGCCGATGCCGGCAAGAAGGCCCAGGCGGCCCGCGGCAAGGGGACCAGGCCAAAGGCGACCCCGCCCGACCGCGACCGCCCCGAAAGCCCCGTGGCGCGCAAGGCGCGCGCCCTGCTGGCCAAGCTTGGCGCCGGCGATCGAATCAAGATGCAGGGCTTGCTGGCCAAACTGGAAATTGCCGGCGACGACGAGGCTCGCGCCGCGGTCGAGGACGAGCTGCTCGATCTCTTCCTCGACCACGACGAAGAGGGCGACCGGGGCTCCGAGTCGACCTGACCCGCGATGGGACACGGCAGCCAGGACAAGTCCTTGCGGCGTGCGGAGACGCAGCTCGACAAGGCCGTCGCTCGCCGCGATGTGGAAGGTGCGGTGGCCGCGCTCTTCGGCCTAGACAAGGTCGAACGCGAGCCGCTG
>Ga0187889_10004581_pt1 | contig 11320 bp, 10 predicted proteins | sample June2016WEW_7_10_2_FD_132992 | JGI IMG/M metagenome (GOLD analysis project Ga0187889, IMG submission 132992) | Peatland microbial communities from SPRUCE experiment site at the Marcell Experimental Forest, Minnesota, USA - June2016WEW_7_100 | ecosystem: Environmental > Terrestrial > Soil >... | reverse complement strand
TGCTGGAAACCGTCATCGAGCACGAACACGTCGACTTTTGCGCGCGCCAGGGCGGCATTGCCGGAAGCCGCCCGGTCCCTGCCCACCCAGACCCGCGCCGACGGCAGGTATTCGGATATCATCACAGGTTCATCGCCGAAAAGACCTGCCAGTTCGGCCGTGTTATCAGACGACGGAACAAGCCCCGGGGAGTCGACACACCTTCCGTATCCCCTGGTCAAAACAACCGGACGAAGCCCGATCTCGAGGAAAGACCTGCATATCCAGATCGTAAGAGGTGTCTTGCCGGTCCCCCCAACGGATAAATTCCCGATGCTGACGACGGGGGCCGGCAGCCTGACTCGTTTTTTCCGCCGCTTTGCCTGATCTATCTGAAGGCCCTTTTCATACAAACAAGAAGCGCTCCTAAGGAACGCGGGCGGACCATCTAAACCCGCAGCTCCGGCGGCGGCCGAATCAAGCGAAGTGTGGACGGGATACCAGACGCCTGACGTAAGCCGGTTTATCGTTTCGTGCAGATTTGCTCTGAACTCGGAAGTAATCTTCAATGAATCCCCGGGGTCATTTATTCGCTTTTTGTGGCGGGACGTTCACCAGGTTTTCCGGCAACCGCCCTCAACTCGGCTGCCCGCTCCCTGATTTCGCCCAGGGTCCTTTGCAACGAACCCCAGCCATACCAGGAGGAGTAATCCGGACTGCAGTGAAACGCCCCCTGGAATGCCCTCATCCGGTATTCGTAAAACATCGAAAAAAGCTTTTGTTCTATGACCGTTGGCGCGTTTTGCATCATGAGCAGGTCGGGGAAGGCGTAAGAGTAGTTTTCCGGTTTCTTGAGCACTCCCTCCTTATAAAGAGCAGCGACTGTGCGTATACCCTCAGCCATCAAGGCGTCTGCCTCACGAATCATCTGATCGCCTTTCTCAAGGTCCGCCCTGGCGAAATTAACCGAATGACAGTCATTGCAGAACTTGATGGCTTTTTCCCGTTCAGTCTGCCAATCGCCTTCGGTAAACTTGATAACCTTGTAAGTTTCGAAAACGGCAAGCCTCGGAGTTGGCTTTCCCTCAGGGTCCAAGACCCCGAGGCCCTCCAGGATAGTGGCCCGGTCCCCGGCCCATTGGTCCGCTGCGTTTTGAGGATAGGGCAGGCGCAGTGCCAGATATCCCCAGGCAGTCCTGTTAGCATGGTTTCCGTTTTGGAAATGACAGCTCTGGCACGTTGGGGCAGCAATGTCTTCCGGGAGCATCCGGCTCTGTTTTAACAGGAACCGCACGCCGTGCTTTGACGACGAATACATCTCCCACTGAGGATGATCCGGTCCCATATGGCAGGTCCTGCACGCCTGAGGCGACCGGGCTTCATCGACTGAGAAAAGATGCCTCGAATGGCACACGTCACACGAACTCGCCCCAAATCCGGCCCCTTTCTCGATCAGGGCCCTGGTCTCGCCTTCGGTTTTCAGGCCGACGCGATGGCAGGACCCGCAACCCTTGAGACCCTCCACCTGGGCCATTGGCTGCCAGTGAAGATCGGGCATGGCTTTCATCGCGCCCCACGCCAGAGCGTGCTTTCCATCTCTGAACTGTTCAACCTGGGGAGCGTGGCAGTCTGCGCAGACTTCCGGACCCGCGAGCCCTGCATTGCCGGCGTCGCTCATGGAGTTGTGCCGTTCGCCATGGCATGAGGAACAGCCGACATTGTTGGCGCTATGCTTGCTCAATTGCCAGTCCACCACAATACCGGGAGTGATGTTGATGTGGCATTCGGTGCATGAGTCATTGACCTGCACAGGCACCCGGGCCGGTCCCTCCACTTGGTTGTTTCCCTTCGCCTCAAGCGAATACACGGTCCACAAACCGAAAACAACCGAAGCAATAACCGGCAGGGAAACAAGAAAAAGACGCCGCATTAAACCCTCCACCCTCGCGGAGCGTGGAGTCCGCCCCAGCGACAGGAATTTTCCGCCAGCCGGGCCCTTCAGAAAAGAAGGGCTTCAAACCCATTCGCCGGGCAGCCGGTTTGCGGACGGGAACCGGTTGATCCCGGCATCATACCGTCATCCGGACGTTTATATCACAACCTCTCACGATTAAACAGAATTGGCCGGGTGGGAGAAGATCGAGGCAGGAACGGGTGAATGGGTGAATGGGTGAATAGCTTTTGCCTGACCACCAATTCATCGGCACTTTTCCCGTTAACACTTCAAAAGTGAAATAGAGCCTTTTAGCCTTCACTCTTCATCCTGAGACCTGTGCAGAGGATTTCCGTTGTGGTACTCTTAACCACTACTTTCTCAGGAGGTGTTGTTTCACTTGGAAACTGCCGGTACAGGCGCTTTTATGAGACCAGGCCCCAAGGCCCGTTTGGCCGCGATAAGCGGCGAAGCGCTGGGGACGGCCCTTGAAGAACTCTATAACCATTATAACCATTTCGAGCATATTCACCCCGATCCCCTGGAGTTCGTCTACCGCTACGACAATAAAGTCGACAGGGAGCTGAGTGGATTCATCGCTTCGGCACTTGCATACGGCCGAGTGCGGCAGATACTCCAGAGCGTGAGCACCGTTCTCAATACGATGGGCCCAAGTCCTTCCCGTTTTCTGCTCGAAAAACCATCCGCCGAAATCCACAAGGCGTTTAAGCTTTTCAAGCACCGCTTCACCTCGGGCGGCATATTATCGAGCCTGCTCGAAGGTCTCAGAGAACTGGTCCTTGAATATGGGTCTCTCGAGTCCTGTTTTAAGGCAGGATTTCGCCGGGAGGAGCAAAACGTCCTTCCGGCCCTTGCCAGATTCGTGGAAAAACTCGAACAGGCGGGTGGACGAAAGATGCCGATGTTCTTACCTTCCCCCGATGGGGGCAGCGCCTGTAAGAGACTGAACCTGTTTTTGAGGTGGATGGTGAGAAAAGACAATGTCGATCCGGGAACATGGCAAAGCATTCCCGAGTCTGTCCTGATAGTTCCGCTCGACACCCACATGCACAGGATCGCAACGGCCATGGGGCTCACATCGAGAAAACAGGCCGACATCCAATGCGCCGTTGAGATCACCGGCGCCTTCAGCTCAATTCGGCCCGCCGACCCGGTGCGCTATGATTTCGCCCTCACCCGGCTGGGCATAAAAGCCGAGACGCCGCCTACGGATTTTTTTGCCTCACTACTTTCGATTGGAGGGAAGCCATGACAAACCAGAGCGTTAAGCTTTATGCACTCAGTACGTGCATCCACTGTAGAGATACGAAAGCATTTCTCGATAAGTGCGGCATCGATTACGATTGTGTGCACGTCGACAAACTCGGTGCCGAGGAGAAGCGGCAGATTATAGAGGAAATCAAGAAAACCAATCCGGGGTGTGCTTTCCCGATGTTGCTGGTCGGCGACAAAGTCATCATCGGATTTCGAAAAGAAGAGATACGGGAGGCGCTGAACCTGGAATGAACGCCGAGCAACTCTACGAGTTCCTTAAAAAAACACAGGAACCGAAAGGTTATTTTTTCAATAAGGATACAAACAGGGTCTTTTTTCTCCTGGAGGGATTGCTGGAAAACAAGGACTCCTGGGGATACATGTGCTGCCCCTGCAGGCTGGCCGCCAATAACCGCGACCTGGACCGCGACATAATCTGCCCGTGCGCATACAGGGGGCCCGATGTTGCGGAGTACGGGAGCTGCTACTGCTCGCTTTATGTCTCAAGAGAGTGGAATGAGGAGACCATCCCGCATTTATATGTTCCTGAAAGAAGGCCGCCGGAAAAATTTTCCGTATAGCGCCGAGTCTGGTTGAACGGCCTGAAATCGAACCTTCTTGGGCGGCGCAAAACCAGTCTCTCTTAGAAAAGCCATAAGAGCGGTGGGCACGGCCTCCCGCACCCCCAACCGCACGGCAGATTTTTTGCCCGGCGGCTTTGACGCGCCATCGTTTTCGATTCAAGGCCTCTTTGAGAATGAATTCGCCTCAGAACAATTTGTGGTCCGGTTCTCTTTACAAATGGAATTCCAATAAGCATATTGGGTTCAGATTATCAGCCGGGAAACATCAAGGGAGTGGCATATCTGTAGCTTCATCACAGGAGCAATCCAAATGGGGAAGAAATTGCTCGAATTGGCAGTGGACATAGTTCATGCTCAGGCTTCCATGAGTAAAATGACGGGCCAGGACATTGAGCAGGCACTGGTAAGAGTCTATAACGCGCTTCACAAATTGAAACTTGCTGAAGAGGGAGGGCAATCCATAATGCCTGCGGAGAAGGCGCTCCAGGACGTCAGCGTCCCGGTTGCCGCCGACCCCGGCTCTTCCATTCAGGAAGACAGGGTTATATGCATGGAATGCAAGGCTGAGTTTCGGCAGCTTACAGCGAACCATCTTCGCATCCATCATCTCACACCGAGAGAATACAAGAAGAAATGGGGATTTGCGCTCAAGCAGCCCCTTTCCGCAAAGATGCTGACCAAACTTCGCAGCCGATCGGCCAAAAAGCGCGGGTTGCCGGAAAAGCTCAGGATCTACCTGGACCAAAAGCGAGAAAACAAGATGAACTCGGGCCAGGAACTCTCAACCGGCGGGTCTGCCCCCGGAGGGAGATCGCTTCACGGCGCCTTCTGAGCATGGGCTGCAAAACCGGCGTACATCGATATCACATTTCCCATTCTTAAGACTTATGAAGACCTTCATCCAGCTTCTTGAAAAGGAGCCTACGCTACACTTTTGCCATTTGACAAGGGTGGACCGGGTAATAGGTTTCCCTCTCTCAAATACAGTGTTTGCCCATTGAACAATTTTTAACAAGATTTAAAATCCTCGCATTTGGTTGTCATTACAAGCAATTAAACCCTGATTACCTTTGCGCCCATGGAACTGCATTTGTTTCATGTTGCAGGAAAAACTGACCCCGTCAGGTTCGGCCGACCTGTTCAAAAAAGAAAAGCGTGACGGATCATGAATAACGCCGTTATTTTTTCGACTGGCAGCCATCTGCCGGAATGGGCCGTGCCAAACGAAGAGTTAACTCAATTCCCACCCTCGGCCATAGGGCTCATAGTTCCTAAAACCGGGGTGTCCAGCAGACGGATCTCCCCAGAGGATGAATGCACTTCGGATTTGGCCATCAAAGCTGCCCGTCGATGCCTGGAAAAAGCCGATTTCCCGGTTGAGCACGTTCAGGGAATAGTGCTTTCCACCTCATCTCCCGACCGCATTCAGCCGGCCACCGCCACCCGCGTGCAATACGAACTGGGAGCAACCAACGCTTTTGCCTTCGATATCAATTCGGTCTGCTCCGGGAGCACCTTCGGCATTTGCATGGCGGATGCCCTGATCAGGTCCGGCAGATTCGATAACATTCTGTTCATAGCCTCGGAGATGTACTCGAAGATCCTGTACAAGAAAGATTTTTGCACTTTTCCTTTCTTTGGGGACGCCGCGGGCGCCATTTTCTTCCGAGCCGGCAATTCGGACCGGGGCGTATATCATTCCTGTCTCAGGACCGATGGGAGCAAAAGCAACGCTGTCTGCATCCCGGCAGGCGGCACCATGATGCCTTTCGAGAAAATGACCGGGCCCCGTATGGCCTACTTCAAGATGAACGGGACCGCCATATTCGACTTTGCCGTCAGCAAGGGGACCGAAATCATCCTTCAACTTTTGAAGGAAACCGATATTGCATTAAAGGACATCGACTGGTTCGTCGGCCACCAGGCAAACATCAATATCATCGACTCGATTTCTTCCAGGCTGGATGCCGCCAGGGAAAAGTTCCTGGTCAATATCGACAGGTATGGAAATACCGCCAGCGCTTCGGTCCCGGTGACGCTGGATGAGGCAATATCAAACGGTACGATTTGCCCGGGCGACCTAGTCGTCACATTTGCCTTTGGCGGCGGTTTGTCCTGGGGAGCGAATTTGATTCGCAGCTAGTTTTTCGTCAACTCAAACAAAGGAGACTGCCAGATGTTAGAAGTTCTTTCAGCAATCAGAGAAGGCATTCCAGAACTTTTCCCTGGCGCGGTTGGTTTCGATGTCGAACCGGACACTTTGCTCAATCACATTCCGGAATGGGACTCGATGTCATCCGTCAATTTCAAAGTTTTCCTGGAGAAGACCTTTGGAGTGAAGATTCCCGATGACCTGCTGGAAGGAGGCTCAACCGTAGGTGAGGTAATTAGCTTCATCAGAAGGGCAGACTAATGGACAAATCGAGCATGCCTTCTGATCCTTTCGGAATTGCAAGTTCCTTTTTCAAAATCCAACAGGCATGGCTGTTTAACGGCGCGGAGCTGTTCAACATCACATCCAGGTTGAGCGCGAGCATCCAGGCCGCGGGCGCGGAGCAGCTGAGTTCAGTTCTGAGCGAAAACCGCAGTCCGAAGACCCTGTCGGACAACTCGGAGACCGCCTTGCTCGATGCGGTCAAAAACTACTCCAGGTTCGTCAACAAGCTCCACAACGCCTGCGCGATGTGGCTTAGAGATTACGTAAACAAAGCCCCGGATATTCCTGAAAAGCAACGGCAGCGCTCGGTATTCTGGGTCAATCAACTTATTAACGCGCTCGCTCCGGCCAACTGCTTCTGGACGAATCCGTCCGTCGTTCAAAAGTTTGTGCGCACCAAGGGAGAAAGCGTATTTAAGGGTTTCGAGAACTGGCTCGAGGACATCCAGCGCGGCGACAATCTGATCAGGATAGCCGATACGGGGGCATTCAAAGTTGGGCAAAATATAGCCACAACCCAAGGGTTCGTGGTCTTCCGAAACAGGCTCATGGAACTGATCCAGTACTCGCCCAGGACGGAGAGCGTTTTCGCCACCCCCGTCGTTTTTATCCAGCCCTGGATAAATAAGTACTACGTACTCGATATGACTGAAGAAAAGAGCCTAGTAGCGTATCTGCTCAACCAGGGTTTCACGGTATTCATAATAAGTTGGAAGAACCCATCCCCGGAGATGCGTGACGTAACCTTTGATGACTATATGCTTCGAGGCGCCCTGAAGGCGGTGGAAGTGGCAAAGGAAATCTGCGGGGCCGAGCAGGTCCACGCCACGGGCTATTGCATCGGAGGCACGGTCCTGGCCGCCTTGATGGCGTACCTGAACCGGGGTCCCAAAGAAGTTGCGATCCCAATCCGGGACTACACCATGTTTGCCTCTCTGGTAGATTACTCCTCTCCAGGCGAGTTGGAAGTCTACGTAACCGAGGAGGTCGTCGGGATCATCGAAGAATTGACTGAAAAGGAAGGCTACCTCGATAAGAAATATATGGCGGCGGCTTTCCGCATGCTGCGCTCAAACAATCTTATATGGCGCTATTACGTCCACAACTACCTTCAGGGGGAGGTGCCCCCGAAATCTGATTTTCTTTGCTGGAACAGTGATTCAACCCGGCTGCCTGCTAAAATGTGTTCTTTCTATCTGCGAGAGTTCTATCTAAAGAACAATCTGGTCAAAGACGACAGCCTGGTTCTGGGAAACCGCCCGATAAGTTTAAGGCGCATTCGGCAGCCTGTTTACGTCGTGGGAACCGAACAGGACCACATTTGTCCATGGCAAGAGACCTTCAAGATATGCAACCTGGTTACAGGACCAAAAAGATTCGTTCTTGCCGATGAAGGCCATATCACGGGGATAGTGAATCCACCATCGGCACGGTCCAGAAGGAAATATTGGATCAGTGACATAGAGCAGGCGCTCACCCCGGAAGAATGGCATTCGGTGCAACAGGAAAAGCAGGGTTCCTGGTGGAATGACTGGGCAGAGTGGTTAGCAAAGGGACCGGACCCCAGGGTCGAACCTCCCGGAATGGGTAATGAAAAATACCCTCCCCTGGAGAAAGCCCCGGGAAGCTACGTAATGGAACAATAGACGCAAATAACTTAATGGAGTGGCCCGTGCACGAACACTCAGCAGCAATGGCGAAACAGATGATCGGCCTTCAGAGGGCCGGAGTTGAAAGCATGATCGGCAACATGATGATCTTCTGGGAACAGACCGGAAGTATGCTCAACTCGTTTTTAAACCAGGCCGCATGGCTCCCCGAGGAAGGCAAGAAAGCGTTCCGTGAATGGGTGGACAGCAACAAGAAGGGATGTGAAACTTTCAAAGACGCTGTAAACAACGGCTACAACAGCCTGGAAAAGTGTTTCGAAAAACAAGCCTGAAAGGCGCAACATTTCCTGCCAGGTCCGGACCGTTTATTTCGTGTCCAGACAATTGACGATCCACTAATCTGCCGGCCTGGTCTTCCTCGGGACCGGCAAGCAGATATACCGACCCTGGCATTATGAGCGCGGCGGGTGACGCCGGCCCAAAAATTTCGGGCATCGGAGATGCATGGGGCATGTTGGAAATTGCGAATTCAGTTGCTGTGATTACCGGAGGCAGTGGGGGCATCGGATTTGAGCTGGCAAGGTATTGGTGCCGAAATGGCGGCAAGGTTTTGCTGGCCGATATGGCCGAACCCCCTCTGGCCAGTGCTGAAACCGAACTAAGAGCAATGAACGCAGACGTAAGGGCAATCGTCTGTGACGTCACCGATGAGAATGATTGTTCCAGGATGGCCGATTTCGCTATCGAACAATTCGGCCGGATCAACCTTGTGGCCCCTTTTGCCGGCATAATCAGAGACGCACTGATGGTGAGTCCTGATACGGCATCGGGCAAGGTCACCAAGAAAATGACCCTCGACCAGTTCCAGTCGGTGATAAACGTAAACCTGACAGGTGTTTTCCTGACGGTCCGGGAATGCTCCGAACGCATGATAAACAACGGCTGCAAAGGGTTGATCTGCCTGATCTCCTCTACCGGCTCACTGGGAACGGCGGGCCAGATTAATTACTGCTCCTCCAAGGCCGCAATGTCGACGTTCCCGAAGGTGCTTACCGCCGAGTTTTTCCGCCGGGGCCTGGCCGACAAGATCCGTTGCGTAGCCATTGCTCCAGGGTATGTAGGGACGCCCATGGTCAGGAAGATGAATCCGGCCGTGATGAGCAAGATAATCGAACAGGTCCCGATCGGCCGATTGGTCGAACCGGAGGAAGTCGCTTCCCTTGTCGGTGAACTCTATCGGAATGAAGCGCTGGCCGGAGACGTATTCTACATACACGGCGGACTGCGCCTTGGATCGAAAGGATAACCGCGCCCATCCGGAAACACCCGATTATTTCCGGTTCGGCAAAACACCTTTCCATGATGCAGAACGGCTGAATGAATGGACCATTTTTCATCGCCACTCCACGGCCCGCTGTCCGCGGTCGGCGCATCTATCCCCCATCGCCGCCCGGGGCGGCCCTCTCAGCCTCTAAAAGAATACGGCCCTTCCCCCGCCTAAGGCCTCAGGGCCGCAAACCAGGAGAATTTCACATGGATTTGCTGCTTTGATAACCTGCATTTTGTTTTCTCAAGGAGGCTGGCCGCTCCATCTTTCTATTTCACTTTTTGCTTTTGCCGGTCTCACTCGGTACCGATTTTACTAGTAAGCCTTTCCTGAGAAAACAGAGCGGGGGGCAGAGCCTTGAACAGCGTCGGATGGAGGGCGGCCAAACCTTTTTGCATCCCAGGGAAAATGCCGGGAGAATGGGGGGAGAAGATGCAAAATTACTTCAGCGCGCCTTTCGAAATGTTCAGCGCGGCGGCTTCTTTCATGGACAAATACTTGGAAGCCGCCCCCAAATTCAATCGGGCCGCATTCGCGCAAACAAAGGCGGCCCAGGATTACTGGAGCGGAATATTCAAATATGTCTCGGCCTTTATGGGCCCGTCCGTAAATGCCCTGAACGCCTTCATGAACACCGAGAAAGAAAAATCCGCCGAAAGGTGCCCAACCGAAAATTTTAATGATTACAGTGAATTATTTACTCTGAATGTCCGGCTTGCCAGTGCATCGATGACTGGAAGCCTGCGGGCCATGAACGGTTTTTTTTACGATAAGCTTAGCGAAGCTTTCTCAGCCGGGATCGACACATTCAAAGACGGCGAGGGCGTGAGCGATTTTTCATCCAGGCTGGAAGAGACTCTAAGGGTAGTCGTTCATGAGTATCCGAAAGCCATAGATGAGATCGGACCCGAATACGGTTTCCATTTGGACAGCGGCGGCTACGTCAAGGTGGCCGAAACCGAGCGCTTCCACCTATATCAGGTCCTGCCCGAAACAAAGGAGATAGCCCTCAGGAACAAACCCATCCTGATCATCCCGCCATATGTTTTGGGAGCCAACATTCTGGCCTTTTTGCCTGGAGAGCAAAGGAGCTATGTCCATTGTTACGCAAACCAGGGAATCCCGACCTATATTCGCCTGATCAAGGACATCGATACCACACCGGCCGTACAGACCATGACCGGAGAAGATGACGCGCTGGATACAAGGTTGTTCTGTCAGGAACTGATGAAAAGACATGACAGACAGGTCACTCTGAACGGCTTCTGCCAAGGCGGCTATCAGGCTTTGACCGCGCTTTTGGCGGGAGAATTGGACGGCCTCGTGGATGCCCTGATCACCTGCGTCACTCCGGTGGACGGAAGCAGGAGCAAATCCCTGACCGATTACATGGCAAGCCTGCCGCAAAGGTTCAGGGACCCAAGGTATTCTTACAAAAAGCTCCCGAACGGAAACGTCGTCGTCGACGGCCGCATTTTGGGCTGGGTTTACAAGCTTAGAAAACTTGAGACCGAATCGCCGATAGCATCTTTCCACCGCGACATCAGCATGATTGAGCCAACGCCGGGTCAACGGGCCAGAATCAGCAAGACTGCCGCGGCCATCAATCACTGGATGGCCTATGACCAGAAGAACCTGCCAGTTGCCATAACCAAGATGAGTTACGATTCCTATACGATTCCAATCGACGAGGAAGGAACTCTGCCCGTCACCCTTTTCGGCCGGAAGCTAAATCTGAAAAGGCTGGAAGAAAAGAAAATTCCATGGCTTATCTGTATAGCCGATGACGATGACCTTGTTGACAAGGAAGCCTCGCTTGCCGCGCTCGATTACATAGACGCCGAAGTCACCATATTTCCGAAGGGCCATGCGTCCCTTGCAACCTCATGGTCGATCCCCACGTCCGCATGCGCCCCCCACCTCCGTTACCGTCTGCCGGGCCCGTCGCTCTCCGAACGGAACAAAACATACAGGGGGCCCGTATGCTTCCAGATCGATCTGGACGCAACCATGGACGCCCCCGGGCCCTGCTGCGAGACAAACGCAGATCGAGAGGCAGTAACGCAGGGTCCGCTTCTACTGGCTCCAGTTCCTGGTTTTGAGAACCGGGATGAGGATGTACTCAAGGCAAGACCGACAACTCCAGGTGCGGCGGTAAACGAAGCGGAAACTGCG
>Ga0187889_10004577_pt1 | contig 11328 bp, 10 predicted proteins | sample June2016WEW_7_10_2_FD_132992 | JGI IMG/M metagenome (GOLD analysis project Ga0187889, IMG submission 132992) | Peatland microbial communities from SPRUCE experiment site at the Marcell Experimental Forest, Minnesota, USA - June2016WEW_7_100 | ecosystem: Environmental > Terrestrial > Soil >... | reverse complement strand
GGGCAACGTCCTTCTTCCGCTTAACGTCACTACGTTCTGGCTCTTCGCTACTCGCGCCATCTCCGGCGTGGGTGCCGCCCTGTTCTTCGCGTCGGCGGCCGGCGTCCTGTCGGGTCTCTACCCGTCGAAGCCCGGTCCCATAATGGGGGTCTACAACGCGGCCTTCGCCATGGGAGGGGCATTGGGGCTGGTCTGGGGGGTGCTAGACCAGGCGCTGGGATGGGAGCTGGCCACTGAGATAGGTGGGTCCATAGGCGTGGCGATGGCCATAATCAACTATGCGGCTATCAGACACGAGCCCCATCAGCTTGGGCGCCGCTTAACGGGCATCACTAGTGTCCTAAGGGACCGCACCATCATCTCCGCGGGACTCGCCTACACGGGCGTCTGGGGTGCCTACTTCGCGGTGGGCCAACTGCTTCCCTCCTACGAGCAGCTCAGCCTAGGCGCGTCCGTTTCGATCTCCGGGCTCCAGTCGTCCCTGCTGCTCTTTCCCAGCATCGTCGGCAGTTTCATGAGCGTCTTCTACGGCAGGTTCAGGAGGAAGCGGCTCCTCCTGGCCCTCGTGGCGGTGCCCTCGATTCTCCCTGCGGCCTTCATCGGCCTAGGCAGGGTGGACGTCATCGCCGGCTCCCTGATAGCCATCGGTTTCTTCAACGACTTTAGCATCTCGATGCTTTACGCCTACCTCGTGGACTTCCCCGACAACGATCCTACGGCTACGCTGGCCGTCGTCAACACGTTTCATATGCTGATTGGGATGTGGGTGGCGCCCATGCTCTCGCTGGGGTCGGCGATTTCGTGGAGCTTCGGCTGGGGCCTTGTTGGGATCGTCCCCCTCCTCCCTCTGGTCCTCCTGCTCGGCGCTGGTCGCCAAGAGCCTCGTGACTCCGTCAGCTGAAGATTCGGTGCCCGGCGCTCGTCCAATTCCTGAGCTACGTTTACAGTATGAGAAAGGCGGGGCATCGTTACAGATGGAGATAGCGAACGTCAAGGGAGTCGGCCTTCCCTACGTTGAATCGGGCGAAGGCCGCACCGTCATCTCTCTCTAGGCCCCGCCCAGGGTGACAATCAGATCGGTCGGAAGGCCCGCGCAAAGCCCCACAAGTATTCGCATCATCCGGTCGCGAATAGGACGAGCAGGCCTAGAGGCAGTTTCCTTGGTGCGGGGGGTGGGATTCGAACCCACGAACTCCTACGAGATCGGGTCCTAAGCCCGACGCCTTTGGCCAGGCTGGGCGACCCCCGCGGCGAGCCAGAGTTCCTCTTGCGAAGTTATTTAGTCTACCGACTCGGACCTCCAACGTTATAACACCCATGCGCCTTGGGTGTCGTCGGGATTGGCAGAAGGACCCACGAGCGGGGCCAAGAGGATCATAATCGCCGTCGACATGGACTATTTCTACGCCCAGTGCGAAGAAACGAGGAATCCCTCCGTAAGGCCCAAGCCGGTGGTGGTGTGCATGTTCTCCGGAAGGACGGAAGAGAGCGGGGCGGTGGCCACCTGCAACTACGTCGCCAGGGGCTACGGAGTAAGGTCAGGAATCTCCATCTTCAGGGCCAAGGAGCTGCTCAAGGGAGTCGATGCGGCCTTCCTCCCCCCCGATTTCGGTCTCTACGAGGGCATTTCGAACAAGGTGATGGCCCTCTTGGAGGAGATGTGCGACCGGATTTCGCCCGAGAGCATCGACGAGGCGTATCTCGACGTCAGCATGAGGGCCCGCGGCAGCTATGAGGAAGCCGCCGCATTGGCAGGCAGGATCAAGGAGGCGGTCCTCGCTAACACGGGCCTCACTTGCAGCGTCGGCGTGGGCCCCAACAAGCTGACGGCGAAGATGGCCAGCGACAAGTCGAAACCCAACGGGCTGCTCGTCGTCAAGGAGGGCGACTTCCTCGAACAATTCGGCCCGCTTCCGGTCGATAAGCTCTACGGAGTGGGCAAGAAGACCGCGAACAAGCTCGAGGCCATGGGCGCGAAGACCATCGCAGAGATGTCCCAGTTGTCGTCAATGCAACTGCAGGAGGAGTTCGGGCGCAGGCTCGGCCTCTATTACTTTCTGGCTTCCAAGGGCACCGACGACGAACCCTTGAACGACTGGAAGAGGGAGCAGGTCGGACGGATGGTCACCCTTAAAGAGGACACACGTGATCCCGGCCTGATTTCGCAGGCCCTAGAAGGCATGGCCAAGGAGATAGCCCAGGAGCTAGCCACCACCGGGCTCTCTTACAGGAGCGTGGGAGTTTTTGTTATCGACACGATCCTCAAAGGGCACAGCAGGAGCCGCTCTCTGAAGAGCGAGGAGAGGAGCGCCGACTCCATCGTCAGGGTGGGACTGCAGCTGGTCGAGGAGCTCTTCGAAGACGAGCCCGATGTCATCGCCAGACGACTGAGCGTCAGGGTGGCTTCGCTGAAAAGCACAGTCGGGCAGACGGACCTCGCGAGCTTCTACTGACGGTCCTTCAGCGATTCCAGATAGCGCACCGCGTCTAGGGCGGCCTTGCATCCTGACCCAGCCGCCGTGATCGCCTGCCGGTATACCTTGTCGGTGACGTCCCCTGCGACGAAGATTCCCTCCCTGCTGGACCTCGTCTCATCCCTCGCGATTACATAGCCCGTCTTGTCTAGGTCGACAAAGTCGCGGAAGAGCTCAGTATTGGGCTGATGGCCGATGGAGACGAATACCCCCTCACACTTCAAGGTGCTGACCTCGCCCGTCTTGAGGCTCTTCACCCTGACTCCCTCTACCTTTCTGTCCCCCAGCACCTCCTCCACAGCGCTGTCCCAGACGAACCGTATCTTAGGCTCGGCAAGAGCCCTGCGCTGCATTATGTCCGAAGCCCTCAACCTATCCCTTCTGTGAATCACAGTAACTCCACTGGCTATCTTGGACAGGTAGAGCGCGTCCTCCATGGCCGTGTCTCCGCCGCCTACGACGACCACTTCCTGGCCCTTGAAGAAGTAACCGTCACAGACGGCACAAGATGAGACCCCCTTCCCCTTGAACCTGTTCTCCGATTCCAGCCCCAGCCACTTTGCCGAAGCACCGGTGGCCAAGATCACCGCGTCGGCGAGGTAATGCGCGTTCTCCACGAAGACTTTGAACGGCTTCGTCGAGAAGTCCACCTTCGTCACGTTTCGGTCCACGATCTTGGCTCCAACCTTCTCCGCCTGTTTCCTCATGCTGGCCATGAGGTCAGGTCCTTGTACGCCTTCCGGGAACCCCGTGAAGTTCTCCACGGTTGTGGTCAGCATGAGCTGCCCACCGAATTCATACCCTCCTATCACGACAGGGACAAAACCCGCCCGGGCCGCATAGACGGCGGCCGTCAGGCCAGCGGGGCCGCTCCCTATCACTAGGATCGGGAGATGCAAACTCTCCGACATGATAAATCGAATCCTGTCAAGCTTCTAAAAAGGGTATCTGGAATGTCAGTTCCCCGTCGGGACCTTGATCTTGGCGAACAGCGGCTTGGGTGGGTTGAACCTGTGGCCTGGCTCGAGCGCCGCCGTTCCCATCTTGCTTGGGCCGACCTTCAGAGGGTCATCAGGGAGGCCCAGCATGCCGCACAGCGAAGACGACGATCTTGGCATGAACGGATATAGCATCAGAGCTATGCTGTACACGACCTGGGATGCGACATAGAGAGTCGTCGCGGCAGCGGCCCGGTCCTCTTTGATTTGCGCCCACGGCTCCTTGACGCTGATGAACTCGTTGCCCTTGCGGGCGAGGTCCACCACCTGCTTCAGGGCCTCTTTGATCTCGAAACCGTCCATGAGCCGGAAATATTCAGCCGCGGACCGCTTGGCGAAATCCAGCAGCGCCTTCTCCTCGTCTCCCAGAGGGCCCGGCTCCGGCACTGCTAAGCTAAAGTTGTTCTTGACGAACATGAGGGTCCTATGGACGTAGTTGCCGATGACGTCGTTCAGGTCGCTGTTGACGATCCTATCCAGCTCCGACCAGCCGAAGTTGGCATCCTTGCCCTGAGGCCTTATGGCCATGAGGACGAAGCGCCAATACTCGGGGTCTGCGATCTTGACGGCGGCGTCCATCCATATCCCGACGTTCTTACTCTTCGAAAACTTCTGACCCTCGAAGAGGATGAACTCCGTCGAAGAGACTTGCCAGGGGAGCACATAGCCGTCGTCCGCGGCCATCAGTAGGGCCGGAAATATGATGGTATGAAACGGGATGTTGTCCTTCCCCATGAATATGACGGTCTTGGTGTCAGGGCTCTTCCAGAACCTGTCGAAGGCCTCCTCGTCCCCGATGCGTTCGGCCCACTCTTTCGTAGCAGAGATGTAGCCCAGCACGGCTTCCATCCACACGTAGATGGTCTTCCCCTCAGAACCAGGGAAGGGCGCCGGAATCCCCCATTTGTTGTCTCTGGTCAGTGGCCTGGGCCTCAGCCCCTCTTCGAGCCACCGGTTGGAGAAGTTCCTGGCGTTCTCGGGGAACTGCGGGCAGGAGTCGATGTATGACCTCAGCCGTCCGCTCAACTTCGGAAGGTCGAAGATCCAGTGCTTGGAGTCTCTTATGACCGGGGAGCTGCCACAGATGACGCACCTCGAGCTTTTCAATTCTGTCGGCTCGAGGAGGTGACCGCAGTTGTCGCACTGGTCCCCCCTGGCGCCGTCGAAGCCGCAGAAGGGGCAGACGCCCTCGATGAACCTGTCGGGCAGGAAGCGTCCGTCCCTCGGACAGTAGGGGAGAGGGACGGACTCGGTCGAGACGTAGCCGTTACGGTAGAGCCTCATGTAGAAGTCTTGGGTGAACTTCACGTGGACGGGCGACTCGGTCCTGGTGTAGCAGTCGAGCTCGACCATGTACTGCTTGAGGAGGCCCACGATGGTGGCATGGTTCTTGTCCGTCAGCACTTTGGGGGAGACGCCCAGCTTCATGGCCTCCACCTCGATCGGCGTGCCATGCTCGTCAGAGCCCGAAACGGAGACCACTTCGTCTCCCTTGAGCCTGAGGTAGCGAGAGTAGACGTCGGCAGAGAGCAAATGCATGAAAGTCCCCAAATGGGGAGTCCCGTTGATGTACGGCCAAGCCGAGCCGACGATCCACCTTGTCAAACGCGACGCCTTCCGGTGCGAACTTGAAGCGCCGAGATATGATATATAATTCTTTGGGCATGCACCGATCGTCCCGGCTCACGAGACACAATGCAGGTCGTGATGATGTTCAGTAGTCCATGAGCCCCTTGTGTTCGCCATCTACTTGCGACCTGATGGACTTCAGCGCATCCTTCTGCTCGTCCGTGAGCGTTCCCATCAGCTCCAGCGCCTCCAGGCTATTGAGGACCGCGAACCCGTGGAAGTGGTTGTTCCAGTAACCATAGACCTCCTTCGACTTCGCCATGGCCTTCTTGATCTTAGGCACCCACTGCGAAATCTGCTCCTTCGAGTACCTATAATCGTACCAGACCCGCTGGCCCAGCCCGTGCCACCTGATGTACGCGAAATCGGCGGTCGAGACAATGTCAGGAGGGAGGAGGGGCTCGTCCACCGTGGTGTTGGCGACCTTGTACCTTTCCAACAGCTTCCAGGTGTCCTCATTCCACCAAGATTCGTGTCTGAACTCGACAGCGAAGTTGAAGACATCGATCGGGAGGACCTTGATGAACGATTCCAGGAGGTCCAAATCGGATGTGAGGCTCGGCGGGAGCTGCACCAGAAGTACGCCGACCTTGTTCAGGTTGGAGAGCGGCTTGAGGAGTTCCAGGAACCTCTCCAGGTCGGCTTCCACGCCCAACCCGAGGCTGAGGCGCTTCTTGTGGGTGATCAGCTGGGGTATCTTCAGGCTGAACTGGAAGTCCAGCGGGCTGTACTTGGACCAGCCGAAGACGACCTTCTCCTTGGGGTAGTCGTAGAACGTGCTGTCCACCTCTGCCGTCCTGAAGACCTTAGAGTAGAAGGAAAGCTTAGGTGTGTCCTTATCGGGGTAGAACACCTTCAGCCATTCGTCGTAGCTCCATCCGCAGGTGCCCATTCGCAGAGGCATGGCCCGCTAAATAGCCTGAGAGGCTACTTAAGATATCGTGGAGTTCAGGATCGGGAGAGAAGGTTCGCGGTACTTCCGAATCCCGACCGGAGACAGGCTGAAGGCCTTCTCCCTGCTCTTCGACTCCATCGAAGTCGACTCGACCTTCCATAGCCGCATTGAGCTGTCGACCATCCGGTGTTGGAAAGAGGCCGTGCCGCCCACGTTCGAATTCAGTGTTAAGTGTAGCCGCGACGTGGCCGCCGCCTTGAAGTCCACGGAGAGCCCTAGGACGAAGATGCATTCGTCGGCAGCGGCGAAGATGTCGAGGCTGCGCTCCATTTGTCTTCAGGCTCCGGTTCAGCTCCTCCATCAGGTCGAAAGGCCTCCTCTTCGCCCCGGACCTCACCGGGATGAGCCCGATGGTCCCGTTGCCCAATTCCAAGTTTCTTCGATTGAGCTAACCTTATAACATCTGCTGACTCAGTTCGCCGCGACTACGTTTGGCTTCTAGGACACAGCTTTTCGAGGAGTATAAGCCATACGCAAAGATGACCGAGTTCGCTGGTTACGACCTCCCCATCCTCTTCGACTCCATTATCGCGGAGCACCTTGCTGTCAGGAACTGCGCCGGATTCTTCGACGTGTCGCACATGGGACGCTTCATCATAGAGGGGAAAGATGCCCAGGCATTCCTCAACAAGGTCGTGACGGTCAACGTCGCGAAGGCCGAGCCGGGGAGGGCCCAGTACACCTTCATCTGTTATGAAAACGGAGGCGTCATCGACGACCTCATCACGTACAAGGTCTCCCCCGAGAGATTCTTCGTCGTTGTAAACGCTTCCAACCACCTGAAGGACTTAGAATGGATGCTCACATGGTCGAAGGGGTATGACGTCACCCTGAACGACATTACTTCAGAGTCGTCGCTCATCTCCGTCCAGGGCCCCCGAGCCATCGAACTCATCAGAGCCGCCCTCGGCTTGGACCTTTCGAGCGTCAAGAGGTTCCGATTTGCGTTCTTCACATATCAGGGGCTGGAGCTCGTCGCCTCGAGGACGGGCTACACCGGCGAGGATGGGTTCGAGTTGATGCTGAGGGGCGTGACCGTCGACCGACCGGCTGCCGCTTCTCTCATGTGGAGGAAGCTGATGGAGAAGGCGGCCTCCTTCGGGGCGAAACCATGCGGGCTCGGAGCCAGGGACACGCTGCGGCTGGAAGCCGGGCTACCGCTCTACGGCAACGACCTCACGGCTGACACGACGCCGGTCGAGGCCGGCCTCACTCGCTTCATCGACGTTCTGAAGGACGACTACCTGGGGAAGCAGACGCACGCACAACAGATCAGCGGAGGGACGGAGAAGATCCTGAGGGGCATCGAATGCATCGACAACGCCATCCCTCGCAGTCACTATCGCGTCTTGGTCGGAGCCGAAGATGTCGGGTTCGTCAGCAGCGGGACCTTTTCGCCCCTGGTGCGGAGGGGCATCGCGCTGGCCTACCTGAGTAGCTCCATCCAGGCCGACGCAGCCCTTTCCGTGGACGTCCGTGGCACAAGATGCAAAGCTGAAATACACCCCCCTCCGTTTTATGACCCGGAGCAGTACGGCTGGAGGAGAAAGCCTGCTTGAAAGCTGGCAAGTATGATATCCCTGAAGACCTTCTTTACACCAAGGATCACGAGTGGCTTCGAATGGCCGCCGGCAACTTGGCGGAGGTCGGCATAACCAGTTATGCGGCGGAGATGCTTCATGACATCGTCTTCGTTACCCTGCCGGCCGTCGGTGCCCTGCTCGAAAGGGGGAGGGCCGCCTCCACGGTCGAATCCGTTAAGTCAGTCTCCGACGTGATGGCACCGGCGAGCGGGAGGGTGACCGCCGTGAACGAAGAGCTCGCGCAGCACCCTGAGGCGATCAACCAGGATCCCTATGGGAAGGGATGGTTCTTCAAGATGGAGGCAGCCTCCATCGATTCCGAGAAGGAAGGGCTCTTGGAACCCTCGGCCTACGCGAAGCTTGTCGAGCGGCTGGCGGCTCAAGAAGGTTAATATTACCACGCTAAACTAGGTGGAGGGAAGCCATTTGGAGAATCCCTTGGGGAGCGTCCGTTCGCTGATACAGAGGCCCACCATCAAGGCCAGCAAGATGGCGGCGTTTCTGTCCATGGCACTCGTCTTCGCCATCGCACTCCTCTACAGGCTATCTCCCGCACAGTATGGGTACACGCTCGACGAGTTCGACTCCTATTTCCACTATTATTGCACCAACATCGTGGTGACCGACATCTCCACGAAGGGGCTGGGCGGCCTCCTCAGCTTCTTCAGCGTCGTCGATACCCACTTCTGGTACCCCGTCGGCTACAACATGGCCACTGAGACCTTCGCCGGCTTCTACTACACCACGGCCTTCCTTTACCTCTTCTTTACCAAGGTCCTAGGCATCAGCATCTCGCTCTTCGACTACACAGTCATTCAGCCGGCTTACTTTGGCGCGTTGATAATCATCCCCGTCTTCCTGCTTGGAAGGAAGATCAGGGGGACGGGGACGGGCATCGCTGCCGCGCTGTTCACCGTCATTACGCCGGGCTTCCTCCTGAGGTCCAGCATCGGCTGGTTCAAGCACGAGCCCCTGGCTCTCTTCCTAGGTGTCACCGCCCTCTATCTTGGCGTGGTGGCCTACGAATCCACCCCCTCTAGGAAGATGTGGATGTATTCCATCCTGGCAGGCCTCGTCTTGGGTTACGCCAACGTCTCCTGGGGTGGAGGTGAGTACTTCAACGGACTCTTCGGCCTCATGTTCCTGGTGGTCCCGCTGCTCACCTCGGTGGACTACAGGAAGTGCTACTCCGGCTTCATCATCCTGATTTTCGACCTTATCGTAGGGTCCGCCTTCCCTAACCCCGGCATCGACTGGTACAGGAGCGCCTCTATGCTAGTATTCGAGCTCGGCCTCGTTGGTGGGCTCCTGATTACTTTCGTGGGCAGAAGGCTCCCCGACAAGAACAAAGTGATCGGCAAGTGGGGGACGCTCGTGGGAATGGGAATCCTGGCAATCATCGTGTTCCTCCTCCTGCCGACTGGCATCTCCGCTAGGTACCTTGCGGTCATCGACCCATTCTACAGGACCGTCGGGTCTAACGCCGCCATAGTCTCGTCCGTGGCGGAGCACCAGTCAACCAGCGGCATCGAGCTCCTATACGACTACTCCATCGTTCTCGCCCTGGCCGTCTTCGGAGGTTATTTCCTCCTCAAGAAGAGGACGCCGGGTGCCATCTTGGCCGTGCTGGCCTTCGCGTCATCCCTCTACGTCGCCTCATCCTTCGCCAGGTTGCAAGTGTACCTTTCGATAATGGCCGCCATCGCGGCGGGAGCGATCTTCAGCGAGCTCTGCTCCCGGTACCTGGCCATGAAGTCTGACCCCAGGCGGAGTTCGCCTGATACCACCATCAACGCGAAGAAGGCCATCTTCGCCTTCACTATGATCTTCCTGCTCCTCTTCCCAGCCGTCGAGGTCTGGCAGCCCGTCACTAACCGGCCGATGCAGATACTTTCCTCTGGCACTCCGCTCCCTGAGGACGTCCCCGACTGGCAGCAGGCGCTGACCTGGATCAACCTTAACACGCCGGCGGACGCCAAGATCATCTCTTGGTGGGACTACGGGTACTGGATAACCGTCATGGGCAACCGCACTACGTTCACGGACAACGGTACCCTCAACACCACGAGGATAGCCCAGGTGGCCCTGATGTACATGTCCAATAGCACCGACGCGTTGAAGATCGCGGAGGACATCGGAGGGGACTACATCGTGGTCTTCGCCACCGGGCGCAACCTCCAAAATGGGTACGACATCATAGGCAGAATATATGGGCTGGGCGGCGACGACGGGAAGTTCGACCAGATGGCCAACATCGCGGGAATATCTCTTACCCCCCTCCTGGACCCCAACACACTAATGCCCACCTACACCTTCTGGAACTCCACCCTCATTGGCGAGCTCCTACCCTTCGCCTTCAGCGGCTACGCGCAGATAGACAGCACCACCGGTTCGATCAACTCCATAAATCCCACCTACGATACATCCCAACCTGCGAATACAATCCAGCTGCCCTTCTACACGTACAATATTACGTACCCTGCGGGATCCCATCCCTTCGAGCTGGTGTTCGCGTCGGCCGGGACGCCTGACACCAACGGATACTTCGCTCAGGTCCTCATCTACAAGATAAACCCGTGAACCCGCTGAGACCCAGAGTCATTCGTCGAAGGAGGGCCTGACGAGGCCCTGCATCCTGAGCTTCAGGTACTTGTCCTGAGGCGAGAACTTCGGAGGGTGCGCCAAGACGGTCCTGGAGCCGCAGTTGCCACAGGCTTCCTTTAGCGTGTACGTCCTACACTTCTCACAGCGGCGCATGAGTCCCTTCAACGCAGGCTCAGCTCTTCTCACGAACGAATTTCAGCTCGGCCTTGCTGCCTACTTCGGCTTCCACTGCGTCCACGAGCCCCGCGAGGGCGCGCTCACCTACCTTGAAGTTCTCAGCGAAGAGCCTGAGGTTATAGCGCGGTGCCCCGGCGCAGAGGATCTCGACGCGCACGTCCGGAGGGACGCCCGCCATGCCCTTAGTAAGGGAGTCCTTTATGACGGAGACACCATCGGCCCTCGGTGAACTCAGCTCGAAGACCCCCTTGATCACGACGCTGGGCACCTTGAACCTCTCCGCCGCGACGCGCATGAGGGAGTCGACATACTTCTGGTCGAGGCCCAGCTTCGCCAGGATGGCGGGCCCCTTCCTCATGCATGCCTCCAGGGCGTCGTAGAGAGAGCCGAACTCGTCGGCGAGCCTGGCCCTTATGTCGGCGTCACTGGGCAACGACAGCTCCTTCTTCACTATGTCCAGCACCCCCCTGGCCTTGGCCTCCCTTTTAACCTGAATGAGCTTCTCCTTGTGCTCCTCGCTGGTCACTTGGCGTAGAGAGAGGTCCACCTCGTTCCTCTGCCTGTCGATCCTGATCACCTTGAGGACCATCTTCGTGTCCTCCTTGACGAACCTCTCGATGTGGCGCACCCAACCCGTGGTGACCTCCGAGTTGTGGAGGAATCCCTTCTGGCCGTTGTATTCGTCGAGGGTCACGTAGGCGCCGTATGGCGTCAGCTGGACGACAGATACTAGGACGACTTCGCCGACGTCCGGAAGGATCGGTCCTGGCAAAGGCCTCTCAATCCAGCCGGCGCGTGATCACACCGCTAATGATGGTGCGACCGCCTGAAGGCTCCGCCAGGACCTCTTCGCAGACTTCGCACCTAATCGTGACCGTCGCGTTGGAATAGATGACCTTCTCGGTCCC
>Ga0187889_10004576_pt1 | contig 11330 bp, 6 predicted proteins | sample June2016WEW_7_10_2_FD_132992 | JGI IMG/M metagenome (GOLD analysis project Ga0187889, IMG submission 132992) | Peatland microbial communities from SPRUCE experiment site at the Marcell Experimental Forest, Minnesota, USA - June2016WEW_7_100 | ecosystem: Environmental > Terrestrial > Soil >... | reverse complement strand
GGGGACCCTTGCCTATCTCGGGCTCGCGGTCCTTGGCCGGGGAGGGTTTGCCGCCTTCTTCTCTCAGCCGGCCCTGCTTGCCCTTGCGATCTCACTCTTCGTGATAACCGGCGTAGGGCTTTTCAGTAGCGGCAACGTGAGTCCCGGCGTGCGCGAGGATCGCGCCAACCGCTGGGTCCTCGGAGTCTTCGCGCTGATCGGGCTGCTGGCCGCCTATCTGCCGGCCTACACGGACCGCAAGGAGTTCTGGGTGCTCGACGGGGATACCATTCGCTGGCTTGGCTTTGTTCTCTTCGCCGCCGGTGGTGCGCTGCGGCTCTGGCCGGTCTTCGTGCTCGGCCGGCGGTTCAGCGGGTTGGTAGCCATCCAGCCCGGGCATACGCTGGTCAGGAGTGGTATCTACGGTGTCATCCGCCACCCCAGCTATCTGGGGTTGCTCGTCAACTCGCTGGGGTGGGCCCTCGCTTTTCGTTCGGGGGTCGGGGTGCTGCTCACGGCGCTCATTATTCCGCCGCTGTTCGCGCGCATACGCGCGGAAGAGGCGCTGCTGCGCTCACAGTTCGGAGACGAATACGATGCCTACTGCACCCGCACGCCGCGGCTGATTCCCTCGTTTAGACGGTGGCGTCAGCGGCCGAAGAGCTGAACGCGACGATCCCCAGGCCGGCGTGTCCGTCCGGAGGCGCCCTCCGGGGCTTCGTCCGGGCACGGTCACGCCCGAGTTCATTGACAGGCTGACCCCTGTTTTCGCACAAAGGATATTCCCCACATTCCTGTCGCCACCGGGATTTGCTGAGGCGCCCAGGTTCTGCCCCCATCTGATGTGTTCCACAAATATCCGGACCCGAACTGATCCGAGGTCGTCGCCCAGGCGTGCCGTTTGTTGATGGCGCTGACCCGTAGCACATACTGACCACCAAGAGGCGCGGGTTGGGAGGTCCAGGTTTTTCCGCCATTGCGAGAACGCCAGATGTTCGATAAATCGGCGACCGCCCAGATGGTTAGGCGATTTAATGCATAAACGCCGTTGATATCATACATACTGCTAAAATCCGGTGTCTGATCGGTAACGGAAATACCCTGCGAGGTCACGGAAATACGCACAATCTGACCGCGGCCGACGGCCCAGACCTTATGGGCGTTCGCACCATCGACCGTGATTAAGTAGGCGGAGCTGAAGGTCCTGGAGAGTTCATAGGGCACTTTCTCCCACGTGGCCCCTCCATCGGTGGTCCGCAGAATGGTTCCATAATCATTTCCTGGCTCATTATCCCCGACCACCCACACGTGAGATGCATCGCTGGCATAGACGCCATTCAGCGCAACGTTCGGCACCTGGCCAATGCCCTGGCGTTCCCACAGGGCACCGCCATTTTTGGTGCGTAGGATGACGCCTTCATTTCCAGCGGACCCGACCGTCCAGGCGATATTCTTATTAACGGCTGAAACTGCAGTCAGTCCGACATCCTTGAGGTCACTACCGGGCCCCTCACGGGTCCAACTCTCCCCTCCATCCTTCGTGTGCAAAATAACACCGTATCCGTTCTCGGAATCGGCGCCACCGACCGCCCATGCCTGGCGGGCACTAACCGCCGATACACCAACCAGTCCTACATCGGGAATATCAACCGAAGTGCCCTGTCTCTCCCAATTCCGACCGCCATCGGCGGTGTGGAGGATGGTGCCATACCCGTCTACAGGCTCTCCGACCGCCCAGCCAATGGCCTTTTGAGCACCGCCTTTGGCACATGGCTCCTGACTGACGGCCCCAACGCCATCCGCAGATAATATCGCGTACGAGAACACTACAAACGATAGCAACGCTAAGGACATGGACTTGATCATCGCAACTTCCCTCAGTTCTTGAAATACCCAACGCATTGGTTCAAATAAGCCTCTCCGCGGCAGGATTATACACTGCCTCCCATGCATCCAACAGAAGCCACAACAGGCATGTACGATACCTTACATGTCCTCTGAGGTGGCCGGCGTTGCGCATCAGGTTACCCCGCCCCGGCGGCTGAAAAAAGCGCCATCAGCACTCCGACCAGGCTCTCCCCGGCTATCATCCCCGAGGCCACCGGTACGGTATATCCCCGTATGCGCGTCTTGCGCACCAGCGAGGCAATAAGGGCCCCCAGGAAAATAGAGAGCGTATTCCAGAAGGGGATTACGAACGCAAGCCCCAGGCCCATTGCTGAAGGAAGGAGGGGCCGGATTCGCGACGGGGCCGCACGATCGAGCACGGAGAGCAACACTCCGAGAGCTACCCCGACGACAAGAGCAATTCTTGCCGAACCGTGCAGGCTGGATATTCCATTGGCGAGCAGTTCTGCCACTCCTTTCCACACCTGAGCACTTGGAGCGGGGAATTTATCGCCGCCCAGAACTTCCGGCGTGGGAACCAGGAGGTAGAAAGCGGGCACGATCACCGCCGCACCCGCGAAAACGCCCAGAAACTGCGCGATGAATTGCTTCCTCGGATTTGCGCCCAGAAGGTAGCCCGACTTGAGGTCGGTAAGAAGGTCGGCCGAGGAAGCGGCCGCTCCCGCCGTTACGCCGGCGGTCATCAGGTTTGCCGTGATATTTGAAGGAGCAATGATCCCATAGGACAACTGAGTGATTTTACCCATTGCGCCGATCGGCGTTATGTCGGTTTCTCCCGTCGCGCGGCAGGCTACGACGGACAAAAAGAAGGCCATTATGACGCAAATGGCGCTCATCCACCATGAGATCGAAAACTCGATTGCCTGGACCGAAATTATCCCGATGCCGCAGACGGCTATGCCGGCCACAAACCAGCTCCCCGGCACCTCTATTTCTTCCATTTGCCTGAGTTCGGAATCCGGCGGTCCCCCGTGTGCGCCGTTGACACTTTTCCACTGAAATATGCGACCCGTGCCCGCAATTGCTCGCCACACAGTCTTCCACTGGAAACAAAAAGTGAGCAGACCCGAGGTAACCATAAGGGCAGTGCCGCCCCACAGGCTCCAGGAGACTATGTTTTTGTACCCCGGCCCCGGGATTATCCCCTTTTCGTAAATGTAGGGAGCGATAAAGAAATAGTTCAGGATGCCTCCCGCAAGCATGCTCCAGGCCACCTTCATTCCTATTATCGCTCCGGCCGCTATCATGATGGCACTGAACTCAAAGGAAATTGTCCAGGATACCAGGCTCTTTCCAGCGAGCCTGCCGGGAAAATCGATCATCTCCGGCAGCTTCAGCCAGCCCGGCCACCAGGACAGGGTGTTTTCCCTCAGAAACGCCGTAGCGCCTCCCAGAGCGCCTGCAATGCCAAGGCTTTTTGCCTTTTTGGAGGCCTCCTCTCCTTCGGCGTAGAGCGAACGCAGGGTCTGGGCGGCTGCAAGGCCGCTGGGAAAGGGGAGTTGTTCTGCATTTATCATCTGTTTTTTCATCGGAACGGCCAGGAAAACGCCAAGCATCGCGACCAGGCTTGTCCATGCCATCAATGTCCAGAAAGGCATGTGATGGCCCTGAATGAGAAGCAGGGCGCTTATCGCGCTGACCATTACGCTGCCGGTCGAGTACCCCGCTGAACTGGCGGCGGACTGCATGCAGTTGTTTTCGAGAATCGAGAGGTTGGAGCCGAGGAGACCCATGCGGCTGAGAACGGCGCCAAGGGTGAAGGAGAGAACGCAGGCGGTTATAGCTACCCCCAGGCCCCAGCCGGTTTTGAGGCCTACGAAAAGGTTCGACAGGCTCATAACGGCGCCCAGCAAACACCCCATCAGGACGGCCCTTGTGGTGAGCTGAGGCAAATCACCCCGATAGACGTTCCTGAACCACTCCAGTTCTGTCTCGGACGCCGATTTTACCGTTGGGTCCATGAATGTGAAGTCCTCCGGAAAGGTCCTGCATGCCTCCTCGATCGGGAACAGGAGTTACGGGATAATGCTGACCGGTCCCCGCACGGTGGTCCGGAGACCATGAATTTTCAAATTGAAGGTGTCTCGAAAAGTCCGCGGTCAAGAATGCCGAGGAAATGCGAAAGCGGACGATCCGGAGGTCCCAGGATGGGCGTCATAAAGTGTTCGGTCGGGCTTCGGATCAGGTTCACACTGCCTGGGGTCAAAGACGCGGGCCAGGTCCAAGCGACCTTTATTCCCTCTTCGGAAAGCCGTTCCGCAAGTTCGCGCGTGTTCTTCTCGGTCCCCTGGGTATGGAGCGCAACGAAAAACCGATACCCGGCTCCCTCCGCTATCCATTTGGTGAATTTTTCCAGGTCCTCATAGAGCGCATCGATCAGAAAGACGCCCCTGATGCGGCTGCCTTCGCCTCCCCGGTCCAGGATGTAGGCGGCCGATTTGTATCCCCCGCTGAAAGCCGAGATCAAAACAGGCGCTGTGCGAAGAGCGGGCAGGTGTTGTTCGCCTATCCTGCGGCCAAGAATCACGGCCGCCTCAACCATGAAGCTGCTGAAGGCGCCGTGTTTGAAAAACTTGCCAGGGCTGGAATCGCAGGCGTTTTTTGCTAGTTGAGGCAAAATCAGTATTACATTTTTTCCTGAACCGTCCACCTGTTCAGCGATCTTGTAATCCCGGTCGGTCTTGTCGATATCGCTGTCGAGGCCATGGAAAAAAATCAGGAACACAAAGGGTTTTTCCGGGCTGAAATTGGGTGGGAGATGAAAAAATACGCTGCTGTCACTGTAGTGTTCGGTTTCCGGAATACGCAGGCCGTAGCGATTCGTATGGAACCGTTTGCCGGTGTTTGGGTCCGTCCAGTCAAAAAAGCTCTGCCCGGTGTCGTCGTATTTCCCATCATAGGGGAAAGGTGCGCCGGCCATTTCCTCGACAAAACTCAAGCTTTCCGCGCGCTCATCGTGTGCGCCATGCGCAAAGCCCGGCGAGATGCAAAGCAGGAGAATGCAAAGCGGTGCAAATATGTAACCTGCCCCGGCCGCGGGTCTGCGGAACTGGAAATTGAGAAAGCAGGGAATTGCCGCCAGGTAGAGCGCCGCACAGATGACCAGGAGGTAAAAAAAGCCCCAGTTGACTGCAATTACGGGGACCATTACGGAGCCGACCACCGAAAAAGAACCGTTTATGCCCCACGCCCAGACGAAGAAATGCTCACGTCCCGTTTTTGACAGGACCGTCATGCCCATCGCGAAAGGAAAACCGAGCAGAAAGGCGACCGGAAAGAGGAGCGCCAGGCAAAACAGGGCCCTGGCCGCATAGGGCCAGGCCCCTGCTATACCCAGCAAGGGTTCCAGTTCGAATGCGTAAAAAATAAGTATGGCGGCGATTGCAGCGCAAAAGACAGCCACAACGCTTCCCGCGCGGTGGACAAGCTTGCCGGAAAAGTAGCTGCCCACGCCGGAGAACAACATCATGCCGGTTACCAGGACGGCAAAGGAGACCGAAGGACTGCCCAGGCAGATGATGCATTTGCTGATATAGGCAATCTCGACCGCTATGTAGCCGATGCCGAGACAGATGAAATACAATATTATGCCCAATTTGCCGGGTTCTTTGGAGAAGATGGCCCGCCATCCGAAAAGGACCGGAACGATCAGGAGCAAAAGGCCGAAAAAGCAGGAGAGCAACAGGGTGGCCCAAAGCAGCAGATATCCCCATTCATCGCAGATCGAATCCAGCCTCTGGAGGATCGTCGAGACGCCCCAGTGCTTTGTGTAACCGGCGAAATAGGGGCGGTCGTTCGTCAGGGGCTCGAAATCGAATATGTAGCTTGACTGGACGGCACCGTAATTTCCACGGAAGATGCAGCCAAGCGCCACCCGGTACAGGTCTGTCATCGAAAGGCCGGTATCGTCGCCGGACGCCGCGTCCTGCCCTTCAAAAAAACACGTCCTGTACTGATTCAGAAGCTTTTGCGGATCAGTCTGCCCGAAATCGGCGCCAGGGTAGTACACGGGTTCGAAACTCATGCGCGCGCAATATTCGATCAGCGTCCTGGTCTGCTCGGCGGTAAAGCCGTCTTTTTTATACAGGAGCGTAAACGTGGAGAGGTAATTGTGGGCGGCAAAAAAACGGTTTTCCGTTCCGTTCGGGTTGGATTCGAGCGCCGCGCTTGCAAGAGTGGCCGCCAGCTTCAGGGTCGATTTGGGCGGTTCTTCCCGGTTCCAGACCGTGATGGAGAGGATGCCGCTGTCCCGAAGAGCCTTGATGCAGTCGGAAAGGGTTTCGGCGGTATAAGTGAATTTTTCCTGGATCGATGAGCCTCCGGGCATGGAAAGTCCGGTTGAATCGGCGAGGCTCAGGTCGATCAAATCATATTCTTTGTCGGCATGGCCTACGTATATCCTTCCATCGTTTTCGATCAGGCGTACTTTGGGGTTGTCGAGGATGTGTCCCATGAAATCACGAACGAACGGGTTTTCACGCACCGCCTGTAATACGAGGGGATTACCTTCGGCGACGCTTACTTGCCTGGCCCCCATCTTGAGCGCCAACCCGGTCGATATCCCTCCGCCGAACTGGATCACAAGAACTTCAGGATCGGTTTCGAGCAGGAACGGCATGGACATGGGAAGGAAATTAAAATAGTCGAGGTATTTTCCTTTCATGTCCCTCATGACGCCCATTGGGCCATCGCCGTCTATGTACATTCCCAGAAAAGCGTTCCGGGGCATCTCCTCCAGGTATTCCATCGCATTGTCACTCAAGCCCGGAGCAAAATGGAAATATGAGCTCGAGTAGATCTCACACAGGCCGAAGGGGCTGGCCCGCAGGCCCACTCTTCGGGAATCGGGAAATTGCCTTGCATAGCTTACGGCCTTGTACTGAGAGACTTTGACCTGGTCCATCCACAGTGAAGACGATACCGCAAGCAATGCGGAAAGTGCTGTTAAAGCGTAAGCCAGCCTTTTTCCCGGTTGGCGGCCAAACCACAACAAAGTGCCGCAGAACCAGAGGGCGAGGGGAATCATCAGCAGCATTCCGGGCATCAGGCTGTACATGCCCAGCAGGATCGCAACGCCGCCCAGCGCCGACCCGGCCATGTTGGCGAAATAGGCAGTCCCGAAATCGTCTCTTTTGAGCAAAAAAATCAGGCCGAGAAACATTGCGCCCAACAGGAACGGCAAAAGATAGATGAGGAAATAGGAGCCGAGCATGTACTTCTGGGCGGGGTCTGAAATGAGAAAGATGGGATTGAATTCCACCCCCTGGGCAAGTGCGTTGCACACGGCCATGGACGGCCCCATCAGCAGGAGCGAGAGTTTCACCCAGAAGAGCAGTCTTTTTCGGAAATAATCTTTTAGAACGCACAGGATCGTGGAGAATACCCCGAACCCCAACATAACGATACTGATGACCATGGAGCCGAAATGAGACCAGCCGGCGCAGGCAAAGACCCTCATTACGAAAAGTTCGTAGGCGAGAACCGATCCCGAGATCAATGCCAGGGCCAGGTATTGCACAATGGACCGAGTCGATGGACCGTTTTGCTCTTCGATCATTTGAAATGAGTCCCGCCTTCTTTATTGGTGAACGGGACGAAAGCTTCCTTTTTCCTTCCGTGGTATATGTCCTCCCGCGAGACCACGATGTTTCCCTTCTCGTCCTGGTTTTTTGAAACCTTCAGGATAACCTGAGCTCCGGGCGGACCGACGGGAATTACCATCGCGCCGCCAAGCTTCAACTGCTTCAGAAGGGGCGGGGGTATATGGTCGATCCCGCAGGTGACGATGATTTTGTCGAACGGAGCAAACTCCTCCCATCCGTAATATCCGTCATCGGCTTTCCTCTTTATGTTCGAATATTCGGGGTAGCCCGAACCGGCGAGCTGTTCGTAGATCCCGTCGGTCTCTTTTTCCAGCGGGGCTATGATTTCGACGGTATAGACCTTCTCGGTAAGATAGGAGAGAATTGCAGACTGGTAGCCCGACCCGGTGCCGATCTCCAGGACTTTGTCGCCCGGCTGCACGTCCAGGGCGGAAGTCATTCTGCCCACCAGGTGAGGGCCTGAGATCGTTACGCCGTAGCGAATGTCAAGATAAGCGTGATCATAAGCCCTGGACAGGTTCCACTGGCGGCAGAATTTTTCACGGGGCGTTAGAAGAAACGCCCTGATTTCACTCTCACGCACCAGGTCCTTGTTGTTCATCATGACGACCGCTCTGCTGAAGCGCTGCTGCAGATATTTTTCCTCCTCGTTTTTTCGGCAGGCCTGAATGGACGCCTCGAACTCCTTCGAACTTTTCCACCCGATTTCCGAACACGCCGGCTTGATCCGCACCGAAGCCGTCGGCGCGGAAACATCCTCGTCGGCGAGCGCGGACGCCGCCACGAACGCGATGCAGCCAAAAGCCATCAAAAGGCCCAATATAAAATGGGGCATAAATCCTGCCCGGAGGTCTGAGGCCGATACCATGAGTTCTCTTTTTCGCTCGTTTGCTTCCATTCAGTTTCTCCAGAGGTAAACCCAGGATGAGGTCGGAAAAATTATTTACGCCAATCGAGTTACGGGCCGGAAAATGTTTTTATGGATCGAGATCGTGAGCGAAATTACCACTAAAGATCCAGTTAGACAACACGGAAGCAGGAGGTGGAAAAGCCCCACGTATCGGTCGGGCTGGAATCATTAGAAATTGGTATGGCTCCGCCTCGAAATCGCTGTTAGAATATGCGTTATTAGAAATCGCCCAGGCACCACGCACGAACCCCGGAGCGGTATTTCACATTTGAACCGTAACGGAATATAGAAGGGATCAGGTATGTTTAAATCCGGAATGCTTCTTCTGGCAGTCTGTATGATATTTGCACCTCTAAGCCCGGTTTGGGGGGCAAGCGATGGGGCCATGAAGCTGCGCGCTCTTAACGGCCTTGGCGACTTCACGCCACCGGAGACTTTTCTGAACGGCAATTTCATCGCCGATGAAATCACGCCGCAATACATTTTCGGAAAGATCGAAGACTTCAGGAAGTCCCGGTCCTGCCCGACGGCCTGGCTCATCGAAGACGGCCAGAGGGATCGTATAAAAAATCAGGAGAACCTGGCCGGTCCGTTCGAATATACCCTCTATCTCGAAGAAGACTGTCCGGGGAAGCCGGTCTATTACGTCTTCATCGATCGCTCCCAGGGCAAAGCCGGCCAGTGGATGGAGTGGCGCAAGGTCTTTCATAAAAGCAAGACGGAGGAGCAATACGGGGCGGCCGGCGCAGCTTTGGAACAGGCCGCCGGGAGAGGGTTCCCGGTTGACGCCGAGCTTCGATTCGTCGAAATCGGAGGCGAGCTGATTTTGAAAAAAAACGAGGATTTCCTTACAGGCGATCTAAAGCTCAAGCCGCTCTATGACCTCAAGCAGGGCAGGGCCGCGGGCCAATGACGCCGGCTGAGTATTGCCGAAGCCTGCCGCAAAAGGTTATTTGAAATACCCGGATCGGAATAAAAGTTCACTCTCGAGTTCGGAGGCCGAAAAATGGAAAAGAAAGACAAGTCCGAAGGCTTGACACGCCGCACCTTTATCAAGACTCTTGGATTGGCTGGAATAGCTTCAACCGCATTGGACATAAGCAGTGCCGCCGCGGCCGCTTCAGAACAGCCCGGCGCCGGCAAAGGGCCGATGCCCAGGCGCAAATTGGGGAAAACGGGGGTCGAAGTGTCGGTCCTGGCACTAGGGGGGATGTTCGATACCATCAATAATCAGCTGCTCCTCAGGCAGTCCCTCAACTGGGGCGTCAATTTCTGGGACACGGCCGAAGTGTATGGAAATGGTTTGAGCGAGGAGGGCTACGGGCGGTATCTTTCGCGAAATCCCGATGCAAGGAAAGACATTTTTCTTACCACAAAACTGCGCCCCAACACTCCCGAAGCCCTGACGGAGGGGCTGGACAAATGCCTCAAGAGGCTCTCAACGGATCATGTCGATTTGTTTTACGTGCACGGCATAAACGATTTCAGCGAAATAGCGGCCCCCAAACAATACAGGGAATGGTCCTCAGGAGCGAAAAAGGCCGGCAAGATCAAATTCTTCGGGTTCAGCTGTCACCAAAACATGGAAGATTGCCTGATGAGCGCGGCAAAGACCGACTGGATCGATGCGATAATTTTCAGTTATAATTACCGGCTCATGCAGACGCCAAAGATGAAGGAAGCACTCGCCGCATGCGTGGACAGGGGAATCGGGCTTATCGCCATGAAAACCCAGGGGGGCGGACAGGTAATGACGAACAGCGAGGTCGAGCTGAAGTTGGCGGGGCAATTCCTCGAACGCGGCTTTACCGATAAGCAGGCCAAGCTCAAAGGAGTACTGGAAGATCCAAATATCGCGAGCATCTGCTCCCAGATGCCCAGCCTTACGATTCTTTCGTCCAACGTCGCGGCGGTACGGGACCAGACGAGCCTTACCCGAAGCGACTTCGAGCTGCTGGAAAAACTTGCCGTTGAAACTCGACATACCTACTGCGCCGGGTGCGGCCGCATCTGTAACGAGGCGGTCGCGGGGGCCGTGCCGGTCAGCGAAATCATGAGATGCCTGATGTATTACCGCGACTACGGAGAACGCGAGCTTGCACGCGAGGTTTTCGCCGGTTTGCCTCACGGGGCCAGGGCGGCCCTTACCCGGACCGATTATTCCGGTGCAGAGAAGGCCTGTCCTCAAAAACTCGCAATAGCGAAGCTCATGCGGGAGGCTTCGGAGATATTGGTTTAACAGGCCGTGTAAAGCGCAAAGTCCGGGGGGAGCATGCCTGTCATGCGCCCCCCGCTTATTTGCGGAAGCCGGGATTGACAAGTAGTTGAATCTATAGCGCCTTTCGAGAAAATGATACGATTTGATACGATTTGGCATGGTTTCCGGGATTTTTTAGCCCCACGGATAGAGGTCCGGGAACCGGGAGACGCGAAGAAGGCTTCCCGCTGCAAGCCCAACGCGCGATTGGCAGACCCTGAGAGGCGGGCGCCTTCCTCGCTGCGCGAGGTACATCGTTGAGGATGGGTCGCACAATATGCCATTTTTTGTTCAGCAGTGTTGTACATAAGTCTGTCATGCGAGAAGATGGAGGGGCAAGAGCCAAACCATGTCCTCGACCCAATCCTGCCAGCTTCTCAAAGACCCGGGGAGTGTGATAACCAATATTCGGTTTTCAAAGAGGCGGAAGTTGCCAATGCAACTACTGTAAATACAGGCCAAATACAGTGAGCAGTGAGCAGAATCCCTCAATCCGCTTTCCTGCAAATTCAGGCCAAATCGGGAACACTGTGGCGGATGGCGAAAATTCCCATTCGTCCACTCACCAGTGCTTAGTGGTTCGGACACAGACACCGCCCACGGCTCAGCGGATTTTTACTGCTCACTGTTCACTGCTGACTCAATCCGAAAGCAGGATAGCATGAATAGTTTC
>Ga0187889_10004573_pt1 | contig 11334 bp, 11 predicted proteins | sample June2016WEW_7_10_2_FD_132992 | JGI IMG/M metagenome (GOLD analysis project Ga0187889, IMG submission 132992) | Peatland microbial communities from SPRUCE experiment site at the Marcell Experimental Forest, Minnesota, USA - June2016WEW_7_100 | ecosystem: Environmental > Terrestrial > Soil >... | reverse complement strand
TGGTCGGCCCACTTGGAGGCGAGCTCCTTGGACACACACAGCTCGCCCCAGTGATCACCGAGAGACTCGATGTAGGGGATCTCGTCGTCCTGGTACGCATCCCAAAGCCGCTCGAGCCACGCGTCGCGCGTGGCAGCGTCGGCCGGCGCCACCGCGATGATCTGAACAAGCTCGGCGATCGCCCAGTTCACCGCGCTGCCGATCGCACCCGAGGAGCTGTCCACGTGATCGAGCGCCGGCGAGACGCGCTCGAGAAAGGCGATGGCGCCCTCGGCCGCGACCGCGGGCTCCTTCTTGGCGACCTTCTTGACCTCCGCGACCGCTTGCTTCACCCGCTGGATGGCCGGCTGAGACCTCCAGCCTAAGGCGTGTCGGCGAAAGCGCGCCTTGAACTCCCACTTGTGACTGGCGATCTTTGTCATCGAGCGCTCCGGGCATCACTGCTCCGACCTGTCGCAAGCCAGCGGACTGCCGATCGCACAGCTCTGTTTCGCTTGTCGACATCTGAGCTCCGAAGCCCAGCGAGGTACTTCCGCCTGCCGCGGTGCTCAGCGAAGCCATTTGCCAGCGCCGACCTCCTGAACTCTTGAAGCCAGCTAAACAGCGCCGGATAGCGAAACGTGATGGCGCTTCGAAGCTTCGCGGACTCTGCTCTTCCAATCAGGAAGCGGCGCGAGATCGCGGGATCGGGTTCGCCTATTGCGGTCAGGAGCACGGCCTCGCGCTGTTTTCCATCTCCAACCACCGAAATTCCCGAGATGAACCCCTCCTTCCCCTTCCGCGAGCCAAGGTCCTTGCGCAAGACAGCGTCGTCACCGGCCTCAGCGAGGAAGGCGAGTGCGCTCCCCACCTCTGCGTGAAGGCCCGCGACGGCCTTGTCGAAAACTGCGCCTGCGGCAAATGCCTCCTCCAGTGCAGGTGACGCTGACCAAAGCGAGTCGTCCGCAGACTTGCATTGACTCAGCGACGGATAGATGCGCCCCTTCTTGGCAGCATCGCAGATCGCCTCGATGTCTCTCAACCGCCTCCTCTCGCGCCTGTAGCACACGATCTTCGCGACGAGGGGGAACTCTCCGGCGATCTGCTCCATCTGCGCTTCGCCGAGGGGCCGCGAGGTCTTCTCCCACATACCGAGCTTCCTCAACGTCTCCGTGGTGCTCTTGGGCGAATCCACGTCGAATTCACATCCAGCAGCCGTTATCACAGCTGCCCGCATCGCGTCCGCACTCGCTTTCGTCGCTTTTCCGACAGCCCTCATCTTGCCGACATCGATACGCACGCCATCGCGCTCACGCGCGCCGAGAAGCCGCTCCACCCGCATTGCTCCGTCCGCGAACTCCTTCTCGGCGCCACGCTTTCGAAGTTCCTTCGTCAAGACGTAATACAACCTGAGGGCCATGTCGGCATCGCAGCAGGCATGCTCGACAAGTTCCTTAAATGGCCTGTCCAGGAACGTCTCGCCGTCCCCAACAATCTCCCGGTATCGCCGTACCGACGCCCCCAGCAGCTTCTTCGCGAGTGCGGAGAGATTCCAGAAGTCCCAGTCACCGAAGCACTCGTGGGCGGCCACGAGCGTGTCGAAGTGCAGTTCCTCCACGCAAATGCCGTGGCGATGGAGAACGGTGAAATCGTACTTGAGGTTGTGCCCAACGAGTTTCAGCCCTCGAGACAACGCCGTGTTCAGACGGGCGCGTACGTCATCGGTGGCAAGGCCATCAAGGTCCGACTGCATCAAAGGCACATAGAACGCCTGACCCTCTCTCATGGCCAGCGAGACGCCGTACAGGGTCGCGGTACGAGGGTCCTTTCCACTCGTTTCGGTATCGATGGCACACACATCCACCTTGGCCAGACACTGCTCCAGGCTGTGGAGGTCTTCGGAGGAGCGAACTGCTCGATAATCTGTCTTACCCCCATCGGAGGCGGCATCGCCGACCTCGATTCGCTCAGGGACGGGCAGCATGCGTACCAACGACCAGAATCCGTATGTTTGCAGCGCTGTTGCGCTCGCCTTGGAGTCCTCGATGAATGACTTCTCATCGGTCGGCGCCCTGCTGGCGGTAGGCCGACTCCTTAAACCCCTCTCAGCCTGCAGAAGTCCACCCGCGTTGGGCGCGAGTTTTCGCTTCCAGTCTGCCGACGGAGCGCTTGAGGAATCGGCAAGAACAGCCTCCAGGCTCCCGTAGATCTCGAGCAGCCGAATGGCCTGCCGGCGCTCCAGCGGCGCGTCCTTTCCGTCAGACAGGGCGAGCACGGCCGGTACCCATTCCGGTCGTAGCCCTGCCTCATTCAGCGTGCTCCTCGTCACAGCTTCTGCGTCTGCGCCGACGTGCGGGATTATCACTCCCAGGCCGTCGCGAACCACCTGCTGCATCGCTGGATTCGTGCTGACAATCCACCGCGCCGAGCAGCCCACCTGCGCACATAGGTCAACGACCCGAGCATCATCTGCGCGGAGTACGCGGGCGCCAATCTGCTCCAGCAGCGGGATGAGGTCATCGAGCACCTCCTTGCAGGTAGCGGCCACGCTCTCTTCGCCCACGAGAACCACGGCGCGGCGCATTCCGAGCGCCTTGCGGAGTCGCAGGATGTCCCTCGTCACACCGAACGTTCGAGTGTGGTCGCGTCCTTCCTTGTCGACGAGAAGCGGGGCGCCCAAGAATGCAGCCTCGCTTGCCTTGAACAGAAAGGTGCTATCGAGAAGAAACAGCTCGTCACTCATTACCATTCGCGATAGACCCCCGAGCGAAGGTTGTTCGAGTCCTGAAAGAAGTCGACATCCCAGATCTTCTTCCCGGCTCGCCTCGGGTTCTCCTTGAAGAAGGCATTCCGCTCGGCGAAGTGAGAAGAGACGGCCGTCTTGAGTTCAGCAGCAGACTGGTAGTCGGAATGATGAACAACGGCCCGCTTCATTCCACTGAAGACGGCCTCAAGCACGTCGAGGAACTGCGACGACGTCGGGAGCGGTACGAGATGAATCGTCGGACCAACACCGCTCACCGACGTCTGCGCATTGAAGGCATCCAGCCATTCAATAAGCGATGCCGAGCTGTGCCACGCAGCGGCATCCCAGGTGAGGAAGATCCTGGCGGCATTCGGATGCTGATTGAATAGTATCTCGATCAGGTCGATCATAGATTGCGCATCCTTGGCTGGACTGAAGAACCAGGTCACCTGATTCGCAGTGGCACTCAATGCGCCAGCCATTGTGATCGAGCCCTTGTGCTCTTGCGTCTGTGGGAAGGTTGGAACATCGCCCTTGGCAGCGAATATGCGGCCGCCGTACTTCTTGACGCGCAGCGGCCCCAACTCGTCGATGAAGAAGAAGATCTCGTCGGGCTGCAGCGTCTGAAGCGTGTTGAGAACCTGCTCGACCTTCTCTCGGTATTCAGGGTCGGGGCTCGTCAGGACGCGCCGTGCCTTCTTGATCGAGTAACCGGCTTGTTGGAGGGCACGGCTTACGCTGGACCGAGACACATGCTCGCCATACTTGCCTGCGTATGCCTTGGCCAACGAGGTTAGATTCCAACTCGCCCGGCTGATTCCAAAAGACCGAGGCCGATCATGAAGGATGTCCAGAAGGCGCTTCCTCCGAGTCTCGACCGCCGCTTCGCGTTCCCCGGGGGTCCGCTCCTTTCTGGGCGGGTCCAGTCCGAGCATCCCCCGATGATTGAACGCCATGATCCATCGTTGGAGGACGTTCACGGGACGCTCAATCTTCTCGGCGATTCTCTCGAGGGAGAGATTGCGGTTTTCGAGGACGGTGACAGCCTTCTCCCATAGTGTCTTGTCATTGGACTCGCGCCACTTGAGGAGCGTCGCGTGATCCTCTGCCCGCACGAATCTGACGACGGACGAGGTATCGCCACATGGCGGAGCCGGATTGACTGTCGGCGTCTTCTCCTCAATTCGACGCCGATCGCGCTTGGAGATCTCGCCAGAGTACTGATGAAGGTTCTTGCCTCGGTGCGAGACCAGAAATGGCAGCGGGTTCTCCCCTCGGTGAGGCGACGACTCCAACAGCGTTAATCGAAAGAGATGCCACCGAGCAAAGTCGAAAACGAACCCAAACTGGGTGCTCGGCGAGAGGTTCAGGTAGTGCAGCCGGATCGCGCACGACACACATGGGTTGGCGGCGTCCACGACGAAGTCGGAGTACTCCGGATCTCCCATGTGAACATACACGGTGTCGGCGATGTGGAATTCGTAGAGGTGGTCCTCGTCCCATGCAAGAAGACCAACAATTACCGAAGCGAATTGCTCCAGTGTCAGCTTGTCGGAAACCGCGAAGACGCGGTCCCAGCCCTTCAATGGAGCTGGTCCAGGATCGTCCTGCCAGGAGCCGACTTGGTCGGCGAAGTACTCGAGGCGGAATGTAAGTGCATTAGGAACGCGCCTTGAGGCATTCGTATCACCTTCGGGCCGCATGACCTCGTCGTTGGGGCACGAAGATCCCACTTCGCTCACCATTTGCTATAGTTTCCCGGCCGCAGATCGGCTCCGTCGGTGAAGAAGTCGACCTCCCATATCTTCTTTCCTGCACGGCGCGGGTTATCACGGAAGTGACTTCTGCCGGGGCCGCTTGCGGCGAGCACATCGCTCACGCTCGGGGCCAGGATCTTGTGGTGCCGCAGTATGTCGCGTGCGACGAGGAGCAGTGCCACACTTTGGATTGGGTTCAGCCCGACAGCTGAGGCGCACGGCGCATTGCACTGCGCGCCGTGCGCCTGGGCTGACGCGGCGCCCGAAGTGCGGCCGGGCTCAGGAGCAAAGAGATTTGGCGAAACGGCCATCAGGTCGGGCCTCAAGACGACGACCTCCTGGCTATCGCCGAATCGCACCGCCTCAAGGCGCGGGATGGCGCTTCCTTGTTATTGACGGCGATGTAGTACCATCGCTCGATTGTCGAGTAGCCAAAGCGGACCTTAGTTGCGGTAATCGGGTGCGTCCACTTCTTTTGGGAAAGCACCTTCAGCTCTGAACGGAGGGTGCCGCACTCGACTTCACCAACCACCAGCCGGCCGACCACGGCGAGACGAAACTCCGCCGCCCAAGGGCGCGAGGCCTTGGTGGCGGAATCCTCCACAGCCGGTCCGGAGTGGTCCTGGCGCCCGAGGCCATGGTTGGCAAATCCCGATTTTGAGGTGCTGGAGAGGTACGTCACCGGCCGTGCCCGTACGAAGGAGCGCATTGGTCATTGGCGTTGCGGCTAAGGCCCACCAGTCTCGCCAAGTGGATCAACGAGCACTGCCTCATCGATTGCCCCTGCCTCTTGAGGTGGGTGAGGAACGGCTCGCCGACTTGCGCGGTTTGCTGCGGCCAGGCGCCTTGCCTGCGAAGTCGTCGCTCTCGAGAAGCAGCCGATGCTCGGCCTCCTCGCGGCTACGGGTGACCTCGGCGCGCAGCTGCTCCTCGGTGGGGAGGTAGTGCTGGTAGCGCGCGGCGTGGACCTGGCGGTTGTCCTCGGGGAGGGTGATCTTCACGACCGCGTCGTTCTTTTCGGAGCAGAGGACGATGCCGACCGTGGGCTGCTCGTGCTCCGCGCGCTGGAAGCGGTCGTACCAGTTCACGTACATCATCATCTGGCCGAGGTCCTGGTGAGTGAGCTTGCCGAGCTTCAGGTCTTCGGTGGCGCTCGGTGTTATGTGGCGCCGCGAACGTCTCCAGACGCAAACTGATTCGGTCGCCGGGGGGGCGACGCCACATAATGATCGAGTCTACAGCGCCCGTAGAAAGCCCATGAGGCCAGGGTCTTCTCGCCAGGGCTTGCGGCGGCCGGGAGCGCTGTTGTCGACCGTGCAGGTAGCCAGCGCTTTCGCCTTCATCTCCAAGTCGACTTCGGCGTAGACGTTGGTTGTGCTCAGGGACACGTGCCCGAGCCAGGCCCGGATGGTGTTGATGTCGACGCCGGACCGAAGCAGGTGGGTCGCGGTTGTGTGACGGATCGTGTGAGGGCTTACGCGCTTGCCCGCCAGCGACGGGGCTATGCGCGCGGCGCATCGCTCCACCATCGCGTGAACACCGAAGCGTGTCAGTGGTTGTCCAAGGCGGTTGATGAAGACGTGCTCCTCGGGGCGGCGGTCATGGACCAACCACCCCACCTCGTCGACGGTGGCGTCCCAGAGTGGACAGCGACGAAGCTTGTTCCCCTTGCCTCGGATCAGCACCGAGGACGAATCTCGCCCCGGCGTCGCGGCCAAGTGGAGGTCGGTGATAAGCACGTGCGCCGCTTCGTCGGCACGCGCGCCGGTGTTGTAGAGGAAGAGCATGAGTGCATGATCTCGACGGCCTTGGGGTGTCGCCGTCGTGGCAGCAGCGAGCAAGGCGTCCATCTCGCACTTATCCAAGTAGGTCACCAGCGGCCTGGGTGCCTTCTTGAACGGGATCGCCCTGACCTCGCCGCACCAGCGAACGTGCTCTGGACTGTGCATGCCGATGAAGTGGGCCAGCGAGCGGATCGCGGCCAGTCGCTGATTGCGGGTTGCGGGGCCGCAGCCTCGCTGGTCTTCCAACTCCCGCAAAAACGCGCGCACATGATCAGGCGAGAGTTGCTCGACGTCCAGCCGATCGATGGGAACGCGAGCGTGGCGGGCCACGTAGGGGAGCACGAGGCGAAGGCTATCGCGATAGCTTCGCTGGGTATTACGGGAGAGATTCCGCTCGCCGATGAGGTGCTCGAGGAGGAAACGACGAACCCATGAGCCAAGGGGCGCAGAGTCACGCATGACGTACCCCCTCGACTTTTGCATAGCGCTCGAAGCGCTTGCTGGCCTCGTCCAGCAACTCGGGCGTCATGCTGAGATAGACGGACGTAGCGTCGAGGCGTGCGTGTCCTAGGTAGACCGACAGTTGCGGCAGCAGGCGCTGGACGTCCAGCCCTTGCCGGTACCAGGACGTCAGGCGGTGAACTGCAAAGGAATGACGCAGATCGTGAAGCCGAGGCTGGTAGCGAGCCCCGTCGGACCGAATGATGCCGGCGCACTCGCGCACTCGCTGGAAGATGTCTTCCACCGTGTCCCGCTTCATTGTGGCTCCGGCCCGTGTGGTGAAGAAGGCGGCGCCGTCTCCCACGACTGGCACGCGGGATTGTGGACGCCGGGCGTAGCACGCCAGGGCTGCGCAGAGTTGCGGGCCGACAGGAACAAAGCGGCTTTTGTAGAACTTGGTCTGCCGGATCGTGAGGAGGCGAGCGTCCAGATCGACGTCGCTCCGGGCCAAAGCCAAGGCTTCACGCAGGCGCAGCCCGGCGCCGTACAGCAGCAGAATCATCGTGCGCACCGTTGTGGGCTCAACACAGCTGCGGTTGTGTTGGTAGACGTCGGTGGCGAGCAACAGTCGGCGCAACTCGTCGCGGGAGTAAATGTAGGGGACGAAGTTCGGCGGTCGCTTCGGAATGACAGTCGTCAGCGGCGACGCGACGACGTGGCCGCGGCTGACGGCGTAGATGTAGAAGCCCCGCAGCGCACCGTGCTTGACGTGCCAGGTGCTGGTGATCGGCCCGACTCCAGCCAAGAACGCGTCGACCTGATCGGCGCGAACATCCTTGACCGCGGTCCTCGCGCCGATTGCTCGGCCGAAGGAACGCAGAATGCTCCCATTGGTGTGGCAGCGTTCCCCGAGGGAGTGCCGATACCCGATGTACTGCTCGATCAGCCGGTGCAGGGTCATCGGAGATCTCCGAGGTCGAAGTCCGCGACCCGCCGAAGCCCTACTAGATCGACCTTGGTGTAGATGCGGGTGGTGTCGGGACGTCGATGTCCAAGGTGATCACCGATCTCTTTGAGCGATAGACCCTTGCTCAGCAGGTGGGTGGCACATGCGTGGCGCAGAGCATGCGGTCCTGAGTGGGGCAGGGCTACGCCGAGGTGGCGCAAGCGCAGGGCCACGATGCGCCAGAGGCCCGCACCCAACGGGCGGAAGGGCGCACGACAAGTCAGGAACACCTCCCGATGGCTGCACCGCGGACGCACTTCCTTTAGATAGCGGAGCACAGCTTCGCCGACCGGGTGGGACAACGGATAGGTCTGCACGCGGCTCGATTTCGCGCGCGAGATGGAAAGCTGCTCCCGCTCCCAGTCGAAGTCATCGAGGCGCAGCCAGATTACTTCACCGGCACGGAACCCGTGGCTGACGAGGAGCATAAGGATTGCCCGGTCGCGAACGTCTATCGGGTGGTCGCCTTTGGTCGTCGCGAGCAGGCGCTCCACGTCGACCCACGACGGACCCACGGGCAGCGGCTCCTGCGAGTACACCCGCGGGCCTTTGATTGCGGCGGCGAGACCGCTACGGCACCAGCCCCTCGCCTCGGCGAAGCGGAAGAATGTCCGCAGTGTGCAGGCATAGGTCTGGACTGTGATCCGCGCATCGCCGTATCGCTCAACTCTCTCAGCAAGGAGCCGATCGATGTCGTTGATTGTGATGTCGCGTAGGGACCGCTTCTCGTCAAGAAGTCGACGGAGAACGCCCCGGATGGTCCAGCATCGGTAACTGATGGTCCGAGGTGACAGCGCCTGCTCGCAGCGCATGTAGTCGGCGTACGCCAGTATCTGCTTGGCGCCCGGACCCGGGGCCACGGAGGTCCGCTGTAACCGGCCCAAGAACTCAAGCCACTGCGTCGCGAACCGAAGGAAGCGTTGGCGAGAACACCGGCTCGCTCTCTCACCGCCCCAACGGCGTGCGGCTCGTGCAATCTCTGCGATGCCGATGGCCTCGCCAGGGCGATTCTCCAGGCGAAGGCGTCTCGCCACGATCAGCAGATACTCGGCGGCTGGCTTCACCGTCAACCTCGCCATCCCTTGGTCGACGAGATGACGCAGGTACTGCTCACGCTCCTTGGGAAGGGGACCCGTGCGGTGGCGTGTCACCGCATGGGGCCGCTCGAACAACTGCTCAAACATGGTCGCACCTCCACGAAAAGGGGATTGGCGCGATCATGGTATAGGCGCTTATGTGGCGTACGATTCGACGAATGCCTGACTCTGCGTCGGAGGAGCTGGCGATCGCCACATAACACCGAGCGCCACCGAAGAGCTGTTATGTCGTGCACGACATAACAGGTCGATGAGGACGAAGCAGCGCAGGATCCGGTTGTAGAAGACGAGGTCCACGTAGAAGTGGTCGCCGTCGAGGCTGAGCCGCTTCTGGCGCGCGACGAAGCAGAAGCCCTTGCCGAGCTCGAGGAGGAAGTCCTCGAGCCGATCGATGATGGCCTGCTCGAGGTCGCGCTCGAGCCAGGTGTGCCGCTCAGGCAGGTCGAGGAACTCGAGAACGACGGGGTCCTTGAACAGGTCGCGCGGGACCATCACCTCCTGACCCTGCTTGGCTAGCGCGAGGACCCTCTCCTTGTCGCGGCTCTTGGCCAGGCGTTCAAAGAGCAGCGAGGCGATCTGTCGTTCGAGTTCGCGGCTCGACCACGCCTCGCGCGCGGCTTCGATCTCGTAGAAGGCGCGCGCCGTCTCGTTGCCAACCATCAAGAGAAGCCGGTAGTGCGTCCAGGACAGGTGCGGCGGGAACGGCATCGTCCGGCTGACCAAAACGTCCCCCAGCGCGGCACCTTTCTCGGCGCGGACCAAAACCGCGGAAGATTCGTCCCGCACCGCGGCACCTTGCGCGGGACCGACCATCTGCGGCGGCAGGCAGGAGCCCCTGGGAAAGGCGAGGTAGAACTGCCGCATCCGCTTGATGTTGGTCTCGGTGAAGCCTTGGCCAAAACGCTCGGTCAGCCCTTGTGCGAGACCCTGGACCAACGCCTCGCCGTAGCCTGCTCTTCGCCGGCCGCTCTGTTCCACCTCGACGATCTCCCGGCCAACGAGCCAGTAGGCGTTGACCATGGCCGAGTTAACCGAGCGCGCGACGGTGCCGCGGGCGGCCTCGATGATCTGGGCCACGCGGTCGAACAGGTTCTCCTCGTGCCGGTTCGTGAGCTTGGTCATCGCAGGGCAGCGCCTCCGAGTGATCTCTGGGAGAGGCGTTTATACGCCAGAAGTAGTGGCGCTTACCATGCAGAAGTGACGTATCGAGGCGCTGCGCGTGATCTCTGAAGAGCGGTCCCTGACCACCGTCGACCTTCCGTACTTCTCTCCCGGCCAGTTACGTGCTCACCTCGAGACGGCGCGCAAGGCCGGTCTTCTCGATGAAGGACCAGGCTGGACCCTCAAAGGGGCGGCTGCACACAAGCTGGCCCTCGACATGAACCGGGATCTCGCCCATGGCAAGCAGCTCGAGCGGTAGCTCCAAAACCGATTGATCGAACGAAGCGGCAGGCCGTCATGAGTTCCACCTTCTGCTCCACCTATTGGTAATGATCGCCATCTAGTAACGATCGCCATCGCCGCCGTCCCCCGCTTCGCCGACCCCCCGGCGCCGCCTTGCTGCACGGCTTACTTTGATCTCCTGAGGCATGGCCCCGCGCACCAACGCCCTGGTCAAGCGGTCAAGCGCAACCAGCCACGCCGACCTGTTCCGCTTCGCGCGGATTGACGATCCCCGCACCCTCCTCGATCCGCTGCCGCGCGATGCGGTCCTCGCGCGAGGCGAGGTGATGGTGGCAATGGCCAATCCTCAGCTTCGCCTCGCGCTCCGGTCCGCGCTTTTTCGGATCTCACGAGTCTCACGTTGTGCCAGAGATGTGGTCCAGATCCCGGCCAGCGCTGCGCGACGGGAGCTAGACCACGCCAGCGTGCCATCACCCTGCGCCGCCACGCCAGGAAGACAGATGGCAAGGCCTCGCTCCCGAGCAAAACCGGCAGCGGCCTGCGTCGTGCGACTTGTATTTCCCCCAAGGCCATGGCTGCGCCGAGCGGCACCAGCACGTAGTGCACCGGCACGACTCTCAGCGTTGGCGCGTCACGCGGCGGATGGGTGCTCGGTGCTGGCGGATCGAACACCTTCGATTGACACACCGTTGCGTCTCTCGCCCTATGACCGCTCCCCTGGTCATCAAGGCCAACCCCTGCCAGCCCCGTCCCAACCCGGTTCTCCTCAAAAAATCTTCAAAAAAGATCCTGCCACCCCGGAACCGATGCCCCCCTGGACCGGATAACAAGTCACTCACCTGAATTTGCGACCCGCCTGCGGATCAGCGAAGGGGAATGACAGAGGGGCTTCTACATATTCGCCTCGGGACGGGCAACTCTTCTGCCCTCCCGGACGCGGCTTCGCGCTCAGCGCACGCGGCGGGTGCCGCATGCACCTGACCTTCGGCAACCGCTGCGGCCACCGCGCCCCCGCCCCAACGCTAGACCTCACGCGACCCATTCCGGTTGGTCCTGGGGGCTACCCGCGAATTCTCGCCGTGGCAGCCGAGCGGGTGGAAGCCTTCTATGCTGACCCCGC
>Ga0187889_10004570_pt1 | contig 11340 bp, 9 predicted proteins | sample June2016WEW_7_10_2_FD_132992 | JGI IMG/M metagenome (GOLD analysis project Ga0187889, IMG submission 132992) | Peatland microbial communities from SPRUCE experiment site at the Marcell Experimental Forest, Minnesota, USA - June2016WEW_7_100 | ecosystem: Environmental > Terrestrial > Soil >... | reverse complement strand
GTGAGATGATTGGTGACGGCCAGCAGCAGAATCGAAGCGCTGGCGGCCAGCCCCAGCCATAACAGACGCAGCGTCCAGGCGGGGCTGTCATCCATGGTTGGTGCGCCCTCCTGGGCCGCCGCCTGGGGCGCGGCCGCGTGCGCGGACGATCGCCACGCGGTGGTTCCGCAGAGCGCCGCGAACGAGACGTATGCGGCCGACCACACCCACCCCTGTATGCGCACCGGCAGGTTCGGCTCCACCACGAACGGATAGCTCAGCAGCGCCAGCATGGAAGCGAAGTTCGAAAGAGCAAACAGGCGATACGGCATCCCCTCGCGGTGGGTCCGCGCGTACCATGCCTGCAACAACGGGCTGGTGGAGGAGAGCAGGAAGTAAGGCAGCCCCACGGTGACCGAGAGCAGCGCCAGGATGGTCAGAGACGGATGCGCCACACCGGCGCTCTTCCAACCCGGATTAGGCAGCATGGGCAGCGCCGCGAAGCTCACCGCCAGGGCGGCGATGTGAACGGCGGCCTGCCTGCGCGGCGCCAGTTTTTCATGCAGCCAGTGAGCGTACAGGTAGCCCAGCAGCAGCACCACCTGAAAGAACAGCATGCAGGTGCTCCACACCGCCGAAGAGCCGCCAAACCATGGCAGGATCATCTTGGCGATAATCGGCTGCACCTGAAAAAGAAGGAATGCGGAAAGGAAAACGGTCAGGGAGTAAAGTAACATCCGCTCCGCCGCCGCTACTCTATTTCTTCGCGGGCGTGATGTCGGTCACCGGAAGATCCCAGTGGCCCAGCAGGATCTCGAATCGCCGTTGTTCCTCGCGTTCGTAAGTCTTCTGATCGGGCCAGAGCTGTTTGATGAGACGCTCTTCGTCGGGATTGGCGGTGGTTGCCACCGTCGAGTTCTTGAACCGGATCGTGACGCGATAATCCCAGCGCCCATCTTCGGTCGTGTGGTTCGCGGGCTGCTCGATTTTCACCGAGAGGATGCGGCCGCTCTCGGCCTCCTTCAGGAGTAACGGGTAGTGGTTCTTCAGGAACAGTTGCAGGAATTCCTGCTGATGCCCCCATTGCACCTTGTAGTAATACTCCATCGCGTAAGGCTGGTCGGGCGCCCCTTGCGGCGGTGCGCCCTGGGCGAGCAGCGGCCGCGCCAAAACTGAAAACAACAGCGTCAACAGTATGTTTCTCATCGGTCCTCCACCTCCCGGGTGACTTGGATTCTAGCAGGCCGGCGGGCGGCGCCGCAATCGCCTAATCCCAGTCTTCCGGCACCTCGAACTCACCGCGCATGGCCCCGAACGGAGACTGCGTCGTGGCCGCGCGGGCTGCATTCTCTTCCTGGTTGAGGAGCGCGAACACCGCCTTGCCAGCTTCGCTCATCTCCTCGTCGGCGATCGGGCCGGAGTCGAATGGCAGCTCACGAGCCCGCCGCATGATTTCGACGACGAATGTCTGTTTGTCGTCAGACGGCAGCGCGTCGAAGGCATTCAAAAGCTGGAGGGTCTGCTCGCTCATTCTTTCAGAAGAGGTCTATTAGCTGGCCTTGCGTTCCAGATTGGAGACGCGCTCTTCGATCAGCGACAGCCTCTCATCGAACCCAGTGGTGATAGTGGACATGCCCCGGACCCTCCATGGCCCGTGCCCAACCGTGAAATGCGGACAGCAACCGGGTCTCGACCTTCTCGGAGCGTTCGTCGACGTAGCCCTTCAAATCCGCGACGGCGTTCAGCAAGTCCTGCTTCGTTACAGGTTCGTCAGCCACAAACCTAGTTTACACCCATTAAACCCGAACCGCCTCCCCCACCTGGCTGGGCTAGGCCGGCGGCAACCCGCAGGGCAGGACAGCCTCAAAGATACCTCCGCCACGGCGGCTCTGGCCAAGCCAGTCGCTGCGGATCTGGTTCGCCAGTTCGAAACTCAGGCAACCCTGATGACCCGCTTGATTCCGGAAGTCAACGACCCTGCTCAAGGCCGTGCGCACCTTCTTCAACTCGTTGCCGCACTTTGCACCATACTCGTCGAGATGGCGAGAGTCCGTCTCGACCAACTTCTTCATCTCCCCCAGAGTCGGTCGCTCCCTTTGGGACTTGGGAAAAAGCAAGGCCTTGAAGTCTGAGACCTCTGGGTCATCTCGAATACCTTTTTCCAGGAGGTAATCGGCAAAGCCCTTGAGCCAGCCATTTTTCATCTGGATTTCGAATGCCCGGGCGAGGCTAAAGACGATATCGGATGGCTCGGGGCAGCCCCGGCGGTGAAACAGATACTCCGCCTGTAGAGCGGATGGCCTAGCCTGTGGCACCAACTCCACGAATAGATCGCCCCCCATCGCTTTCCGGCATGACGCTTCCAACGGGTTCCCGCGGTCTTCCAGCGACGGTTCCCTGCGCCTACGCGGCGGTGAATCCTTGGCGTTGGAAGCCGGAGGAGTCGCTGTCCGCAACTCGGGCCGGACACATTGCGCGCCTTTGCATTCGGGATGCCGCCACATGGCGCCGTCTCTGACACAATCCATGAAGTAGCCGAAACTGAAGGATGGAGTGTACCCGATACGCGGCAACGGAAACTCCTCCGTCTCCAGGACGCCTGCAACCGGCTGAAACTCCGCGTAGGACGGTACTCTAAGGACATCGACAGGATCGTACCCAGGCCAGACCCGGTAGCATTGATCCGCAATCAATAGGTTCAGGAAGTCGTCCCGGTCTAAACGACGCACAAAATTGGAAAGGACGGGGGGGCCGACGCCTTCGCGCCATGGAAGCAACCTGTCATCCGCGTGGCTTCCCAGCGTTGAGGCGTACCTTGAGATGAAATAACCAACGTAGGCCGCGACCATCGCCGCTCGTTGTTCCAGCAGCGGCGGCAAGTTGTTCTCGGCTTCGGAACAGAGAGTTCTAAAAACGTTCTCATCGACATTCCAGCCCTCTCTATCTTCAGGTCGCGTGGACGATAGGTTCATCCGCTCCAGCAGTAGCTCTACCTTGTGAGAGTTGTAGTCGAGGCAGATCTTCAGGACTTCCAGCAGGTCCTGCAGCTTGTCCACGGCATCCGAGTCGGAGCGGCGGTAGGCCTCGACCACGACAGGATGCGCCTCGGCGCATTGCGCGCACTCCTCCAGATGCGACCGGTCCCAGGATGTCGCTTGGAGGGTCAAACCGTTCTTCAGATCGCGTTCCTGCTGTTCAATCCGCTCTTGGGAGTTCAGGTTATTGTAGCGGGACGGGTCAGGGACGGTCCGGCCTCCTGGCGTAGGAGGTTGGGTCGGCACGCTAGACACCAGTACCACTTCGCCCTCAACCTGGAGCGCGGACGGGCACTCGTCGAGGCGCTTCCTCGCTTCATCGCGCTCCTTATCGGTAAACAGCGCGCAGAACTCCGGGCGCAACACGAGGGCTTCCAGAGAGCGAAGGGTCTCTCCACGGGACCACAACTCCACAAGGCCGTCCCACCAGTCGGCTGACGCGAGGGCTTCTTTGGCAGCGGTGACTGCTCCTGATTTCTCGATCAGGGTGCACAGGCGAACCACGGGATAGCCGCACTCTTCGAGCCACTTGCGTGGGGGGCAACTCCTCCCGATCTTTTCCCGCTCGACTCCCGTCTCGTTTGGTCTTCACCGCGGTTTGAAACAGAGACGCCTTGTCGGTGTAGTAAGCCAGCGGCCGCCCATGCTTTTTCACGTATCGCTCCAGCAGGTTCATGTTTTCCACCGTCGAGTCGCTAACCACAAAGCGAGCGAACCACCGGCTGGTCGCATCGTCGATCATGTTGATGAGCAGGATCTCCTCCCCGCGCCCTTCCAACCAGTCGTGGTCGCTCGTGTCCCATTGCACCAACTCGCCAAATCGGCTCCGCCGCGGACGCCATTCATGGACCTTCCCGACGTGCCGCTTCCGCCCTCGCCACAGCTTGGCCCCCATCATCCACTGCCGCACCGTCTCCCGGCTCACATCGATGTCGTACTCCTCGGCCAAGTGCTCCGAGGCCAGCGTCGGCCCAAAGCCTCGGTACACCGGCCTGGAGAGGATCGCCACCGCCTCCTGTTCGGTGTCGGCACTGATCTTGCGGTTGGACGGAAGTCCCCGCAGTCCGTGAGCAACGACCTTGTCGCCACGCCGCTTCAGTTGCCGTAGCAAGCGCCTAACGTGCCTTTCCGTGATCCCCAGCTCCTCGGCTGCCTGCTTCTGCGTTATCAGCTTCTTTTTCGCCTTCTTCAGGGCCACCAGGCGGTCCCGTTCAGCTTGCGTCATCAGTAGTAGTCCTTCCTGCACCTCCCCCGCCTGGATGGTGTCAATAGGACATTTCTACTTTGCGCAAATAGGACATTATCATTTTGCGGCGACACGGCTTCGAACTGCATGTCTCGATACCGTCTCGATACCGTTTGCCGCTGGCTGGCGTACGTGGTATATTTGGAGCGCGTTTGATAGCTACCGCGAATCCGGCCGAGTATTCTGAGCGACGAAACCGTCGAACCGCTTGTGTTTCTCCCCGATTAGCCCGCTTTCAAATTGTTAGGAGAATGGAGTGAAGAACATCTTCGTTGGCAATCTCGATTTCAATGTTACGGAAGAGGCAGTCCGTAGCCTTTTTGAGAGTCACGGCGCGGTGAACAGCGCCCGGATCATGACGGATCGCGACACCGGCCGCTCACGCGGGTTCGCCTTCGTCGAAATGGAAAACGAATCGGAAGCGGACCAGGCGATCGCCGCGCTGAACGGCTACACCCTGGAGGGACGGGCCCTCAACGTAAACGAAGCGCGTCCCAAACCGGATCGGGGCTTCGGCGGCGGTGGCCGCCCCGGCGGCGGCGGCGGACGCGGCCCCGGAGGCGGGAACCGTCCTCGCGGCGGGCGCCGCGAGCCTCGCTGGTAGATCGGGCCGCTGGAGCTGTAAGAAGACCAGTTGGCAGGCGGAAGCGTCTGCCCCACGAGGTGGGACAGAGGCGGTCGTCAACTCCTCCGCCAGTGTATAATACAGCAACCAGTGGCACTCACCCCAGGCACAAGACTCGGACCCTACGAGATCCAGTCGCCGCTTGGCGCCGGCGGCATGGGTGAGGTCTGGAAAGCCCGCGACACCCGGCTGGAGCGCACCGTCGCAATCAAGGTGCTGCCGCCGGCATTGGCCTCGTCTCCCGATTTGAAGGCACGCTTCGAGCGCGAAGCCAAAGCCATCAGCGCGCTGCAGCACCCGCACATCTGCACGCTTTACGACATCGGCTCGCAAGACGGAATCGACTTCCTGGTTATGGAGCACCTGGAAGGCGAGACGCTGGCGAAGCGGCTGACGCGCGGCCCGCTGCCGCTTGAGCAGGCGCTGAGGACCGGGATTGAGGTTGCCGATGCGCTGGATAAGGCCCACCGCGCCGGGATCGTGCATCGCGACCTGAAACCGGGCAACATCATGCTGACCAAGGCGGGCGCCAAACTGATGGATTTCGGGCTGGCGAAGCCGGCGGCGCCGGGTGCAGCCTCCTCCGCTGGCGGACCGGTAACAGCGAACACACCCACCGTCAGTCTCGCGCCGCTGACCGAGAAGGGAACCATCGCCGGCACGGTTCAGTACATGGCGCCGGAGCAGCTCGAGGGCCGCGACGCGGACGCACGATCCGACATTTTCGCCTTCGGCGCGACGCTCTACGAGACGCTCACGGGCCAGCGCGCTTTTCGGGGCGCGAGCCAGGCCAGCTTGATCGCCGCCATCATGAGCGCGGACCCGGCGCCGGTTTCGGGCCTTCAGCCGCTGGCGACCCCCGCTCTCGATCGCGTGGTGCGGCGCTGCCTGGCCAAGGACCCGGACGACCGCTGGCAGACCGCTCGCGACCTGTGGCAGGAGCTGGTCTGGATCCAGGAAGGCGGCACGGGAGCGCCGGCGGTTGCCGGGACCAGCGGGAAGCCGCGGGCCCGCATGGCCTGGGCCGCGGCCGCCGCGTTCGCCGTAATCGCAATCGTGCTGGCCGTGCTGCTGTTCCGCCAGGAAACGCCCGTGCCGCGCCCTGTACGGTTCACCGTTAACGCACCCGAGGGGACTCTTGTGATGGGGCGGCCCGCCATTTCACCGGATGGCGAGAATATTCTCTTCTCGGCCGTCGGCGGCCAATTGCAGCAAATCCAGATCTACCTGCTCAATCTCGCCACCGGCGCCACGCGCGCGCTGGCCGGCGCCGAGGGTGCGTATAGCCCGTACTGGTCGTTCGACAGCCGCTCCTTCCTGGTGCTCCGGGATGGTGTTCTCACTCGCATGGACCTGAACGGCGGACAACCCCAGTCGCTGCAACTTCCGTTTGCGCCCACATACTCCTCGTGGGGGCCGCAGGGCATTGTCGCGGCGGCGGGCGGGATTTTGCGATGGTTCCAGCCCGACGGAAGCGGCGTGCGGCAGTTGCGCGCTCCCGGGCCCCAAGGGGCCGGCGGGCTCGCATATCCCTCGCTGATTCCGGGCAGCCAGTGGCTGCTGTACAACTCACGGCCGGTCGCCGGCATAACTGCTTCGCCAACCGTCGTTTACCTGATGACGATCGATGGCAAGACGGACCGAACACTGTTTGCGGCGGATTCGCCCGCCGTCTACGGAGCGCCCGGATACATCCTGTATCTGCGGGGCAGCGTACTGATGGCGCGGCCTTTCGACCCGAAGACCGGCGAATTGCGCGGCGACGCCGTGCCCGTCGTGGAAGGCGTCGAGGCCTTCTCGGTCTCCGACAATGGAGTGCTCGTTTACCGGCCGGGGAGCGGCGCCGCCGACGCCCACTTGGTCTGGTTCGACCGCGCGGGCAAGAATCTCGGCACGGTGGGCAGCGCCGCCGAGTACTCCGGTCCCGCGCTTTCGCCGGACGGCAGCCGCCTGGCGGTCGCCATTCGCGACGCCGCGGCGCAGGGCCGCGACATCTGGGTGTTCGACCTCGCCCGAGGCACGGCCACCAAGCTCACCTTCGACCCCAAGGACGACTTCAACCCGGTCTGGTCGCCCGACGGCTCTCGCATCGCGTTCTCATCCGACCGCCGCGGCGCACGCAACCTGTACATCAAGAGCGCTTCCGGAACGGGCGACGAGGAGCTGTTGCTGGAATCCGACAGGAACAAGAACGCCGAGGACTGGTCGCGCGACGGCCGGTGGCTGGTCTACAACGAGGCTGCTCCGGGCGCCGGCAACGACATCTGGACGTTGTCGCTCGATACCCGCCAGCCGCGGCCGTTCCTGCAAACACGGTTCAACGAGGACGAAGCGACCTTCTCGCCCGACGGCAAGTGGATCGCCTACCGGTCGGCCGAGTCCGGGCGATCCGAGGTCTACGTGCAGCCGTTTGCGGAGGCGGCCCCGGGTGCGAAAGGCAAGTGGGTGGTGTCCAACGCCGGCGGCCTGGATCCCCAATGGCGCGGCGATGGCAAGGAGCTGTTCTACACTTCGCTCCAAACGCCTCCCCAGATCATGGCGGTGGATATCGAGGCCAGCAACGGCGCCATCGTGGCCGGAATTCCCCATCCGCTCTTCCAGACGCGGCTGCCCGCGCGCGGGCGCAACGGTTGGGTGGTGACGCGCGACGGAAAGAAGTTTCTGGCGATCGTTCCCGTAGAGCAGAAGCCCGCCACCACCTTGAACGTGATTCTCAACTGGCCGTCACTGCTTCGCCGCCAGTAGCACCGGCTGGCCGGCTTCGCGTTTCACCCAGCGGTAGGCCGGGATGGAGTTTTTCCAGAAATACTTCTCCGCAATGGCGCGTCCTTTGGCCATGAAGTACGGACGGACGAGGCTCATGACGGTTTCGTAAGTGCCCCACCCGTCGCTGTTCGGAAAATCGCTGCCGAACAAGACGTGGTCCTCGCCGAAAATACCGAATAGTTCGTCGAGCCGCGGCTTGTAGAAGTTCGGATCGGTGGGGACCTCGCCGTTTACGCGTCGAATCACCTCCGAGACTTTCAGCCACACCTGCGGACGCTTCGCTAGTTCGCGCAGATTGCGCTCATAAGCGCCGCGCTCCGCCGCATCGCTGGGAGGCTCCATCTGCGGCAGGTGGTCGATGACGATGCGCAACTCTGGAACCTTGTCCGTGGTCCGCACCGTGGCATCGATCAGGCCCGGCGTCTGATTCGCCGTTTCCAGCACCATGCCCGCCTGCGCCAGCAACTTCAAGCCGGAGACAAACTCCGGGTTCGACAACATCGCGCTTAGATCCCTGTTCCAGAGCGTTCCGTAACGGATACCCAGGAAAAGCGGATTCTTATGGTACTTCTCCAGATACTGCCGGTATTCGGGTTTGTCGGGTTCGAGATCGCCGATGTACCCCACCATGATGGTGTCCTTCTCGATGGTCTCCAGCACCCAATCGTTCTCTTCGAGCCGCGGGCTGGCCTCGATGGCGATGGCGCCCTTGACGCCCTGCGGCACGGCGATTTCCCGGTAGAGTGCCGGCGTCATCACCGAGCGCCGGGGAGGCCTCGGGGGTCCGCCCTTGGCAGCGTCGGGAGGGCCTTTCCTGCCGGCACCGGGGGGAGCGTTTTGCGCCCGGGTCCTGTCAAACAGGTGAATATGGCAATCGATAATCGGAATCTCCGCAGCCTGCGCATGAGCGGCGGGTACGGCGACGGCCGCTACGCCCGCGAGGAATGCGCGGCGATCGATTCGAGTTTCATCTTGGGAACTGGCCATGTCTCTCATTTTATACTGAGGGCATGCGGATCATAGCCGTTGCGGCGCTGGCACCGTTGCTCGTTGCCGCGCAGCAGGCGAATCGTTTTGCGGCTGTAGCGCCGCGCATGCAGGAGTTTGTCGATCAAGGCGAAGCGGCCGGCATCGTGACGCTCGTCGCCACCAAGGATCGGATCGTCTACCTCGACGCCGTCGGCAAGACGGACCTGGCCAAGGATCGGAAGATGGGGACGGACGACATCTTCTGGATCGCATCGATGTCGAAACCGATCACCTCCACGTGCGTCGCAATCCTGGCGGATGATGGCAAGCTGCGCTTCGACGACCCGCTGGCGAAGTATCTACCGGAGTTCGCCGGCGTGATGGTCAGCCAGAATGGAGAGACCGTCAAGCCCATCCGCCCCGTCAGCTTGCGGGACGTGATGACGCACACCAGCGGACTCGGGGAGATGAACAATCGCGAGCCTCACTGGACGCTGGCTGAAACCGCCCGGAAACTTGCGCAGCAGCCGCTGCGCTTCCAGCCGGGAACCCATTGGGCGTACTCCACCGCGGGCATGGACGTGCTCGGGCGTGTGGTGGAAATGGCGAGCGGGATGCCGTTCGACCAGTTCCTTCAGAAGCGTGTGCTCGACCCGTTGGGAATGAAGGACACGAGCTTCTGGATCGCGCCGGGTAAAGAATCGCGCTGGGCGCACCCCTATCGCTGGAACGCGCAAACCAACAAGCTGGAAGAGACCACCATCGCTTATCTGTACGGGACAGCCGCGACGGACCGCGGGCGTCCGCCGCTCGGTGGGGCCGGACTGTTCTCCACGGCCGAGGACGTCGCCAGGTTTTACCAGATGATGCTCGACCAGGGCGCGCTCAACGGCCAGCGCATCCTCAAGCCCGAGACCGTCGCTGAGATGACGCGCAAGCAGACCGGCGATCTCACCACCCGGCCCGGGATGCCCTGGGGGCTGGGATTTTGCGTGGTGGAAGATCCCACGAAGATGGCCGCCAACAGCGTCCTGTCGCCCAATTCGTTCGGCCACGGCGGCGCGTTCAGCACTCAGAGTTGGGCCGACCCAACCAAGAACCTGATCTGGATCATCATGTTTGAGCGCGACGGAAAAGGCAATCCCGACAATTCCGACGTACGAATCGCCTTCCAGGCGGCCCTAATTCGGTGACAGGCTACGAAACCCCCAAACTGCGGGGGTTTCGTAGCCTGTCACCGAATTAGGGCCGCCGTTTGAGCTGGAGCCCGTGCAGGTAGGCGGAAACATCCGCCATCTCCGATCCGTTGAATCGAGGCCAGGGGATGTTCCGCTGGCGCATCGCGATCAGCATCGCCGGACCGTGCTTCCATAGGGCAGCCACCATTCCGAACGAGGTCATGGTGCCCAACATCACCGATCGGTCAGGCGCGCCGCTGGTTGGATCGTCGTGGCAGACGGTGCATCGCTTAATTTGAAAGACCCGCTTGCCTTGGCTGGGATCGCCGCGTTCGTCGAAGAACTGCGTGGCGACGAGGTAACCAACCAGGCGTCGCATCTCCTCGAGGCTCAACCGCGTCTGGTGATATCCGGTGCGGAAGGGGTGGTTCCACATGGCCGCGGCGAAATCGGTAAGGCTGTAGCGGGTGCGGTGCGCTTCGAGCGCCATCTCTCCCCTGTGGCATTCGGCGCAACCCTTGGATACCAGTAGCGCCCGGCCGCTCTCCGGCGACTCCGGCACTGATCCGGCGGTGTGGCTTGGCGGCCGCGAGGCGCGCAGCCAAGCGAGCAGATCCGTCAGTTCCTGTGCGGTGAGCAGTGGATAAGGGACTTGCGACCGGGAGAGGGCGCGCGCCATGTCGCTGGAATGGTTCCACATCTCCTGGGCGAGGGCGATGGGGTCCCAGAGCGAGTCCCATTCCTTGACCGGCCGAATGCCCGCACGCGCGGGAGAATCCACCCCGTGACATTGCCCGCAGCGCCGGGCCAGGAATACCAGCCTTCCGCGCTTGGCGTCGCCGGGCGTCTCGAAATAGCCGGCCGCGTAGAAATAGATGAACAGGTCGGCGGCCTGCTGCTCATCCATCGCGGGGACGGTCACGCCTTCTCTCGCCGTCGCACCCCACATGGCCGGAGCATGGTTCCACATGAGGGCCGCCAGGTTGTAAGGGCTGAAGCCCCGGTCCCGGCCCTCCCCAAGATCCGGCGCCTTCTTCCCGCCCACGCCGTTCACGCTGTGGCAGGCGACGCAGTTGAGGCTCTGGAACAACGCCGCGCCACGCTCCGGATCGCCCAGCAGGAGGCTCCTCGTCGCGCACGCAGCAGGCGTGATGACGGCGATGACGAGGAGCCACCGAGAGGTCCGCATACTCAACGGCCCGAACGCCCGTGGGCGCTCTGGCCGCCACACGCGTTACCGCCGGGCCATAATGACCTGGCTCGTTTGAGCCGGCGAGGTGATGCGAGCGATTTCATGTTCGGTCTTGGACTTGCTCAAAGCCCCTCCCTGTGAGTAGCCGGGTGTCCACACCTGGGAAAGGAAGTACGTGTCTCCATACTTATTAAACACCAGACGGCCCTCGGTGGGCGTGTTCACGCCACCACCGATTGGGTACGTTATCGAAAACGCCCGCGCATCGCAGCTACGGCAATCGACAGCCAACAAGTGTTGCACGTTGTTGGCGGTCATGTCCACGTCATACTGCCCGGCGGGCATGACCG
>Ga0187889_10004562_pt1 | contig 11357 bp, 10 predicted proteins | sample June2016WEW_7_10_2_FD_132992 | JGI IMG/M metagenome (GOLD analysis project Ga0187889, IMG submission 132992) | Peatland microbial communities from SPRUCE experiment site at the Marcell Experimental Forest, Minnesota, USA - June2016WEW_7_100 | ecosystem: Environmental > Terrestrial > Soil >... | reverse complement strand
GACACGGAGGGCCTGTTCGACGCCGACCCGAGGCGGTTCGCCGACGCGACGCTCGTCGAGCAGGTCGTCGCCGTCGACGCCGCCTTCGACGCGGTCGCCGGCGGCGCGGGTTCCCCCGCCGGCAGCGGGGGCATGGCGACGAAGCTGGCCGCCGCCCGCGTCGCGGCGTGGTGCGGCGTGCGCGCCGTGATCGCCGCCGCCTCCCGTCCCGACGTCGTCGTCGACGCGGTCGCCGGGTCAGCCGGGGTCGGCACGACGATCCTGCCCCGCGACGAACGGCTCCCGGCCCGCAAGGCGTGGATCGCCTTCGCGCTCCCGGCGGTCGGCCGGGTCGTCGTCGACGACGGTTGCCGCCGCGCCCTCGTCGAGCACGAGGCGAGCCTGCTCCCCGCGGGCGTCGTCGAGATCGCCACGCCGTTTGGGAGCGACGACCCGATCGAGATCGTCGCGGCGGACGGCGCGGTCATCGCCAAGGGGATCGCCCGGCGCCCGTCGGACCGCGCCGGCGAGTGGATCGGCCGCCGCTCGGCTGACCTGCCGCCGGACCTCGCGGGTGAGCTCGTCCACCGTGACGACCTCGTCGTGCTCACCGGGGTGGCCTTGTCCCGGCGAGGCTCGCGTTCGCCGCGTCGGGCCGTGCCTCGATAGCCTTCGCCATGGCCCCGGAACCGCTCGCAGCGCTCGGCCGGCGCGCGAAGGCCGCGGCCCGGATCCTCGCCACCGCGACGACGGGCCAGAAGAACGACGCCCTCGATTACGCCGCCGAGGCGCTGATCGGCGGGTCCGGCGAGGTCCTCGCGGCGAACGCCGAGGACGTCGCCCGGGCCGAGACGGCCGGCGGGACGGAGGCGATCGTCGACCGGCTCCGCCTGAGCGAGGCGCGTCTCGACGAGATGGCCGGCGGCCTGCGAGCGGTCGCCGCGCTCGCCGACCCCGTCGGTGAGGTCGTCGAGGGCTGGACCCTCCCGAACGGGCTCGCCGTCCGGCGGGTGCGCGTGCCGCTCGGCGTCGTCGGCATCGTCTACGAGAACCGGCCGAACGTGACCTCGGACGCGGCGGGGCTCTGCGTGAAATCAGGGAACGCGGCCTTGCTGCGCGGCTCGGCGGGCGCGATCGCATCCAACGTGGCGATCGCGGGGGCCCTGCGATCCGGGATCGCCAAGGCGGGTCTGCCCGCCGACTGCGTCCTGCTCGTCGAGGACACCCGGCGCGAGACGGTCGCCGAGTTCGTCACGCTGCGCGGCGTGATCGACTGCCTCGTGCCCCGTGGCGGACCGGCGCTCGTCGCGCTCGTCGTCGATCACGCGACGGTGCCGTACGTCATCGACGGCGACGGGAACTGCCATGTCTACGTCGACGCCGACGCCGACCTCGACGTCGCCGAGCGGATCGTCGTCAACGCGAAGACCCAGCGTCCGAGCGTGTGCAACGCGATGGAGACCCTGATCGTCCACCGCGCGATCGCGCCCACCGTCCTGCCTCGGCTCGCCCGGGCCCTCGAGGGCGTCGAGCTCGTCGGGGACGAGGCGGCTCGCGCCATCCTGCCCGGGATCGGCGTCGCGACCGACGAGGACTTCGCGACGGAGTTCCTCCGCCTGAAGCTCGCCATCGCCGTCGTCGACGACCTCGACGGCGCGCTCGAGCACATCGCCCGCTACTCGACTGGGCATTCCGAGGCGATCGTGACGCGCGACTACGAAGCCGCCCGGCGATTCACCCGGGAGGTCGACGCCGCGGCGGTGCTCGTCAACGCCTCGACCCGCTTTGTCGACGGTGGCGAGCTCGGGCTCGGCGCCGAGATCGGGATCTCGACCCAGAAGCTGCACGCCCGCGGCCCGATGGGGTTGCGCGAGCTCACCTCGGTGAAGTTCGTGATCGAGGGCGACGGCCAGGTCCGCGCGTAGCGACCAGCGGATCCGAGGCGGCGTGCCGCCGTCGTTTCCGCCGACATGCGGCGGCCAGTAGGGTGCGGAAGGTGAGCCAACAAGCGGCATCCGAGGATCCCTGGGCGCGCGCCGACGGCCCGATCGCCGCTGGGACGCGGCTGGCGATCATCCGCCACGGCGAGGCGTACGCCAACGTCGACTCGGTTATCGGCGGGCACAAAGGCTGCCGCGGCCTCACGCCGCGCGGCGTCGCCCAGGTCGAGGTCCTCGCCGAACGGCTCGCCCGTACCGGCGAGCTCGCCGGGGCCGCGGCGATGTGGACGAGCGTCCTGCCCCGGGCGATCGAGTCGGCGGCCATCCTCGCTCCCGCCCTCGGCGTGCCCGCTTTCGAGCAGAGCTGCTCGTTCTGCGAACGGCACCCGGGTGAGGCCGACGGGATGACCTGGGCGGACTACGAGGTTCGCTACCAGCGGCGCGGGCTGCCGGGCGACGACCCGGAGTTCCCGACGTCGCCGGGCGGGGAGAGCTGGATCGACTTTCTCGACCGCGCCGCGGGGGCGCTCACGTCGGTCGCCGTCCGCCACCCGGGCGGGCTCGTCGTTGTCGTCTCCCACGGGGGCGTGATCGACTCGTCGATGATCCGCTTCCTCGGCCTCGCCGAACACGGCAACCTCGTCCGGCTCCACCCGGGCAACACCTCGATCACCGAATGGCGTCACACCGGCTCACGTTGGCGTCTCGTGCGCTACAACGACGTCGCACACCTGGCGGGTCTCGCCCACATCACCTCGACGGAACCGGAGTGGGTGGACGTCGAGCCGCCAGAGTGGGCCGGGACGAATCAGCAGCTGTAGTCGGGGTCGGCGCCGTAGGGGGAGGCGAGCGCGCCCGGCGTCTCCTGCAAAAGCACCGGCACGCCGCCGGCGAACAGGTCGTTTGGCGGGCTCCCGGGGTTCGCGTAGCGGGCCGTCCCGTTGCACCACAGCGGGAGAACCGACGGGCTCGACAGTCCCGACTGGGTAAACGGGGGCTTCGTTCGCGGCACCCCGGCGACCCACAGCGGCAGTTGCGGCCCGGTCGGCACGTAGCTGCCGGCGATGATCGGGTACTGCAGGCTCGTCGAGTACAGGCCGACCTGGAGACCCGCCCCATGCAGCGCGTCGAGCGCCCCCTGGATCGTGGCGTCGTTCAGCGTGCTCGACTTCGCCCAGTAGTGCCCCGCCGCGAAGGCGGAGTAGTCGGTTGGTGAGAGCGCGTCGTTCTCGATGTCGAGCCACCACAGCGAGGAGTGGACGCCCTGGTTCGTCGCATAGGCGAGCCCGGCGATCGCACCGTTGTACCCGTAGTTGTACGCCGAGCAGAGCGGGCCCGCGGCGCCGGTGAGCCTCGCGCAGTTGCCCTTCGGCCCGGTCGCCGCCATCTCGCGTCCTGCCGTTGTGGTGTCCGGGGCGTTCACGAACAGGTAGAGCGAGTAGGGCGAGCCAGACGATCCCGCGGCCCGTGTCGCCCAGGTCGCCTCGGCGGCGAGGCAGGGGTTGTCCGCCCCGTCGAGCCAGCCCGTGACCTGGAGGACCGAGACCGGCGAGGACGGTGGCAGGCCGCTCCTCGCCTCGTTCGACGTCGGCGTCTTGCACTGGTAAGACGAGATGTCGTAGCCGAAATCGTGGTGCGGGAGCGAGACGAGGCCGCGCCGGAGGATGTACGAGCGCATCAGCCCGGTGACGGTAACGCCGGGCGGGGGTGGCTTGTGCGCCAGCGACCCGGCGAAATGGGCATCGCCGTAGCCGAAGATCCTCCCGTTTGCCGTGGTGAGCCAGTAGCCGCGGCCGTCCGCGGTCGAGACGATCGAGACGAACGGAACCGTCAACTTCAGTGCTGCCGGGGACCCGAGGCTCGTCGCGTCGCCGAATCGGTAGACGGTGCCGTTCGCGGTGGCGATCCAGTAGCCCCGCCCGTCAGCGGTCGGCGCGATGCCGATCACCGTGTTGGCCGGCGATGACCCCGGCGTCTTAGGCACCGATCCGCGGTCCGGCGCGTTCCCGTAGGCGTATACGGTGCCGTTCGCCGCGACGAGCCAGTAGCCGCCGTCGCTCGGCGAGGGCGCGAAGGCGACGATCGGCGACGTCAGCTTGGCGTGGACGAGCGAGCCGCAGAATGCCGCGTCTCCGTAGTTGTAGACCGCTCCGTTCGAGGCGACGAGCCAGTAACCCTCGCCGGTCGGAGCCGCGGCGATCGCGACGATCGGCTTGCGCTTGGCGCGATGGACCGGTGAGCCGAGGAAGCGCGCGTCGCCGAACCGGTAGACGTTCCCGCTCGCGGTGGCGATCCAGTAGCCGCCGGCGTCGGGCGACTCCGCCCCGCCGATGAACTTCACGTGCAGGTGTCGCGGGGCCTCGGATCCGAGGAACTTCACACCACCGAAGGGTTCGATGCCGCCGTTGGACTCAGCGAGGTAGTAGGCGGGTTTCTCGACCGTCGGCAGAACGAGCGTCGTCGTTACTGCCGGGAGCGTCGTCGTCGTGGTCGTCGTCGTCGTGGGCGTCGATGTCGTTGTTGGCGGCAGGGTCGTCGTCGTGGTGGTCGTCGTCGTGGTGGTCGTCGTCGTGGTCGGCGGCGGCGGCGTCGTCGTCGTGGTGGTCGTCGTGGTCGTGGTCGTCGTCGTCGTTGTCGTGGTCGTCGTCGTGGTGGTCGTCGTGGTGGTCGTCGTCGTGGTGGTCGTCGTCGTGGACGTCGTCGTCGTGGAGGTGGTCGTCGTCGTCGGTGCCACGGGATAGGCACATGTCGTCGCGCCTGGCGTCGGGGGCAGCGTCGTCCTCGGGTCGGAGGTCGTCGCCGACAGGCGGGCGCCACCGGCGCCACCGCCGAGCGCGCCGAGACCGACGGCCAACGCGATGGTCAGGATGACGGCGAGCAGGGGGTGGCGCGCCATCGCGGAGCGTCGCATCAAGCCGCCAGCAGCTCCGCGACCCGGAAGGCGAGATCGAGCGCCTGTCGCCCGTTGAGCCGCGGGTCGCACGTCGTCGTGTAGCGCAGCGAGAGGTGCTCCTCGAGGATGTCCTCGGCTCCTCCGAGGCATTCGGTCACGGCGTCGCCGGTGAGCTCGACGTGGACGCCGCCCGGCCAGGTTCCCTCCTGACGGTGGACCGCGAAGAAGCCCTTGATCTCACCAAGCACGTCGTCGAATCGCCTTGTTTTCCGTCCGGTCTCGGCAACGAACGTGTTCCCGTGCATCGGATCGCACTCCCAGACGACGGGGTGCCCGGCGTCCGTGACGGCGCGCACGATTCCCGGGAGCAGCGTCGTCACGTCGCGGACGCCAAGCCGCGTGATGAGCGTGAGACGCCCCGGCACCTTTTCGGGGTTGAGGGTCGCGCAGAGCGCGACCGCTTCATCCGGCGAGGCGGAAGGGCCGAGCTTCACTCCGATCGGATTGTGAACGCCGCGCAGGAACTCGACATGTGCGCCGTCGAGTTGGCGCGTTCGGTCCCCGATCCAGAGCATGTGCGCCGAACCGTCGTAGAAATCGCCGGTCAGCTGGTCGCGGCGGGTGAGCGACTCCTCGAAGTCGAGCAGCAGGGCCTCGTGGCTCGTGAACAGGTCGACCTGCTGGGTGGGGGTGTCGGACTCCAGGTTCACGCCACAGGCCCCCAGGAATCGCAGGGCGCGGTCGATCGCCTGGGCGGTCTCCTCGTAGCGGAGGCCCTCGCGGCTCGTGGCGACGAACTCCTGGGTCCAGGAGTGCACCTGCCCGAGCGCCGCGAAGCCGCCCTTCGTGAAGGTGCGCACGAGGTTGAGCGTCGTCGCGGCGTGCCGGTAGGCGTCGGTCATCCGGAACGGGTCGGCGCGGCGTGCCTCGAGGCTCGGCGCGTCGTCGTTCACAATGTGGCCGCGGAAAGAGGGGATTTCCGCGTCGCCGAGCGACTCGGTCGGCGATGAGCGGGGCTTGGCGAACTGTCCCGCGATGCGTCCGATCTTCACGACGGGGACACCGGACCCATACGTGAGCACGACGGCCATCTGGAGGATGACCTTCAACTTGTCGCGGATGGCGTTGGCGTTGATCTCACTGAACGACTCTGCGCAGTCGCCCGCCTGGAGAACGAAGGCCCGGCGATCGGCCACGTGGCCGAGCGACTCGATGAGACGACGCGTCTCGCCGGCGAAGACGAGCGGCGGAAAGGCGGCGAGCGCGTCGAGCGCGCGCGCAAGTTCGGCGGAATCCGGCCATTCCGGCCCCTGCTCGGCAGGTCGCCCCCGCCAGGAATCGACCGTCCAGGCCGTGGCGTCGTCGATGGGGCGCGTACCTACCGGCTCGGGGGCGAACGGGCGCATGACTCCAGAGTAGGCAACGCGGACCGTAGGTGTGCCGACACCGGGCGTACGGGGTATTCGGCTGTGCCTACGCTGGGCGGGGAACGGTTGTGCAGGCCGGGACGGATCCGCCGTCCGGCCCGTGCCCTCGTCCGGGGAGTCCATGCGCATCGGTGTCTTCGGGGGAACGTTCGACCCGATCCATGTCGGCCATCTCGTCGCGGCCGTGAACGCCCGCCACACGCTCGGCCTCGACCGGGTGCTTTTCGTCGTGGCGAACGAGCCGTGGCAGAAGGTGAGTGACCGGCCGGTGTCGCCGGCGCTCGACCGTCTGGCGCTCGTCGACGCCGCCCTCGGCGACGTGGACGGGCTCGAGGCGTCGCGGCTCGAGATCGACCGCGGCGGGCCCTCGTACACGATCGACACGATCGAGGAGCTGCGGCGGCTCGAACCGACGGCGGACCTGTGTCTGATCGTCGGGGCCGACGTGGTCGCCGGGCTCGCGACCTGGGAGCGCCTCGACGATATTCGGCGCGAGACGACGATGGTCGTCGTCAACCGACCCGGTTCGACGCCGGTGCTGCCGGGGCGCGACGGTCGGCTCACCGGCTGGAACGCCGTCGCGATCGAGATCCCGGCGCTCGAGATATCGAGCACCGACCTGCGCGAAAGGGCTGCTACGGGGCGTCCTCTCGACTATCTCATCCCCGAGGGCGCGGTCCGCATGATCAAAGAACGCGGGATGTACGCTCGCGACAGATGACGAGCCGCCCGCTGCGCAGACCCGAAATTCCCCGGGTCGAAGCGGCTCGCAGTCCCGCATCGACCGGCGGCCTTCTTCGTTGACGTCGCCTGCTGCGCTTGTCGCCGCCCGAGCGGCCGCGGCGAAGACGCTGGAGACGACGGTCGTGCTTGATGTCGGCGACCTCATCGGCATTACCGACTACTTCATCATCACCGCCGGACGCAATGAGCGGCAGGTCCGGTCCATCGTCGACGAGGTCTCCCGGCGGCTGCGCGAGCTCGCCGGCCTCTCGGCGCGTCAGGTCGAAGGCCTCAAGGGCTCGCACTGGGTGCTCCTCGACTACGGGGACTTCGTCGTCCACGTCTTCGACACCGCGGCGCGGTCGCTTTACTCGCTGGAGCGGCTGTGGGCCGATGCGCCCCGGGTCGTCGTCGACGACTCCGACCCGGTCGAGGTCGCCGGGAGCTGAGCGTCGCTCAAGGGCTGGTCGGTGGTGCGATCGCGCGATAGTCGGCGCGATTGACGGAACGGTTTCTGATTACGCCGCCGTCCGGGAGGTAGGCGATCTTCTCGCCGTTCAGCACGAGGTTGACCGTGTCGATCTCCCGGAATTGCGTCAGCGTGAAGACGATCTGCCCATCGGCCTGGAACAGCTGGGTCGTGTCGAGGTCGTCGAAGGTCGAGTCGAGGTCGACCGAGGCGACGCGGTCCTTGACTTTGCCGATGACCGTCACCGTCGCCGCCGGTGCGACGCTCAGCGCCGTCGTCACGCCGAGCTGGAACTCGGCTCTCGTCGGGCCCGCGTCGAGACTGTTGAGCGCCATCTGGAGTTCGTGGTCGAGCGTGAGCTTCCCCCTCGGCAGGTGGCGGACCGAGGCGACGAGGTAGCCGTTCGTGAGGAAAAAGACGTCGACCGCCTGCCCAGGGTGGGACGTCGACGGAAGGGTCGTCGGCGAGGTGAACTGGTTCGCCGGGACGTTGAAAGGTTGCGCCGTCGACTGCAGCGCGATGCCGCAGCCCGACGCGGCGACGGCGAGGGCGGCGGCGCCGAGCGCCACGACCACGAACCGGTGTTGACGCCTCATCGCGCCGCTCCTCGGTCGGAACCGTCGTCAGGCACCTTCGCCTGTTCCTCTCCGGTCGGGGAGAGCGGCAGCTCGACGACGAAGCGCGCCCCGCCGGTCGGCGAGTCGGTGACCCACACCCTTCCCCCGTGGAGCCGGACGTGCTCCTGGACGAGCGCGAGGCCGAGACCGGTGCCGACCCCGGCGCCCCGGCTGCCCGCCGTGCCGGGACCGCGGGCGAAGCGCTCGAAGATGCGATCGCGATCCGCCGGCGGTATGCCGGGCCCGGAATCGTCGACACAGACCCGAACGGAATGGTCACTTGTCTCGACGACGATCTCGGTCACGCCTCCGGCGTAACGGTCAGCGTTCTCGATGAGGTTCCCGAAGACGCGCTCGATCCGGCGCTTGTCGACGGAGAGCTCGCGGTGGTCGTCGGCGGGGTTGATCGAAACGGGCAATGGCGCGTGGCCCGCCGGGGCGACGGCGTGGCGGACGAGGTCGCCGATCTCCACCGGGCTCGTCGCGAAGTCCGCCGAGCGAGCGTCGAATCGCGAGATCTCGAGCAGGTCGCGCACCATGCGCTGGAAGCGACGCACCTCGGTGCTCAACAGGTCGAGCGCCCGCTGGGCGCGCTCGGGCAGCTCGTCCCGGCGCGACTCGATCACCGACAGCGACGTCGCCAGCGTCGTCAAAGGGGAGCGGAGCTCATGAGAGACGTCGGAGGTGAAACGCGCGTCCCGTTCGATCCGTTGCTGCAGGCGATCCGCCATCCGGTTGAACGACGACGTGAGCACGGCGAGGTCGCGCGCGTCGCCCGTCTCGAGCCGGGTGTCGAGCATCCCGCTCGCGATGGACGACGCAGCCTCGGAGACGTCGCGCAGCGGGCGCAGCGTGCGTCCCGCCGCCCAGCGGCCGAGGGCGGCGCCGAGCAGCGTCGTTACGGCCGCCGCGCCGATGAGCGAGGCCAGAAGGGCGTGGAGCGTGGCGTCGGCCTGGCTGAGGCTGAACACCCCGAAGTAGTAGGCGCCCTGGGGGATGGCGATCCCGACGGCGAAATACGGCTCGCCACGGAAAAGGAACGTCTGCTCCGCCGACTCCCCGGAAAGCGTCAGGGTGCGCAACGACGCTGGCAGGTCGCCCTGGGGGAACGTCACCGGTGACGAGAAGTACCACGACAGAAGGGACGTCACGTAGATGAGCGAGTACGAGGTCGACGAGCGGAGCTCGTCGGAGAGTCCGAGGACGTTCTCGAGGACCACGTTTTGGGCGCGCGCGTAAACGCTTTCGTGCAGCGAGGTCGCGTTGGCGATTGCCTGGAGCTCGAAGGAATGCTTGTCCTGGGAGACGATCGACGAGCTCGTCGTGAAGTAGGTGATCGACGTGAGGAGCAGGGAGAGCACGAGCGCGCCCAGCGTGAACACGGCGGTGATGCGGGCCCGCAGCCCGAGATGGATGAGCCGGCCGCGTCCGCGGCGGGTGCGGCGATGCGGGAGGAGCCGTCGGCGCCGTTCCCCGGCGGGCATCACGGGGCGAGCTTGTAGCCGAGACCGCGTACGGTGAGCACGTAGCGGGGGTTGGCGGGGTCGGGTTCGACCTTCGTGCGCAGCCGCCGGACGTGCACGTCGACGAGCCGGCCGTCGCCGAAGTAGTCGTAGCTCCACACCCGCTCGAGGAGCTGCTCACGGGAGAGCACCTTGCCGTGGTTGGCGGCGAGCTCGCAGAGCAGGAGGAACTCGGTGCGGGTGAGGTGAACCTCTTCGCCGGCGAGCCGGACGACGCCCGCCTCCGGCATGATCTCGAGGTCGCCGAAGGTGAGCGCGGACGGGCCGCCCTCGGTCGAACGGGCCCGTCGGAGCAGCGCGCGGATGCGTGCCGCGAGCTCCTTGGGCTCGAATGGCTTCGTTACGTAGTCGTCGGCGCCCGCCTCGAGGCCGGCGACGACGTCGTGGGTGTCGGTGCGCGCCGTCACCATGATGATCGGGACCACGCTCTGACGGCGGACCTCCCGGCAGCACTCGAAGCCGTCCATTCCGGGCAGCATGATGTCGATGATGACGAGGTCGAGAGCTTCGAAGCTGAGCGACTGGGTGAAGCGCTCGAGCGCCTCCTCGCCGCTGCCGGCCTCGACGACGTCGTAGCCCTCGTCCTCGAGAGCGAGGCCCATCGAGGCCCGGATGCGTTCGTCGTCCTCGACGATGAGAATCCGACTTGCCATACCCAATCTTGTCGCGTCGCGGGCCGCAGTGTTCCCCGGAGTCGTCGCGCGGGTTCGCTACGCTCGGGTTGTGACCTGGGAGTTCGATGCGTTCGTCCAGGCGCTCGGGGCGTCGTCGCCGGCGACCGTCCGGGCGTACCGCTCGGACGTCGACTCGTTCGCCGGGTGGGCGGCCCGGTCCGGGGTCACGGGGCCCGCCGACGTCGACCGGCTGCTCCTGCGCCGGTACCTCGCGTACCTCGCGACCCGCGGCTACGAGCGCCGGTCGGTCGCCCGCAAGGCGGCCGCCCTGCGCCGCTACTTCGCCTTCGCCAAGCGGCGGGGGCTCATCGCGGACGACCCGTCGCGCCGCCTGACCGCCTCCTCGGGCGAGGGGCGCCTGCCCCGCGTGCTCTCGCCCGCCGAGCTCGACGCTCTCCTCGAGGGCTCACCGGACGCGGCACCTCCCGACGATCCCCGCGCCGAGGCGACCCGGCGGCGCGACGACGCCGTGCTCGAGCTCCTCTACGGCTCCGGCCTGCGGGTGAGCGAGTGCTGCGGGCTCGACGCCGACGGGCTCGACCTCGCCGGCGGGACCGTCACCGTCTGGGGCAAGGGCGGCAAGCAGCGACGGGTGCCGATGAGCGAGCCGTCCGTCGACGCCTGCCGGAGCTACCTCGGCTCGGCCCGGGCGGTCCTTTGCGGGCCCGAGTCGCCGCCGCAGGCGGTCTTCTTGAACTCGCGGGGCCGCCGCCTCGGGCCCCGCGACGTCCGCCGCATCATCGACCGGCGCACGATCGTTCCGACGCACCCGCACGCCTTGCGCCACACCTACGCCACGCACCTGCTCGACGGGGGCGCGGACCTGCGTGTCGTCCAGGAGCTCCTCGGGCACTCGAGCCTCAAGACGACGCAGCGCTACACGCACGTCTCCAAAGAGCGCCTCGTCGGCGTGTACAAGAAGGCCCACCCGAGGGCCTGACCGCCGCCGCCATGCGAGCGGCTACCATGCTTCCGAGGCCCGCCCGGGTCTCACGACCAATCGGCCGGACGTGCCCACGGTCGCCTCACGGCGCGACGTCCGGTTCAGCAGAACCGTTGGGAAGGAGCGACGCGTGGCCGTCGTCACGATGAAGCAACTGCTCGAGGCGGGG